>VOFB01000084.1_pt1:710000-1087517 | contig 1087517 bp, 1198 predicted proteins | sample 5384141 | NCBI WGS metagenome assembly VOFB01 (sample SAMN12384721, study PRJNA508395) | human gut metagenome | isolation source: healthy gut A | host: Homo sapiens | reverse complement strand
ATCAGTTTGTTGCTGTTGGGCTTTCAACTTGTTGAGATTTAGTTACTGCATATTGAGCCATTCTCATTCGGTTCTGCTCGAATGCTTCGTCTACCATATGTGTATAGATTTTTTGCGGTTACCGATATGTCAGAGTGTCCCATCCATTCTTTTGCTACATTGATTGGTACTCAGGCTGCCTGACAATCGGTGCAGAAAGTGTGGCGCAGTAGGTATGGCTCGAAATCAGGCGCTATGATTGAGTTCTTTACTTGATTGCGATAAAGGTGAGCTCCGTTTGCTAAGTCCATTTCTTTTTACGAAGTTTTTCCAGCTTTGATAAAAAGCATTGTCATCCATGCGTGTATGCTTTTCGTACTTTACGAATACATATTCATTGTTGAGTTCTTTTGCTTTATGTTCCTTTAATGCATCTAAAAGTACAGGCGGAATTGGTATCTTTCGTCCTGTTCCTGCTTCCGTTTTGGATTTGCCGACTGTCAGAATTGCGTTTTCAAAATCTATCAAATCCCACTTCATTCTTCGTATTTCTATCGGTCGAAGTCCGCAGCATAACATTGTAAGCACCATTGTTTCGGCATAGTGCTTTGGTATGGTTTCAAGTATCATTCGGCGTTCATCATCAGTTATTGGTCTGTGCTTGTTCTCGTACACAGTCGGCAGAACAATGCTGTACCCTGCCCATTCCATAAGAGTTTTTACATAAGACAACGGCACGGGAATATGCCCTAACACGCCGGCGCATCCTCCATAACGAACCGCTTCTCCCGGGCGTTTATATTTACACATTTCCGCATAAATGGCAAATAAATTCAGCTTACCTATCTAAATACTTTGCGATAAAATCCTCGACTGTACGCCAATACAGCGTGGGCGCAACAGAAGACGAGAGCGCATGGCCTGCGCCTTCTACGGTAAGTTTCTCTTTTTCGCAGGCTGCAGCCGCATACAATTCGCCCAGCATACTGTACGGCACAAGCTCATCCGACGAGCCGTGAATAAACAGCGTTGGTATGCGGCTCTTTTTCACCTGCGCAAGGGCGCTGGCCTAGCTTAAAATCATACCCGTCACGAATCTTTGACAATACCGATGTGGCGTTGAGCACGGGGAACCACGGAATATGCAGGGCATCCGCCTCCCGTTGGAACTCATCCCATTCCGACGTGTAGCCGCAATCTGCAATAACAGCCTTCACATTTCCGGGTAAATCTTCACCTGACGCCATCAAAACCGTTGCCGCCCCCATGGATACACCATGCAGAACGATCCGGGCGTTCGGCTCCCATGAAAGGATCCGGTTTATCCACTTTATAATATCCACACGTTCCGGCCAGCCCATACCGATTTTTGTTCCCTCGCTGTCGCCGTGGGCTCTTGCATCTACTGCCAAAACATTATAACCAAGCGTGTAAAATTTATGAACAAATCCGTACCATATGCTTGGCTTTTGCTTGTGTAGCCGTGGCATACGAGAACATATTTTGTGCCGGTATTTTTGAACCGTTTTCCGTGCAGGCGCAGCGAATCAGACAGAATATACACATCCTCTCCGTGTGTAGCATACCATTCTTTAATTTCCGGCGTGCCTGTCATACCGCTGTATTTTGCACTTGCTTCCTCTTCATTGCCGGCAGTATTCGTGGCTTTTTGAACCAAGTTGTTGAGTTTGCTCATATGGATAGGCGATTTCGTGTTGATTGAGATATCATAGAATATTTCCGCTGCCGTTGCAGTTAAAGCTGCCAGCCCACAAAGCGCGCCGAAAGCTATACCTACATTCTTTCTATTCATAAAAATCTCCTCCTGTCGTCAAAAAGCATAACATTGTCGCAAAATGTCATTTTGCAATCTGAAGCTGTTTTGTGCGCGCCCCGGCTGTCTTTACAATACCAAAGCGCTCTGTGTATATCAAATCACATTTTTGGACGGATGTCAATAAAACCGCTGCCGCTTTTTGCTTTTTCCTTCATTTTTTCGTTTTCGCCGGGAGCGGCATTGTTGTGCTGCTGCAGGCTACACATAATACTTTGCCTGCGCGTTCCACAGCGCTGCATATTGGCAATCGTCGGCAGCCAAAAGCGCTGTATGCGTGCCGCTTTCCACCAGCCTTGCGTGATCAAACACGGCGATGGTATCGAGACGCAGCTGGACAGCCGATGCGAAATGTAAATGGCCGTTTTGCTTTGCACAAAGGAATTGAAGCGGCTGTAAATCTCGTTCTCCGCAATCGGATCCAGCGCCGCCGTAGGTTCGTCCAGCGCCACCACCAAAATCAGTTGCCTGGTGGTAGCGCCCTTTTCGATACAATCGATCATCGCCTTTGGTATGGGCTTTGCGGCACTGGTCAGCTTTATCCTGCTTTAAAATCGACGGTTTGAAATCCGCCTCAAAATCGATCCAAAAGCCGCAGATTTTCATTAAAAAATCATCGTTTTTTCATTCACTTTTTTCATTCCGGGCTTTTATATTGTTTATGCATCAAAAATGCAAAAGTAGCCATCAAAAAAAAGCCAAAGCGATCTGTAATAATCAGATCGCTTTTTACTTGCAATTCACATTAGGTCACGTTAACATAACTTTAATTGGTTTCCGTAGAACTATTACATCTGCAAATAAAGCGAACAATCTGTTTATATAAACAAATTGCTCACTTATTTTGACCATCTCATTTTGAAAGTATGTTTTTACACGAACCAAGATTCCGTCCTCTATTGCTCTGTCAATTGTAACATCATTAAGCACTTTTTTGATTTCTTCAATCCGGCTTATATCTACCGGATTAATTGGATTATTCTTTTGCTTTGTTCATCAGCAAAATAAGTAATTGCATTAATGATTTTTATACACATTATTTTTTTTATAACTTTGCCTACAGCTTTGATGATTTTTGGACCATTTTTCTTTGCTACTTGTGCTAAGCCCCCAATACCAACTGCAGCTATTCCGCCTACAATGGCTTTGCCGATTTTTCCACCGGCTTTAATTAAATTAATTCCCATCTTCATATGCCTCCAGTAATTCTTTACCCGTAATTTCGATTAAAATTGTATCTGTATTTTCACTACTATCTATACATAACTGCTCCTGTTTTGTTATAGGTTCAATTAGGCCATTGCAGATACCTTCGAATTTTATCTTGTTGTCTTTTAAATTTTTAATTGATTCTAATCTCTTAGTATCAATTTTGCTCATATCTTCTAATGATTGTTCAAATACTCTTTTGGCATTTTCTTTTTCATCCATGAATAAATAAGCAGATGCTATTAATTCTGTAGCATAAATGTATAAGTCATAATATTTTTGAAGCTTTTCGTAATCATTTATTGCCTCATCCACAAATCCTGTTGTAGCCAAAGTTTCTTTAACTATTTGCATTATAGGACTTTTGGGTACATTAATACAGCTTTCGGTTTTCCTTTGGAATGTTGCAAATATTTGTTCTCGTGCTGTGGAAATATCTGCAAGTGCGAGATGAATAGCTGTTGTTCTTGAAGCGTTGTCCTTTTGGTTCACTGCAAGATACAAGCGTTTTTGACCAGAAGAAATGCGACCTATTTTTTCATCTAAATTTAAGACCTCTAATTCTTTAACCTGTCTATATGTTGCTTCTGCTAATTCTGCAACTCTTTGAACTTGTCATTGAAGATAAGCGTTTTGAAACTTATTAGATAATTCTTCAAGCGGGTTTCCATGTAATATTTCTTTTTCTTTAATGCCTAATGGCTTAGCAATTACATGTTTTCCTTCTTCGTTTTTACACATGATATTGGGAGTATTTGCCATCTTCCTTGGCATTCTTCATTATCCAATTATCGCCATTTTTTAAGCCTTCTCTAAATTCTTTTGGGATTTCAAGAATATATTCTTTGCCAATCTCAATGTTATTTGCAAAATCCGCAAAGTCTAAAATTTGAAACATTTTAGTGACTATGCCTCTAACATCTATGCTTAGCTTTCTTTTTTCAAAATCAAGCACTTCTCCATATACAACTTCATTTGCTTTTTCTATTTCAACCTGAATTTCTGCCTTTGCAAGTTCTTCTTTATTTGTCTTTTCATTTTCATTGCTCATAATAATAACCTCTTTGTAGATTAAATTTATTATACCAATAATTGATAAAACATTCAACAATATTTGACAAAATAACCCTCTGCATTTTTGCAGAGGGTTCAATTATTTGAATATTGTAACTCTATTCTTCAACAAATGAAGTCACTCTTGCACTTGCCTTTAAGGTTTTAACCTTGTCTGGAATTATTCTTGAATCTGGCAACCAAGATGCTGTGGCACGTGATTTTGATTTTGAATTTATACGATTGTTATCCATTGAATCCATAACGCCGATTAGTTTTCCGTCTTTATCATACATACCTGCTAAAAGGCTATAATACTCTACATCCTTGTTATACGGATTTGTTACTACGGTTGTTCCGGCAAACCCTGAAACATCGTAATCATAATCATTTGTTATTTTCATATTTTCAACTTCAAGGGATGTACTGTCTGCTGCTGTGCTCTTTTCATATTTTATGTTTACTTCTACTTTAGCTATTTCATTTTCACTGCTTACCGAAGAATTATAAGAAGCATATGTGTCTAACGAATATCCGCTTTCACCACTTGCAAGATAATCTCTTGAGTATTCCGGCGAATCACTATTTGCAATCATAACTCCGTCTTTATCAAAAAACTGGAATTCAACCGAGGTTACTGAAAGGGTTTCTACTGATGTGTCTTTGTATTCGCAATATCCAAGATATTCAAATCCTGACGATGATGTATCACTTTTATATACATAATAGCCTTTATCAATTACCAAAGGATTAAGATTAATTTTAAAGTTAATTTTCTTGTTCTCAAAACATCCTGAGTTTATGGTAAGCTCAACATTATACTCTCCTGATTTTGAAGTGTCAAGTTTGCCACTCGCAGCATTATATACTGTTTCTGGACAATCAACGGTGTAATCAAAATCACTTAATTTGTATTCAACAGATTTGTCTGTATTGGTTATTGTTATTCTTTCGTTTAGGTAATCTTTGATATTGAATAAAGTTCCACAATCTATTTTAACCAATTCTTCGACCTTACTATCTATGTTCAATGGATTCACTTTGACTGTAAATGCAAATTTGGTTTTATTATGGCTCTTATCTTTTACCGATAATTCAACATTATAATTTCCATACTTATTGGTGTTGAATTTTCCGGTTTCTTCATCGTATACAGAATCATCACAGCTTATCTTATATTCCAAATCGGAAAGATTATAGTCGATAATACCTTCGTCTGTTTCATCAGCAATTTTAACATTTTCAATTAGATAATCCTTTAAGTTAAATTCAGTGTTACAGTCTAGTTCTATAACGCTGTCGATACCATTTATCACAGGTGCCTTCAGATCGCATCCTGTGAATACTGCGGCTATCATAATGATAGCCACAGATATTGTGATAAACATTTTACTCTTTTTCATTTCAATTTCTCCTTGTGTTCTTTTGATTCTTTGATCATCTTTCTGATCCACTTCTCACTATAACCATATTTTGTTGCAAGCTGTTTAATGTTTGAACCATCGTATTCCATGACAACTCTTGATGCAATAAACTCGGTTGTGAAGAAGTTTACCGGAAAGGTAACCTGTTGACCCCGATATACAGAGTAGAGTGCTATTGTAGCATCTATGCCTATAACATTGGCTATTTCATTGTATATACCATTTAGGCATTCGCTCTCAATTTCGCTTGGATTCATACCTGTATAAACCTCTCTCATTTTTACTACCTCCTATTATGAATTATCCTTTCGGAATTGTATAGAGCGTTTGTTCCTTGTAACTTTCCAAGTAAAAGTTCCATTTCGCTCATAATAGGACTTGTAAATTTTGCGAACAAAAAAACACCGTCAATTGACAGTGTTAGTAAAAATAACAAAAAATGACCGACTCGAAAAATGTCTTTTTTTTCAGTAAGGTTTTTAATTGTTATAGTATGATTATTTGGACTACCCCTAGTCTAATTATTTTTTATAAATTCCTTGTTGATTTTATGACTTGTATGTGCTCTAATGAATAAGACATATACGTTTTGCACTGTAATTCGTAGTAGAAAATCGAATATTCGGGGGTAAAAGATTCGAAAAAAATTCACAGGGCATTTGAGAGACATTTCAAAACTCTCTTTAAGTTTACCCTTATCTATTCGTTATCCTATTCAGATTAGAACTCTGTAAATACTGCCAACACCATTTAGTTTAGCAGGATTTTATTTTTCTGTTAACCTGTAATTTTATTCAAGGTTATATTTCTTTCTATACTCTCTCGGAGTGATTCCAAAATGATTTTTAAAGGTAATGTTAAAAATTCTGATTGTTGAAAATCCGCATTCATTTGCAATTTCACAAGAGGTTTTATTTGTGTATTTGAGCAGTTTCACAGCTTCATCAAGTCTGATTTGATTGATATATGCAGAAAAATTCATACCGAAGTTCTTTTTGAAAATACCGGAAATATAATGATAGCTATAGCCTAAATCGGCACACATTTTTTTTTTAAGTGACAAATCATTTTTGATATTTTCTTGAATGTATTGGGAAATCTGACTGAGCAGATGATAATTCTTCTGTTCGTATTTTTCTTTCAATCCGGAATCTATGATTGAGGCACAGTACTTATATAGCACTGCTTTTTGTTCAAATATATTTTTATTCTGTTCACTCAGTGTATTTAAATCTTTGTGCATAAAAGAAAAAACAGGACTTTCAAAGTCAAAGTTCTTAGTCGTATCATAAAAATCCTGTAACATATCGGGGGAATAAATGCAGCTGAATACATCGTTATATTCTATTGTTTCAAATGAATGAATTTGATATGGCGAAATTATTATGGCATAGTTTGGTTTTATTATATATTCAGTGTTTTCAATAGTAACTTTGAGTATTCCTGCTTTTATAAATATCATTTCATAACTGCGGTGTGTATGCTGACCGAAATTCAGATTGTGAATATCAATTGTGTGATAATAAGCATTACCGCTTCTTTTGCTTTCAAAATCAATCATGGCCTTAAACCTTAACTTTTTTCTATAATTATATAACAAGGTTCTTGAATTTTCAACGAATATATTTAATAATAAAATTGAGGTGAATTATATGAATAATACGGTTATAAAAGATAATGCAATTATTTTTTCAAGATACGGTGAGGTGGTAAGAATTACTGCCTGCTATAATAATTCAATACGCTTTGAGGCTTTCCCTGATGGCAGAATATATAATGAAAATTTTACGCTGATGCCACAGGCAGCAGATGCAAAAATTACGGAAGATGAATATTCTGTTTCAATGCAGGTCGGCACACTGACAGCTAAGCTTGAGCGAAGCGGAAAAATTATATTTTACCATGATGACAAGGTGATTTTAGAAGAAAAGCCCGAACTTGCATTTAACGGCGGTTTTCGCCATTACGAGTGTAAGCCGAGTGGAGCGTGGTCTGCACGTGTAACCTTCAAGCCAAATGATAATGAGCATTTTTACGGTATCGGTCATGAGCCTGTGGGAAAATTTGATTTGAAAGGCTGTTCTTTTGACATCAGAAATGTGAATACAAAATGCACAATACCGTTTGTGTATTCGTCACTCGGATACGGCTTTTTTGTGGAACAACCCTGCTATCGGAAATGTAGAACTGTCAAACAACCGAACACGCTGGAGCGTGAATGCAACAAGAAAAATTGATTACATAGTGATTGACGGTAAACCAAAGCAAACAGCACAGGCACTTGCAGATTTAACAGGTCATTCGCCGATTATGCCGCACTGGGCAACGGGCTTTTGGCAGAGCCGTTTAAGATATGAAACGCAGGATGATTTGCTTGCTGTTGCAAGAAGATACAAGGATGAAGGGATTCCCCTTTCTGTTATTATAGTTGATTATTTCCACTGGACAGAGCAGGGTGATTATAAATTTGACCCAAAATATTGGCAGGATGTCAAGGCTATGACGGATGAGCTGCACAGCATGGGCACAAAACTTGTTGCATCCATGTGGCCGACAATAAACGGAGCAAGTGAAAACTATAATTATATGCGTGACAACAATATGTTAATGCGCACAACAAAGGGTGCGGACAGAGTGTTCAGTTTTTATGGCTGGCAGAGTGAAATTGATGTCACAAACCCTGAAACACGTAAACTTGTTTGGAGCAAACTGAAAGAAAATTATATTGACAACGGTGTTGATGCACTTTGGTTTGACGAGGCAGAGCCTGAGATTCACCCTGAGGATTTTGATAATCTGATCTGGTATAAAGGCAGAGGCGATGAGGTTGCCCTACTTTATCCGTATTACTATTCAAAAATGGCATATGACGGATTTAAGGAAATAGGCATTGATGACAGTGTAACACTTGTTCGCTGTGCATATACCGGCAGTCAGAAATTCGGTGCACTTGTGTGGAGCGGTGATGTATTTTCGACATTTGAGAGTTTGTCCGAGCAGGTTAAAGCCGGTCTTAATATGTCTATGTGCGGTATTCCTTGGTGGAACACCGATATCGGCGGATTTTTCGGCGGTGATACGCAGAGTGAAGAATTCAGAGAGCTGATTGTTCGTTGGTTTCAGTACGGCGTGTTTTCTCCTGTTATGCGTCTGCACGGCAACCGTAACCGCCATGGCGAAAAGAGCAATCTTAAAGAGCCATCAGGTGATCCGAATGAGCTTTGGAGCTTCGGTGAACGCATTTTTGAAATACTGAAAAAGCTTGTTTTTCTTCGTGAAAGACTCAGACCGTATATTGAGCATCATATGAAAATTGCATCCGAAAAGGGTTATCCTGTAATGCGTCCGATGTTCTTTGATTTTCCTGATGATAAGGAATGCTACACCCTCGGTGAGCAGTATATGTTTGGTGATGATATTTTGTTTGCACCGATTGTAAATAGAGGACAGACTAAAAAAACAGTTTACCTTCCTGAAGGCGAATGGATATTGACAAAGGGCAAAAAAGGAATACGGCAAGGGTTATCATACTGTTACAGCAGAAATTGATGAATTTATTGCATTTGTCAGAAAGGGTGCAGAGATTATAGAATGCTTTGCGTGAGGAAAAATTATGACAACTAAGGAATACTTACAGCAGATAGATGATGTAATCACAAACGGAAAATATAAAGATAGTTGGGAGTCTTTATCCAATCACAAAACACCGGACTGGTATTATAAAGGCAAGCTCGGAATTTTTATTCACTGGGGAATATACAGTGTACCTGCCTACGGCAGTGAGTGGTATTCAAGAGCAATGTATGATAAAAACTGCCGTGAATTTGAATATCACAGAGAAACCTATGGTACGCAGGATAAATTCGGTTACAAAGATTTTATACCTATGTTTAAAGGTGAAAAATTCAATGCAGATAAATGGCTGGCTCTTTTTAAAGAATGCGGTGCAAAATTTGTAATGCCCGTTTGTGAACATCACGATGGATTTGCAATGTATGATACGCAATTTAACCGCTGGAATGCCACAAAAATGGGGCCGTGCCGAGATATTACAGGCGAGATAAAGAAAGCGTGTGAGAATAAAGGCTTGACCTTCTGTGCATCAACACACAGAGCCGAGCATTATTTCTTTATGAATATGGGCAGAACATTTGACAGTGATGTAAATGATGAAAAGTACAGAGATTTTTACGGACCCGCTGTTTATTGCCCTGAATGGGACAGCCATACAATACACAAAACGACAGCCGATACGTATTCAATCGGTGCAAGTGAAGAATGGCTTGAGGACTGGCTCGTGCGTACCTGTGAATTGATTGATAAATATCAGCCGAAAATTCTTTATTTTGACTGGTGGATTCACAATCACTCATTTAAACCGTATTTAAAAAAGCTGGCAGCTTATTACTACAACAGAGCAGAGGAGTGGGGCGAAGAGGTTACCATCAACTACAAGCACGAAGCGTTTGCACCTACTGTTGCTACATTTGATGTTGAGCGCGGCGCTTTAACAGATATATCCCCTATTCCTTGGCAAACCGATACTGCGATAGGCAAACGCTCGTGGGGATATACAAAAAACAACGAATTCAAATCAGCAAGGCACATTATTACTGATTTAATAGATATTGTAAGCAAAAATGGAATGTTACTTTTGAATGTAGGCCCAAAAGCCGACGGTACAATTACAGATGAAGAAACTGCTGTACTGAAACAATTAGGCGCTTGGCTTAAACTAAACGGTGAAGGAATTTACAACACAACATTTTGGAAAACCTTTGGCGAAGGAAAAGTCAATAACAAAGCGGGATTTTTCCAAGATTCAAGTGAAAAGAAATTTACAAATAAAGATTTTCGATTTACATATAAAAACGGGTATATCTACGCATTTCAAATGCGCCCTAACGGTAAGGACGCTGTAATAAAAACACTTAAAAAGAAAAACGGACCTGATTTTATAATTAAAAATATTACACTTCTTTCAACCGGCGAAAAGCTCGAATTTGAAAGAAGCGATACTAAATTAACAGTTAAAGCAAACAGCCGATTTAGCGATAACTACCCTATTTGTTTTAAAATCGAAATTGATTAGGAGCAATTTATGGAATATAGTTTTGATATAAATTCTGAAACCGAAAAATTTGAACTGTATTATTTAAAATGTATATTTGCAGGCAGAGCACACAAGGGCTTTTATATTGTTTATCCATCAAAAATGCAAAGGTAGCGCTTTACTGTGTTAAATTTATGATGTTACTTCTTTTGGAATTCTGTGATATATTGTTCATGTTAATTATCGAGAAATCAGCGAACATGCTTTTTCGATAATTACTCTCCCTCGTTCAAAGAACTCGGTCAATTTCTGTTTAAAGATTTCTTTTTCCGGTATTTTCTGTCCCTCTGATTTCCTCATGATAGAAGTAATCCACGATTACCGGATGTCCCTGCGGGACTCTGCCATAAGGCATTTCATTATCCACAAAGGCACAATCATGCTTCTTAGCCATTTTCTCAGCTATTACTTCAAGTGCTTCAAAGTAGTTACGGTTATGTTTGTTATAGATCTCGTCGTAAAGTGGTACAAGATCAGGATATTTTTCGGCGATATAATCCATAATTGTCTTTTTGAAACCGCCTCGAAGATTGAGATTTTCGAGCCAGAACAGATCGCACTGATCCTTTACCCGCTCAAAGATTGCTTCAAAATCCGTGATACCGGGGAATATCGGGGATACAAAACAGACTGTACGGATACCTGCTTCATATACTTGCTTCATAGCGGCGATACGGCGCTCAATGCTCGAAGCAGAGTCCATATCGTTCTTGAAATTTTCATCCAGTGTGTTGATCGACCATGAAACGGTTACTCGTCCAAGCTTCTTCAGCAGATCAATATCCCGTACCACAAGATCAGACTTTGTGCAGATCAGAATATCTGCATCACTGCCGATGAGCTGCTCCAGAAGCTTTCTGGTATTCCTGAATTGCTCCTCCTGTGGATTGTAGCCATCCGTTACAGAACCGATGACCACACGCTGTCCGGCATATTTCTTCGGATTTTTAATTTCCGGCCAATGCTTTACATCAAGGAATGTGCCCCATTCCTCCTTGTGGCCGGTAAAGCGCTTCATAAAAGAAGCATAACAATACTTGCAGGCATGTGTACAGCCTACATAAGGATTGACTGAGTAACCGCCTACCGGCAGACTGGACTTGGTCATGATGTTCTTTGTTTCCACCTCACGAATGAGGATTCCATTTATTACTTCTTCCATGATTTCTGTACCTCTAACACTTTGTTGAATTCTTCCGGCATTTCCTGAATCATATTTTCATCCCCTATGATAGGGACAAGGTCTTCCTTCATAAATACCGGAATGCCGAGCTTATGTGCCTGATCCGTCAGAGACCATGCCCATTCCGGCTCCGTATGAATCTTCCTGCTCTGAGCCCCGGTCATAGTGCCGACAACGATCCAATTGATTTGGGAAAGGTCAACTGTGCCGGGATCATCGAATAACGGCTCAAAGGTAACATGGTAATGTTTTGCTCTAACGTTTTTCCGAAGGGCGTCGATACGCCACAGTTCTGCTTTCCTCGTCACCGTAACGCCAAACCATGCGTTTTCCAGATCGGTATCAAAATCCAGCAAATCAGGTCGCTTGGTAAGGAACAGGAACTGATGCTGTGGATTTTCACGGATCTTTGCAAATATCTCGTCTCTCCATTCCGGCTCCCATCCGGAGAGATCGCTCATCCCGGTAAGAAGAAAGTTCTGCGGACGTTTCTTTTCCATCATCTTGAGCTTACCCGGAAAGAATTCAGGGTCAGCGAAGTCATCAATCATATGCCAACGCTTCACATTGTTGCAGGCATAGCAATATGCACATCCCACTGTGCAGCCGATGACGAGATTCATGTTCTGAATCTGATCTTTGATACAAATACTCATGACTTCTGCCACTCCTCAAGATTCTTTCTGATGCGGTCAAGGCATTCCTCAAACCGAGTAATTTCTTTCTCTGAAAAACCTTTGTAGTAAATACTGCCCATCTCATCAGATACAGAATCGTACTCGCCCTTTAAGGCATGTGCTTTCTCAGTCAGAAACAGGAGGGTTTTCCTTTTGTCCGTTTCAGACTGAACACGGCTTATCAGCCCTTGATTTTCCATTCTTTCCAGCATCGTCGTAAGAGATGTTATCGCTAATCCGCATTTAGTCGAGAGTGATCTGATTGAGATACCATCCTCCTGCCACAGCACATAAAGAATGCGCCCCTGGGCTCCATTGAACGCATCAATATTCTTTTCGCTGAGAATCTTCTCAAAAATCCGGTCTCCAAGTTGTTTTATTTTGGTGACAAGAAATCCGCCATTTGTTTTCATGCAAATGCTCCTATATAGTAGTTTATAAAATCATACTATATAGGAGCTTTATTGTCAACAGTGTGTATGCCTGAATAGAGGTAAATTCCGTTTTTCCTTCTTTTTAAAAGCATTAGACCCCATGTCTTTTTTGCCAAAGGGCAAACCAGACGGAGCAAGTGCAGATGACTGAAGGAGTTATTTACTGTAAATAATAATGCGGATTTAGAGTTTCTTTATACACCTCAGTGTAAGGTTCGCTTGTATGTTGAACTGCTGACTACCAGCAAGCTGAGCAATTACCCTACAGACCTTAACGAGCAGGCAGAAACAATGTTTTCTCGGACGGTTTACCCGCTAAATAGAAAAGTCGCTGTCACAGACGGCGGCTTTTCCTTTTCGGGAAGTATTCAAGAAGTCATACAGTTCCGTGAGTAATGGAAGAAGGCAATGATTTGAGAAAAAGAGAAGTGTAATATTCTGAAAATTTCTTGAAATTTCTGGAAAAGTCTGCTATAATACTTGTGTATAACTGTATGGTGGGATAATTTATATCCTTTTTGCCTTAGAAATTATGGAAGGCGGACTTGTCTATGACAAACGGAAATGCGACAATCATTGTCGGCTCGGCTTGGCTCGGCAGGAACATAGCGCCGTTTTTTCAGCGTGTCAAGGCTTATTTCATACAATTTATAACGAACCAGTTGCCGGAGACAGGGCGCATTATGCCTTGGCTTCGGCTTTTTGCGTTTGTCGGAAGGATGGTGGTTTAATATTGAAGTCCTAACCACGACCCGTAAACACATCTTTTCTCGGCGTGTCCGCTGCCGGAGGAAGAAAATAGCGGATAGAATTATTTTGGAGGAATGAAAATGAAGAAGAAACTTCTAAGCCTTTTGCTTGCGTTGTGCCTTGTGATGGCACTTGTTCCGATGACAGCGTTTGCTGAAGGAACTTCAGTAGATAAATGGGACGGTACGGCAGATACAAGCTGGTACACCGACCATAAGACAGATACTGAATACCATTTCACCACTGCCGAACAGTTGGCCGGTTTAGCGCAGTTAGTCAATGACAAAACTGCATCTGTATCATTTGAAGGAAAAACGATTTACTTAGATAATGACCTCGACTTATCCGGCTCCCAGTGGACTCCCATTGGAGTTGGCAGTAACCATAGAAGATTTTTTGCTGGTACTTTTAATGGACAGCATCATAAAATCATGAATCTGAACCATCACTATACTGGGAATGAAGTTGTTCGAAATGGACTTTTCGGAGTTGTTTCTGACGGTGGTATATTAAAGAATTTACTTGTTATAGACGCTGATATTGACTCAAATGATGGTTCATTAATTGCCGGCATTTTGGCGGATTGGGTCAATGGCGGCACCGTTGAAAACTGCTATACAAGCGGAAAAATAGAAAACAATGTTGGCAGCAAGTTCGTTGGTGGGCTGATTGGTCAATGCACTTGGAGTACACAGGTAAAAGGCTGTGGCTCAGACGCCACGGTTATCAGTACAGAGTCCAATGAAGATGATGTTGATACCGTTGGCGGGCTGATTGGTCAGTGGGAAAATTCTGCGGACAGCTCGTCGATTACCGATTGTTGGTTTGGCGGTTCTGTTTCCTGCAATAATGTCTATTCAGCTGTAGGTGGTATTCTCGGTGCAAACTTTGAAAACTTCTCTGGGAACAAGCCTGGCGTAATAATCAAAAATTGCATAGTTGCAACAAAAAAACATCACTTGCGCTGAGCCTGGCAATATCACTTGGATTACAGCTGTTGTAAAGACCCATGTTACCGACTGCATTTGGCCGGATACCCCTCCTGATGGTGTAACGCTTGATGAAGAAAAATATCCTGATAATAAAGGCAATTACTTTGCCGTTGCTAAGCTGGTGGTTGATTGGGATGCAGGTACTGCGAGTGCCGACCCGACCTTTGACCAGTCGTCGTGTGGCACTGCTGTCTCCAAGTTCACCTCCGCAGATGTCCTTGCTGGCTTGCAAACCAATGCCGGTGCGGGTGTTGAATGGGTTGCCGGAATCGGTCATCCAACTTTTGTGTGGGATAACAATAACATCCCCGCTGATTACACAGCTGTCGATGCAGCCATCGCAAGGGCAACGGCTCTTGATAGCAGCCTTTATACAAATTATTCTGCGGTAGAAAGATTCCATTAACTCTGTTGACCGAGCAAAAAGCAAAGCCCAGCAAACAGAGGTTGATGCAATGGCAAAGGCTATTGAAGATGCCATTGCTGCCCTACAATACAAGGATGCAGATTACACAAAAGTAGATGCAGCCATTGCCAAAGCAAATGCACTGAACAAGGATAACTACAAGGACTTCACCGGCGTGGAAGCTGCTGTAAATGCAGTGACCCGTGGCAAGAACCTTACGGAGCAGGCCGAAGTGGATGCAATGGCGAAAGCTATTGAAGATGCCATTGCTGCCCTGCAATACAAGGATGCTGATTACACAAAGGTTGATGCAGCCATTGCCAAAGCAAATGCACTAAACAAGAATGACTACAAAGATTTCTCCGGTGTGGAAACCGCTGTCAAAGCTGTTGTCCGTGGTAAAAATATTACGGAGCAATCTGAAGTAGACAAGATGGCAAAGACTATCGAAGATGCGATTGCTGCTCTTGAGAAAAAGCCTGCCAGTACCAAACCGGGAACATCAGATAAGAGTCCGCTGACCGGCGATACAAGCAACCTTGCACTGTGGATTTCCCTACTGTTAGCCAGCGGCGGCGCAACCCTTGCTACAACGGTTGCCAGCAGAAAGAAAAAGTACAACAGATAATTGAATAACATTTCCTTGCTCCATCTTCTGAGCAAGACAAAAGCGTCGTAGAAATACGGCGCTTTTTTGTTACCTAATTATTGAATAGAATATACGAGACTTGAGTTTGGATTAAATCTGATTGAATAATTAGTTTTTATATTCTTCTATTCTTCGTCATTAAATTGCACAGTACCCTGCTGTAAAAGATGATGCGGATTTAGAGTTTCTTTCGACACCTCAGTGTAAGGTTTGCAATTCCTCATACGAATTTGCCGTGCTGAGCAAAAATAAAATTCTGAGAGATTTTTAAGAGACGCAAAGTCTGAAAAATGGCTTAAATAGGCGGTTTTGAAAAAAGATTGCGAGCCTCTGACTCCGTCATTTAAGGTTCGAATCCTTATCACGGGTTTATAATGCAATTAAACCCGTAATATCGTTCCGTCAAGTCTTTAAGGTGGAGATTTGCAAAGCAAATACTACCGTGACTTGACAGGTTGATATAATCTGCCACAAGGCTGGAAGTTTTACTTTCAGCCTATTTTTATGTCCTAATACTGCTTTTTACGGCGGTATTTGGGCAGAAGCCTTTTTGCATGTTTGATAAGATTTTCTTCTTCGTGTAATATTAAATGTGTCGGCTGTAAAATTAACAAAAATTTAAATGGATTTTCATTGACACATACAACCCCTTTACAATATAATAATGGCAAATACACCGCTTATAAAGGAGTGACTTAATGACGAAAAAAATAACAGCAATATTCTTGGCGTTGTGCATGGCAATTTCCGTTTTGCCGATGACCGTTCAGGCGGCATCAAAGCCGGATATTAAAGTTGGCGACTATGTTAAAATGGGCGCGTATAACAATGCCTCAATTCTTTGGCGATGTGTAAGCATTGACAATAACGGACCGCTTATGCTTGCAGACAAAATTGTTGACACCCTTGCATATGATGCCAAAACAAATGACAACAGCAATTCAAAATCACACAGCAGAAGCTATAAGCGTGATGATTACGGTTCTAACTATTGGAAAGACAGCAATATGCGTTCTTGGTTAAATTCGACCGCAGCTGAAGGCAAAGTCGATTGGCTTTGCGGCAACCCTCCGAAAGACGGATATGTAAGCGGTGTGGGAGCGTACAACGAAAAAGCGGGTTTTCTCAACGCTTTTTCAAAATCTGAAATTGCGGCAATGAAAACCGTTACCCAGCGTTCTCTCGTTTCTCATCCCGAATACAACAAGGGCATAGTTGATGGAGACGCAAATTCGGATTTGTTATACTACACCGATATTTCGGAAGCGGTGGCAAACTACGACAGTTCATATTTTGAAACTACAACCGAAAAGGTTTTTCTTCTTGATGTAAAGCAGGCTAATGCCGTGTGGAAAAATCTCAAAGGTTATTATGTTGCGTATAATAATGACGGTATGGCTTGGCCTTATTGGCTTCGCACTCCTGTTACCGATTGCAATCACGATATGCGTTATATCAGTTCATCGGGTCAGGTCGGTCGTTATGCTCCGTGGTATTCCGATTTGGGCTTAAGACCTGCATTTTATCTCGATTCCGAATATTTTGTTACAACTTCCGGCAGCGGCTCACAAAGCAGTCCTTATATCGGCTCTGCTCCAAATAAGCAAGAGGATGATTATACAATTTCGGAACCTGCCGAGGACGCAAATCCCGATTGGAATGTCAGCACCGAGCAAAGCATTCAGCTCACCCTCGGCCCGTGGTATTCAAATGACGGAAAATATTCTAATCCTACCATCCCTGTTTATACCATCCAAAAAACACGCAGCGACACGGAAAATATGGTTGTTGTCGTTTGCGGCGAGGGATACACAAAAAGTCAGCAGGGCAAATTCATCAATGATGTCAAACGACTTTGGCAGGACGCTATGAAATATGAACCGTATCGCAGTTATGCCGACAGATTCAATGTTTACGCTCTTTGCACAGCTTCCGAATCGACTTTTGACAATGGCGGAAGCACCTTCTTTGATGTTATAGTCGACAAATATAATTCACCTGTTATTTCTAATAATCTCCACGGAAGTCAATGGAAAAATCATATTTTTGAGAGATGTATCGGTCCTGAATTTATCGAGAAAATTCACGATGCTCATATCAAAAAAAAGTGTGATCCAAACACAATTCCGTCCGGTTCGGAATATGAGCCTTATTATTATGTTCACGATTATATTGCCCAGTTCGCTATGGTTGTAAATACAACAAATGATTTCGGCGGTGCTTATAATAACCGTGAATACGGCTTCCATTATTTCATTTCGCCATCAGACAGCTATCGTGCATCAAAAACTTTTGCACACGAGTTTGGACACGGTTTGCTCGGCCTCGGTGATGAATACAGCGGCGGATATTTGCTTGACGATAAGGAGCTTAAATCGCTCAATCTTTCCTCGGTTGAAGACCCGGAAAAGATAAAATGGCGACAGCTTTTAGGTTTTAGAAACACATATACCTGCCGCAATGCTTACGGCTCAAAAAATGCTTGTTTCAAGTTATGAGTGCATAATGAGAGACACAAACTATCAATTCTGTGAGGTTTGCCGTTTGCAGGGCTTCAAGCGAATGTCTCAGCTTGTTAAGGATGTAGACCTTTATGTTGCAACTCCCGAGGTTAAGGAATATACGGGCGCTTATTCAAAGCCGTCTGATTTTACCGACCTTGAAACAAGTTCATATTATAATTACACATATAATCGCAATGACCGACTTTTGAGCGGCAACAGCAAAAGCAGATTTAATACTAATATGAACGGTAAAAAAATCGAGCTTAGAACTGTTATTCAAAACATTTCAGATAAAAATGCACGACAATTAAAATTCAAAATGTGGATTAAGCACTCCGACGGAAGCGTTGCGACCGATTCATCGGGGAATCCGCTTCAAACAGTACAAACCTTTGACATTCCTGTTTGGAATGATAAGGCAAATTTCTGGTACCGCTCGGTGCTTTGGATCACATCAAAAGCGACTTTAATTCAGGCTTAAAGAGTTGCTCGCTTATCTATCAAATTCCGTCAGACGCACAGCTAAAGAACGGCGACACCGTGGCATTTCAGGTGCTCGATGAAAACGGAAATGTGCTTGCTGACGACAATACGGAAACACAGCGTTACACAACCGTTTCAATTCAGTATAAATTTGAGGACGGCTCTGAAATTCCAAACACTGCCGGCGGAACATTTACCGTGCCATACGGCACAAAGCTTGATTTGACACCGGCAAAAAAGCTTTATGATTATGAATTTGTAAAGGCAGATGGCTTGAATAAGCCTATTGTTTCGGACGGAACGGTTGTTACATATTATTACAAAAATAAAAACGAAGAACACACTCACAATCTGACTTTGGTTGCTGCGAAAGCTGCCACCTGCACTACTGCGGGCAATTTCGCATACTACACCTGCGATGGCTGTGACAAGTGGTTCGCAGATGCAACAGGATCGGTAGAAATTACCGATAAAACAAGCGTAGAGATTGCACCTCTCAATCACGATTGGAACGCACCTGCTTACACTTGGAATGCAGACAACACCGTTTGCACAGCAACACGCACCTGTAAGCGTGATGCAGGTCATAAGAAAACTGCAACTGCTACTGTAACAAGCGCACAGACAAAGGCTCCGACCTGCACAGCAAAGGGCGAAACAACCTATACAGCAGCCTTTACTGAAGCTTGGGCAAATACACAGACCAAGACTGTTGACAATATCGCAGCTCTCGGTCACGATTGGAGTACCGCTTGGACCGGCGACAGCACAGGTCACTGGCATAAATGTACTCGCTGCGATGCTACAACAACCAAAGCGGCTCACGATTACGGTTCTGACAATGTTTGCGACACCTGCGGATATGCCAAAACTGTAACGCACACTCACAATCTGACTTTGGTTGCTGCGAAAGCTGCCACCTGCACAGAGGGCGGTAAGGAAGCATACTACAAGTGCGAAGGTTGTGGCAAGTTCTATGAAGATGTACTCGGTACAAAGGAAATAACCGACCTTGCATCTTGGGGCAATATTGCTAAGATTGCCCACACCACAAAGCAAACCGTAACAAAGGCAACCCCAACAGCAAACGGCGAGATAGTAAATTACTGTTCGGTATGTAAGAAAACTCTTTTAACAACAGTAATTCCAAATGCATCAAGCATAAAGCTTAAAGCAACATCATTAACATATAACGGAAAGGTTAGAACACCTAAGGTTATTGTTAAGGACATAACAGGAAAGACACTTGTTAAGAATACTGACTATACTGTGTCTTATGCAAAAGGCAGAAAGTATGTTGGCAAGTACGCAGTAAAGATTACCTTTAAGGGTAAATACAGCGGAACAAAGACGCTTTATTTCACAATCAAGCCAAAGGCAACAAGTATTTCCTCACTTACAGCAGGTTCAAAGAAGTTTACAGTAAAGTGGAAGAAGCAGGCTACACAGACAACAGGCTATCAAGTTCAAGTCGCAACCAATAAGAAATTCAAGAAGAACAAGAAAACCGTAACAATCAAGAAGCAGAAGACTACAAAGACTACCGTTAAAAAGCTTAAGGCAAAGAAAAAATATTATGTAAGAGTTCGCACCTATAAGACAGTTAAGATTAACGGCAAATCCATAAGGATTTATTCAGGCTGGTCAAAAGCTAAGACTGTTACAACAAAGAAATAACAGATAGCTAACCATTTACCATAGGTTTTTTCGTGTCTGCATTTTTATTAGTAATAAACAAAGAATATCCAATATAAAATAAAGGAAATATAGCTATGATTAAAAAATCCTGTTAATACTTGCGTATTAGCAGGATTTTTTAATAGTGCAATGGGCAAAACTCAAAAAGTTTAAACCACATTCTTCTTTATTTAGTGCGCCCAAACAGGAGCCTTTTTATTTAGCAAAGTAAAGTTAATAATATGAGAGCAATACAAATTTTCGTTATACAAGCCCTACATCCTCAACTACTTCATCATTATAAACATAAACTCTGTTAACACGAGCAGGTATTCTGCAAGGGAGTTCGTAATTGAAAGAGTATGCGCTGTCTGACAATTCTTCTATAGAAATGTGAGCGCCGTTTTGAGCGCCGACTATAACAACTTCATCGTTTATATTACAATCAATATCGCTGACATCCACCATAAATTGGTCCATACAAACTCTGCCGAGAATTTTTGCATATTTGCCGTTAATAATAACCTTGCCTTTGTTAGAAAGACAGCGAGGGAAAGCATCTGCATAGCCAATAGGAATTGTTGCGACTTTAGTTGTTTTCTCAGTTATAAATGTACCGCCGTATGAAATTTCCCTTTTGGGTTCAAGCTCTTTAATATGAGAAATCTTTGTGTACCAGCTCATTATCGGCTCAATATCAAGAAGGCTTTTATCAACCTCCTCCGACGGATACAGACCGTACGTAACAATACCCATTCTGCACATATCAAAATATTCGTCAAAATTCATAATACCGGCACTGTTGTTCAGATGCTTAATAGGTATTTCAATTTTTCTGTCACTTAGCATCTTGCAAAATCGTTTATACTTGTTTCGCTGCTCAACAGCTTTTGACAAATCTGCTTCATCACTGGTTGCAAAATGAGAGAACATACCTTCTGCAAAAATGTTAGGCAACTCGGTTATGCGCTTGCAAATATCAGCACTTTCCTCGTTGATTTGAAATCCTATTCTGCTCATTCCCGTATCAATACAAAAATGATAAGGCATATTTTTATTTTGCTTTACTGCTTCGTTTGAAAGTGTAACTGCGTCATCATACGAAAAAATAGGTATTCGTATATCATATTTAACAGCCTTTTCAACATCAAACGGAAATACCCTTCCCAAAATCAATATCGGTGTTTTGATTCCCGCTTTTTTAAGTTCAATAGCTTCTTCAATGCATGCAACTCCGAAAAAGTCACACTTATCATCAAGAAACTTGCCTATCTCAACAGCGCCGTTACCGTATGCATTAGCTTTAATTACGCCGAGCAGCTTAACGCCGCTTGGAAGCTTATTGCGTACACTGTTATAATTATGTTCAAGCTTATTCAAATCAATCTTTAAATAAGTACGATGGTCCATTATTTTATCGCCTCGATTAAACTTACTGTTTCTATATTATTTTTTCTAAAAGCCTCGTTTAGCTTTTTGACAAATACAAGCGCCTTTTCGCTGTCGCCGTGAACACAAACAGAGTGAGCCTCAATATTAATTTCCTCGCCCGTGTAGGCAACGACTTTTCCTGTTTGCACCATTTTAATAACCCTTTCAACAGCCAAATTTTCGTCTGTTATCATCGAGTTTTCAAGTGACCTTGCTCTAAGCGAGCCATCCGCCTCGTATGCTCTGTCAGCAAAAACCTCGCTTGCATATCTAATTTTCTTTTCTTTCGCCGATTTAATCATTTGAGAGCCTGAAAGCGCCATTAAAATTAAATCTTTATCGTAATCAATAATTGCATCAACTATTGCGTCTGCCAGTTCTTTATTTTTTGCTGCTTGATTATACATTGCGCCGTGCGGTTTAATATGAACTATTTTGCCCGTGCTTCCAACAACGTTACCTAAAGCCTCTAATTGAGCCAATGTGTAATCATAAACCTGTTTAGGAGTTACATCAAGATTTGTTCTGCCGAAATTTTCCTTGTCGGGATAACCGGGATGTGCACCGATATCAACATTATTATCAATACAAAGCTTTGCAGTAGCTTCCATCATATCGTGATTACCTGCGTGAAAACCGCAAGCAATATTAGCGCTGTTAATTAAAGGAATAATTTGTTCGTCATAGGCAGCGCCCTCACCTAAATCACAATTCAAATTGATTTTATACATATAATCACCTAATATTTTAAGTCGACATTTTTTATATCGGTTATAAACATATGACCCGGTGAATGTGTTATGGCAATTTCAGGCTTTGTTTGCATCACTGCGTTTTGCGGTGTAACGCCGCAAGCCCAAAACACCGGCACTTCCCCTTCGTTTATTGTTACGCTGTCGCCGTAATCAGGCTTCGTAACATCCTTTATGCCTATAGCTTCGGGATTGCCTATTTGTATCGGCGCACCGTGAACTCTTGGCATAGAGGCGGTAACATTAACCGCTTTTACGACTAAATCGTTTGGAATAGGTCGCATTGATACAACCATATTTCCGTGAAATTTACCTGACGGTTGAAGCTTGATATTCGTATTAAACATAGGCACATTTTTGTTTTCCTCAATATGCCTGACAGGAACGTCAGCTTCTAATAATTCACTTTCAAAACTAAAAGAACAACCGATAAGAAAATACACAAAATCATCACGCCAATAATCGGTTATATCGGTAACTTCTTTTCGAGAACGCCATTTTTCCAAATTCTGTATTTTGGAAAATCCTTACATACATCGCCCTCACTCGCCATTGTTTTAAAACGCTTTGAGCCGATATCGCCGACCTCCAAAATCGGGCACGGCTTTGGATTTCGAACACAAAACAGTAAAAGTCAAACGCATAATCCTTTGGCAAAATGCAAAGATTAGCCTGAGCATAGCCGTTGCACATACCTGATGTTTGGCAATTTATTTTGCCGTTTCTGATAAGTTTTTTTACTTCCTGCGGCAACATATTTGAATAATCCATAGGCACTCCTAAAATAATTTATCAATATACTTTTTTGCTTAATTGCTATTTTTTCGGCAGTATTAACGTCAACAATCTCAAAGATGATTTTGTCCCCCCGGTTTTGCCTGTGCAAGCTTTGGCAAATCGGCACTTATTACTGTTGCTATTTTTGCATATCCGCCTGTTGTTTGGTGGTCTGCCATAAGCACAATCGGCATACCAGAATTAGTAATTTGTATTGAGCCAAAGGTAATTGCATCTGAAATTATTTCTAATTTTTCCTTACCACGCGAAGCAATTCCCCACAGCCTTATACCCATTCTGTCAATGTCAGAGGTAACGGTGTACTGTTGCTTTGAAAACAGTGCTAAATCATTTTCGCAAAACATATCGTCCTGCGGACCTAATACTACCCTTTGCTTTTATTATTTTATCATAAGTATTTTCCGAAAGCTCTCGCTTTTCGATATTTTTAATTTTGCCTGCTTTGCCGATTTTAAGAATATCGCCTGCTTTAAGCTTTCTTCCTTCAAAGCCGCCGACATTTATTTTAAGATTTGTTGAGGCACTGCCCATAAATAAAGGAACATCAAAGCCTCCCGCAACCGCAAGATAACATCTTAATCCTTGCTTAACGCCCTTAATGCTTAAAATATCGCCTTTTTTTGCAACGTACGCTTTATTTGTTTTAATAGGCTTGTTATTAAGCGAAATATCAAAAATTCCGCCTGAAATCGCAAAAATATGCTCATCCGTAAACTTAGCCGTTATTCCGAGCATTGTCATTTCAATAACAGGTGCGTTAACATCGTTTTTGCAAAGCTTGTTTGCAATTTTTGTTGAATAGGCATCCATTACACCGCTTTGAGTAAAGCCGTTTTTCATCACTTTGAATCTGCCTAAGTCTTGAATGGTTGAAAGCATACCTGCAGAAATAATTTCTATCATAATTCAACCTCGCTGACTGAAGGAGTGTAAGTGCCGTTTGCAACTTGTTTTTCTATTTCAAGATACTCTGCCTTATCTATGCTGAAAAATTTGATATAATCGCCGGCTTTATACAATATAGGCGACTTTTTTGATTTGTCAAAAACTTTTACGGGCGTTTTTCCAATCAATTGCCAGCCACCCGGTGACGCAATAGGATAAATCCCTGTTTGCTCTCCGCCGATTCCTACAGCCCCTTCAAAAATTTCAAGTCTCGGTGTTTTTAATCTCGGAGTAAAAAGTCTTTCGTCCATACCGCCGAGATAGGCAAATCCGGGTAAAAATCCCAACATATAAATTAAGTAAGGCTTTGATGTGTGAAGTTTGATAACCTCTTCTCTTTCAAGAGCTGTATGGCTGCACACATTTTTCATATCCAAAAAGCAAACTCGTCGTCGTAGCACAGGTATATTCCAAACCTTAGCCGTGCTTTTTACGTCGCACTCTCCGCCGTTTATAAGCGCTTCAACTTTCTTTTTTAGTTTCTTTGAGCTGATGATTGTGCAGTCGTAAAAAACAGTTAACGAAGCAAACGTCGGTACAAGTTCAACAATTCCATCAATATGCTTTGCTTCTATTCTGTTGCAAAGACCGGTAACCTGACGGTTAACCTCTTCGCTTATTTCATTTTTAAATTGCACGGTAACAGCGCTGTCGCCGTTTTGCAAAAATGAATAAATCATTTAAAATATCCTTTTTTAATTGTTGTTTCAAACCATTTATCAGTTTTGTCCTCAACCGTGTGAGTATATTCAATAAGCCCACGCATAAGTGAAATAATCGGCAAAACAATATTTTTGCCAATTCCGTCAATGTAAGGTCTTGCTTCTCCGTACATATCAAGCATACCCGCTTTTGCCGCAGCGTCCATAACTGCCGCTTCCTCTTTCTCGGTATGAAAAAGGTCTAAATCATTCAAAAGAAATGCCGTACATGCCATAAGAGCATTCATACCCCAGTCACTTACAGTTGCTGTAATAATGTTGTCGGCAGCCGTATCTGCCAAAATACCAAAGCCTGTTCCTGCCTTGCAACCGCCCTTTTCAGCGTAAGGAATATATTTTCTTATATGTTTTTTTTTCAATAGTGCCCATACCAAGCTCATTGCCAAGGTCACCGATAGAAAGATTATAAATACCTCTGCTTTGACATTCCCTAAAAAGAACATCATATTTTGCCTCAATATCGGTTGTGTTTACACCAACTGCATTATGATAATATCCGTTTTTGTTTCTGCCGGGTGCTTCATTAGAAATAACAGCGCACGGCAAGCCGTGAGAAAGAATTTCTTGCGTTTGTTCCTCTTCCTTGCTCTTATCCTTAGTAAATGAAACAATGCAAATGGTGTTATCGGGTATATTGTCAATATCATAAGTAATATCGACACCTAAAACCTCGCTCATAGCCTTAATGGCTTTTTCGCATTGCTCAGGTACTAACATAACAGGCTTTGCGCCAAATGCCCTTATAACAAATCTGGCAAAAACGGTAGATGAGATAATTCCGTCAGTCTCAGCCTCATTCCAAGGGAGAAGAATAAATCCCGTTAAAATAAACACCTTTTCACCCTTTTTAATATTCTTCACAAGTCCCTCTGCCCCATTGAGCGACAAAGGCTTTCCTGTATATTTGATTGCCCCGTCATAGAGAATTCTGCAAACGCCGTAACCTCTCGGGTCAAGGTTCATAAGCCAATCAAGATTGTATCCGACATTAAGTTTGGTAAGCTCGGTTTTATTCATTATTATTTGCACTGCTCCTCAAAATCTTTAACTAAAGCATCTTGGATTGTTTTCAACATTTCAGGCGCTTTTCCGCCTACTTTTTTGCCGTCAACGGTTTTAACCGGAATGCAGAAAGAACCTGTTGAATGAACAACAATTTCATCTGCCGACATTAATTCATCAAGAGTGTAATCTCTTTCTTCAACTTCGTATCCAAGCTTTTTCGCAAAAGCAAGAAGCCTTATCCTTGCTGTTCCCGGAAGAACCATATCGTCAAGCTGGTGAGTAATAACCTTACCGTCCTTAAAAATAGAAACATTAGAGTGTGCGCACTCCGTAACAATGTTTCCTCTGTGGAAAATTGCTTCTTGGCAACCTGCTCTGTCAGCAGCGGTAGCGGCAAGGCAAGACGGAATAAGATTAAGTGTTTTGCAATTGCAATAATAAAATCTTTTGTCCTCATACGTAATAACATCAATCGGCTTATATGTATCCGCAACAGGGCAAGGCGTAAGTGTAATCCACAAATTGCCCTGCATATTTTCAGGATAAATGTGACCACGAAGCCCATTTCCACGAGTAACCTGCATATAAACAAATTGGTCACCGTCATCGACCTTTTTAACAAGCTCTCTGAGCAATTTGTCAAGCTCGTCACGCTCTATCGGAATGTTCATACCGAGAAGTTTTGCGGAATTGTAAAATCTTGTAAGGTGCGCATCCATATCGAAAACAATATGATTATGAGCATATGTTGCATCATAAACACCATCACCAAACCAACAAACTCTGTCAAGCATCGGAATTTGCATTTTTTCAATCTCGTCATACTTACCGTTATAATAGCCTAAGTTTTTCATTATGAATACCTCCATATATCAAAGCAGGGGTCTGCCTTGCAGACCCCTTTGTCATTATTAAGATTAGCATATTTATATTTACATGTCAATAAAAAACAGTCAACATTAATTAAAATTTCTTTTATAATCATTCCAAAAAAAGATTAGATTATTGATAATTCCGGCGCTAGTGCTTATATAGTTCTTTTTTCGCAAATGTGCATATAATTTTTATTGTAATGCTTTATACTATATGATATAATTACAATGCAAAAAATTATATTAGAACAAGATTTCAATAAATTGCCTTAAAAAGGAATACATTATGAGCGATAAAACATCAACTTTAAAAAAGCCGATTAAAAACGGCAAAAAATTCTTTTTACTTTACAGTGCAGCTTTTTAGTTTGTGCTGCTTTATGTTACTTTTGGTTTATAATAAATAAAAAGACATTAATTATTAACAGCGACGGCTGGAGGCAGCACTTTGCCGCTTTTGTATATTTCGGCAAATACGGACGTGAAATTTTAGAAACGCTGTTTGAAACTCATAAATTTGTGTTGCCGCAATGGGATTTTTCAATAGGACTCGGAAGCGATATATTAACAACGCTTCACTTTTATGCTATCGGCGACCCGCTTGATTTATTAAGCATTGCCTGTCCTGCCAAATATGCGGCATATCTTTACAGTCTTTTATCTCTGTTTCGTTTATATCTTGCAGGGCTTAGCTTCGGTGCATTCTGTTTTATTAAAAAGCAAAATCACGCCTCAAGCATAACGGTAGGCTCGCTTGTTTATGTGTTCACCTTATTTGGAATGTTCATAGTGTCGCATCACCCGTTTTTTGCGCTTCCTATGATATTTTTGCCGTTGCTACTTCTCGGTGTAGAGCAAATTGCGGCAGGCAAAAGGCCGTATCTTTTTATTGTTACGGTATTTTTAGCAGCTATAAGTAATTTTTACTTTTTCTATATGCTTGCTTTATTCACCGCAATTTATACACTTTTTTTGCTTGTTTGCAGATACCGTCATCGTGCCAAAGAGGCTTTTGGTGTTTTCTTTAAAATCGCAGGCAGTGCAATTTTAGGTGTGATTTTAAGTGCAATTATACTTATGCCTGTAATATTAGCCTATATCGGCGACGGACGTTCGTCTGAGAGTTATGTTCATACCTGGATATACAGTATGGATTATTATCGCAATTTCTTAGCTTCTATGATTACCTGTCAAACAAAGCCGGGATATCTTACGCATCTTGGATATAACGCTGTTGCCATTCCTGCCGTTTGCGTTTTATTCTTTACTAAAAACAAAAGTTGGCGCCCATTAAGATTAATATTTTTAGGTGCTACGGCTATGCTTCTTATCCCGGCATTCGGCTGGGCTTTTAACGGATTTTCATATATGGCTAACCGCTGGGTTTGGGCTTACGGGATGATTATTGCATATATTGTTGCAGTAACATGGAAAGACCTTTGCAAAATAGATATTCGCAAAGGCTTAGGTATAATCATAGCAATCGCAGTATATTCCTCAGCCGTCTTATTGCTGATGAATGAAATAAATCACAACATTATTTTTTCTCTCATAACAGCGCTGTTAATAGTAATCGTTTGTATGATTTCAAATAAATCGGCAAAGAAGCTTATTGCTCCTATTTTAGCAGTAATCCTTGTATTTGCCTCATTTGCAGGCAATTCGGCTTATTTTTTCAGCGGTCACGGCAATAATCATATTGCAAGCTATGTAAGTTACGGTGCCGTCAACAATAAGATTAAGCGTTCTGCGGCGAGCAAGGTAAAAAAGGCGGCAAAAGGTGACGATACATTCTATCGCTACAGCGGCGGAAAAATTAATTACAACGAAAGCACTTACGTCGGTATGAATGGTACTTCGTTTTATTGGAGTATGGAAAACAAAAATTTAGCCGAGTTTGTCAGCGAAACAGAACAGCCTGCCAAGGCGGCATATATGTTAAGAGGATTTAAAGATTCAGTCGCAATGAATGCCGTTACAAATGTTAAATATTATGTTAAAAACAAGAAAACTTCGATTCCCTACGGTTTTGAAAAGTTAAAAGGAAAAGTTTATCAAAATAAGAACGTATTACCGTTCGGTTACACAACAAATAACGTCATCAAAAAATCTGATTACGACAAGCTTTCATCATTAGAAAAGCAGCAAGCGTTAATTCAAGGCGTTGTACTTGACAATGTTCCAAGCGGCATGAACACGGTCACACCGACATTTACATACAAAAGTGTTCCTTATACCGTTACGTGCAATAAAAATACTGCCGTCGAGGGAGAAAAAGTGTATGTTTACAATGCCAAAAGCAGTATAAACATTAAATTTTCAGGTGAAAAAATCAGGAAACATATTTGCGTTATACATTTAATAACTACAGCAATATTGATGATATCAATAGTAATTTAGACAACAAGCAAATAGGTAAAAAGCACATCAAAACATATTTTGCCGTCTCAAATGAAAATGCGTTTTTCCTATCAAACCGATGACGGCAAAAAATACAAAACCGATTTTGTCACCTGCTATTCATCTTCTTACGTGCGTTACACGGGTGCTAAAACATATCTTGTTGGGCTTGGCTATACCGAAAATGCGAAAAACAGTATTAAAATAACCTTTGATAAACCGGGAATTTACGACTTATCCGACATCGAGGTTTTTGAACAGCCTATAGACCAAGCATCACAACAGATTGCAGACTTAAAAGCAACACGATGCAAAAATGTAAAAATGGGTGAAAACAAAATAACCGGCACAATTGATTTGCAAAAAGCAAAAATACTCTGCATTTCCATTCCTTACAGCAAAGGTTGGAGCGCTACGGTCGACGGCAAAAAAGCTGAGCTTTTGCAAGCTGACACGGCATTTAGCGCACTTGCTTTAGACAAAGGAAAACACACAATAGAGCTTCAATATCATACTCCTTACTTAAAAGAAGGAGCATATATCAGCACAGCCGGTGTTATCGCTTTTGCAGTTTTAATAATTATTACAGAAAAGCGCAAGAAAACGGATTATTTATCCTTAAATCAATAATATTTCCTATGGATGAATAAAACAAAACATTATTACTTTAATCAAATGGCTAAAACTAAAGCTGTCTCGCTTAAACTGCGAGACAGCTTTTTATATACACAATAAATTTGAATTTATCAAACTCGGCATTTGTGAAAGCAAAACAATTGCCAAACCGGTTGCGACGGTGGCAACGACAGCAATAATAATTGCTGTTTTTTACTGAATTTTCGTTTCATCAGCTTGCAAATCAATAAAGCGCAAATTTCACAGAATGCTATAACCAAAATAATTATTGCAATTGATTTCCAAAGCCAAGACAATTCAAGCACAAATTTCATATACCATTCTCCCCTCTCCGGCTTGTTTAAAGCGAAATAACAGCATTTTTAAGTTTAATTATATCCTTTTCGTCAGGGTGAGATAATGCGCTGTCAAAATTATCAATCAACATATCAAGATTAGCAGGCGCATTGGTTAGCTCTTTCATCTTAACATAGCGTTCTCGTACGGACTGAGGCATTTTGCCTTGGCACATATATTCCCCCACAACAACATTGCTTAAATCTAAAGACTGCTTAACCCGGCTTAAAATTTTTTTGAAATACTCATCGCTTCCGCCAAATCCCGCTGTACCAAACAAAAATACTTTTCTGTTTTTCAGACTTTGCAAAAGTTTCAATGTATCACAGTCGGCAGTTCCCTTGTCCGTCCAAAACCGATATAAAGCATTTCGGATTGAGGCACTTGTGTTTTAGCATCGCCGTAGAAGTCGCAATTCTCTTTTGGTAATACGTCATAAATTGCATCGGCAAGCATTTTTGTATTGCCTGTCAGGCTACTCACTATTATTGAATATTTATAATTTTTCAATTTTCAAGACTTCCTTTACATTGTATTTTTTCACGTTCGTTATAAGCGGCATATCATCATTTCCCCGCCGTAATATTTTCCGTTCATAGTCAGGCAAACCTTGTTGTTATCATTATAACTTTTTAGTGAAAAAAACAATTCATACAGAGCAAAATTAACCGTTCATTCATAAAGTCAAAGCACTTATGAAAAAATAAAATCAAAAGTGGCACACTGCATAAAGAACAATTGCATTTTCGTTGACTATTTGCCTATGATATAGTACGATATAGAAAAATGATCATAGATAATAAAAGCAAACTTTAAATTATTCATAAATTAAAAATCACAATAGGATAACAAAACAGAGGCACAAAAATGATTAACAAACTACACTTGACAATGATAGATTTATACAGCGGAGATTCAAAAAGGATTCAGCATTTTTGCAAAGTTCACAGCTACGCAAAGCTGATAGCAGAAAATGAAAAGGTTGATGATAAAACTTTATTTATAATCGAAGCCGCCGCCCTCACTCACGACATAGGAATCCACACCTGCGAAAAAAAATACGGCAATTGCAGCGGCAAATTGCAGGAAAAAGAAGGTCCGAAATTGGCTGAAAATCTTCTTGCTGAATTAGGATTTGATATTGAAACATCACAGAGAGTGCAATACTTAATAGCCCATCACCACACATACGACAATATAAACAGCATAGATTTGCAAATACTTGTTGAAGCAGACTTTCTTGTTAATATGTTTGAGGAAAACCTTCCGAAATCATCTGTGCAAAACGCTTATGACAAAATATTTAAAACTGCCTGCGGTAAAGAAATTTGCGAAAAAATGTTTTTAATTTAAACATATCTGAATTGTAAAAATTTTTCAATTGTAAAAGCGCATACTTTTCATAAACTATACTTGCAAGAGCGATTTGATATTATGTGATAAATATTTTGAAGAAAATTTTATTCAAAATATCAGTACGCTTTGCGAATTTTTGATAAGAGAGGTGTTTTTACAATGGCAAAGAATACAGTTCCTGAAGCTAAAGAGGCTCTTAACAGATTTAAGATGGAAGCTGCTTCAGAGGTTGGTGTTTTTTTTGCATTAAAATTTTTCAAAACGCCCTATTTAAGCCACTTTTGAGACTTGAAAAATATGTATAGTGGGCGGTCAAACACATTAAAAACATAAAATTAACGAAAAAAGGTCTACATACCCATTAGAAAAACGAGCCGAGATACGCACATCTCGGCTCGTTTTCGTAAATAAAAAGTATAATGAAAATTATAAATCTGGCGAATTTTCATTCAATAAGAAACATTTAACCGGCCTCTCAGCTAAAACTTAGGTGCATTGTACCGTAACTTTTAATTCGTTATAGTAACAATCATAAAATGCAGATTTACAAATCGCAAAAATATATGTATTGACAAACCATATATCGCACGCTATAATGGTTCTAAATAGAACGATTGACAAGGAGTGATAATGTGCATTTCTGGGACAGACATAAAACAATTACCGGCTATTACGAATCGCTCACAAGGTCCATTTGTGACAAATACGATTTGACACAAATGGAATATGATATACTGATGTTTTTGCACGGCAACCCCGAATTCAACACGGCGGCAGACATTGTCAAAATTCGCAAATCAACAAAATCTCATGTTTCAACCTCACTCAAATCGCTTGAAAACAAAGGCTTGATTGAAAAAAAGCAAAGCGAAAGCAACAAAAAACACATAGAAATTTTCGTGACCGAAAGTGCAAAAAGCATAATCTACGAGGGTATCGACACGCAAAAGCGTTTTGCCCACGATGTGCTCAAAGGATTTTCAAATGAGGAAATCGCAACATTCAAGAATATTTTTGAAAAAATCTGCAATAACGCAGAAGATTGTTTAAACAAGAAACAACACCGTGAATGTTAGTTATTTGAAGTAAAAAAGGAGTTCTAATTATGGCAAACGAAAAATACAAACCGCAAATTCCCGATATTATGGAAGCAATTTTTGACGCAGGATATTTGATTTTCGACTTAATCGCAGGTATTTTGTTCTTCGTATTTTCAAAGGGCAATCCTTTGTTCATCTTGTACGGCGTGTTGACATTGACGCTTTGCGGCGGTGACGCATTCCACCTTGTTCCGAGAATTATCAGAGCAGTTCTCGGTAGCAACGACAAAATCAAAAGGCAGCTCGGACTCGGCTTGCAGGTTTCCTCAATCACAATGACAGCATTCTACATTGTTTTGCTGTATATCTGGAAGCTTACATTCCCCGAATTGACAGCACCTGTTGCAGTTGAAGCAATGATTTGGATTTCCGCAATCATCAGAATGGTAATCTGCGTTCTTCCACAAAACAACTGGTGTTCAGACGAAGGCAATATGAAACTTTCCGTTATCAGAAACGCAGTTTTCGCAGTAACGGGTATCGGTGTAATCATTCTTTACGCAATTTCTGGCAACACAAACGACCTCCATATGACAAGAATGGTTGCCGCAATCATCATTTCATTCGGTTGCTACATCCCTGTAACATTGTTCAGCAAAACAAAGCCAAAGGTTGGCTTGCTTATGATTCCAAAAACCTGTGCATATATGTGGATCATCGTAATGGGACTTCAACTTTTGTTTTAAGATTTGAAACATAAAATTAACAAAAAAGATCTACATACCCATTAGAAAAAGCGTTGAAGAAAGGCAAAATCTTCAACGCTTTTGTGTTATTAACACCGATAATCACTCAACGCCGAGAGCTTTGTAAACCGCATCCTCAGCACTTGAATAAAAAATCATATTAAAACAACCAATCAATTCCGCCGGAACCGTTGAAAGATCCGCAGCAGATGTAATAGGAAGAAGTACTTTTTTCGCTCCGCTATCCAGACAAACCTGCAAACTGTTAGCAAGTTCATCCGCCTTAATGAGTGTTCCTGCAATGCTAATTTCACCAAGAACTGCAAGACTGCTTGCAACAGGTTTACCTAATGCCACCGAAGATAAAGCAATCAGTGTTGGTAATGCCAATTTGTCTGTCATACCAATGCCCTGCAAGTCTTGGTAATTGATGATATAATCCTTTGTCGTCGTACTAATAGAGCCACTGATACGGTTAGAATTGGCTTTCAGGAAATTAAATGCTGTGTTCGTTGCTTCTTTGCATTTTCCATCAGAACCAAGACCTGAACGCTCAAATTTTCCATTTCCCGGCATCATCTGAGATTCCAAACGGAATACACCAAGCATACCCGTTTTACCCTGAGCCACGGTATAAACTTGTCCCGCATTGCACATTCCTTCCGGAATCAGCTTTCCACCGCCTTGCTCCGGTACAGACACATAGAATTCCTCAAATGTTTCATTATCAATGTATGAGAAATTAACATCATAGAACTCCATACCACCAAGTTTCTTTAACTGTTCTTTTTACTCTGCGACGCATCTCAAGAGAAATCCTTAAGATTTCTTCCAGGTCTTCTTTAGTATATTCTCCGTCAGGATAAAGCAGCTTGATAAATCCACCGACCATTTTTCTAACAGCAATTGTGTCACGCTGATTTAAGTTCTTTCCAAGACGGAAATATTTATCCAAGGCATCGCCATACTGTTCTTTACGAAGTTCTCTGATAAACTCCGCAAGATAATCGCTAATAAAGCCGTAATCATCTGTAAAATGTTTAGGCCTGAACTTAGGAATTTCCCATCCCGGAATATAACAGTGCATACGATCAAGAAATGCTGTATCGTTTCCCATTACTGATGGAAAAGGTGCAAACAAACTTGATGTTTTCAATAACACATCAACACTTTGATTTATATTTCCGACAAATACCATCGAGGCAGAAGCTGATTTTTCTTCTTTTCCACGAGCAAAAGAGCCGGATGCCATATAGTCTTTCATTATTTGGATACCGTCTTTATCTTTGAAATTGATACCTGCAACTTCATCAAAAGCTACACAATCCCAAAGACCGACAAGTCCGACTGTTTTTCTTCCCATATTGTAAAACAGATTGGCAACTGTAGTTTGACCACCGGATACAAGAATGCTATTTGGTGAAATTTCTTTATATAAATGAGACTTACCCGTACTCCTCGGACCGAGCTCACATAAATTAAAATTATTTTCTACGAGCGGTAACATACGTGCAAGAAGCAACCACTTTTCTCTTTCGGTCAGTGTGTCCGGTTCCATACCGATAGAACGGAGCATTACACTTATCCATTCATCTTTTGTAAATGCCTTTCTCCCTTGTTTCAATTCATTGATGTCAACGTGTGGCATCTGAATCGGTGTCAGTTTACGGATATGGATAGGAGAAGCATTTTTATCTTCCTCTATGTATTCATATTCAAGTTGAACAATACACCAAATGCCACCACAGAGTAAACGGTCATACTTACTTGGATATTCTTCTGATATTGGAATAGCTTTAATTCCAAGATTAGAAAATTCTGCCTCGTAGGTATCTTTTCTAATATTAAGATTAACCGTAATCTTATCAATGACAGTATGACTTCCTCTTTGACGGAGCAGGGAAAGAATTTTCTGTGCTTCGTCTGGTCGTACATAATTATCTGCTAGTATTCTTTTTACATTTGCCACACCATCTTCAATAATTGACGGATCATCCGAGCTACAATACTGTCCAAGCAAAAATTCAAGAACATAAACAGGGACATTTGCTCCCTCTTTAATAGACTTTGTTAAATCTTTACGAACAATTTTTCCATCAAAATAAGTGCGAAGTTTTCTGTTTATGTCCTCATTTGAACTAAGTTCCAAATCATTATGCAATTCGTCCATTGTTACCTCCCAAATTATTCAAAGAAACCGAAGTCATCGGCAAATGCTACATCCATGATTATTTCATGACGAAGAACTTCTATATCATTCTTATCGTCATATGCAACCAAGTAGTATTTCTGTGATTTATCGTATTTCTTATTCTTAAAGTTAAAACGGAGTCTGAACATACGCTTCGTCGTATCTTTATCTTTCTTATCTGCGATAACAATATTCTCATTAGAAATCTTCTCGTTATTATCAGAAATGAAATATACTCGGTAGCTTGTTTCTTTTTACAACATCGCTTACTGGTTCTGTCTGAACAAAATCCAATGTCGTAATAAGGTTTGTAATCTTTGAAGTCAGGCTTACAAGAGCAATCTCTGCAAGACTTGTTTTCTTTTTGCCCTTATCTACTTTCACATCAATTATTGGTACAAGCATTTCCTGCGCAGAGCAGCCTCCATGAACATAGTTTTGTCCAGCCCCTGCAACCTTGAAAATATCTGAAGCAAGAGGGAACGATACAATACGCTCATCGGCACTTCCAAGTACCTTACCAACCGTTGTATGGCAAACGCCGTCTGCCTTGATTTCTTTGGCAGATATGGAATAACGTTGACCGACGCTGTTTGATTTTGAAGCAGCTCCGGCAATCTTATCTGTTGCCTGAATTTTATCTCTTTATAAATAAATCCGTGGTCTGCCGTCACAATAAAATGATAAGTATTTGCTTGTGATGCAATCCTCTTTATCAAAGCATAAATTTCTTCAATTGCTTCTTCACAAGCTGTAAAGACTTCATTCTCAGAAGCTGCTTTATCTCCACGGGCATCTATCTGATTGTGATAAATATACACAACATCCTGCCCTGTGAATATTGCTCGTAAATCAGCTTGCTTCATGTTCTTAAAAACATCAAACTGAACACACTTACTGTTTATTTTATACTCTTTCAGAATAGCTTCCTTCTGCTGTGTGGAACTGCACGCTTTTCCGTCTACAAGCACATCATAAGAATTGTTGTATTCAAGCGTCTTATGCGGAAGTAATGAAGCCATACCTAACGGTGTATAAGATGGAAGAACGCCTTGCATTGCTCCGATAGAAGCATTGCACTTCTCATCTGCCTGCATTTTTTCAAACAGCGTATGTGCAACCTCATAGCGGAGTGCATCGGATATAATAACAACTACTCTGTCCTTTGAGTAATTGATATGTCTTGCAAAGAAATCTCTCTGCAATGTAAGTCCTGTTTCTCCGTCTGCGTCTGCAAGTTCATTGTTCCAGTTCACTGTAATCCGGTTCAGATACTCGTTTGTATAAATGTTTTCAACCAATTCCCTGATTTTTTCAAACTGCGTAGTATCTTCCAATTTATCAAAGTAAAAATAGAAGTATCTATAATAACGGTCAATCTTATAAGTTGACTCCGTATATTCCTTAACCAAGTTTTTGATACCGCTGACTGGCTGATACTTACCTTCAGCAATCATATCAAAGGCATTCTGAAGAATAAAATACTCATTGCGGAAGTTCTTTCCAAAATGTTGCTTCCTGCGTTCTACACAAAGCTCCGGAATCGTCTTTCCATTCAGCTTTGCTCCTATATCTTCATTCTCAAGTCTGTCGATAATCCAACTAATCAGAAGTTCATCAACACCTGCAAAAATATTACAATCTACAAGTGTTTCCACTTCCATCTTCTCAAGATAATTTTTACCGTTGATTGCATTATAGATAATCTCTGAAATCTTATCAAAACGAGTACCATACAGATAGCTGTTCATCAGATTATCCATAAATGCAATGATATTACCAAATTTATAAGAAATAAATGGTTTCCAAGCCTGTGGCATATCCGTATGAATACTCTTAGCCGCATAAGTAATAAACATCGTGATAACGAGTTTTTCAAGCGTCGGCTTCGAGTCGTTATATCCAAATGCCACATCTGCCTGCTGCCAGAATGCAGAAAGCAAATCATACTTTTCAAACTCTGTCAGATATTTGTTATCTTGCAAGCCATCGTCTGTCAAAATTGAACGCAGCACTTCTTCAAAAGAAGCTGTCTTATCCTTGCAAAGAACGCTCATCAAGGCAACTTCAATCGTACTTCTATTGAAATTCTCTATTTCCAAATCATAGAATTTCTGCGTTCTGTCTTTATTCGCAAAGAATTTAATATAATGCTGAATGACAGGCTTGTACCGTTCATCAATCCCCAAATCAAGCGTGAGCAAGGAAGCACGGTCAGCAAAAAATTCTTTGGAATATCGAATTGTATCTGCAAGATGGTTGTCCCTTATGTTCGGTTTTGCAAAAGGAGCGTACACAAGATAATTGGTTGTCGTATCCTCTCGTTCCAAGAAGTATTTGATATAGAACTGGTTGTCCGGCTCAAGATGCAGAACCTTTGCATTTTCCAGTTCAATGCTGTCAATATCCTCCTGAAACTCCGCATTGGCATCATACCAAAACACAAGTTTACGGACATCACTTGCAAACTCACTATTTAATTTGTCTGTAATCTGTTTTAAGTTTAGTTCTGCCATAGTATCTCCTACTTTACTCCTGTACACATTATATCTTGCCCCGTAATCTCTGCGGCTAATTCATCAATGAATTGGTCTAACGCCAATGTTAAAAATTCATGCAACAACCAATTCTCTTTTTTGAATTTAATAAATGTGCCATTTGCTCAGGTTTGTATCGAACAATTTCACTAACCCTATGCATAGCTGCCATAATAATTAGCATACTATTAAGATTCATAACCTCTGGATGATTCAATGCCGTTCTTTTCAAATACCACAATTTCTTGCTCGAACGAATATATTGAAACTCTCGCCTTAATTCATCATTCTCGTTTTTAAACTCTGATGATAAACTATCTTGGTTTCTTTTTGCCCCATTTACACTTTGTAACACAAAATTGTTATCATCGGAAATCTTAAATTTTGAAGATATACTGTTTACATATACAACTGGAATAGAAACAGGTGCAACTCCAAACAAAGAATGGTCTACTTCAAATTTTAAGTATAGGTTGCTATCATTTCCCTTGTAGTAGCACGGAGCTTGTGCTGTTTTAACAGGTATAAATAATTCAGGTACTCTTGCTCCTCTTGGGGTGTTATATGTAGTTATATAGGCACGAGAATAAACGCTAAATTATATAATAATTTCTTCAATGTAACTGTATTTGGTTTTCCGCCTGCCCAAATAGTATCAAAGTTCTGCTCAAGCATTCTTCCAAACAAGACAAAAACACCTTTATTTTGATGTCCCACATGTATAGTTGAAAGTTCATTTCCAGAAATAGCAGTATTTTCAAATAGTCCATGTCGTGAAAAATGTTCTACAAAATCCTCAATGTAATCGCATTTAAACGCTAGGAATGCTTTCACCGCATTTAGCATTGAATAATATGATACTAACGGAACTGATTCCATTGGCAATGTTTTTGCTGCTTTATAAAATGACATTGCTTGTTTCCAATAAAACGAATAGTGATATTTCTTTTCGTCGCCATATTTTATTTTCGATACAGTTGGATTACGATATTTCATCGCTTTTTTGTGGCTCGAAAAATAAAAATCAATATATGTAAAAATATCATCTGTTAAAACCGTATGGCTACTAAAATCTGGCGATGTATAACTTTTCCCTATCTGAAGTTTACGGTTCTTATATTGATAAGGTACATCATCAACCTTAATAGAAGTTCTTTTTGGCATACTATTTCCTCATTAAATCTTCGCTAAAATCTGCATTTTCTTTTCATCAGCGGTCTGGACTTTTTCGTAATTGACTTTTACACCATCATCAAGGTCGATGTCGATACGGGAAAGAGCCAAATGGGCAATTTTAGCATCATAATCTTTGGTTTCCTTAATCTGTTTCTGGAGCTTTTCTTTACGCTTTGTAGCATTGGAAATTTCCTTGTTATCGTGGCTATTGTCGATGATTTCCTGCATACGGGTAATCTCTTTTTCATACACACGCTGAATACGATGCAGGTACTCAACTCGAACATTACCAATGGTATCTGCGTTCCAACGGTGCATATAAACAAGAGCCTTAAATCCATTCTGCTTACCACTATCAAAAAGCCAATAAATCGGGCGTTTCTGATAAGTCTTAATATGGTCTTTGATAAAATCTGTCAGGAAATAATTTCTGATTACTTCACGGCTTGTCTTACCTTTATTGCCCAGAGCATTCGCAATAAAATCAAGATTTTCTTCAAGCGTATCTTCTCCATATACCTTTTTCAGCCAAGCACAAAACAGACCGACAATATCATCTTCAAAATATTCCTCGTCCGTAATTGGAATACAGTTATCCGCATCAGGTTCAAATGATAATTCTGTTGCAGTTTTCCAATCATCAGTATCATGGAATTTAGGATAATGATAATCCGCAAGAGATATACCAGCATAACTGCCTTCTATTGCTTCGCCATTTTTGTCTAATGCAGCCTGCCCTTTATACTTCCAATAAACATCATCAAAGTTTCCACCTGCATATACAATCCCCTCACGTTCAAGAGAATAACGACCAAACATACAGCCAACTGCATAAGAAATTAAACTCTTAATATCCCTCTGTAAATCAGCCTGACGAACCGTAACATCTTTATCTTCTACTTCCGGTGTCAATTCGTCCTGTAATCCGTAAATATCAATAAAAATACGATTCAGTTCTTCTTCATTTGCTTTAAGCTGATTAAAACGTTCATTACATTTTTTTTGACCAAGATTTAAAAGCCGCAGAAACAGTATTTATTCTATTACAAATCAAAGGATTATTTTTAAAATCCCACGACATTTCATAATCATTCCATTCCTGCTGTTCTAACTCAATATTTTGTGTTACTAATGCATTTATCTTTTCTTCTTCTGAAATATTCAAAATTACTGGAATATTAGCAATATCTCCCGCCTGAAAATTGATTGTTGGGGCTAATGTACTAAGTAATTTTCTTACAACCAGCGTATTATTTAATCCAAGTAAATAGAGTAATAATTCATGCGAAGCGAAGCAACTCATTCCTGCAACATCAAAAATAAATCCATTTGGTTTATAACGGAAAGCAATATTGCTTGATGATATTAACGACCAAGAAATACATTCATGAAAATAATGTTCTCTGTTAATCACTCGTCCCTTACTATTTACAGCAGATGTTGCATCAATATATGAGCAAACCTCTTCCCCTTTGTTTTTAAAATTTACAACATAGTCGTTATTTCCATACCATTTTCTAAAATCTCCACCTTTATTATACGGAAACCACTTTCTGTCACACACCGTTTCTTCTATGGATTTCAATCCAAATCCTATATTGTTATATGAAACTTCATGCCAAAGTCGCAAAAAACGATTATTATTTGTAGTTGCCATTCCTTGACGAGGCTTCGATATATCTCCCAATCGTTTTCCATTCAAAAATGCATTAACAACATTTTGACTTGCCCAATAGGCGATAGATGAACTTGGTATTTTTGAAAAGTTTGATTCATCAGTTTCATAAAAATATCCACAATCTTTATTGGCAATTGCTTCAAGAACTTTTTTCTTTTGCATTTCCATTCCACCTTTGAAGTCTGACAAACGGAAATATAACCCCTTATTTCTATCCTTTCCATTTTTCAAAACGAAGGAACAAATCGGTACGGTGGCTTCTTCAAAAGCAGAATATTCCATCTGCACCAAAGTAGTAATTGCTTTGGTGTCAATTATGTATTTTCTGAGAGTTTCATATGTCTTAATAAACAACCATACGAAAGGTGTCATAAAGGCAGAATATCCATCTACTTTGCAGTAATCAAAATTGCGGTAAATAAACACACTAAACAAATCGCCGGAATATGCTTTGTAATTATCGACAACAAATTTCTTTAACTGTCCTTCCAGTTTGTTCATATATGGTGGATTGGTACAAACAACCGCATACTTATTGCTCATAATTTCAGCCTGTCTTGTAAGCTGCACCATCTGCGGAAGAGTATCATTAAGCCACGATGTTGTAAAAGGTCTATCTGCCCAGCACTACTCTCAATATGCTTTAAATATGTACTAAAACTATTGTAATTTTTCTTTTCTATCGTCTGTAATGTACCGACTTCCTGTGCGTCCCTCTACGCCTCAACTAAATATTCGCCAATTTTATTCTGTTCATTATCCGTTGTTAAACCATTACAAGCAAATTTATCAATAGCGTTGCTTTCCTCAACAACTGAAAGATTATTTGAGATACCTTTTGTTAATGCACGACGATTATAACTGCGTGCTTTCATCATTACTGCAAAATACGCCAACTGATATGCTCGCTTATCAATATCCATACCGAAAAGATTATTTTCCACAATACTTAATGCCGCATCTCTGTCGGAATATCCAACTTCACGGTAGATTTCCATAAGCACATCAAATGCATAAACAAGAATATGTCCACTACCCATACAAGGGTCGAAAAAGGTTAAATCAGTCGGATTGATTTTTTCATCAACACACTGGATTTCTCCGTTTTTAGGTGTAACGAAAAATTCCAGTTTTTCAGCTAACTTACTCTGTGGATTTCTTTCAATCCAATATCTTCCCAAAGAGTTATCCACCATATAACGAACAACCCAATCTGTTGTAAACAGCTGGGTCGCTGCCGGAATATCTGCTTTCTTAACCTTGCCTTTATAGATATTTACAATCTCGTCATGTTTCTTTGAAATATAATACTGATACAGCCAACCGATAATTTCAACCTGACCATCAGCCTTTATTTTTCCGTCATCAGTGTACATTTCATCGTTAATACGGAAATCGACATCTTCAATATCATTGATAAGATGATGAATAATTCCCTCTGGGTCTGTAAACGAAATTGTAAGAAGTAATTCCGAATAATCATCTGTCTTTTCAAACAGCTCCGGTAAAATGTCGTGAAGCTTATTGCACTGCTTAATAAAAAGCATACGGAACAATTCATCCAGTTTATTATCGTCTTTTAACTGGATAATTCTGTCCTGCTCATAAGATGTAAATTCCAAATCGGTATCAAACGGTGTCGTTACCAAATCGGGCTCTTTTTTTGCCTTATTCTCGGAAGAAAGCACACGAACACCGGAAGGCAAATAATCATTGACTTCCATAAAACGAATCGCAATCAAACGGTTGAACCAAGTATAAGCAACTTCCTCAACCACATACCCAAATGCTGATTTATAGTCGCCGTTATCTTTTTCTTTTTTTCTGATTGCATTAACCAGTGCATTACGCTGTTTAATCTCTTTACCCGATACTTCGGCATAATCCTTTGTTCCGATATCATAAAATTCCAGGTCGGAGGTTGAGTGAGGCAATTTGTCCGCAATGCCGTCCTCTGTAATGCCGAGCATACCTGCCTTATATGTAATATCGGATATAAGCTTTTGTCTTGCCCAAACGGCAAAGTTTTTTATCGCTGTTTTGTTCATTGTATTTCTCCTCAGAACTCAATATTGATAATCGTATCTTCTTCCAAAGTGTTCATAAGTTCCTTTTCAAGCTCGGCAATATACTTTTTAACATCTGTTTCATTTTCTATCTGCCAAGTGGAAGCAGCATTGATAGATTTAATGCTGAGAGTTTTCTTTTTCTTCACTTTCACGGCAGGTGCCGTAGTCTCAGAATCGCAATTATCAAATTGTTCAGCAGATTGTTCGCAAGCAATAAGTTTTGCTTCCTCGTCGCTTATTTCGTTTAGGCAACGGACCTTGAGTGCATCTGCTTCTAACTTGATATTTTGCAAATCAGCGATATTGGCACAATGATTAGCTTTGTCACTGATTTCTTGGAACAAGCGAATATATTTATCCGCCAATTTATCGTGGCATTTTTTATCTTTCAAATCTTCAAACACACGCTGTCTTGCATCTGAAATTGCTATATCTATAGGCTTTTGAGTTTCCTTCAGCAACGAGCCGTAAAGGCTGATAAATTTATCCAGCAACTCAGGCAATTTGAATATTTCAAAATAAGGTGACGGTTTTTTCAAAACATCATTAACGTTTTTAACAACCGATTCTATATCGCCGTTTACGATAAATGTTTTACTGTCATCGTAGGTTTTCATCAATTTAAGTGCCTTGTCAAACAAGGTTTTTTGCTCTCCTGCAAAGAACTTTTTAACAGGCTCATAATCCTCTGAAAAATCAAGAAAATCATCTTTCTTTTGGTCTACAAATGCGAAAAACTCAGCAGAATATTTCATCTGCATTGTATCTGTCATAAGCTTTTTACCTGTTAAAATTATATTTTTACCGGGATATGCGCTCTGTGTCGCATAGTAAATATCCAATTTCTCAAGGTCATTCTTCAAATTTGATGCATAGCCAAGAAAGCTTCTCATAATCGCATCGTCATCATCACTTGCCGAAGTAACATTGAACAGTTCTTTCATTACTGTACGGACAGATTTCTTCTGTTTCTCATTCGCTTTTACACGCTTTTCAGTCATAAGCTTTTCATTAAACTCTTTGCGTGTTAGGTATCGAATTATTTCTTCTTCGCTCCTGGAAAGAAGTGTAACTGCTTCGTTGTTTACAAACATTGCAATTTCACCGTCTTTGAACAGCTTTGCAACAAGCCATTGAACATCGGCTTCTACAAAACCATACGGTGCTTTCAAGAAACGTTCCAAAATAGATTTCATTGAAGTTTTCATGTGACGCTGTGTGTTCAAAGCGATATAGTCATTAACATCGTGCAAAGCCAATTCATTCTTTGCAGTATTTGTACCTGCAAGAGTAAGCTGCTGTCCATTGTTTTTAAACAGTGTGCGTATATCCGACTCACTCATTGCCGCATCAATATAAGACAACTTATGATAAACAGTTGAAACCAACTTGCCGAGTGCATCATTTATCTTGAAGCAATTTCCTTTGCTCCGCTCTGAATTTTATCGCCATTCACATAGATTTCTGCATTCTTCAAACTTTCTGAAAGGAACAACTTTGCAGCATCGTTTCTCTCACGCATTTCCACTTTCTTAGCTTCTTTTATGCTTTCAAACTGTGTAACTGCATTTGTAGCATCAAAGCGGATAAATTTTTCTATCTGCAAAGCAGAACGGATTTCATCAAGGAAAGTTCTGTCGTCAGGTAATACTACAAGTACGCAGTTTGATTGACCGGACAAAATTCTCATTGTCGTTTCATCTGCTCTCTCATCGCTGTTCGGAGTAAGGATTTTCAACGTGATATCATTATTCTGATTTGCCTTATATGGCTTATCATCAACAACCTGATTAAAAGCAAACGCATATCTGCCGTTGAAAGCAGGATAGCGATACTTCTTTTCATCATAAAGACCGTCAAAAATCATCTCAGATACCTTTGCAATGACTTCTCCGGAATCCACGTTCTGTGATTCAATCGCCCTGTTGATTTCCTGTTCCTCATCTGTCAAGAATACATAAATATCCCCGTTCTTCTGAACCAAAGTCTGGCGAACAAGACGTTTTAATGCATCTTCTACCTGCTGTGCAAGAGCCATACGGTCATCATTTACATTCGATACCATAAGACTTGTGATATTCGGGGTATTTGCTTTGATTTCCTTAACGTACTTAATCATAAAGAGTGTTTTCAGTACATTAACATCGAAACATTCTTTTTCGTGATTTGGATTCAGATACTCGTTATCTAACGCACGGGAAATAACACCCTTATGAGAATGATCAAGGAATTGCTCAAGGGCGTCATAGAACATATTAAATGGCACAATCGTTCCCGGTTCATCGTTCATAACCTTTACGGCAGATTCTTTGAACAACGCAAGCATAGAACGCTCACCTTCTGCCAGATGCTTACCGGATGCACCGTGAGTACGAATGGAAGTCAGAACACTTCCAAGTAAATTAAACTGATATGGAATAAACGGATAGATGTCCGCAAAATTTTCTCTGTCAGAATATAATTTCTTTTCAACACCATCGTTGAACAGAATGAGGTTTTTGATGACTGTCGCCTTATCATCATAAAGCAGTGTAAGTGTCTGTTTTCCCGCTTCGTTCTTTTCAAGGATTCTCTTTTTGATAACCTCATCAACATTAGCTGATGAGAGAGAAAGTCTGGTATCAAAACGTCCCTGAATTTTCGAGAAGTCATTTCCTTTTGTTTTTGTAATCGAATCAATATCCTGCTGACTTGTTACGATAATCCAAGCCTTGCCGCCGCAAGCAGTACCCAAATCTTCTGTTACAGTCTGAAGGTTCAGCATAAGTTTAGAATCATCACCTATGTACTGTCCAATCTCATCAATCAGGAATACGATATGATGATTGCTTTCTTTTTTATCAAGATATTTCTTAACAAGTCTAGCGAAATCCTCAACCTTATATGTATATTCACTGGTAGCTTTTTCACAAAAGTTTCTACCGGCTTCTACACTCATAAACCCAATCTCATCAAGAACTTCTACTACATCGTCCTGAATGAAATCAAAGTCGCTGCGTGATTCCTCCCAAGCAGAACCAAAACTCTCCTCAAATTTTTTCTTTAAATAAATCGTACTTTCCTTCTTCCGTCAAGTTGCGTTCCAAATCTGCAAGGAACGGATTAGAACCACTAAATCCCTGCATTTCATTGAACACATTCTGCAATACGGAAACAATAGCAACCTTTGACTGTTTTCCATTCACTTCGCTTTTAGAGTCAATATTGAAAAGGACAACATCCGTCGGAATCGTACCTGCCAGTTTCATATCTGCAAGCACCATATGGTCAGAAATTTTATTATCATCTACGAAGTAATCAATCGCTTTCTTACCGCCAACTTCTTTATTTTCAAGGAGATAGGATAAAATCTTCAGGAAGTGAGATTTACCACTTCCAAAGAAGCCGGAAATCCACACACCCATCTTGTCTGTATTTCCGGTAATTCCTCTCTTATAGCTTGCAAAGAAATCAGAAAAATGCTTCTGAAGTTCTCTTGTCACAACATATTCTTCAAGCTCTTGCTTAATATTTGCATCGTCATCCTGTCCAACTTTGATTACACCCTTAATATCTCTGTCAATAGGCTTTGAAAACATATTCTTGATAATCATAATTTCCTCTCCTCTTAATCCACGAGCTTGAATGCTCTGTAATAGTTATCGTCCTTTATCTCTCCAAACAGCACCAGTTCCTGACCGTCATAATTGCCTGGATAAAACAGCACTACTGGAACATTATCTATGACCTGATGTAAATTATTCAGTACCGTATGTGAACGCAATATCGGATAGCACTTTCCAATACCGGTAATAAACACAACCGCTTTCTCCGGTGTATTATCCCTGATATGATTCACTATCAGACTGTCTGATGATGTTATCCTCAACATATTGCTGATGGATTTTGATACTCTCTCAAAGCCCTTTGTCTTTTCAAACTGATAACACTTTTCTAAATATCCTTTTTTTTGATAAGAATATCAATCATAATGTCATAAAGGTCAAACACTACAACTCTAAAATCATCATCCGAGTTTTCACTTTTTTCTTGATGTATTCGATCCTCTCACGGATATACAATTCTTTTTCAGCCGGGTAATCAAAGATATAGTATCCGACTTCATTACCTAACCCTTTGTTCTCTCTAAACGAGGGTTTTTGTATCATTTCTTCTGCTTTATCCAATCGTTCGTCAAGCGACATCATTTAGTCCACCCCTGTAATTGCCTTAATCATTGCACTCTCTCCACACACTTCAAGATAACGTTCTAAAGCAATATCAAGAATTGGCGGCGTTATTGTTTTCTTCTTATCAACAACCGTTAAAAGGTTCGCATCTGTCAAATAGTTAAAATATATCGAGCGAAGCCTGCGTTTTGTACCATCTGTCCAAGCCGCAATATCTTCACTTTGAATTTCTTTATTCTTGAAAAAAATATTTACATCTGCATCTTCGATTATCGGAATACCAAGTATATTTTTTTCTCGATACACTTCAAACATAAATTCAAAGAACAATCGGTCTGACCTAAGAATGGCAATCAAATTGATTACCTTTTGGGTTGCCAAATCAGAAGTACAAAACAAGTCAATCAGTGTCTTATCAAGTCTTTTTGCTCTATTCCAAATGTATCCATATATCCTTTTGGCTCGATATTCTTTTGCCGCACCAAAAAGATTTTCTTCTATACACATTTTTTTAATTTCTTCTTCGGACTTTCCATCATCAATCAATTTGATAACTTTCTTCATTTCAACAAACCAGAATGATTGGGAAATCAATCCTGCATTGTATCTTTCCTGCATTACATAATCCTCAAATTCATAAGAATAATTTTTTCGATTTACGAAATAATAAAAAAGCAGCATTTCTCGGAATAGACAGTTCCAAGAAATGCTGTGCGATTAAATCTTAACAAGATTATTTAACTTATTCATTTGTTTTTTCTTCTGCGTGAGCGATGAATGAACATATAAATTCATCGTAGTTGAAACATTAGCGTGACCGAGAATTTCACTCAAAGTTTTATAATCCATACCAAGTTCGATACATCGAGTTGCAAAAGAATGGCGAAGAGCGTGGAAGTTGATTTTGTCAATTTTGCAATCGGCAAGACATTTGTTAAAAATATTTTGTGCTTGCCGTGGTTCAATAAATTTATCTTCAATCCCTGTAAGCAAATATGCATTTTCGTTTTTGGGATTGAACGATTTTAAGATAGATACAAGAAATTTAGGTATCGGTATCATTCGATTTGAATTTGTGGTTTTTGGCGGAGTGATGATAATTTTTGTTTTATAATTTTTGTCATCACATTGCACTCTTTGCATTGTTTTGTTGATACTGACAATGCCGTTAAACAAGTCAATATCACCCCATTTTAACGCACAAAGTTCACCGCATCTTATACCGGTGTATAGTGTAAAAAGTATGGCAAGTTTGGTTAAATCAATATTTTTTTGTAAGATAAGCTGTTAATAGTTTTTGCTCTTTTTGAGTTAATATTTTCAATTCATTCTTTTTTGCTTTTTAGGGAAAGTGATTTTGATACGCTCAACGCATTTATAGTCGTTGTCATAAGCGAAAGAGAGAATACTGTTTATGACAGAAATATATGTTTTAATTGTTGTAATTGACATCGCATTACAAATCAGAATTTGATTGACTGTTTGCTGAATGAACTTGCTGTTGATCTTTTCAAGCGAGCAATCGCAAATTATTTTATCCATATTTTTTGAGATGAAAAGATACTTTGTATAAGTCGATTCTTTCCAAAAAAGTTTGTTGTCCTCAAGCCAAAGCGCCGATACATTTTTAAAACTGCTATCCATATTGCAACTCCTAATCCAAAAAATTGTACAGTCATTTTCTGAAATTCAAATTTATTTGACTGTGATACATTAATATAATATAATAATAGTATTAAGGATTTCTCAGAACTGTCTATTCCGAGAAATCTTTTTATATTACATTGTGTTGCATATTAACTTGAAAAAATAAAAGTTGCAAGTATAAAAAAGAGGTTTGCCCTACAATTTGTGGCGGACCTACTTTTATAAGATAACAAAAATATAATTTTAATTTGAATGTTCCCTCGGATTTTGCATATAATATTTCTATACGAATGCAATATTTGCACATTTACGGTTGACAATGTGCAATTACTGCATTATAATTCAATCAGAGGTGACAATTATGAATGTTCTAAAAAACTTGAGAATTGAGAAAGAATTAACTCAACAACAAGCGGCAAAACTGCTCGGAATTTCTTTACGCTCATATATCACTTATGAAAATGATGATACAAAAACGGGCACAATCAAGTATAACTATATAATCGAAAAGCTAAAAGAAATAAATCCTATTGATGAGGAACACGGCATAGTCACTGTTGAATATATCAAAAACAAATGCAAGCCAATACTTGAAAAATATAACGCCGAATACTGTTATTTATTTGGTTCATATGCAAAAGGAAAAGCTACCGAAAAAAGCGATATTGATTTGCTGATTTGTGTTGACATCAAGGGTATTAAATTTTTTGGATTGGTTGAGGAATTACGGTTATCACTCTGCAAAAAAGTTGACGCACTGGATATCAATCAAATAAATAACAATCCCGATTTAGCGAAAGAAATATTAAAGGACGGCATTAAAATTTATGGATAATGTGAAAGACAACAGCTATTATTTAAATAAAATCATTTCCGATTTGGAATTTATAATTTATCATATGGAATCTGTTGATATAGAACAGCTTTCGAAAAACGATATTCTTTTAGATTCAATGCTGTTTCGTATGATTCAAATTTCCGAAAACGCAAAAAATTTAACAGAAGACTACAAAAATTCAAATCCGGATATTCCCTGGAACGCCATATCCGGTTTAAGAAACCGAATTGTTCACGATTACGGCAATGTTGATTTGAATGTAGTGTTTGATACATTGAAAAACGACATTCCCGAACTGTTGGATATACTAAAAAATTAAATATCTAAATTGTAAAATGATATTGATAATCCTTGCCTGCATGGCAAGGATTTTTCTTTTGCGTAAAAAAAATTTATAAATTTTTTCTAAAAACACATCAACAAAACTTGAATTTTTCTCTGTATTATAGAGGGGTATTTTCTTGCTATCGTGAAATTAAATGTAAACAAGGTGTAAAATTTTTGCAAAACACCCGAACAAAACGGGATTTTTCTCAGTATAGTAGAGGGAGTTTTTTTCTAAACACTTTTTCTTTTTTGTTTTCACTTAGCAAAATATTCTCTCGAATAATTTTAAAAGGAGGTTTTCGTATGCGTAAAAATTGCAGCGGTCAGTTTTTTTCTTTTGCCGAACAGAATTTTTGATGAACGGTTATCGCCTAACGAGTTTATCGTTTATTCTTTTCTCGTTCGGGCAAAGGACTCGGCAGGGCAAAGTTTTTGGTCGGTGCCTATGATTGCAAAAAGCTGTTCGATGTGTGCATCCACTTGCAGAAAAGTTTTGCATTCGCTGGAAAACGGTGGGTACATAACAATCTCGAAGCGGTTTATCGGCGGCGAGCAAAAGAGCAATCTATACACGGTCAACAAGATTTAGTGCACCGTGCTTTAGGGTTTATCGGCAAAGGATATGAAAGGATTTGATTTTGAAAATTTATAATTTTTGAAACGAAAATTGATGGCGTTTGAGTGGGTTTTGAGGCGGATTTTAAGCCGTCGATTTTAAAGCAGGATAAAGGGGTATGATTTTCGGGCATTGAAATGCCCGAAAACGCCGTCCGGCAAAGCCTGTCGGCTTTTCGATTCGTAATACTTTTGCGTATGATTCCAAATTCGTATGCAGTAAAGGGTGTTTTTCGCAGAAAATCAAGACTTTTGCGTATTCATGTGAGCGTTGCGGTATGATGATTAAAAATCAAAGGATTTTGGCAACGCTGTAAGCAAAAATTGACGAGTTGCTCTGAAATAGAGTTAACTCGTCGGACTAAAACTAAAAACGGCTTACAGGCGATTTGTGCGAGCCTGTGAGTCAAAACGGAGGTTAATATGAACTACAAATTTACAACGAAAGGCAAATCAAATTAAAGGAGGCAGATATAAAATCATAGTTAGAGTGTTGCCTTATGGCAGCAAAAAACAAAGTAATAAACAGCACGAACAAAACGCATAATACTGTTGGAGGTGCGTCAATGGAAGATAATTCTAAAGTGATGCAAACAACATCATACGACATCAACAACAGTCATTACGAAGTGGTTCGCATATTTGATAAAAGCAGAGATATTAAATCTTTGATAGAGGAAAATATTTCCGCAAAGAATAAGGAGGTTTTTAATTGATATTCAAACCCTCCTGTGATATACTCCGTGTTGGGTATGTAATCCTTTTTTCAAGGAGGTTTCACCAATGAAAACGAACTTGAAATTAGCCGATGCATACTACAGACTATCCGTTGAGGAGGCCAACGGCGGTGAATCATCGAGTATCACAAACCAACGAAGTATCGTCAGGCAATACTGTGAGGACAACGGTATTACCATTGTAAAAGAATTTGTTGACGACGGTTTCTCAGGCTCAAATTTTGACAGACCGGGCTTTAGCCAAATGATTGCTCACCTTAAAGACGGGTTTGCAAACATGGTTATCACCAAGGACTTGTCAAGACTCGGCAGAGATATGACCGAGTCGAGCTACTATGCGGAAACCTATTTTCCCGAAAATCAAATTCATTATATTGCAATCAGCGACAACTTCGACTCAAACGAAGTTAACATTATGGCTCCGTTCCAATTTGCGATGAACGATGTTTATCTGCGAGACACCTCACGGAAAATCAAGCAAGTCATAAATCAAAAAAGGACAAAAGGAGAATACTGTGCCTGCCCTCCGTTCGGCTATATGAAGAATAAAGATGGCACGGCGCTTGAGCCTGACCCGAAAACTGCTCCGATAGTGCAAAAGATATTTGCCATGGCACATGACGGAAAATCTGCCAGAGCCATAGCAACGGCGCTCACCGAAAACGGCGACATAACACCGTTGAAATACCGTGTGCTGTATCGTGATAACTTCGGTGAAAGAGGTGCTGCGAGAGCTGTTGATGACTGGAATTACACAACGGTAAAGCGAATACTGAAAAATCCGGTTTACCTTGGGCACACAATTCTCGGCAAAACAAAAAAGGCAAGCCTCAAATCAAAAAAGAAACTTGCCGTGCCGGAAGAAAATTGGTTTATCACAGAAAATACGCACACACCGCTTGTTACCAAAGAGCAGTTTGACCAAGCCGCCTACTTTATGGGAATGAACACAAAGAATTGGCAGGGCTATGAAAAATGCCGTTCAAGCATTTTCAACGGCTTAACCTTCTGTGCGCATTGCGGCGGTGCAATGTGTTCGTCGGGAACAGTGTATAAAGGCGAGCGAATGAAATATTGGTATCTTTCGTGCAACAATATTCCAAAGCGTTCCAAAAATCGCTGCGAACACGGAGCGAGAATAAAATACACAGACTTGCTTGAAATAATAAAAGCCGACCTTAACCAGCTGATTTCTCTGTCCGACAAGGACAAAAAAGAGATTATCAAACAGGCAATTCAAAGGTCGGGACAAGTTAATATTTACGAAAATTCAGAGGACAATAAATCTGCTATCGAGGGAAGAATCGATACAATCGACAGAATCATTATGAAACTCTACAACGACTATGCAGCGGGAACAATCTCGGAAGATGTACTGAATGCAACGGCGTCGAAAATGTCCGACGAAATTGCAAAGCTGAAAAAACAGCTATCCGAAATTGAACGCAAGCAGTCAAACGGAAACGAGATAACAAACAATTATGAAAAATTCTTTGCACTCGTAAATCAGTATGAGCATATTGATGAACTGACGGAAGAAATCGTTCGCACTTTCATAGAAAGAATTGAAATCGAAGAAAAGGTACTGCCAGAAAATAAAAAAAATCGCAGGCAAAAATGTACCTTACAAGCAAAAAATCACAATCTATTACCGATTTATCGGCAATTTTCAAGAAAATATATTTAATAGACAAGATATAGCAAGTTAGTCGAATATCTTGCCAAAATCAGTGCATTTTAATATGTAAACATACGCACTGAGAGGTTGGTGTAAATCTCAAGCAGGGCTACAACGGCGACCTTACTTCAAAGCAAGCCGGTTCTGTCGGCGCCAGATGGTTAATGTAATGTGTCCTATACGAACTGTGCAATTTCAACGTACAAATTGGGCTAAAAATAACCAACTTCAGCCGATTACATACGAATTTTGCATAGCTGTTTAGGGAAAAACAACCCTCGTAAGCACCTATGCATCATAATCATATAATGATTGAGGCTTACGATAAAAACCTACTGTTTTCAAGGGTTTCAAGCGTTTTTCAATGAAAAGCCAATTCAATAAAGTATAAAATAATCGTCAAAATTTAAATAAGTGTTGTGTGTTCACAAAAAATGAGCCAAGAGGTATCCCCTCTCGGCTCATTTTTCAATCGGAATATTTATTACCTTCTTGAATTTTCAAAGAATGATGACAAGATCTCTTTTGCATAATCTAATTTTAACGGCGGGAGAAGAAACCGGTTATATCGGAGTATGGGGACAACGCAGGTTAAACTACTTAAAGCACCACCGCAAAGTTTTGTATTACAATCTGCTCACTTCCGGCAAACTCCATTCCCACCTTGCTGATACCGAGGAACAAGCCCAACATCTTTTTCTCCGGCTGGTAAAAGAACTTGCCGAAAAAGAAAATGTAACCGAGAAACTCAAATCAACCGATATGATGTTGTGGGTGCAAAAGATGAATAATGTTCGTAGTATAGTACAAGAAATAGTTTCAGCAGAAATATTTATAAATAATTGTAAAGTAACAACCTACATTATTTATAGGTTGTTCCTTTACTTATAGACTTTTATCAGTAAGGTACTTATCCAAAAGATGAAGCATAAATTCTTTATCTAAAATCACTAGTTTTTTATTATGAACTTTTGCTTCGTGGAACAGTAGATATTTAAGTTGGTCATCAATTATGTCAGGATAAATTACACCAATTATTTCTGCTCTATTATCATTAAAGGCATCAATAATTTGTTGTATAATTTCTCTGCCTACCAAACTTGCTTTTGTAATTTTTGGAGTGCGTGAATTTACTGATTTTGCTACACCTAAAAACGTTGAATTTTTGCCATTGTATGTCACTAACATTGATACATCTCCGAACTCGTGTCCTTGATGTGGTTGTGGCGTATATCCTTCAAAGCCTTCAAACAATTTTAGTATGCATTGCACATCACTTATATTGCATATCGATTTATCCTTGCACTGACTACATTTATCATTAGTCGGATGAGAACATTTTTCTTTTAATTTCTTCAGTGATGTTTGAAGCATGTCAGAAGAATGCGTTAGTTCTCTATTGATAATCTGGGCAAAATCTTGAATATCAGAAACCTTTAATTTTTCATAATTAGGACTTTTAAGAATGGTTAAAGAACCATTATTTAAAGCAAAATATTCATTGTCATCAAAGACGATATCCGGATAGTATAAGTTAATTGTAGTAAAAAGTCGCTCTGTAAAATTATCTGTTGCGATTAACGAAATAGCCTCATTAATATCTGCTATTGTATTTGTATGCCCATTTTCGCAATCAAATACAAAAGAACCTACTTGGCTTTTTCCACAATTACTGCAAATAATCTTTGCCGGTGCCTTTTTTGTTATTGCAAAATGTGTGCTTCCACAGTCGGGACAACTGGGAATAGACAGTTCTTCGCAAGTGTCACATAAGCAATATACTTTTTCATAGAATTTGCTGTTCAATTCAACATATGCTTTATATAAATCGAAAGAAACTGGACAAGAATCAATGTTTGATTTTTTACATGCGATTATAGCATGAGCTATTTCGTTTAGGATAGGTATAGAAGATTGCTTAATATCCTCCCACGAGGATGATGAGAACATATTAAAACCGGACACAGTTTCTAATGTTACATCTGATGAGTTCTGAAAAAAAAAATTATGCTATTGATTTTTCTGGTACTCCACATCCTAAACTGTGATGCGGTCAAACTTTTAGATAAATACAGCTTACCTTTATTACAATTAACGCCCAATGTACCAGTTGTGTTCTCATCTATATCTTCGACATATTGCGTATTTGTTATGTCGTAATCTTCATATCCGTCAGGAATACAATCTTTTTATCGCCTAGATTTTGATCTGCAAATGTGATTTTTTCTAATTGGGTTTCGGGCGGGTTAGCATTATGCATGGTAACCCTTTTCGTCTTGTCGCTAGAAAAAACCTTTTCTAGCAATTTACTTGTAATTTTAATATTAGTAATATTTGCCGAATATAGACTACTAAAGAAGCGTTTCAAAGCATTCATTAGGATTTCGGGCATATTATTAATAGCAATGAAATTTTTATCTATACCAACCCAAACAAAGCATTCTTTCATCATATAAATATATGTGAATTCACCATCTTTATTTATGTAGTTAAATTTTTGAAGGTATGATAATGAGATTTCATATGTACCGTCGAATTCAATTATTGACACGAATTCAATGTTTTTGTACTTATCGTCTTCTTTGTATTCTTGAGTTGAAATAAATTCTTTGATTTTTGTTTCCAATGAGCCTTTATCAAAAGAAATATCGTTGCTTTGTTTAGCCCAAAATAGCGTAAAACCGGGTTTTAATCCATATCTGTACTTTTCATATGTCGCATCAATGGTTTGAGGATATATTTCGGGCGACATTTCAATCAATTCAATTAAAACAGCTCTGCTTTGCGAATTTACTAATTTTTGAAGATCGTTTGTATAGCTTTGCTTTTTGATTTGAAGTAAACGAGATTCAATATTTTCTTTTTCAATGTTTTGCCAAATCATAGATCGTATGCCTTTAATTTGCATACTTTCAAGTTTTATTTTTTGTTCTTCAGGAATAGGCATATTGTATTCTCTCCTTATAACATATTAACCGAAAATATTAGTTTAATCTATAATAGCATTCATAAAAAGCCAAATATATCTTAAATACAGTATTCAACTTTCTTTGATAGACTATTTATTCATCCTCATTAAGAGCGTTCATAACCTCTTTAACAACCTTACCGTCCCATCCAACGCAAAGCATTTCTTTAGTTATGATAGCTTTATAGACCGGATTTTTTTCGACTATATTCCAAAGATAACGCAAGATAATAATATAATCATCAAAGTTATCCTTGACTTTATTTGCTACATTCTTACGCCACTCATCAGCAAATTCCTTGCCTGAATAAATGTCGTTTAAATCCTTACATATGAAGTTGATTGCTCCGCCTATGCCGGGAAGTTCGTTTTCATTTGCATCAGGGTTTGGATTTTCAGCAATTTTTACATGAAGCAGTAAATGCTCAAGCAAATTACAGTAAACAAGTCTGTCCGCTTTTTGATACTCAAAAGGATTATTAACTGCAAATTTATCGTTACAAAGCATTATTGCCTTGTCTTCATCAATATGATGACAGAACAGTCCTTCATTGGTTCGAGTAACCAAAGGATTTTTTGCTTTGCAAGCAGTATCTTTGAAGTAGTTGTGTTTTGCAGAACCGTATTTTTTGAGCAATGCAGAAACAATATCTTGATAACTCATTTTCAGCATTGACTCATAATATGAAGTTCCATCCATTGGCTTAACTTTGCTTTCTATGAAAGCGATTTCTTCATCTGAAAGTCCATACTTTTTATAAAGTTGCAAGTCTATTTCATGAACAGACTTAGACCAATCAATATCAGAATTATCTGTAAAATCTTGCATTGGAACATACTGCCATGTTTCTTTAGGATTATTTTGTGTTACTTTTAATATACCAAGCATAGTTCTTGCAAATTTAGTTTTTACATATTTCAATATTGCTTCCGCCTCACTAAAACTATCAGTAGAACCAATAGAAATATATGTTTCAGTATAGCCGATTAACGGCGTGCCGATTAACGGCGTGCTTAATACTTCGCCGATTGCTCCTGAGCCATTTGCTTTAGGAACAATAACTTTATATTTTTCTAAATTATCTACCGGTGAAATATAATCCTTTCTAAACCAACGATAACAGCGCTCATTTTTAATATTACCGAGTATTTGAACATATTCATGCTTATCATTTGGCTTTTCCTCAGTAAATAATTTAGGCATTCGTTCAAACGAACTTGGAGCAATTCTTCTGTCTGCTGTTTTCATCATTTCATCTGGCTGCTCTGTATATGCTAAGTTTGAATATTTATAAGTTCCACGATTGGTTATTATACTCGACAAGCTATCTTCATTAAGTTTTTCAACCTTTTCTAAAATAGAATGCAGTTCATCAAAAGCAGTAAAGAGTTTTATAGGTTTAAATTCTTTACGCTTATCCCAGTATGTAACGGCTACTCCACCTTTAATATCTACTGTTGGAAAAATGTCTGAACTGTCAGACCAATATTTTATAACTTGATAATGAATATCATTAAGTTTCTTTTCATTCCACGCTTTTGGAGTGTCACCAGCATTAAATAAAAACCTTGCAGGATGTATTAGAGTTACTCTATCTGCCAATTCTTCACCGCTATCAATAAAGTAATTATATATTGATTTCTTTGCATTACTATCTCCATTGCTTTCCTCCTGATAAGGCGGATTACCAACGACTGCATCGAACTTCATTTCTTTCACATCCTTTTTCCAGTAGGAGCCTTTCAGAACACGCTTTTTGAATTGCTCCGGTTTGTTTTTAAGCATATTTACAAGGTCATCAAAATAATGAGCGTTGCACTTAACATCACTGTAACCGCAAAGAGTTCTTCTGGTAATAGATTTTGCCATAGGTGTTTTGCAAATAACATAAACATTATCTCTGATAACTTCATTCCAGAAATATTGACATTCCTCAGGTGCCCAGTCATCATCGCTCATCCCCTCCATACGCTGCTTATAAAAGCTGTAAGCAACATATAAAGGATACAAACCCGTTTTTGAGTTGATTTCAAGTATTTTTGCATTTTCTGCAAATACAGTATTTGTTACTTCGCCTCTGTCAACAAAGCGAGGTTCTTCAAGGCGATGCTTTTCTTCTTGAGTATCATCCTCAAAATTTTCATTAAAGAAACACCAGCCACCGAGAGTTTCAGACATATGCATATTAACAACTCTCCACGGAGTAAGAACCGTTTCCTTGTCGGGATTCTTGAAGTGGCGGAAAATTTCCGCAATTTGAATAACTCGTCTTGTCGGTGTTTCCCTGTCGGCGGCTGCCGCAAGCCTTCTGATACGCTTACCTGCCGCAATAAATACGTCTCGGTCATAATACTTAGTGAACTCGGTAAATATCTTTTTACTTACGCCTGTAGGCATAAATTCTTTCCAAGATTCATCATCGACAATATCAACAAAACTATCAATATCGATATCTTCATCAATCGGAACATCAGCGCCATAAATCATAAGTGGCATACGGATTGATACACCACGCAAAATATCAATGGCTACTTCTTTCTCGCTTCTTTAGCTTGTTTCTTTTTCTTACGGTCTTCTAACTCTTCAGGTGTTGAAGAAGTTGGCGGAGTAGCCGGTTCGGGGTCATCTAAATGTTCAATCTGCTCATCCGTCAATCCTTGTCCGTTTACAACAACATCCTTCTTTTTCTTTGAAGCCTTAGATGCACCAATAATATCTTTAAGCTCATTAAACTTAGATGCGTCAATCTCGTTAAGCTTAATGAGTTCATCGTTGTACAAAGATTCATCCTCAAATCCGCTATTTACCGCACGTTCAGCGTAAATCTGTTTAATTTGTTCCATCATAGACTCAACACTGTAAGTTTTCGTTCTTGAGCCCGCAATAGCAATAACAGGGCAATAATTCAAAAATTCGGTCATAGCCTCCCTGCGTTTTTGCTGACTTTTACCCGGTTTACGGGATAAATGCACTGTTTCGGTTAAAACTTTGAGTGTTCTGTCAGGTGCAAAATCAAATACATAACAGTCTGTCTTCTGCTTACCGTCAATTGCTCCGGCTGACTGAACTCTGAAAATAGTTTGCATATATTGTGCCGCCGCAGTGGAATATGAACCCGAAAGCATAAGAACAGCAGTCCACTCTTTTACTGTAACACCCGTTGTTAACTTTCCACAAGACAGAGTTATAGAGTAGTCATTTTCTTCAATGGTTTTGCGTACAAGCTCCAGCGCATCATTTAAATGTTCTTCTTCATATTTATCGCCTTCTCCGGCAACATTTGCTATGCCAAAATTCTTAAATACATGGTGGCTTCTAAGAAGCTCACTCAATGCTTTTGCTTCTTTAACACCCGGAACCATCCACAAAGTGTGGCGGAACATATCACGGTATTCTTGAGTTGAATAGGGATAACCGCTATTTGCATCTTCCGTTACCATTAAATCGAGAAATGCATTCACATCGTTTTCATGAACAAATTTGCCCTCGACGGCATTTTTTGGGAGTTCACGATTGCCGTTAGGCCCTTTGTACCAAACTCTGAAAAATTCTCTGAAATTGAAGGCTTTTGTGCCATAATCATCGGAAATATATTTCTTTAATTTCTCACCTAAATCGTATGTGTAAATGTGCATTTGAGGCAAATCAGCATAAGGGTTATGGTCGCCATAATGAGCCAAATCCCACTCGGTCTTTTTCTTCTGCTCCATTACATAGTCCCAAGTGTAAACATTATCTTCTCCAAACTTATCAAGAAGATTAAACGGTGTACCAGAGAGTGCAAGAACCTTAGTGTGCTCTTTTTTGAGAGCTTTAACTACATTGTCACCAAGCTTTGTTTGTGTTCCTTCATGAGCCTCATCAATAACAATTAAGTCCCAATCAAGAGCAAACACAGCATTATTTTTATTGAAGTTTCCTCCGACAATTTGAGAGCCTCTTAAATCTTGCATAGAAGCGAAGTAGATAAAATGGTCTCCATTTTTATCATGATTACGGATTTTGAGGTCATTCTCAGAATCTGTCTTTTCGTCAAATGTATATGCAGAATCTTTGGTCTTGCGCTCATAATAGTAATCGTGTTCTGAATTTCCGTGAAAGAAAACCTTTTTGAAATCATCACTCCAACCATCATCAACAACGGGACGATGGGTAACGATTATTACTCTGCGATATTGATTGCGACGAATAACCTCAAGAGCAGTCAAAGTTTTGCCAAAACGCATTTTGGCATACCAAAGCATTTCATCATCTTTTTTGAAGGTTCTTAATGTTTTATTGACAGCATCTATTTGTTCTTCACGAAATTCAATCGTTTCATGAGGAGTATTTTTTGCAATATCAGCAGAAGATAATGAAGATTTTCCCTCTTTTAAAGCTTTGATAGCAGCCTTTGCTGTTTCAATATTAGTGGCAAACCATTCGGCACCGGTTTTTCCGTTAGGCTGAACCTTATGAATGCCGGAATTCATAAGCACTTTCTGAACGTCCTTATCACTAAAAGCAGCCAAATAGTTACCCACAGTTCTCACAGCGAGCTCAGTATGTAACAAGGTATATCTTACGCTAGCAGTGCCGACTTCCTGTTTGATTCTTGCGTGAGCAGCCTGATTTAAGTCACGTGAATTAGGCAGTATATCATTAGGTTGCTTATTGCTTTTCAAGGTTGCTTCACCAACTTTTAGTAAACCCTTATGGTCATCATATGGCATACTAAATACATATATCAACTTATATGCAAGTGTTTGTTCAAATCTTTCCACGCTTTGTGCCTTCTTTCAATACATCAATAAATGGTATGCTTTTTTTATAGTTTGTCCAATCGAATATTCTGCAATAGATGCCATTGTGCTTATAAATATCATTTTTCTCACATCCTGGGCAATTAACGCTTGTTTCTTTGTCTATGCCTTCAAACAAGTTCATTTGTTGATAATTTCCCTTGATTTTTCGGCAAGAATATGGTACCACACATTTAAGACCGTCCATTTGCCATATGTTCCAAGCTATTATGTTTACCACTTCTTTCAGTAAAGTGATAGAGGGGTATTCATTAAATTTTGCTTTATAGTAATCTATATAATCATACAGTAAATTTTCTCTTGCGATTAGTATGCTATCTCCTTGGAACTCATAACCATATACACTTTTTAATGCCCGCAACGAATGTTTAATCCAACTTTCTGTTTCTTCGCAATTTTCGTTTACAACACGCATTTTTCTATCAAATAGTCCAATACGGTCATTTACAGGAATTAACTCACCGGTGGTTGTATCATATCTACTGACAAGATAGGGGGCTTCACCACAAGTTATTTCAAACGTTTAACATCAACATATGCTTTCCAAGTTTTTTACCGTTTTCAAACAGAATTTTATCATTATTTGTTATCCAAGTTGTTCCTTGCGGAATGTTAAAAACATTTGCTCTGCCAAACCAAGCTTCGTCCACTTGATTGTTTTGTTCATTGCAAATCCATGATGGAGTAAATACTTCCGCTCTTTTTCTTATTCTTCGCTCTTGAATTTTTTTTGATTTTGCCGCACGGGGTTGAATAACATTAAAATATCGTCCTGTAATCAATTTAACCTTCATCTCGGCACGCTCATTATATTCAGAACCATAAGATTCATAATCCTTTGTACACCAGAGTATGTTTTTGCGTGTGGTTTTATCTTTTAGTAAAATGCGTAGAATAATAGGATCAATATCTGCAATATCATCCTCTAAAATATCTATTCTTTTTTCAATTTCATTTTGCTGAAATATAGTCATTGGTTTTATTTCTCCAAATAAAAGAATTTGTTTTTATAGTTTAACTGTATTAATTATAGCACCAATATTTCCCACTTACCGTATCTCTTGCCGCTTTCTCGGCGGATATATTTTTTATCCTGCAGGGATTTCATAATTCGTTTGATGGTTGCAATAGATTTTCCAGTTGCTTCTACAAGCTCTTGCTGTTTTATTATCTGATTCTTTGCCACTAATTCTAAAACCGCAAGTTCTTCTAAAGTACAGTCCAAAGTATCAAATTGATACTTTGGAACTTTGGAATTGATACTTTGGGAATTGCTTTCCTCCACATAATCAATGTGCATATATCTGTTTTTCAGTTCATAATGCGTATCTAACAAAAGATTTGAAAAGAATATTTCCAAAAACTTCGTCGTGGAATGGACGCCTTTTTGCAGGTTATTATAATTAGCACGAACCAAAGCGTTACGAAAATACCAAGAATATTTCTCAAAGGCGTCGTTGTTTACACGAAAGCCGAAGGTTTTCATATATTTGATCATAAAGACGGCGGTGGCACGGGTGTTTCCCTCGCCGAACGGGTGAATTTGCCAAATATCGGAGGCAAATTTAGCCAAATGCTTTACAGCCGCATCAACCGACAAGCCTTCGTAAGAAAACTGTTTTTCGGTTGCAAAGTCGTAATCTAAGGTTTCCTTAATACTGTTCCAATCCGCATAGATGACTGTGTCGCCGTTCAGTACCCACTCTTTCTTAGTGATGTTGTACTGCCTAACTTGTCCTGCGTGACTGAATACGCCCTCAAACAATCTGCGATGAATCGAAAGCCACTCGGCAGGAGAAAATTGAAACGCTCTTTCTCCTAACAACTTTGCAATTCTTGCCGAAACAATGTCCGCTTCTTTGGTTTCATTTTCCGTTTCGGTGCGTACGCAACGCTGCTCATAGTAACTGTGAATACGCTTTTGAGCCTCGTCAATTGTGATTTTACCTTCAATATGCTCTTTGGCGGTGTCTAACAAATAGTCAGAAGTATTCAGCCCGTCAACAGCCTGCAAACCGATAGCAGTTTGCCACGCTTCGCTTTTTTCGGCTCTTTCAGGCTCGCCCTGCTTTATATATTCTTCAAGTTCAAATTGCCAATTTTTATCCGACATATTTGCACCTCGTTTCGTTATTATAATTCTTCAGCCTTAAAAGTTGTATAGCCCTCATAATAGTAACTGTGGTCGATACCTTTCATATAGACCTCACGGCTGTTTATTTCATCTGTAAGTGCGTTTTTCAAAAGCACCTTAATTTCAACTGTTTTCCACTGCACTTAGTCGATTTTCAATTCTTCAGGTATATCTGTGCAATCGACATCCCAAATTATTTTTGATATTTCATATAATAATTTACAACGCTCATCCATGTTTGATGGAGTAAACGCATCATCATATGATTTGAATTCGACATTTTTATATGATTTGAGTGCCTTATTCATTTTATCAAAATCTACATTGGAATTGTAAAAATCCTGACACAATGAGTGTCCCCACATAGGAGCATGAGAATATGTGGCTAATTTGTTTTTATATTCTTCATTCCCAGAACTAATATTGTCCTTTCCCTTTAAAAGAATCAACCCACCAACATTATTTCGTCGTTCTTGGAAATCTTCCTCAGATTCAAAGAGTTTAATATTGCTTTCGTTATTAGAAAAAATATGCTCAATATGGTATCCGTTTGTTGCATGCTTAGTTGTCATATAAACAACATCATTTTCTGGTGTTACATTGCACTTTGAACATAAATAATCTTCAACTCGAGCAAATATGTAATAAAAGTATTTTTGAGTATTGTAACTTAATCTTTTAAAATTACCATAATCTAACAAACTGACAGGGGCAGTTTTATCAATTCCCTTTAATTCCCTTATTTCATTTAATATGACTTCGTCAAATATTTTTCTGTAATTTTCTATTTTAGCATTTCTTAATCTGTACGAAATTGTATGAACTATACCTTGAAATCTTTCACTTCCGTAAATATTGTTCAATCTTAACAACATATATAATCTCTCAAGTTCTTTAAATATTAATGTTGTCTTTTCAGATTCGAGTGGATCGTTTATTTCGCAAGCTGCAAATGATAATTGATAGTGACTATTTAAATTAAAAATGTTTTCACAATACTTTTTATGCTTGTTTTCACTGTTTGAAATAGTTTTATAAAGATTGGTATAGTAAGATAAATCATTATCAATAAATGATTTTACATTTTTAATTCTGCCGCTGTCCTGTCTTCTAAAACCAAGATTCTGAGCTTCTTCGTTTTCGTCAAAAAGAAATCTGTGATATTCTTTATTTACCCTTGTTTCTTTGGAGGTGTTTCTCGTAGGATTTACAAAATATCGTGCTTTAATAAGAGCCACAAAGAAGTCTTCTTTTTCTCTAACATTTAAAATACTTTTATCCCATTTATCAGAATAAGATTGAGAATCATCCTTAGAAAGTGCTCCTACCATCTTGCCTTTGAGAATCTCAAAAGGTTTTAAAGATTCGCCACGGTCATTTATTACTTCAAATATCATAGGCGTATCTTCTTGGCGTTCAATTTCTAAATCTACAATTACAAGTTTATTTAATACAAAGTAAATGAAAGCGGTTAATTTATGCTCATCCATTTGTTTGTTATCGATATAATCAGAAATATCAGTAAAACGGTCAATTAGATTCTTTTCAGTCTGACTTTGATATTCTCTGGAAATAGGAATATCTTTTACAATACAATCCATTGCCTTTTTTCTTTTTTCATTATCAAGATAATAAATCTCATTTTCAAAAAAGTCAGTACCAAAAATGCAGTTTCCTAATATTGCTTTGTAGTTTTTATTTATGGATGTTTTATACAATTTGGCATATAGCAAAACAATTGTAGAAAGTCTTTGTTGTCCATCAACAATAAAACATTTATCGTTTTCCTTACTTGTCATCATAACATTAAGATAATACCAGTTGAAACTTTCAAGAACTTGTTTTGACAATTCTGATTCTTTATGAATACAATATGATTGCTCAAAAGCATCAAAAATATCATTTAGCAATACTTCAACAGTTTCTTTTGACCAAACATATTCACGTTGATAAAAGTCAATATAATATGTTCTTTGATTTAAACAACTTCTTATGGTTTGTCTATTAGGATTTATATCTGCCATAATAACACCTCTTTTATAATTCTTCAGCCTTAAAGGTTGTATAACCCTCATAATAGTAACTGTGGTCGATGCCTTTCATATAGACCTCACGGCTGTTTATTTCGTCGGTAAGCGCACCTTTTAGCAACACTTTAATCTCTACATCTTTAATCGGACTGCGTTCCATTGCGAGAAGATAATCTTCCTTATCCACCTTGCTCCAGTCAACAACTTTGCCGATTTCGTTTTTCAAAATATGGTCGAGCCAAATGCGGGTGCTGCGACCGTTACCCTCCCGAAACGGGTGGGCGATGTTCATCTCAACATACTTTTCTACTATCTCGTCAAAGTTTGACTGCGGCATTTTGTCGATATTTTTAAGTGCCGCTTGCAAGTACATAAGCGGTGCAAAGCGGAAATTACCTTTTGCCATATTGACCGTGCGGATTTCTCCGGCAAAGTCATAAATATCCTCAAAAAGGTACTTGTGGATAGCCTGCAATGTTACAAACTTACCTGTCTGAAGAGTATCGAGTAAGCCTGTTTCAAAAAGCTCAACAGCCTTTTTCTTGCTAATGCGTTCCTCTTCACGAGCAAGGTCGGCAGAGCTTGTCAAACCTAATTTATTTTCAAGTGCCATATTGCACCTCCGAAATTTGATTATTTATCCGCTGCAATACCGGACTTCATCCAAGCGTCAATTTCGCTGACTTTGAATTTCCAAAGGCGTCCGATTTTTGCTGCGGGCATATTTCTTCTTTCTATCCAATCAAGTACGGTATCACGGCTGACGCCAAGATATTCGCATATTTCTTTCATTGAGTACCAGCGCTCGATGTTAGAATCCATTAGATTTTCCTCGCTTTCAGATAGTTACAATTACACAAGTTTAGTATATCACACAGAACGTTTAAAATCAATGATTATTGCGGATTTATAAGGGAAAAGCAAGAAAAAATCAAAGCAAAACGGAGCTGTTACTCGAACGGCTCCGTAAGATTAATTATAGTTATTTGTTTTTCTTGATTCTATTCGGAAAACTACTCTCAAGCCACTCTTCAAACTCCAAAGTTTCTTATTACGATTCCTAAAACCTTATGTATAATCTTATCAAAGGGATATTATAAAAGACGGCATTTTCGCAAAGTATGACTTACCACTAATGAGGTTGAACACAACAGGGAGCGGCGAAAAAAGAAAAAATAGTTTCAAAATTAAATGAACTGCTTGCATAAACAAAGAGTTGAGAAATTGTGTTTCTCAACTCTTTTTATTATAGTGTAACTTAATCACGGCAAAATTTCCAGCCAATAGCCGTCCGGGTCCTCAATAAAATAGATACCCATTTCAGGGTTTTCAAAGCAGATACAACCCATTTCTTCGTGCTTTTTATGCGCCAAATCAAAATCATCTGCCTTAAATGCCAAATGGAACTCACATTCACCCAAATCGTACGGCTGCGGATGTTCTTTAAGCCAAGTAAGTTCAAGTTCAAAATCGCTTGAATCATTGCTCAAATAAACGATAACAAAATCGTCGGTGATTTTTCGTCTGACCTCGTGCAAATCAAGCGCATCACCATAAAACTTAATCGACCTATCCAAATCGGAAACATTATAGTTTTCGTGAATCATTCTAAAGCTCATATTTCTTCTCCTTTTGCTGATTCTGTGTTTTTTATTCGTGATTTATACTGCGGATATTCGGTGATAAATCTATCAATCACGCTCGGCTCGTTCCAATAATGCATAGGAAAAACGGCGTCGCAATCGACAAGTTTCAAAAAATAAAGCATACCGTCGGCATAATGCTCCTCCTGCCTTGGATCAAGGGGAACGAATGCAGCATCAAAATGAGCGCCCTTGATTTTGTCAATCTCTGCACGGTACATGGAGGTCATGTGGCGGTTATCGGCTTCCGTCTCACCCTCCCAATGCCAATCGTTCAAATCACCTGCGTGATAAATCATGCCCTCGCTTGTCTTGACGATAAAAGCAACACCGCTGTCAGTTGAAAGAAGCGTACTAACCTGTGTGCCGTTGTCAAGAATATAGGTTTGATCGTGATAAGCCGTCGTGATTTTTACACCGGCAGGATACTTCTTTTTGCTGATATCTTTCGCCAAAACAGCCTGATAATTCACACCCATATCATCAAGAATTTCAAAGATTTCCGGATTGAAATGGTCTTGGTGAAAGTGACTGCAAAAGTCAACAACTTCCTTGCTTTTGTCAAGCCTCGGCATCTCGCCTTTGTAATAATCAAAAACATAGTAGCAGTTCTCGGTTTCAATGTTATTTTTTCATAATCCACCTCTGCATATTCAGGATTTTGAGCAACCGTTAAATTTCTTCAATTCCCAAGCTTTTCAAATATTCATAAGTTCCATTGTAATACTCCGGCAGACGTGTGCTGTCCTCCCAAAAGCCGGTAGATGTTTTATTGCCCTTACCATACGGTACGCAAATCACCATACCAGACCTTGCACGAGTTAGTAAAACTTTTAATATAATTATTATATCATAATTCTATTTTACAAACAACATTACAATTGACAAGCGAGTAAATTTTAGTACTAAGTTAAATATTTTTTCTAAAAAAACACATCAACAAAACTTGAAATTTTCTCCGTATTATAGAGGGGTATTTTTTGTTATGGTGAAATCAAATGTAAACAAGGTGTAAAGAATTTTAAAAACACCCGAACAAAACGGGAATTTTTCTCCGTATAGTAGAGGGAGTTTTTTTTAAGCACTTTTTCTTTTTGGTTTTCACTTTATAAAAAAAGTATTCCCTCGAATAATTTGAAAGGAGGTTTTCGATGCGCAAAAATTGCAGCGGTCAATTTTTTCTTTTGCCAAACAGAATTTTTGATGAACAGCTATCGCCCAACGAGTTTATCGTTTATTCTTTTCTCGTTCGTGCAAAGGACTCGGCGGGGCAAAGTTTTTGGTCGGTGCCTATGATTGCGAAAAGCTGTTCGATGTGTGCATCTACTTGCAGAAAAGTTTTGCATTCGCTGGAAAGCGGCGGATACATAACGATCTCGAAGCGATTTATCGGCGGCGAGCAAAAGAGCAATCTATACACGGTCAACAAGATTTAATGCACCGTGCTTTAGGGTTTATCGGCAAAGAATATGAAAGGCTTTGATTTGAAAATTTTATGATTTTTAAAACGAAAATCTGCGGCTTTTTGGAGCGATTTTGGAGCAATTTTCAAGCCGTCGATTTTAAAGCAGGATAAATGGGTATGATTTTCGGGCATTGAAATGCCCGAAAACGCCGTCCGGCAAGGCCTGTCGGCTTTTCAAATCGTAATACTTTTGCGTATGATTCCAAATTCGTATGCAGTAAAGGCTGTTTTTCGCAGAAAATCAAGGTTCTTGCGTATTCAAGCAAGCGTTTCGGTATGATAAATCTATTTTTGAAAAATAGGCAACGCTGCGAGCAAAAAATGACGAGTTCAATTAGAAACAGAGTAACTCGTCGGACTAAAACTAAATCGCAGATACGGAAAAATAAACTGAAAATCTCTGTAAAACATTACCAAAACAGGTATCAATCCCCTAATGAACGCAGGGGTGAAATACTGTAAAATAAAGCTGGATAATAGAAATTATTTGTGATATTGTCTGCTTGGAAAGGAGTAAAAATATGGATATATATTCAACTCGTGAGAAAATTAGAAAAGAAAATATAAACTTTATGAACCTGCCGTTGCGAGTGACATTTTACGCTCGTGTCAGCACGGATTTTAATGTGCAGTTAAATTCACTTGATAACCAAATAACATATTACACCGATTTCATCAGGAAAAATCCGAATTGGGAATATGTTGACGGCTATGTTGACGAGGGCATATCGGGCGTATCGACCGCAAAGCGTGAGCGATTCAACGAAATGATTGAGGACGCAAAGGCAGGAATGTTTGACCTGATTGTAACCAAAGAGGTGTCGAGATTTGCCCGTAACACGCTGGACAGTATTCGCTTTACCCGTGAGCTTTTATCAAGCGGAGTGGCTGTGTATTTTCAAAATGACAACATAAACACACTCGACGAGGACAGCGAATTAAGGCTGACAATTATGTCATCAATGGCACAGGACGAGTCGAGAAAAATCTCTACACGTGTGCGATTCGGTCATCAACAGGCTATCAAAAAAGGAACTGTACTCGGCACAAACAATATGTACGGCTACATCAAAAAAGACGGCAAGCTGATGATTGACGAAACGCAAGCCGACTTTGTGCGAGAACTGTTTGAAATGTATGCAACGGGAAAATTCAGTATGAAGCAAATGGAAAAGCATTTTTACCAAAAAGGAATACGGAATTCAAAAGGTAAAATGCTCTCCCACTCAACGATGAGCAACATCATACGCAACCCGAAATACAAGGGCTACTATGCAGGAAACAAGGTGCGAATTACTGACCTGTTCACCAAAAAGCAAAAGTTTTTGCCGGAGAAAGAATGGGTTATGTATAAAGATGAAAGCGGTGAAACAGTACCTGCAATCGTCAGCGAGGAATTGTGGGACAAGGCAAACGAAGTGCTGTATATGCGAAGCCAGGATGTAATCACGGCACAGCACAAGACGGTGCATCAAAACCTGCTGACAGGCAAACTGATATGTGCGCACTGCGGTATGCCCTACTATCGCAAGGACGCAGTAAGCAAGGGTGGAGAAAAAATCTCAAAGTGGGTATGCTCGGGAAAGATTAAAAACGGTGCGTCAAGCTGTCCGAGCCGAGCGATTTACGAAAGCGAAATCAAGCCGATTATTGAAGACATTTTCAAATCGGGGCAACAGCATATTGAGGAACTGTCGGCGTGTGTGTTAAAACTTGTATCCGAAGTTCTTGACACAAACGAAAACAAGGACGAGCTTAACAGGCTGAATCAAGAACTTATCACACGGCAAAAAATGAAAGCGAAATTATTGCAATACAACGCTGACGGAAGAATGGATGACAGTGAATTCATACGAATGACTGCCGACTGCGATAACGAAATCAAGGACATTGAGAAAAAATAAACGCCCTGAACAAAACATCAAAAACCGAGCGAGAGATGAAAAAAGAGCTTGCAGAAATCAAAACCATACTGAAAGCGGCGGAAAAGCACATTGACGGCGAGGAAATCGACAGGGCGTTTGTCGACCGATATATAAGCGATATTACAGTCTATCCCGACGAGGAAATAACACGCTTTGAAATACATCTGAAAGCCGGAACAACAGTCACTAAAGCCCTTCAAAATCTTACGAGCCGTGCAGGTAGCAATAGTAAGAAAATGATTAAGGCTTATGAAGAAAGCATGAAGTAAGTCGGAATAATCAAAAATTTTCACGCTTATAACAGCTGCGACAAGGCGGCAAAAAAGTATCCCATACCTATTGGTACGGGATACTTGATTTTTGTGTATACTATATAAATATTTAAAACATATTATATATATTCAGATTTTATTAGTGCAAAATGACAAAATATTGCTGCTATTTTGCCATAAAGGAATTGATAAATTCGCCGTCACTAAAGGTATAAATAACGTTATCGACAATCGTGCTTCTGACAGGGTCTGCGTTTTCGATTTCGGTCGAATATTTTTTAACAATACTTATCTTTTTATCCTTAATCTCAATAGCGATTGCGCCGGCTTTAATTTGCTCTATACCGTTATCGTTAGCTTTGACGTACTTAAAAGGAATTGCAAAATAATTTTCTGATTTATTAACAAGAATGGCTTTATGGGTATCTTGCGCCTCACTCGCAGTATTTTTAATCGTTTTGCTGTCAAGCACCGTAGGTTTTTGCGGGTCAGACACGTCAAAAAGAGCAAATTTGATACCTCTTGCATAAGGATTTGAAAAATCATTGGCAGTACCTATACCGAGAAGCGTATCGCTGTCAATCGGGATAAGATTAGTAGAAAAGCCGCTGATTTTAACGCTTCCCTTAATAATCGGCTTTTTAGGATTGGAGAGGTCGATAACAAAAAGAGGGTCGGTATATTCAAACGTTATAACATAGGCGGTATCGCCCGAAAAGCGCACGGCATGGATATCCTCACCCTTTGCAAAATCGTCTGTTTCACCGAGCTTTTTTAAGTCTTTATCGAGCACATAAACATTACTTATCTGATTGGAATTTTTGTCATATTTAGTGGTTGCAATGCGGAAATTGCCGTTATATTCGTCCATTGAAAACTGATTATTGACAGTACCCGAAAAAGTCGCTTTGGCAATAAATTTAATATCATTTTTAAAATCAAGCTTATAAATTTCGGTATTGCAATCCGAAATATAAAAAATCTCGTTATTATCGTCATTCTTGGCAGTATCACAAGTATCAAAAACGGCATTTGCAACATAAAGATTATTTTCATTGCAATAAACGGTTGAGCCTGCACCTGCTATTGCCTTTGTTTTTGCAGTCATTTTTTGGCTTACAAGGTCAAGCTTGCTGACAATAAGATACGAAGCGGATTTAGAATTTTCGACAATGCAAATATCCTTTGGCTCAACTGCTTTTTTAGAGCCGTCAAGCGTGGTTTCGGGCAGATAATCTTTGTCTGTTTTGCACAAACGAGAGCATATTGCTTTGTTGGAAATAACCAAAAGGGAATCACTTGTGATACGAGAGGAAACGTAGCTGCCCTGCTGTTTAAACGAATGTATTTTTTTTTTGGATTTTTATATCAGAAAGAGAATAGATATCAATATTTGTAAATGAATCGTAATTGCTATTGAAGCTGTTCGACTGAACAATCAAATTATTTTTATAAAGAAAAAAATCATCAATATAGTTACCGTTATCCATATCAAAGGCTATTTCAGAAAGCTTTTTTACGTTCTTCCCATTAGGCTCATAGATTAAAATTTTATCATTTCCATTACGGAAAGTATAAATATATTTTCCGTCATTTTTGATAATATCAGCCTCATCAACACCGCCAACCTGAACGTAGGTTTCACTGCTCGAATTATCAGCCGCATTCTCAGCGCCTTTAATCGTATCTTTAGATGTCGGAAAACCGAAATCGCCAGAACTGTTAGATTTTTCAATGGATTTGAAATATTTTTCAATATCCTTTGCAGACGAAAATGATTTAAATTGAACGTTTTCACTTTGAATTTCGGTATCACTCACAGGCGGCGATTGCGTATTTCTGCCAAGGGCAAAATTGAGAGAAACGGCAACAATCGCAACGCAGGCAACAAGACTTACGGCAGTTTTAAACGCTTTTGCTTTTACAAACGGTATAATCTTTTGCTCCTTATCGTCAATTGCAATTTTAACGTTTTCGCCGTTAAGGCTTTCGGGCGTGGCTACATTGTCGTTATCAAATTTATTTTTGATAAAATCGAGGTCAAAATTTGCTATGACCTTGTCATATTTTTCATTTTTTTTCATATAACATCACTCCAAATAATTTCTCATTTTCGCAAGGCTTCTTGAAAGCTTTGACCTGACACTCGACGGCTTTATGCCGACAATTTTTGAACATTCCTTACTCGTAAAGCCTGCAACAAGGCAAAGCAAAACAATGTCCTTTTCATCAGACTGAAGTTTATCAAGCGCCTGCTTAAGCTCTAATGATAAATCGCTGTGGCAATAGGAAAGAGAGGCATCGTTTTGCATTTCGGCAAGCGATGAATTCACCCTGCTTTTCGCCTGATAATCAATATATTTTGCACAGGAAGAGCGCAAAATTTTAAATATCCAAGCCGGAAAAGCCTCCGCCTTTTTAAGCTGTTTTATCCCCTGCCAAGCGCAGAGAACGCAATCCATAACGGCGTCCTCTGCGTCTGCTTCGCTCGAAAGTTTATAATAGGCATACCGATAAAGCCTGTTTTTATAAAGCTCATAAAGCTCGCAAAAAGCATTTTTATCACCCTTTTGGGCATTTTTTATAAGCTCACTTTCTTTCATATTGCTCACCTCTTTTGACGACGTCATAAGTTAAGTATAAAATAACATTGAAAGTGTTGCAAGATTTTTCAAAAAATCGGATTTTTTATTGTTTATTTTACAATTTTGTAAATTTTTAAAATATTTTGAATTTGCTATTGTTATAAGGAGCGCTCTATTATATAATAGATACAATTAAGATTTTAAATAATGGATAACTATTGTTATCATTCGATATAAAGGCAGGACAAAGTGATGATTTTTTCAAGAGATATAGGAATTGATTTAGGCACGGCAAATACAGTTATTTGTGACAAAAAAGGCAGAATTATTATAAGGGAGCCGAGTGTTGTTGCAGTTGATGTAAAGACTAAAAGGGTTCTTGCAACAGGCGATGAGGCTAAGACTATGATTGGCAGAACTCCGGGTTCAATTATTGCGGTAAGGCCGCTTCAAGACGGTGTTATTGCCGATTTCGATATGACGTCGGATATGCTTAGGAGTTTCATTTACCGTTCAAGCAGGAGAAATCTTTTTACAAGGACAAGAGTTGTTGTAAGTGTTCCGAGCGGTGTAACCGAGGTTGAAAGACGTGCGGTTGAGGACGCTGTTCGCTCGGCAGGTGCACAGGACGTTGAGCTTATTGAGGAGTCGATGGCGGCAGCTATCGGCGCAGGGCTTCCTGTTTTTGAAGCAACCGGCTCTATGATAGTTGATATCGGCGGGGGCACATGCGACGTTGCGGTTATCAGCCTTGGCGGTATTGCGGCAAGCAGAAGCATTAAGGTTGGCGGCGACGCATTTGACGAAGCAATAGTAAATCATATGAAAAAAGCGCACAATCTTCTTATCGGAAAAAACACGGCTGAGGATATCAAGCTTAAAATCGGCTCTGTAAGCGAATACGACGGCGAAGGTGCAATGGACGTTAAGGGAAGAAATCTTACAGACGGTTTGCCTAAGAGCGTTGAGGTAACCTCAGCTGAAATAAGAGATGTTTTGGCAGAGCCTGTTTCTAAAATCATTGCTTCCATTAAAGAAACTCTTGAAGTTACGCTTCCGGAACTTGCGTCTGATATTATCGACAGGGGCATTTATCTTGCCGGCGGTTCAAGCCAGCTCAGAGGCTTGCCGGAGCTTATTGCAAAGGAAACAAAAATGCAGGTACATATTCCCGAAAAGCCGCTTGATTGCGTAGCTATCGGAACATCAATCAAACTCAGAAGGGCACAATAATTATGAAAGACCTTTTTAAAAGCAGTCGTTTCAAGTTAATAGTTTCAATAATTGCCTTGCTTCTTGTAGGTATGTTCATTTGTGCGGCTAACGGCCACGGTGAAACGGCGCAAAGCGGCATAGTAGGCACAATATTCACTCCTGCGCATTGGATTGCAAGCAAAATAAGCGATGGAATTGACCATATAAGCGAAAGTGCAAAGGGCAATGCTGAATACGACGCCAAAATCGATTCGCTTCAAAAGCAACTCGGTGAGCTTCAAAACCAACTTGCCGATTATAACAATCTTAAAGCTCAAAACGATTTATACAAGGACGCACTTGGTCTTAAAGAGGAACATAAGGATTTCAAATTTGCCGAAGCATCGGTTATCGGAAGGGACAGTGCAAATCCATACTGTTCGTTCACGGTAAGCAAGGGCACATTAAACGGAGTAAAGGACGGTGCGGCTGTTCTTTACGGAAAATATCTTATCGGTGTTATAAAAAAGGCTTATCCTACCTACAGCGTTGTAAACACTATTCTCGACCCGGATTTTTCGGTTTCGGCTTACGATATTTCTACTAATGAGCTAAGCTTTGTTTCGGGTGACGCAAGCCTTGCAAAGCAGGGTGTTTGCAAATTTGAAAACCTTTCATCATCAAGTAAAATTTCTTACGGCTCGATTATTGCGACGGCAGGTATAAGCAAAAAAATGCCTAAAGGAATAATTATCGGAACAGTTAAAGATATTAATAATGACGATACGGACATTTCAAGCTATGCGGCTATTGAGCCGGGTACGGATATTGAAAAGGTAACATCCGTGCTCATTCTTACAAGCTACAGCGAAAGCGAGGGCAAATAATGAGTGCAAAAAAGCAGACGGTTAAATATATCATTTACTGCCTTATTATCCTCGGTTGCGATTTGCTTCAAAATGTTCAAGGTCTTTTCCCTGAGGTTTGGGGAGCAAGGTGCTTTTTGCTTTTGCCTGTAACGATTATTCTTGCTATGGGTGAGGACGAGAAAAACGGTGCGCTCTTAGGTCTTTTTGCCGGGCTTTTATGGGATTTGACTTCGGGAGTGCATATGGGCTTTAACTGCATTTTCATTATGATTATGTGCTTTTTCTCCTGCGCACTTGTCACTTACATTGCAAGAGATATTTTTATCACAAATTTTGTTTCAATAACGGTTGCAACAGCTCTTTACGGCTTTATCTATTGGCTTTTCTTTATAATCATAAAGGGTGTAAAAGGCGGAGAAATGACGCTTGTAACATTTTATATTCCATGCGTTATTTATACGCTTGTGCTCACTCCGCTTATCTATCTCATTTTAAGACCGATTAAAAGAAAGCTTAACGAAGCGCCGAAGCCAGTGATTGAGGATAAAAGAGAAATAAAATAAACGGCAATTTATTATAATCAAGGAGTATTTCATTGAAAAGTAAATATAAAAGCGGCAGGAGTGTTTTTGCGCTGATTGTGGTCTGCTTAGTTATCTTTTCATTTGCGGCAGATTTGTTTAACATTCAGGTAAAAAATAACGAATACTATGCCGCACAAAACAATACGGAAAGTAAATATGTTGTTGAACTTGAGGCGGCAAGAGGAGAAATTGTTGACAGAAACGGTAACTCCCTTTGTAACCAACAGGCAAGGCAACTCGATAATTTTAAACGCTGCATTTTTCCCCTCTCAAAAGGACAATAAGAGAAGAAACGAGATAATCTTTAATCTCATTAAGCTTTTTGAGAAGAATAAGGAGGAATACGCTCAAAATCTTCCGCTTAAAATGACAAAGAGCGGCAAGATTAAATTCAGCGGTAAAAAAGAGGATATTGCGACGATGAAAAGTGCAGATATGCTCAATCTTCAGCCTTATGCAACTGCGCAAAACTGCTTTGACGCTATGATTGAAAAATATGAGATTGAAGGCTATGACGCTCAAACTGCGCTAAAAATCGGCAATATCAGATATGAGCTTACAAGGCTTCTTTTCTCTTACGAAAACCCTGTTACTATTGCAGATGACGTAAGCGACGAAACGGTTGCAATGATTAAAGAGGACCGGGAAACATATCTCGGTGCAGACGTAAGAATTGTTGCATACAGAGAATATGTTGACTCAACAATTGCGCCGCACATTCTCGGCACAGTCAGGAAAATCAATGCCGAGGAATACAACGAACGCAAAGACGACGGATATAAAATTACCGACCAAATAGGTGAATCGGGTATTGAGCAGGCTTGCGAAAGTGAGCTTAGGGGCACTCCGGGTGAGCTTACAATCACGATAACAAAAGACGGCGAAATAACGCAGGAGGTCACGAAAAAGCCTATTCAGGGCAACACTGTGGTATTGACTATTGACCGTGATTTGCAGGTGCTTGCGCAAAACAGGCTTCAAGGTGTGTGCAATAAGGTTAACGCTGCTTCCTCGGCAGGTGCAGTAGTGGTTGAGGACGTAAACAGCGGTGAACTTCTTGCCGCAGCCTCCTACCCTACCTACGATTTAAACGATTATTACGATAAATATGACGAGCTTATTTCTAACCCTCGTAACCCGCTTTGGTCAAGATTTGCCATGGGTACTTACGCTCCGGGTTCTACATTTAAGCCCGTTGTTGCAAGTGCTTCGCTTGAAGAGGGCGCTATCAGCGCTGACACGATTTTTAACTGCGGCGGTACAATGGAATACAGAAAGCAAAAATTCAAATGTCTTCACGGAAATGCACACGGCGGTGAAAATGTAAAAACCGCACTTCGTGACTCGTGCAACATTTTCTTCTACAACTGCGCTATGAGGCTCGGAATTTCCAAAATTGACGAATATGCAACAGCCTTTGGCTTGGGCGAAAAAACAGGAGTTGAAATTGCAGAGTCCTCAGGTATTCTTGCATCTCCCGAAAACAGAGAAAACAACGGCGGAATATGGAACGCAGGTGACACACTTCAAACCGCTATCGGTCAGAGTGATAACCTTTTCACTCCTCTCCAGCTTGCAAACTACTGCTCAACAGTTGCAAACGGCGGAACAAGATATGAGCTTCACTTTGTAAAATCAATAATTTCTTCCGCTTCGGGCAATGTCAACGAAAAAACGAAATCGGTTGCTGAATCGGTAGGTTTAAGCCAAAGCACGATTAACACCGTTCATCAGGGTATGCGCCTTGTTGCTACAAACGGCGGTCCGTATTTAGTATTTTCAAATATGAAAACAAAGGTTGCCTGCAAAACAGGTACTTCCGAGGTTAAGGTAAACGGCGTTAAGAGAAACAACGGTTTTCTTATCACCTTTGCACCTTACAACCATCCCGAAATTGCGGTTTCATCAGTAGTTGAGCTTGCAGGCTCCGGCTCGGAAACGGCGGAAATGACTAAGGATATCATCAATTATTGGTATCAAAACAACACCGACGCAAAGGAAAATCAAAAAGTCGGTACGCTTTTGCCGTAAATATTCAAGTTTTTTGTAGTATTTTGGAGTATATATATAAATAATTATTGAATATATATTAATTTTGTGTTAAAATAAGCACGTATTAGATTAAAAAGGCAGAAAATTAAGAAAAAGAAAATAACAAACACTTTAATTAATCATGGGGGTAAAGTATGAATATCGCATTAATTGCACACGACGCCAAAAAAGAGCTTTTAGTTCAATTTTGCATTGCATATTGCGGAATTATCAGCAGACACGATGTTTGCGCAACAGGAACAACAGGCAAGCTCGTTTCAGAAGCAACAGGTCTTAAAATCAATTGCTTTCTTGCAGGAAGCCAGGGCGGCGGACAGCAGATTGCAAGCCGTATTGCCTGCAATGAGATTGACCTTTTAATATTTTTCAGAGACCCGCTCTCACCTAAGCCGCACGAGCCGAGCGACCACGACCTTTTACGTCTTTGCGACGTTCACAACATTCCGTTTGCAACCAACATTGCAACGGCTGAGGCATTAATCAGAGGTGTTGAGAGAGGCGATTTTGAGTGGAGAGAAATAGTCAATCCACGCTATAATCAGTCAAGATAAAATAAAACTAATAACGGGTGAGTAAATTTACTCGCCCGATTTTTATGACACATTAATAACAGGAGAACGATATGGCACTTATAACTAAAGCTATTAAAGGCACTAAGGATGTCTTGCCTAAAGACGTACACAAAAACCAATATATCGAGGCTACTGCGCTTGATATCGCTTCAAAGTTTGGATATAAAGAAATAAGAACACCTGTTTTTGAACACACGGAGCTTTTCCAAAGAGGTGTTGGCGACACGACTGACGTTGTTCAAAAGGAAATGTATACTTTTGACGACAAGGGCGGCAGGTCAATCACATTAAGACCGGAGGGCACTGCAGGCGCAGTTCGTTCATACCTTGAAAACGGACTTTGCAACGAGGCGCTTCCGCAAAAGGTTTGCTACCTCATCTCTTGCTACAGATACGAAAAGCCGCAGGCAGGCAGGCTTAGAGAATTCCATCAGTTCGGTGTTGAATGTTTCGGCTCAGCCTCCCCTCTTGCAGACGCTGAAATTATTGCGCTTGCAAAATCGCTTTTTGACACACTCGGCGTTAAAGATTTAAGCCTTGAGATTAACTCAATCGGCTGTCCTACCTGCCGTGCCGAATATCACAAGGCACTCAAAGAATATTTTTCCTCTCGCAAGGACGAGCTTTGCAACACTTGCAAAAGCAGGCTTGACAGAAATCCGATGAGAATACTTGACTGCAAAAGCCCGATTTGCCACGAAATTGCCGAGGGAGCACCTGTAGTTATTGATTATCTTTGCGACGAATGTAAAGAGCATTTTGAAAATGTGCAAAAGTACCTTAAGGCTCAAAATATTGAATATACAATCAATCCGCAAATAGTAAGAGGCCTTTTGACTATTATACCAAAACGGTATTTGAATTTGTTTCAAACTCAATCGGTGCGCAGGGCACTGTTTGCGGCGGCGGCAGATACGACGGTCTTGTTGAAGAGCTTGGCGGTCAGCACACACCGTCACTCGGCTTTGCTATGGGAATTGAAAGGCTTATGCTTCTTATGGAAGCTCAGGGCTGCGAATTTCCTGAGGCTGAAAAGCCTGATTTATTCATTGTTGCTCTTGGCGAAAAAGCGACGCTTAAGGCTGTTGAAATTGCAAAGGATATGAGAGAAGAAGGTTTCTCGGCTCTGCTTGACCTCAACCAAAGAAGCGTAAGGGCGCAGATGAAATACGCTGACAAACTCGGTGCTAAATTCAATGTTGTTATCGGCGATAACGAGGTTGAGGCTAAAACCGCTAAGCTTAAGAATATGCAAACGGGTGAAGAAACAGAGATTAATCTTGACACCTTTGTAAACGGATTTTACAGCATATCGTTAAACGAGCAGCTTGCCGATTTGGAAATTAACGGTGAGGAATTTGATTTCAATTCACTTTTCGGTCTTGGCAATAAGAGCGATGAGGAATAATAATTAATTACAGATTATAAATAAATTTGTGAAAGGCATAATATAATGGAAACAATCAAGGGACTTAAAAGAACAAATTATTGCGGCGAGCTTAGAATTGAGGACGCAGGCAAGGAGGTTACCCTTTTCGGTTGGTGCCAAAGGCAGCGTGACCTCGGTAATCTTATATTTATTGATTTAAGGGACAGGACAGGTCTTGTTCAGCTTTCATTTAACGACACTACCGACAGAGAGGTTTTTGCCAAGGCGCAAAGCGTAAGGGCAGAATATGTTGTTGCCGCTGTCGGCACTGTTTGCGAGCGTGAAAGCAAAACAAACAAGATAGCAACAGGTGACATTGAAATTAATGTTAAAGAATTTCGTATCATTTCAAAGGCTGAAACACCTCCTTTTGAAATTGCAAAGAGCGAAAAGGTCGGCGACGAAACCACACTTAAGTACCGTTACTTAAACCTCAGAAACGAAAAGCTTACACAAAATATTTTAATGCGCCACAAGATTGCAAAAATTGCAAGAGAATATTTTTATGACAATGATTTCATTGAAATCGAAACTCCGATGATGATTAAGTCAACACCTGAGGGCGCAAGGGACTATGTTGTGCCGTCACGTGTTCACAACGGCAAATTCTATGCTCTTCCTCAATCTCCGCAGATTTACAAGCAGCTTTGTATGATTGCAGGCTTTGACAGATACATTCAGCTTGCTCGCTGCTTCAGAGATGAAGATTTAAGAGCAGACAGGCAGCCTGAATTTACACAAATCGACCTTGAAATGTCATTTGTTGATACAGACGATATTATGGAAATGGCAGAGGGCTTTATCAAAAAGCTTATGAAAGAAACCATCGACGTTGACATCGACTTCCCTCTCCACGTATGACCTTTGCCGAAGCACAGGAAAAGTATGGATCAGACAAGCCTGATACACGCTTTGGTATGCTTATTGAGGATATTACCGCTTGGGCTGAAAAGACTGATTTTGTTGTATTTAAAAACGCTGTTGAAACCGGCGGAACAGTAAGAGCAATTGTTGCCAAAAATGCCGCTTCAACATATACAAGAAAGAAAATTGACAAGCTTACCGAGCATGCAAAGGGTATCGGAGCAAAAGGTCTTGCTTATATCAGATGGGCTGACGAAGCGCCTACCTGCTCATTCAACAAATTCTTAAAGGACGGTGAGCTTGACGAGCTTACAAGCGCTCTTAATGTTGAAAAGGGCGACTGCGTATTTATCGTATCGGGCAAAACAAGCGACACCCTTTCAATTCTCGGCGCACTTCGCCTTATTGTTGCCAAAGAGCTTGACATTATCCCCGAAGGAAAGTGGAACTTCCTTTGGATTACTGAAATGCCATTCTTTGAATATGATGAAGAAACAGGAGAATGGCTTGCAATGCACCATCCTTTCACAATGCCTATGGAGGAATGCATTGAATATCTTGATACAGACAAGGGCAAGGTTAGGGCTAAGGCATTTGACCTTGTATTAAACGGAACAGAACTTTCTTCAGGCTCAATGAGAATTACTGACTGCGAACTTCAAAACAAAATGTTTGAGCTTCTCGGTATGGAACAAGAAGAAATTGACGCAAAGTTCGGCTTCCTTGTTGAAGCATATAAATATGCCGCTCCGCCACACGGCGGTATGGGCATCGGTCTTGACAGGCTTGCAATGCTTATCTGCGGTGCAGACAGTTTACGTGACGTAACCGCATTCCCTAAGGTTCAAAACGCAAGTGAGCTTATGAGCGGTGCACCAAGCTACATTGACGATATTCAGCTTGACGAACTTGGAATAAACATTACAAAGGAAGAAAAAGATGAGCAGTAATTTCTTTGCAATGGTAAACAGAATGAAGCTTATCGACAGATGGGCTTTAATGAATAATTCGACTAAAGAAAACATTGCCGAACACAGCCATTCGGTTGCAGTAATCGCACACGCACTTGCATTAATCGGCAACAAGAAATTCGGCAAAAACTATAATGCCGAGCGTGCGGCTTTGCTTGCACTTTATCACGATACTACAGAGGTCATAACAGGTGATATGCCTACTCCCGTTAAGTATTATAATGATGATATCAAAAATGTATATAAAGACATTGAGCGCATAGCAGGCAAAAGACTTCTTGATATGCTTCCCGAAGAATTCAGAAGCGATTATGAGCCGTTCTTTGAAAAAAAGGACGAGGATAAAGAGCTTTGGAAGCTTGTAAAGGCGGCTGATAAAATAAGCGCACTTATCAAATGTATTGAAGAATGCAGAATGGGCAACCGTGAATTTGAAAAGGCGCTTGAGGCTCAGCAAAAGAAAATTGAAGAAATTAATCTCGACGAGGTTAAATATTTCCGTGAGCATTTTCTTGATTCGTACTATTTAACACTCGACGAACATACAAAATAAATTATTTTATATTTTGTCGTTTTATACAAAAAAGTAAATATAAGCGTTAAATAAAACTGTTAAAGACTTGTTGCATTTTGAATGTAGCAAGTCTTTTTTGTTGTGCATAGTATACAATAATTTGAGTTTTGTTTTGGTAATTTGATACAATGTTTTCGGCATTATGTACAAATATCGAGCATCTTTTTTGTGCAATATGCTTGACAAATAAAAACTTTGTGCTATAATGAAGGCACAAAAGCGAAGGAGGTTTTATGTATGCTTAAACAACTTATCAAGTGTGCAAAAATCCTTGCCGCGATAGACAAGGCATATAACAGATAAGCACACGCTTAAAAAAGCGGCACTCGGTCGCAGCATTTACGAAATTTAATTTAATAGAAAGAAGGAATTTTTATGAAGTCATTTTTCAATGTATTAGATAACGGTTTTGCGTTTGCTCCTGCAAAAAGTCTCGTGGAATTCTTATCTAAGAAAATGTAAATGTACACAAGTCGCTTACCAAAAGGAAGTGACCAAAACTATTGATAAAGCGGTTAAACCGCACCGAATAAAATAAATAAACCTCTTTGCCTCCCTTGTAAAGAGAGGTGGGTGCAACTTGTTGCACTCGGAGAGATTGAAAAAAGGTCAAGGACATTGAGTCCTTGACCTTTTTGGCGCTTTTCGTCTTTTGCTCGGGGGCAGTACCCACGTACAACTCCCGCTCGCAAAATACGAAATTTACCTCGCTTTCTCAAAGTCTACCTGCGTGTAGAAATTTATAATCTGACTTTTTTCTACACGCAGGGACACTTCCCTTGGGAAGTGTCCAAAACACAAATTTTCAGTCGCAGATACCGATAACGGTTGTCTGCGGCTTTATTTTTTGCAAAAAATGTTTACTTATAAAGTAAAATAATATATAATGTACTCGCATTGTATCCGCCGGCAAAATAACTTGCCAAAGCTTGAGCGTTTGTGTGTTTTGCGCAAGGGCTTAGGAACAGTAGCAGAAAGGAAATTAAATATGAAAACAAACACAAGAAAGATTGCCGGAGTAGGACTTCTCACGGCAGTAGTAGTTGTGCTTCAGCTACTCGGTAGTTTTATCCACTTTGGTCCGTTCTCAATTTCGCTTGTACTTATCCCTATCGTTGTAGGCGCTTCGCTTTACGGCGTATTATCGGGTGCGTGGCTCGGTCTTGCATTTGGAATTACTGTTTTAATTTCAGGCAACGCTGCGGCTTTTTTAGCCGTTAATCCGGGCGGAACTGTAATTACGGTTCTTCTAAAGGGTGCACTCGCAGGTCTTTTGGCAGGTGCAGTATACAAAGCAATTGAAAAGAAAAACAAGGTTGTTGCAACAATCGTTGCCGCAATCATTTGCCCTGTAGTAAATACAGGTATATTTTTAATCGGTTGTCGCCTATTCTTCTTTGACACAATCAAAACCTGGGCGGCGGGAACAAACGTATTCGTTTATATGATTACAGGACTTGTAGGCTTCAACTTCTTATTTGAACTTGGTTTAAACATAATTCTTTCACCTACTATTGTTAAGCTTACAAAACTTGGCAGAAAGGAAAAATAATAATGATTTTAGCTGTAGATATCGGCAATACAAATATCGTTTTAGGTATTCTTGACGGCGATACGCTTATTAACGAGTGTCGCCTTTCGACCGCAGTTAATGACTCGGCGGAGGAATACGCAATAAAGCTTAACAGTATTCTTGAAATTTGCAAAATAAATCCCGAAGATATTGAGGGAAGCGTTATTTCCTCAGTTGTGCCTCCGCTTATCAGAACGGTTTCAAAGGCAATTATGCTTATCACGGGTAAAAAATCAATAGTAATCGGCCCGGGAGTTAAAACAGGTCTTAATATTAAGACAAACAATCCTGCCGAGCTTGGCGCAGATATGGTAGCCGGTGCAGTTGCAAGCATTGAAAAATATCCTTGCCCGCAAATTATTTTCGATTTGGGTACTGCAACTACAGCTTCGGTTATTGATAAAACGGCTGTTTTATCGGTTGTTCGATTTTATGCGGAGTTAAGACTGCGCTTAATGCATTAGCATCGGGCACGGCTCAGCTTCCTCAAATTGACATTGTTGCCCCAAAAAATGCAATTTGCACAAACACTATCGACTGTATGAGAAGCGGTACTGTTTACGGCACTGCGGCAATGATTGACGGCTTAGTGAAAAGATTTGAAAAAGAGCTTGGTCAAGAGGCAACGGTAATTATTACGGGAGGTCTTGGCGGCGTTATCGCAAAATACTGTGAAACAAAGGCAATTGTTGATAAAAATTTGGTTATCGACGGACTTCGCTTGATTTATGATAAAAACACACAGGAGAGGAAATAAATATTATGGCTTTATACCGTGCATTTCAGGCATTCAGACCCGAAAAGTCGAAGCAAGCGCTTATCCCGGCTCTTCCTTATGATGTTATGAACAGTGATGAGGCAAAAGAGATGGTTAAGGATAACCCTTATTCGTTTTTGCATATTGACAAGGCGGAGATTGATTTGCCAAAAGGTACTGATATTTACAGCAACGAGGTTTACCGAAAGGCAAAGGAAAACCTTGAAAATCTTGAAAAAACAGGCGCACTTATTCAGGATAAAAAGCCTTGCTTTTATATTTACAGGCAGATTATGAACGGCAGAAGCCAAACGGGAATTGTAGGCTGTGCATCTATTGATGATTATATGAACAACGTTATCAAAAAGCACGAACACACCCTTGCTAAAAAAGAAGAGGACCGTATTCGTCACGTTGATACCTGCAATGCAAACACAGGCCCGATTTTCTTAACATATCGCAAAAACGACATTATCAGCAATACCGTTAATTCTTGGACAAGCGCTCACGAGAGTGTTTATGATTTTGTGGCAGACGGTGTTAATCAAACAGTTTGGGTAATTGATGACGAGGATATTATCAATACCATTTCAAACGAATTTGCAAAAATTGATGCTTTATACATTGCCGACGGTCACCACAGATGTGCCTCTGCGGTAAAGGTTGGTCAAAAAGAAGAGAGGAAAAGCCGGATTACACAGGTGATGAGGAATTTAATTTCTTCTTATCCGTTGCTTTTCCTGATGACGAGCTTGAAATTATGGATTACAACAGAGTAGTTAAAGACCTAAACGGTATGAGCCGAGAGGAATTTTTAAGTTCATTATCGCATAGCTTTGAGGTAGAAAAGGTTGAAACTCAATATAAACCGACAAAGCGCCATACATTCGGAATGCTTATTGAAAATGATTGGTATAAGCTTTCGGCAAAAGAGCAGATTATCGACGAGAACGACCCTGTTAAAAGGCTTGACGTTTCAATCCTTCAGGACAATCTCCTTTCCCCATCCTTGACATTGACGACCCTAAAACAAATGACAGAATTGATTTTATCGGCGGAATAAGAGGACTGGGTGAGCTTGAAAAAAGATGCAAAGAAGATATGAAACTTGCATTTGCAATGTATCCAACCTCGATAGGCGACCTTATGTCAATCGCAGATGCAAATTTAATTATGCCGCCAAAGTCAACTTGGTTTGAACCAAAGCTTTTGTCGGGTATATTTATTCATCACTTGACTTGATGATTTGTATAATTATTAACTATTGTATATTTATCAACCAAAAAAATTCAATACTCTTGCATTTATCAAAATTTTTTAGTAAAATATAACTGTTGTTTTTTTGTTTTATTATAAATTTTACTATGGAGGTTGTGTGATGAAAGAAGAAAACAGAAAATATGCTCGTGAAGCAATGGACATTGTTGAACACGCAGCGCATAAAATAGGCTCACGTTTGCCCGGCTCTGACGGAGAAATCAAATTGCATAAATATATGGGTGAAAAACTCCGTGAAATCGGTATTGAGCCAAAAACAGAGGAATTTGCAGTATCTCCTCGTTCGGGTATCGGCGGTCTTGGTTATGCAGGCTGGTCGGGTGTAATCATCAGTATAGGTGCTATTATTGCAATTGCTTGCGGATTTGACAAGCTTTGGTATGTGCTCGGCGCACTCGGACTTCTTACAATCTTTTGGCTTGTAATGAGTTGCTTTTTCTACAAAACATGGTTTGATATGTTTTTCCCACAGGAAATCAGCCGCAACACTCTCGGTGTTTTAGAGCCTGAGGACGGAAAATACGACTACACAATTATCCTTTCAGGTCATACAGACACCTCTTGGTGCTGGAGACACAGCGAACACGCTTATAAGTATAAGGACACTAAGCCGGTAATGGGTCTTATTGCTACATATGCCAAGGTAGGTTTCGGCGCAGTTTGCTTCTTCTTTATCGCACTTTTTTCTGTATTTATGGCAATTGTTGATATTTGCCAATTTGCAGGTGCCGCTTGGACACAGACAATGCTTGCATCTCACGGATGGGAAGTATTTATGTTTATAATGAACTTTGTTCCTATCGTAACAGCAATAGGCTCATTATTCGTTGTTATGTGGGGTGACCCTAATCCGAGGAATGCTTCTCGTGGTGCTATGGACAACGCAACAGGCATCGGCTTAAGTTATGCTGTAATTAAATATTTCAAGGAAAATCCTGATAAAATGCCTAAGAATTGCCGTATTGTTGATGCAAATATCGGCTCTGAGGAAGCAGGCTTGAGAGGCTCAATGCACTTTGCTCAGGAGCACAGATTTGACGATTTAACAAAAAATGCTTGGAATATCAACATTGACTCTGTTGCCGATAAAGATTACTTTGAGGTAGTTATTAAAGACGATTGGCAGGGCGTTAGATTTGATACCGATATGGAAAAAATGTTTAAGGATACTTTTAACGAAATGGGTATCAAGTCGCTTACTAACGGTTGCATTCACAACCCTGTAGGCGGTTGCGACTCAACTCCTATGACAAAAGCAGGAATTAAGTCAGTTACATTTGCCGCTCAAAACCCTATGCTCACATACTATTATCACACATGGCGTGATATGCCTGAGCGCTTTGAAATGGAAACAGTCGGCGACGGCTTTGATGTTATTCTTTCTGTAATTGACAAGATTGCCAAATTCCAAGAGAAAAACGGCTACAACGGCCCACAAAAGAAATAATTAATACAAAAAGATAAACGAGCATTGACGATATTTTGTCAATGCTCGTTTTCATATTTATTATTAACAGTTATAACGAGTTGTCATATATAAATTTATTTGTCATATTCACAAATTGTTTTTCGGGTTTGCAAAATACTTCCTGACGAAACAGAAAATTCATCAAGCCCCATTCAATAAGATAAGGGATAAGCTTGGTATCCGCTGCCGCTTCACCGCACATACCAACCTGAATACCTGCTGCCTTGGCATTTTTAATAGTTGTTTCAATAGCACGTAAAACTGACGGTTGAAATACATCATAAAGCCTTTCAACCTTTGCATTGCCTCTATCCACTGCCATTGTGTAGCCTGTAAGGTCGTTTGTGCCGATAGAGAAAAACTTAACTTCACGAGCCAGAATATCCGAAATAAATACTGCCGCCGGAGTTTCGACCATAATGCCGACATCTACGCTTCTGTATTCCTTACCCTCACTTTTAAGTTCTTCCTTGCATTCCTCAATCAGGGCTTTTGCCTGCCTTACCTCTTCAACGCAGGTAACAAGAGGAAGCATAATTTTTATATTTCCATAAACACTTGCACGCAAAAGCGCACGAAGTTGCTTTTTAAAAAGTTCCTTATTATCAAGGCAGTAGCGAATTGCTCTGTGGCCCAAGAAAGGATTTTCTTCTTTTTTCAATATTAAGATAAGGAATATCCTTATCACCGCCTACATCAAGGGTACGAATGATTACTTCTTTGCCGTCCATTGCCTTTGCAACGGTGGAATATGCCTCAAACTGTTCTTCCTCGCTCGGCTCGCTTTGGCGGTCCATAAAAAGAAATTCCGTTCTGAAAAGACCGATACCTTCTCCGCTGTTTTGAATAACGCTTTGAACATCCTCAGCTTTGCCGATATTGCCGTAAACAAGTTTTTTAATGCCCGATTTAGTAACAGTCGGCTTGCCGAAATATTGCTTTAAGCTCTCTTTATCTTTTAGATATGCCTCTTGTTTATTTTCAAATTCCTTTATATCATCATCACTCGGACTTACAATAACATTTCCTTTAAATCCGTCAACAGCAACCAAATCGCCGTTTTTAACCTCATTGCAAACATTAGGTATCGAAAGCACGGCAGGAATACCCATAGCCCTTGCCAAAATTGCACTGTGGCTTGTGATACCGCCCACCTCTGTAAGTATTGCGCTGACATTATCCTTGTTAATTTGGCCCGTCATAGACGGAGTAAAATCCTTTGCTATCAAAACAGAACCTTTTTTCACCTTAGAAATATCGACGTTATTTACGCCGAGCAAAATACTCAAAAGGCTGTCTTTGATATCCTTAACATCGCTTGCTCTTTGCTGAGTAAGCTCATCGTCAACACCCGAAAACATATCGATAAACATTGAGCAAACCGTATCAACAGCCTTTTCTGCCACCGAGCCTGCGTCAATATTATCCTGCATTTGAGAAAGCATAAACGGGTCTGAAAGCATAACAATATGACCCTCTAAAATTTCCGCTTCCTTGTCGCCTGCCGAATTTTTTACATCATCTGCAAGCTTCCTCGTTTCCTTAATAAAAGTATCAACTGCTTTTTGAAGTCTTTCCTTTTCATTTTGAGCCGTTGTAAATTCAACGTGATTATAATCAAGCTTTGCGTCGCTTATAACAACTGCATTGCCGATACCGTAGCCCTGACTTGCTCCTATTCCCTTAAGCATAACACTTCCCCCTTGCTGCACAAAAAGGTGCAATGTAATTAAGCATTGCACCTTTTATAATTTTTATTCGCCGAAACCTGATTCAATAAGAGCAATTGCTTCATCAAGCATAGCCTGCTCATCTGCGCCGTCACATTCAACAGTAATATCTGTGCCACACTTAATGCAAGCCGCCATAATATTCATAATGCTTTTGCCGTTGATTTTTTTATCGCCGACAATAATATTAATATTTGATGCATATTTAGTCATTGCTGTTACAAAAACGTTTGCAGGTCTCATATGAAATCCCATTTCGTTAGTAACCTTAGTAAGCTTTGAAACCATAATATTTCTCCTAATTCTATCTTATTTTGCTTTAACTTCATTGTTTACATTTTTCTTTAAAAGTGCAAGCATTAATGCACCTACAATCGAGCCTGCAACAAGAGCTACAACATAAAGAAGAGGATGGTCGCATACAATGAATGTGAATATACCGCCGTGAGGAGCAGGACAAGTTACATTAAAGAGTGATGTAAGAGCACCTGCTACAGCAGAACCGACCATACAAGACGGAATTACACGAATTGGGTCAGAAGCTGCGTAAGGAATTGCACCCTCGGTGACGAAGCAAAGACCCATAAGATAGTTTACAGGACCGCTCTTAAGTTCTTCCTTATTCCACTTTTTCTTGTTAAATGTTGTTGAAAGAGCGATTGCGATAGGAGGAACCATACCGCCAATCATAACAGCAGCCATAATCCAAGTGTTGCCGTCTGCAATTGCTGCTGTACCGAATACATAAGCCGCCTTATTGAAAGGTCCGCCCATATCTGTTGCCATCATAGTAGCAAGAACAATTGAAAGAAGAAGTCTGCTTGTTGAACCAAGACTTTCAAGTCCGTTTGAAAGAAGTGTATTGAGTTGACCGATAATCGGGTTTACGCCTGCCATAATTAAGCCCATAAAAAGCGTACCCAAAAGCGGATAAATGAATACCGGTTTAATACCGTCCATTGCCTTAGGCATCCAAGAAAATGCTTTTTTAATAAGTTGAACAACTATACCTGCTATAAAGCCGGCAAACAATGCGCCGAGGAAACCTGATACTGCTTTTGAATCTCCGGCAAGTCCGTTGCCCGAATTAACGCCGTCAACCATACTTTGAATTGTATGGCCGCTTGCCGCAAACACACCGCCTACAAAGCCCGGAAGTAAGCCCGGACGGTCTGCAATAGACTGAGCGATATATGCCGACAAAACAGGAAGCATAAGTGCAAATGCCGCTTTACCTATCCAGAAAACAACTGATGCAACAGGGCTTGTGAAACCGAATGTTCCGCCGGCGTTTGCATTGCCTGCGATTGTATCAATAAGGAAACCGAATGCAATAAGCACACCACCGCCTACTACGAACGGGAGCATATGAGATACACCGTTCATAAGATGCTTATAAATCTTATGACCGAAGCTTTCCTTTTCGTCATCATCTACAGCGCTTTTTTCTTCGTCATTTGCATGATAAACAGAAGCTTTGCCATCAACAATTTTTTGAATAAGCTCCTCAGGTTTATTAATACCGTTTGTAACTGAGGTTTTGATAACAGGCTTGCCGTCAAAACGTGCCATTTCAACATTTTGTCAGCCGCAATAATGATGCCGTCACATTCCTCAATTTCTTTTTTCGTTAAAATATTCTTAGCGCCGCCTGAGCCGTTAGTTTCAGCCTTAAGCGGATAGCCCATTTTTTCGCCCGCTTTTTCAAGTGCCTCGGCAGCCATATAGGTATGAGCAATACCGGTAGGGCAAGCTGTTACGGCTAAAATTCTGTAGCCGTCTTTCTTTGCCACCTCTGCCTTTGGCTCATCAGGATACTTTTCAGTTTCCTTTTTATCAATTACAGAAAGAAATTCATCTGCTGTTTTTGCACTTCTTAAAGCCGCACAAAATTCAGGCTCCATAAGCATAACCATCAATCTTGAAAGAATTTCAAGATGTAAATCTCCGTCAAGCGGAGCAGCAATCATAAATAAAATGTCGCTGTTTTTTCCATCGGGTGCACCGTAGTCAACACCGTTTTGAACAGTTATAGCCGAAAGACCGGGCGTTTTAACACTCTCACTTTTAGCGTGAGGAACTGCAATTCCCTCTCCTATTGCAGTTGAGCCTTGAGCCTCTCTCGCAAGTATTGCCTTCTTGTACTCATTAACGTCAAGAAGATTACCTGCCTTTTCATGAAGAGCAATAAGCTTATCGATAGCATCATTTTTTGAGGCAACCGATGCATTAAGTTCTATTGCGTTCTTCTTAAGCAAATCAATAATTTTCATAAGTATTACCCCTTTCTTATTTTAAATATTCGCTTTCAAGCATTTTGTCGATTGTGTCTTTATCAGCAAGACCGGGACAAAAGGCCGTTGCATTTCCGCAAGCAGAGCCAAGCTTTAAAGCATATTTATAGTCGTGAGTTTTTGAGTAGCCTGCAACAAAGCCTGCCACCATTGAATCGCCGCAGCCGACAGGATTTAAAACCTTGCCGGGAACATTACCCATTGAATGAACCTCTCCAAATTCATCAACAAGCGTTGCGCCGTCCTTTGAACGTGAAACGAGAACATTTCTTGCGCCCATTTCCTGAAGCTTTTTTGCATAATATGCAATTTCTTTTTCCGTTTTAACTTCTACGCCGAAAACATCGCCAAGCTCGTGATGATTAGGCTTAATTAAAAACGGCTTATATTTTAAAACATTTAAAAGCAAATCGCCCGTTGCATCAACTGCAAAGTTAATGCCTTTATTTTGGAGTTTTGCGAGTATTTCCTCATAAATATCATCGGGAAGAGAATTTGGAATTGAACCTGCCAAAACGAGGAAATCACCTGATTTAAGTTTTTCAAACTTGTCAAACAAAGCATTTAATTCATCTAATTCGATATCGGGTCCCTGCGCATTAATATCGTAATCCTCATCTGCTTTGATTTTTACATTAATTCTTGTGTATCCTTTTTTAAGATATACAAAATCATTTTTAATATTTTCTGCATTAAGCATTTCTTCAATTTTCTTGCCTGAAAATCCGGCAAGAAAGCCAAGCGCAATGTTATCAACTTTGAGCCTTGAAAGGATAACGGAAACATTAATTCCCTTACCGCCGTAATAAAGCTGTTCGCTTTCGGTTCGGTTAATATCCTTATATTGCAGCTGCTTTAAATTCATAACATAATCAAGCGCCGGATTAAAAGTTACAGTGTAAATCAAGCTACAACACCTCTTTAATAACTGTCAGCTTTTTAAGCTTTGAATTTGAGCATTTATCCGTCACTATACAGGCACAATCAAGAGAGCCAAAGCTTACTGCCGAAACCTTATCAAACTTTGAAGAGTCGGCAAGCACATAAGTCACGAAGCTTTTTTCAACAGTGACTGCTTTAAGCATTGCCTCCTCCGTATCCGGAGTAGTATAGCCTTGCTTTTCGCTTATGCCGTTAGCGCCGATAAATGCCTTTGTGAATGAATAGTTTTGCAAATTTTTTGCCGCAACCAAACCTATGATTGCCTCTGTAGACTGCTTCAGCTTGCCGCCCAAAACAATTACGTTACATCCGTTTTTTGCAAGTTGCTTTGCGTGGTCGACGCCGTTTGTAACAAAAGTTGCCTTTGAATTTTTGAGAAACGTCGTCATCAAAAGTGTGGTTGTTCCTGCATCAATAAATACAAAATCGTCATCCTGTATTTGCGATGCCGCATATTGTGCAATTTTTGTTTTTTCATCAGTATTTTTTGTCAGTTTTTCCTCAATATTATCCTCAAGCTTAATAAATTCCTGACCGAGCGCCGTTGCACCGCCGTGAACCTTATTAATCTTACCTTTACTTGCAAGGTAGGATAAATCACGTCTTACAGTCGATTCGCTCGATTGCAAAATCTCTGTAAGCCTTGTGACTGTTACAGAACCCTGCTCTTTAATAATATCAAGGATTAATGACTGTCCTTCTTGACTTAGCATGCTTAATCCCCTTAATGCTGAAAACTAACTTTTCATTGCACCTTAAGTATAGCGTTTCTTTCATATTCAGTCAATATATTTCATTTATTTTCGTCATAATGCTCATTTGCACCCTGTTTATTTGTGCATTCAGGTGCTTTTATATGTATATTTTGATTGATTTTGACTGTTTTATTCAAACCAAGCATTTTTTCAATCATTTAAAATTTTGCAAAAAATAAAGACGATTATTACTAACCGTCTTTATCTAAATATAAATTTTATTCAATAGGAGTAAGATTTTTAAGACTGACATCCATAATCATAGCAGAATGAGTAAGCGCACCGCACGATACAAAATCAACACCAATTTCTGCAATTGACTTAAGTCTTTCCTTAGTAACATTGCCCGAACATTCGGTTTCAGCCCTGCCGCCGATAATTTCAACAGCTTTTTTCATAGTATCATTATCCATATTATCAAGCATAATGATATCTGCGCCTGCCTCGACAGCCTCTTTAACCTGCTCTAAAGTTTCGGTTTCAATTTCAATCTTTCTTACAAAAGGAGCATACGCCTTAGCCATTTTAATTGCCTTTGTAATTGAGCCTGCCGCACCGATATGATTGTCTTTAAGAAGTACACCGTCGGAAAGATTATATCTATGATTTGTTGCGCCGCCTACCTTAACGGCATATTTTTCAAACGGGCGCATATTAGGAGTAGTCTTGCGAGTGTCAAGAAGAGTAGTATTTGTACCCTCAAGCTCTTTCATATATTCTCTTGTCATTGTGGCAATGCCGCTCATACGCTGAAGATAATTAAGACCCGTTCTTTCCCCGCTGAGGATTGCCTTTATATCGCCGTAAATAACGCCCAAAAGCTCACCCTTTTTAACCTCGTCGCCGTCCTTGAAATATGCTTCAAAGTGAGAAGTTTTATCAAGAAGTTCAAACGTTCTTTCAAAAATACCGAGACCGCAGATAATACCGTCTTGCTTACAGATAAGTTCAGCCTTACCCTGCTTGTCCTCAGGCATAACAGCATTGGTTGAAACATCCTCCGAAGTGATATCCTCTTTAAGCGTGTTTAAAATATAATCGTCTACATTAACCTTGAGTGTTACACCATTTATCATAAAAATCTTTATCCTTTTCTTTTATTTCATCCATAATGAGCTTTTTAAACTCCTTTTGTCTTTCTTCCTTTGGAGGATAAGACGAAAGGTCAATCTCGTTATAATTTTCAGGCTTTTCGCTTTTATCATCAGCGATAACGTCAGCCGCACGCTTTGCAAAAACAAGACTTTCAAGAAGAGAATTTGAAGCAAGCCTGTTTTTGCCGTGAGCACCGTTGCAAGCGGTTTCACCTGCTGCATAAAGATGAGCCATAGATGTTCTGCCGTAAAGGTCAGTTTTAATTCCGCCCATCATATAATGCTGAGCCGGAGTTACAGGAACTTTATCCTTAGTAATATCATAGCCCTCTTCCATACAAGCGTCAAAAATATTCGGAAAACGCTTAGCTGCCTGCTCTGTAGTCATTGTAGGCAGGGTAATATAAACGTGATCCGTGCCAAACTTTTTCATTTCCTCAACAATTGCATTTGTTACAACGTCTCTCGGCTGAAGTTCGTCAGTAAATCTTTCCCCGTTTTCGTTAAGAAGAATTGCGCCCTCGCCCCTTACGCTTTCGCTGATAAGAAAACGTCTGCCTTTCTTCTTGCTGTAAAGAGTGGTAGGATGTATCTGAATATAATTAATGTCTTTAAGCTCTACCCCGTGCTTAATTGCAAGCGCAAATGAGTCACCCGTAATATGAGGATAGTTTGTAGAATTAAGGAACAAGCCTCCGAGACCGCCCGTTGCAAGAATGATATCTCTTGCAAGGATAGAGCCCATTTCGCCGTATTCATCCTCGCACACAATACCCTGGCAAACATTATCCTTTTCAATAAAATCAATCATAGTGGTTTTTGGAACTATGGTTATATTTTCTTTTTTCTTTGCAATGTCAAGAAGAGTATCTGTAATTTCCTTGCCTGTTTCATCTTTATGATGAAGTATTCTGTTTCTTCTGTGAGCGCCCTCACGGGTGTAATCGTATTTGCCGTCTTTGTCCGTATCAAAATCGACGCCAAGGTCAATAAGAGTTCCGATAACCTCCTGAGAGGATTCAATCATAACACGAACGGAATCGGGGTCATTTTCCCAGTGACCTGCTTTCATTGTGTCCTCAAAATAACACTTGAAATCATTAACGTCCTTAAGCACGCACACACCGCCCTGTGCGAGCATCGAATCACATTCATCGGTATTTTCCTTTGTGATAATAAGAACATCCTTATCCTTTGGAAGGCAAAGTGCCGCAAAAAGACCTGCCACACCGCTTCCGACTATTACAACATCTGTTTTAATGTATTCCTTGTTCTTCATAAGATTATTAAAGAGCGATTGCTCCTTTCTCCTAAAGTTCATAATGATAAATTCGTAAAGTTAAAAAGTCAAAAAATTCAATTACTTTTAACTATACTTATTCTAATATATAATTATTTTTTCCAATTGTCAAGGTTGATAACGTATATAAGTTGTGATAAAATAAAAATATAGGCAAATTAATGTCAATTTTTCGATTATTTTAACCGAGAGGATAAAAAATATAATGAACGTTTTTGATTTTGACAACACAATATATGACGGCGAAACACTTATTGACTTTGCGCTTCACTATGTAAAAACAGACCCTAAAATTTGGAAATACGTTCCTAAACTTTTAGTAATATGCTTTAAAGACGCTTTTCACCTATTCACTGTTGAGGAAGCGATTGAGGCTTATGCAAGCTTTCTTGAAGGATATTTTATTCACATCAAAACGCTTGATGAGGACGTTGTTAAATTTTGGGACAAAAACGAGAAAAAAATCAAGCCTTGGTACAATGAGGTCAGACGTGATGACGACATTGTCGTTTCCGGCTCGACAGACTTTTTGCTTGATGAGATTATGAAAAGAATCGGAATCAAAAACTACGTCGGCTCATCAATTGATAAAAAAACCGGCAAATTCAAGCGCTTATGTTTTCTTGAAAACAAGGTTAAAATATTTAACGAATTGTACCCCGGCGCACATATAGATAATTTTTATACCGATTCTATGAACGATAAGGCTATGATGGATATTTCGGATCACGTATTTTTAGTAAACGGCAACAAAATAGAGCAAATCAAGTAAAGAGGTGTCGAAATGCTAAAGCTTACTTTTATAACAGATACTCACCACTACAGCAAAACGCTCGGCACAAGCGGACGCCAATACTTTTTAAGAAGCGGAAGTGACCAAAAATGCCTTGCAGAAACGGGAGATATCATCGACGCAGCATTTGAGCAAATTGCAAAAAGCGATACAAACGCAGTTATGATTATCGGTGATGTTACAAATGACGGCGAAAAGGTGTCGCACATTGAATTTAGAGAAAAGCTTGAAAAGCTTGCAAAATCAAAACCCGTTTACACTATCACCTCTACTCACGATTGGTGCTGTGACGAAAATCCAAGAAGCTATCACGGCGGTTTAGTAAACCACAATGTTGAAACGCTTAAAAGCAATGAGCTTCGTGATTTCTATTTCGATTTTGGTCCTAAACAAGCTATAAGCGAATATATAACTCACATAGGCACAACGTCTTATGTTATTCAGCTTAGCGACAATGTAAGGCTTCTTGCATTAAATGATGACAAAAACGGCAATGACCATGCCGGCTTTACAGAGGAGCATTTTTGTTGGATTGAAAATCAAATTAAAAAGGCTTATGACGACAACTGCTTAATAATAGGTATGGAGCACCACCTGCTCACCCCTCACATAAGTCCGCTGATTACAGGCGGCGGAACATGCGTTGCAGACAGAGAATATGTAGCGTCACGTCTTGCAGACGCAGGGCTTAAATATATGTTTGTAGGTCACAGCCATATGCAAAGCACAACAGACTTTAAATCTAAAAAAGGCAACGTTATCAAAGAGGTAAACGTCGGCTCTCTTGTAGGATATCCCGCACCTATAGTTGACGTCACCGTCAATGACGATATGACATTGACTTATGACGTAAAGCATTTGAAATCATTTAAGCTTGACGGAAAAGAAATTGACGCACAAAAATTTCTTGCAAACCATTGCACTGCCCTTGTTCACAGGCTTTTAGACTGCGCAAACAAAGAAGAATTTTGTGCAAGGCTTAACGCACTCGGAATTGACGGAGAAAAAATATCAAATTTATTTTTCATAGCAAGACCTATTATGGATATCATAAAATATAAGAGCGTAGGATATACATACAAAAAGCTAAAGCACTTAGGATTTGGCAGATATTTTGATAAAAAGCTTATTGAAAAATATAAAAATCACAAAATACTTGAAATTGTCGATTACATCACTTTGTCAATTATGGACGGCAGTATTGTCAAATATGACAGGCAATCGGATTATTACAAGCTTGTTATGAGCTTTATTGTAATCCCGAGCAAAATTTTCAAAAAAAATGTTGATTTAAAAAGTTAATCTTTGCTGTTGACGCTGTTTTGACAGGCGGAAGATATAACAATCAGCACGATACATTATAAGTTATATAAATATTTAATAAAATAAAGCAAATTCACTTGACATTTATTACAGTCTGTGTTACTCTTTTGTTACCTTTTGGATACACAAGATTTTGACTAAAAATCATCAATTTTTACGTGTATACAACATATAGTATGTTTTTTGCATATTTAGGCACTAAACCATACTACCCAAAGTGGTTACATTTTAGAAAAAATATTACTGTTATCATTTATTTTTTGACAATCATTTGCTATAATAGTAAAAGTTTTGGGTCATACGCCCATACATATTTAAGATTTTAACGCAAACATTATATATATAACTTAAAACTCGCACAGAGAGGTGAAATGTACTTGGAGAATTTTGTAATTCGTGGCGGTCATGAACTTTTCGGAGAAGTAAACATAAGCGGTGCAAAAAATGCCGCTGTAGCAATAATTCCTGCCGCTATTCTCGCAAACGATATAGTACGTATTGAAAATATACCTAATATTAGTGACGTAAGCCTTATGATTCAAACCCTTGACCGAATGGGAGCAAAAATAAAAGCTTATTAATAATAACACAATTGAAATTGACTCAAGAACAGTTGCCTGTAAGCCTGTTCCTTATGAACTTGCATCTCATTTCAGGGCAAGCTATTATCTTATAGGCGTAATGCTCGGCAGATTTAAAAAAGCTGAGGTTGCTATGCCGGGCGGCTGTGACTTTGGTGTAAGGCCTATTGACCAGCATATCAAAGGCTTTGAAATGCTTGGCGCTAATGTTGAAACAATTGACGGTATGGTATGCGCAAATGCAGACAAGCTTGTAGGTGCGTCAATATATATGGACGTTGTATCGGTTGGTGCAACTATGAATATTATGCTTGCCGCCGTTTTGGCAAGGGGTCTTACCGTTATTGAAAATGCCGCTAAGGAACCGCATATTGTTGACCTTGCGCTTTTCCTTAACTCAATGGGCGCAGACGTAAGAGGTGCCGGCACCGACGTTATCAAAATCAGAGGTGTTGAAAAGCTTCACGGTTGCACATATTCAATCATTCCCGACCAAATTGAGGCAGGAACATATATGGTTGCGGCTGCTACTTGCGGCGGCGACGTACTTGTTAAAAACGTTATTCCTAAGCACCTTGAATCTATCAGCGCAAAGCTTGAAGAAGCAGGCGCAGAGATTATTGAATACGACGATGCAGTAAGAGTAACTCGCTTTAAACCGCTTACAAAATGCAACGTTAAAACTATGCCTCACCCCGGCTTTCCGACTGATATGCAGCCGCAAATCGCCGTGTTGCTTTCTGTTGCAAAGGGAACAAGTATTCTTTCCGAAAGTGTATGGGACAACAGATTTCAATATGTCGGTCAGCTTTTGAGAATGGGTGCTAACATTCAGGTAGACGGCAAAATTGCGGTTATTGAGGGTGTTGAAAGCCTTGCCGGTGTAAACGTTAAGGCTACCGACCTTCGTGCAGGTGCGGCAATGGTTATTGCAGGTCTTGTTGCAAAGGGTGAAACAACGGTTGAGGACATTCAATATATTGACCGAGGATATGAGGATATTTGCGAAAAGTTTTCATCACTCGGCGCTGATATTAAGCGTGTTGTATTAAACGATGATGACAATTCAGCAGCAAACGCAGGTTAATATAATAAACTAGTATATAACAAAAAATATTTAACTTAAGGGGGTTTCTAAGAACTCCCTTTTCTTTTAGAAAAATACAGATAAAAAGACGGAGAATTTTATGGCAAAAGTATGTCAGCTTTTTTCAGGCAGCAGCGGAAATTCAATATTGGTTTCATCATCGGGGCACAATTACCTTGTTGATATCGGGGTATCGGCTAAAAAATGCGAAAACGGACTTAATCAAATCGGTATTGAGCCGGGCAGCATCGAGGGCATATTCGTCACTCACGAGCACGGGGACCACGCAAAAGGCGTCAGAGTTTTTGCAAACAGATACAAAATTCCGGTTTATGCCTCCAAGCTTTGCTATGATGAACTTTACAGGCAAGGTTTTGCGGATGATAAAACAAATCTTAATATTATAGAAAATCACATTGAGCTTGACGGAATTGATGCCAAAGCATTTCACCAAAGCCATGACAGCATCGACTGCCTTGGCTACAGATTTAATTTTTCTGACGGAAGAAGTGCTGCCGTCTGCACCGATACCGGCTTTATAACAGACAACGCAAAAGAGATTTTACCGGGCACGGACCTCATATTTATTGAGTCAAACCACGAAATCGCAATGGTAAACGCCGGAACATATCCATACATTTTAAAGCAGAGAATTTTAGGCGCAAGCGGTCATTTATCAAATTTTGCTTGCAGTGAATACATAAAGGAACTTGCAAAATCCGGCACTACACGCTTTGTTTTGGCACATTTAAGCAGAGAGAACAATCTTCCCGAACTCGCACGTCAAACAGCCGTGGCGGCGCTTAGTGAGATTGATATGGAAGAAAACAAGGATTACAGGCTTTACGTTTCACCGCCTGAGAACGACTCACGGAGCATTATATTATGATTAACGTAACACTTATAGCAGTCGGCAAGCTTAAAGAAAAATATTTAAGAGACGCCGTGGCTGAATATTTCAAACGTCTCGGCGCATTTTGCAAAATTAATATTATCGAAATTGACGAGGAAAAGGTCGGCGACAATCCGAGTAAGGCGCAGATTGACAATGTGCTTGAAAAGGAGGGGCAAAGAATAATCAAGAAAATTCCCAAATCAAGCAGCGTTATCACCCTTTGCATTGAGGGCAAGGAATATTCAAGCCCTGATTTTTCACACCTTTTAGATAATATTTCTATGACTTCATCAAGCGTTTGTTTTATTATCGGCGGCTCCTTTGGCTTGAGTAACGAGGTTAAAGGGCTTAGTAATTACAAGCTTTCCTTTGGCAAAATGACGCTTCCCCACCAACTTGCAAGAGTTGTTTTGCTTGAACAGGTTTACCGTGCATTTTCGATTTCAAATAATTCAAAATATCACAAATGATTGACTAAAGGGCAAAATTCAATTATAATTAAGGCAGATGAAAAACGGAGGGGTACCATGGCTTTATCTGCAATGTTTATTTTAGAGGTTGTGATTGTATTTTCATTCATAGTGACCTCGCTTTTTATGTTTATACCGAAGAAGAACGAAGCGGTGCATAAAATATTTTTTGTGCTTTCCGTTATGCTCGGCATTCTCGTAACCTTTATCAGCGCAACCTCGCTTCCGTCAAATATGCAAATGCAAACGGTTGCCTGCTGGCTTTGCCTTGTGCCTGCCGCAATAGGAATTATAATTTCGGTTGCCAAGGGCAAGCCTAATGTGCTCGCAAAACTCTGCTCAATGCTTACAATAATACTTTCCGTTTTGGGATATTATTTTTTAGGTTAATATTTTTTGATTTTTAGGCATAAAAAAACACGGACCGATGATGTAGGTGGTTGAGGGATGGTCCGTGTTTTTTTATTAACTTAAGGAGTAATAGTTAGTGTTTACTAACTACATATAAGTTAGCATAAACTAACTCGTTTGTCAAGCCTTTTTTTCAAAATAAAATTAAAAAATCCCCGATTTTTTAAATCGGGGATAGCAGCGTCGTATGACTGACTATAGGTAATCATAAAGTGCAACACCGAAAACAGTTGTTGCAATAATGCTGAAAACTATTCCAATCAAAATTGCGACTGCATAGATCACAATATTTGCAATAATATAATTTTTCTTATTTTTGTTGGTATTAGGGCTTACGAGCCAAACTATCCAGCAGATTATATTTACAACAGGAATTGCAGAAAGCAAGAACATTCCGATATAAGAGCCGACGCTCATAACCTCATTAGTTTGGTTAATCGGCTGATAAACAGGCGCTTGATACGGCGGCTGCTGAGGCTGAGTGTTTTGATTATAATAATTTTGCTGAGTATTAGGATTGTTATATTCGCCTTGATTGTTAGGATTATAATATTCGTTCATGAGTTTACCTCCTTTTTGTTATAATTTGATATTAGCATATTGTTAATTTTTTGTCAATATTTGTTTTTAATTCTGTCAGACTTCGAGAAAGCGAGCTAAATTTCGTATTCAAATCAAAAATCACATAAAACGACCTTGCAAAAAGCAAGGTCGTTTTTTGCTTATCAAATTACTGGAAGTCGAATACATTAACCCAAGAATCAAGAAGTGCTTTTTCCTCAGGCTTATTCTTAACGCTCTCACTGCAAGCAACAATAGGCATCCATTGCTGAACAAGCTGTTTTGGAATGTCAGCCTTTTTGCAGAAGAGATTGAGATACTTTTCGGCAAGTTCCTTTTGACCGTTAAGATTAAATACAAGATAAGTTCTTGCAGCATCCTCTGAAGCATTACCCTGAGTAGCGTGTGCCCAGTCAATTACATAATATTCCCCATCCGGAGTAACAATTATATTTGACGGGCAAAAATCGCCGTGAAGCACCTTGTTGTGAGATTTCATACCCTCAAGTCTGTTATGAAGGTCATATCTCAAAGTAGCTTCATAAGAAGAAGCGCTGATTTTGGCATGCATTTTTTCCTTAATCTTGTTGAGCATAGGGCATTTCTTTGAATGAATTTCCATTTGAAGGGCAACAAATTTTTCAAGATATTCGTCCTCTTTTTCAGGATTTTCAGCCATAAGCTCGGAAAGGCTCTTACCTTCGATATATTCTCTTGTAATAGCCCAACCGCCGTCAACCTTTCTTACGTCAAGGAGCTTAGGAATTTTAAGACCTGTTTCCTCAACTCTTGCGGTATTAAGCGCCTCGTTAAGTACCTGAGCCTTTGTGTATGCCTTTTCGTCAAATACCTTAACAAGCGTGTCGCCGTCACGGTAAATTTGTTTATTTTCTCTATTTACAATAGTTGTCATAAAAGACACCCCCTATTTATTATACATAACGCAAAAACAGCCGTCAAGCGTTGATTATTTGCCGTAGTAAGCACGAAGATACATATCCTTGATTTCAGACATAAGAGGAAGTCTTGGGTTTGCACCTGTGCACTGGTCGTCAAATGCGTCCTCTGTCATTTGGTCAAGTGTATCGACGAAGTACTTTTCGTATACGCCGTAATCCTTGATTGTCTTTTTAATGCCTACATATTCCTTAAGGTCATCAATCTTCTTGATAAGACCCTTAAGCTTAGCCTCGTCATTTCTTCCGCTTACGCCGAGAGCCTCGGCAACCTGAGCATAACGACGAAGTGTCTTAGGATAATCATACTGGCTGAAGGTACCCATTTTAGCAGGAACTTCTGCAGCATTGAATTCGAGAACATAGTCAATCATAAGTGCGTTTGCAACACCGTGTGGCAGGTGATGATAAGCACCGAGCTTATGAGCCATTGAGTGGCAAACACCGAGGAATGCGTTAGCGAATGCCATACCTGCCATAGTAGCCGCATTAGCCATCTTTTCTCTTGCAACAGGGTCGTTCAAACCGTCATCGTATGCTCTTGGGAGATATTCAAAGATATTCTTAAGAGCTTCAATTGCAAGACCGTCTGTGAAATCTGTAGCCATCATTGAAGCATAAGCCTCAAGTGCGTGAGAAACAGCGTCGATACCTGATGCGGCTGTAAGTCCCTTAGGTGCAGTCATATGGAAATCAGCATCAACGATTGCCATTTTAGGCATAAGCTGATAGTCAGCAAGAGGATACTTTGTGCCTGTGCTTTCATCGGTAATAACTGCGAAAGGAGTAACTTCTGAGCCTGTACCTGCAGATGTAGGAACAGCGATAAAGTAAGCCTTTTCACCCATCTTAGGGAAGGTATAAACTCTCTTGCGGATATCCATAAATCTCATTGCAAGGTCATAGAAATCAACCTCAGGATGTTCATACATAACCCACATAATCTTAGCGGCATCCATTGCAGAGCCACCGCCGAGTGCAATAATTACATCAGGCTCAAATGCTTTCATCTGTGCCCAGCCCTCTTTAGCGCAAGCAAGGGTCGGGTCCGGAGCAACATTAAAGAATGTTGTATTAACAATACCAAGCTCATCGAGCTTATCTGTGATTGGCTTTGAATAACCGTTTTTATAAAGGAAAGAGTCAGTTACGATAAACGCTCTCTTCTTGCCCATAACATTGCCAACCTCATCAAGTGCAACAGGAAGACAACCTTTTTTGATATAAACCTTTTCAGGTGCTCTGAACCAAAGCATATTTTCCCTTCTTTCTGCAACAGTCTTAATATTAATAAGATGCTTTACACCAACGTTTTCACTTACAGAGTTGCCGCCCCAAGAGCCGCAGCCGAGTGTAAGTGACGGAGCAAGGTCGAAGTTGTAAAGGTCGCCGATACCGCCGAATGAAGAAGGAGTGTTAACAAGAATACGGCAGGTTTTCATACGTGCTTCAAACTCTGCAAGTTTTTCAGTTTCGGTAATCTCGTTAATATAGATTGAAGATGTGTGACCGTAGCCGCCGTCTGCAATAAGCTGTTCAGCCTTAGCAAGTGCATCCTCAAAGTTTTCACTCTTATACATAGCAAGTACAGGAGAAAGCTTCTCGTGTGCAAATTCCTCACTGATATCAACAGAGTCAACTTCACCGATAAGGACCTTTGTATCCTCAGGAATTTTAACACCTGCAAGCGCCGCAATTGTTACAGGCTTCTGGCCAACGATTTTAGCATTAAGAGCGCCGTTAATGATAATGGTTTTACGAACCTTATCAAGCTCATCCTTTTTAAGGAAATAACAGCCTCTGTATTCAAATTCCTTACGTACTTCTTTATAAATTGTTTTATCAACGATAGTTGACTGCTCAGATGCGCAAATCATACCGTTATCAAATGTCTTAGAATGAATGATTGAGTTTACAGCCTTAAGAATATCTGCACTCTTATCAATAATAGCAGGGGTATTACCTGCGCCTACACCGAGTGCCGGCTTGCCGCTTGAATAAGCTGCCTTAACCATTCCCGGACCGCCCGTTGCAAGGATAATGTCTGCCTCTTTCATAAGAAGATTTGTCATTTCAAGTGAAGGAGCGTCAATCCAAGAAATGATATTTTCCGGAGCACCTGCTGCTACTGCTGCGTCAAGAACAATCTTAGCGGCAGCTGCTGTTGACTTCTTAGCTCTTGGGTGCGGCGAAATAATAATACCGTTTCTCGTTTTAAGAGAAATAAGGGTTTTAAAAATAGCAGTTGATGTAGGGTTAGTTGTAGGAATAACTGCGCAAATAACGCCAAGAGGCTCTGCGATACGCTTTGTGCCGTAAGCCTTATCCTCATCAATAACACCGCAGGTCTTTGTGTTCTTATACTTATTATAGATATACTCTGCTGCGTAGTGGTTTTTGATAATTTTATCTTCAACCACGCCCATTCCTGTTTCTTCTACCGCCATTTTAGCAAGCGGAATTCTTGCCATATTTGCAGCCTTTGCGGCAGCGAGGAAAATTTTATCTACCTGCTCCTGAGTATAGGTAGAAAATTTACGCTGAGCCTCACGAACTCTCGCAAGCTCCTCTTCAAGCTTTTCAACGCTGTCGATAATTTCTTTTGCCATATTGACTACCTCCAAATATAATTTGAATAATGAATAAACTTGTTTTACTTGATATTGTTATTTTTTTAACAATATCATCTTGTATATAATAATCCATTATACTTTATTTTTCAAGAGAAAATGCACAATTTTAGCGAGTTTGATAAATGTGTTATTTTTTTAACAATATTTTTGTGCAACTTTTTGTTGATTTTTGAACGTTTGTTACATTTTTAACAATCTCGTAAATGCTTATCACATTGTTATAATTATTATGTGAAATTGATATTTTCGCTTGAAATAGCACAATAATATTGTTATTATATTACTATTATATAATATATAAACAGTTTAAAAAAGAGGGTATAAAATGACAGCTTGCAAGGTAAGCATTATTGTTCCGGTTTATAATACATCTAAATATTTAAAAACTGCATTGATTCGCTTTTGGCGCAAACGCTAAGCGAAATTGAAATCATTGCCGTAAATGACGGCAGTACCGACAATAGCTTTCAGATATTAAAGGAGTATCAGGCTTTACATCCAAATAAGGTTTATGTTTACAATACCGAGAATAAAGGCGTCAGCCACGCAAGAAACTTCGGCGTAACAAAATCAAGCGGTCAATATCTTTGGTTTGTTGACTCAGACGACTGTGTTGAGCCTAATGCCTGTGAAGAATTATACAATAAAGCCACAAAAGACGATAACGATTTAGTCCTTTTCAGCAGATATGACGTTAATGCCCAATCGGGTGAAAAAATCGGCAATCTCACCGCTCACTACAATCAGAATTTCAAAGTAAGTGAAAAACCGTATGAGCTTTTGAAGCTATCCCCTTTTCCATGGAATAAATTTATAAAAAAGAGCTTTTTGAAGGAATTGAATTTCCTGACAAAATCAGATTTGAGGATTTGCCTGTTTCATTTATTCTTGCAACCAAGGCAAAATCAATAGGCGTTATCAATGATTTTTTCTATAATTATTCCGTTCAGGTAGGATTTTTAAGCAAGTTTACGGAGTCAACAATTGATATTTCAAAGGCAATTGATTTTTTAATAAACAATCTCAAAGAACGTGACTGCTTTGATTTATACAAAAACGAGATTGAATATATAACCGTGCGCCATTTCTTTTACAGATTTGAGCAGCTTCTCACAGTTTACGGCGAGGAAAGCTTTGAATTAAAGGTTAAACTTATCAATACTCTTTTGATTATCTTGAGGAACATTTTCCAGATTTCAGGAAAAATAAATATATTGAATACAACCTTCCCGACAGACTCAACAAGCTTTTCGGCTTCTATTCCTCACGTGAGGCACTTTTGGACTTTGTTGCAAAGTGCAAAGATATGAGCAAGGAGGAGCAAGACGCTTATGTTCAAAAGCTAACGAGTGAAAATGAGGTGCCGAGAGCATTTGAGTTCAAGACATTTGATAAAATCAAAGAAGAATCAAACGATAAAGATAAAAAATACAATAAATTAAGAAAAGAATCATCAATAAAAAAAAAGAAATTCTTTATGTTACCGCACAGGAGCATGCCGTGCCGTCATCTATGCTTGCAATGATTAAATATATCAAAGCAGAAAAAAGTGATTATGAGCAACTCATTGCTGTAAACAACGGCAATATTAAAGAAAGCGAAGAAAGGCTCAAACGTTATAATTTGAGCGATATTCAAATTATAACAAGAGATGATGAAAAATATTTAAAATCATTAAGCGAAGCTGAATACATTTTTTCCGACTGCGGACTTGAATATTACTTTGCCGCAAAGAATAACCAAAAATATTTCAATTTGCAAACGGACAATATCAGCGCCCAAATGACAAGAAAAAAAGAGAGGGAATGTTTTGAATTTGCAACTGTGCAAAAGAGTATAATAACGCCAAAGGCAAGCATATATCTCACAAATGAAAGCAGACTGTCATTTGAAAAAGCGTACAGATGCGAGATGCTGCCGACAAGTGCGATTATTTCCGACTCCCCTGCTTTTGATATGGCAGGCGCAACAAACTTTGCATCAAGTACTGACAAGATTAAAATTTTATTTACTCCTCAATTCAAAGCAACTTCCGGCAGAGGTTCAATAACCGCTTATAGAAAGTTTATAAATCTTATGGTTATTGACAATGAGCTGAGCAAAAATATGAGCTTTTTGTTTGCCTTGACACTTTCCCGTACACTCCCGATTTCAGCGTATTTAACCACATTAAGAAAATGCCGAACGAGTATGATTTATACGATTTTGCTTCCACCTGCGATTGCGTAATTTCCGATTATCATACAATAATTAATATTTTCAAAAACACAGATTTAAAACTTGCAAGGTTTATTCTCGACGCTAACGGATTTATAAGCGACGAGGAACTCGGTATTGACGAGAGCATACCGTCTTTCACTACTGCAAATGAGCTTTGCGATTTTATAAGAACGCTTAAAAAATCTACTGTTGATTTCACAAAACACGAAAACGCAAAAGAACTTTTTGAAAAAATCGAGAAAAACGAGATTGACAAAAAAGAAAACCGAACAGGAAATTTGCCTATACTATTTAGGCGGAAACCTGACCGAAAACAGAACAAAGACCTTTAAGCGCATACGCAAAGAGCAAAATCCTAAAACATTTTATCTTTGCTTTGATGAGGGAAAAAATCCGCACTACAAACCCGACACAGAAAATTATCTTAAAGGTGTGCGCTTAATTCCCATGAGATTCAGCGAATTTAACTCTTTTGATGAAAGCGATATCAAAGGTGCGTGTCTTACGGCGAAGCTCGGCTTAGGCACTTTTAAAAAATTTGAATCTCTTTGCGAAGAAGAAAGAAGTAAATATTTTGGAGATATAAGATTTGACGACGAATATGTTATATCAACATCTCAAATTGCAAGAAATCTTCTGTTTATCGGCTTGTCAAAACATATAAACTATGAGTTTAATTGGTTTGACAAGGACAAATATGCTTCCAAAAAAGCCGTTTAAAGCAAAGGTTGATTATATCTGTTCACGTCTTGAAAACGGCGCAAAGGTTAAAATCAGCGATGATATGAAAGGCTTAAAGTGCACAAAAAAATTAGATATCGAATAACATATATTAAGGCGATTGCCCAAACAGCAATCGCCTTATTATTTTATAATTGAACCGAAATTAGAATGATATTTTCACAAAATAAACAAATTTCTATTGATTTTAGAGCTTTTATATGTCATTATTGAATTGAAAAGATATCAAAGGAGGAATAGATATGGACAGTGAAATGCTTGGCAGAGTCATCAGCACTGCACGAAAGCAAAAGAATTTATCACAAAAAGAGCTTGGCGATTTGCTGAACGTTTCAAACAAGGCCGTATCAAAATGGGAAAACGGCGAAGCAACACCGAGACCGGAAACACTTATAAAGCTGTGCGATATACTTGAACTTAACAAAACTGAAATCTTAGGTTTTGAACAGAAATACGATTCAAAAAAAGAAATTGACAGTTTAAAAAGTGAAAACAGCAAACTAAAAAATCAAATAGAAAGCATAAACAAAAAACAGAAAAAAGCTTTAAAATATATTTTCGTCGTTGCGATTTGCTTTGTTATTTTCGTTGTGGCAGTATCGTTTTTAATTTCAAAAAATTCCTCGCAAAACAGTAATATTGACGACATTTCGCAAAACGGTACTAAAATAGTTTTTGCCGACAATGAATTTATACCTATATATAAGGAACTTGAATTCACACTCAATCACGAATTTGACTTTAGCGACTGTGAGCAAAAATATGCAACATATATCACCAAAGACGGCAAAAAAAGAAAGTGCTTATTTATTGCGACGCATATTCCGATTTTGTTATGCTCAAAGCCGGAGGTAAAAATTATTATTACGCAAATGAAAAAATCAATTATTTAAAATGCGACAAAAATATATTGAAAATATCGAAATTGATACCGCCTCGATAATTAATAATAATTTTTACGAATATAACAGCCTGCTTTTCGGCGACGAAAATTACAGCGGCGACAAAGATTTATTAATAGATTATATCAATTCAAGCAAAAAAACCGTATCGAAAAAAATTGTTGAGCGTTATCTCGGCAATAAAACAAGAAGAGTTGTAATTTGTTTAAAATCCAATGAAGATATCGGTAACATTAATCTGACATCATTTTGCCCCGGCGAATTTTTTAAAGACGATAAAGGAAAGATTTACTTTTACGACTACAACACCTCTAACGCATACGAGGTAGGAAAGGAGCTTGGTGAAAATGTCTACAAATAGAAAAGACAATTTAAACGACATTATCAAGCGGCAGGAAGCGATTTTATCATCGCTCAAGGATGAAGCACAATCCATTGATAATGACTCGATAATCAAGCAAAACGAAAGCCTAAACAGTGAAATCAAAGAAATTAAAGAGAAGAACTCTGTTCTTTCAAAGGAAAACGAGCAGCTAAAAGGTGACCTTTCAAATACGAGAAGTGCTCTTTTCAGAAAGCTTGCAAATGAAAAATTAAATGCCTTTACACGTGTTCAAAAAGACATTGACAAAATGTATTACAAGGGCGAGAATGCCACAAAAAGCAGGCTTGACGAATACAGCAAGGGCTGTGAAAAAAGCCTTGATGAAACAATAGCGGCAATCAACTCCCTGGCAGACTGCGAATATGATGAGATACTTAATAAATTTCTCAATTTGAAAAAAAAAGAATTTGAGCAAAAGAGAGAAAATCTCGAAAAATATTCAAACGAGCAATTCGGCAATCTCCGCCAAACGAATAATAAAATCGGAGAAAAGCTGAAAGATGAACCGCTGAGTGACACAGAAAAAATGCGTCGCTAAAGCAAAAAAGTCTTGAATCGTTCATCGGCTTAAACGTGCTCAGCAAGGCGGGTATTCTCCTTTTCATAATCGGTATAATCCTTGTGGGCAGATACGCTTATCTTCACATGTCTGACCTTTTCAAATGCTTGCTTATATACATTCTCGGCGGTGTACTCGTTGCAATCGGCGAAATATTTTACAAAAAAGAAAAAAATGTTTTTTCAACTGCGCTGATAAGCGGCGGTGTTTCCGTTTTATATGCGGCAACTGCATCCGGATATTTTGCATTTGACATTTTTTCGGCAAGGCTTACATTTGTAATATGCATCATAGTTACAGCTGTGGCAATTCTGCTTTCAATGCAAACGAAAAATCAAATTGTTTGCACATTCGCATCCCTCGGCGGTTATCTGCCCGTAGTTGTGCTTTACTTAATCAGCTTTGGCAAAGCGGCAAGCGACAATATGTTTTTACCTGTATCAAGCGCATATTTTTGCCTGCTCGCTATAGTTGTTTTCATAATGACTTACAATAAAAAATGGTATGCGGCGCAATTTATATCGTTTGCATTGCACATCACGGCAGTCGGCGGTATCGGCGCTTGCGCTTGGGCGCTCAAAGACCTCGGCGGCTATTCCTATGCTCTTCCTCTTTCTGCTGTATTTTCAATAGTATCATTCATTATTTATCTTGCAATGCCGAGCGGCAAAATTATTTTAAACAAAAAGCTTGAAACAGAGGATACTGTTTTGCTTAGTTTAAACACAATTACGGGAGCAATAAGCATAGGCGTTACGCTTTACCATTGCTTTGAGCGTATGGTGGCAAACAGAGTTGTCGGAATTGTATTTTTAGTATTTGCTTTTCTTTACATAATCCTGTTTTCAAAAATCAACAAATCCGAAAATAAAGACAGCGCTTCGAAATTTGCAACGATTATATCATCGTTGAGCGCACTTGTGTTTTCAATGCTGATTGTACCGTATATGTTCGGCTTAAAATATGCGCCTATAGCTTGGGCAATAGAGGGTGCGATACTTGCAATATTCTCAATTAAAAAGAGAATTTTCATAAGCGAAATTGCAGGATTTTTCTGTATACTCCTGTCACTTGCTTTCGGAATTTACTATAATTCAACAAACGGATACTCGTCTTTATTGGCGGTTATCGTTTTCACAATAATTCTAATATCCGCTTTAAGTTACGATTTATTCGGCATAATCGCTGCAAAAGACAATGTGCCTTACAGAATTATAGAAGCAATTACTGCCATTTCCACGTTTGCTTATCTTGAATTTATTTATAATACAATCATCCACAGTCCGAGTGTTAAATATTTCAGCGAATTTACGAACGTTGCGGTGGCAATAATCTTTGCACTTGTGATTGCAACGGTGCTTCGACTTGGTATATTCAAAAGCAAAATTACGCTCATTTTAAGTGATGTGATTGGAATTTTATTAATGCCGATTACATTTATAAGGCTCAATATTCTTGAAGAATATGACTATATAATCAATTTTTATCGGGAACAGGTAAATGCGCAATCGCCTAAAATATTCAATATAGTTTTGCTTATAGCGGTAAATATTGCAGTCGGTATATTCTTTGCAAAATGCATAAGCAGTGCGATAAACCGTCACTCCGCAAGTGCTTGGGTGTTTACATTAATGACATCAATTTGCGCTCTTGCACTCATCACCTCAACCGTTATGGCTCAATTCGATATAGAATTTTCAAGTGCGATAATCAGCACAATTTATATTCTTGTATCAATTATCCTTCTTGTTGTGGGGTTCAAGAAAAACTACACGGTTATCCGTTCAAGCGGACTTGCAATTATTCTTTGCACCTTTGCAAAGCTTTGCTTTATTGATACAAGATCGCTTGAATCAACCTGGAAAATTCTATCCTACTTCGCATTCGGAGCTATACTTATCATCATTTCATTTGTATATCAAAAATTCAGCAAAAGACTTGAAAATGAAGCGGTAAGCATTACCGACGATGATAAAAAATAAAAAAAAAAAGACCTTGAAAGTTTTGACTTTCAAGGTCTTTAAATTATATTAAGTAAAAGCTATCTGCTTATTAGTCTGATGTGTAAGGGAGAAGAGCTAAATGTCTTGCTCTCTTGATAGCAGTAGTAAGCTCTCTTTGATGCTTTGCGCAAGTGCCTGTTACACGGCGAGGAAGAATCTTTGATCTTTCAGATACAAATCTCTTAAGTCTTGTAACATCTTTGTAGTCGATTTCATCAACCTTTTCTACACAAAAAACGCAAACCTTCTTGCGGCCCTTACGTGGACCACCGGCTCTGTTATATGCCATAATTAGTTTCCTCCTTTAAAATGGTAAGTCGTCGTCATCATCAACGATTTCTTCAAAATCTGAATTATCAGCTGTTGAGTAGCTCGGTGCCGGCTGTGAAAAAGCAGGATTTGCACCCTGAGTTTCTGCCTTTGAGCCACAAAAAGAAACCTGATTAGCAACAACCTCTACGGATTTTCTCTTATTACCGTCACGGTCTGTGAAATTATTTGTCTGGATTGAACCCTCGACAGCAATCATTGAACCCTTGTGGAAATAACGAGAAATAAATTCAGCAGTTTGGCGCCAAGCAACTACGTCAATAAAGTCAGCCTGTCTTTCCTGTCCCTGTGACTGATAATTTCTGTCAACAGCCATCTGGAAACGAATAACCGAAAGACCGCTTGTTGTAGTTTTAAGCTCCGGCTCATAAGTTAATCTGCCCATAAGAACAACAGAATTGATCATTATAAACCCCTCCTATTATTCGCCCTTAGCAACGATTAATGAACGAAGTACGCCGTCTGTAATGTTGATAACACGGTCAAGCTCCTGTGGGAATGCTTCGTCACTTGTGAAATCGATAACAATATAATAGCCATCGTTTTCATAGTTGATTGGGTATGCAAGCTTGCGCTTACCCCATTCCTCAACATTGCCAAGAGTGCCATGCTTTGCGATGAGATCAGTAAACTTCTGCTTTAAAACCTCAACTGCTTCTTCTCCGTTTGCAAGAGAGAAAACCATTACGATTTCATAATTTTTTAATGCCATTCTTCAGCACCTCCTTTTGGTCTTTTGGCCTGCGCATTTTGCGCAAGCAAGGATTGCTTTGTTTTTCAAAGCTGTGTTATTATATCAAAAATACATTTATATGTCAAGCATTATTTTAATATTACGGTTACAAGCGACTTAGGTTTAATAACAAGTTTTTTAACATTTTGCATTTCGCTTTTATCAAACTCATAATCCTGTGTTGTCTCAATAAACGAACATTCGCCAAAAAAGCCTTGTCAAATTCAATCGTTCTTTTTGCTTTACTGTTATTGACCGCTATAATCACCTTTTTGCCGTCTGCTCTTTCAAATGCAAAAACCGAAAAGCCACGAGAAGTATTAAAGCCGATATCAAGGCTTTTCGAGCCATTAGGAATACATTTTGAGAAATGAGCCATTGCATAGTAACGCTTTGCAACATAATAATCGGAAAAATCATCCTTAGCAACTATAAAACCGTCACTAAAGCATTTGCCGTCACGCACAGCGTTATCCCATTGATTTGCGCAAACCCATGCGCTCCAGCTGTCTACTCCCGTATAAATCAAATCCTCACCGATAATGCGTGCCATAATCAGAGCCGACTCAATAGATTTTGTATCATTCTTGCAAGGAAGTTCACACCATTCACTCATATCAAAACGTGGGGTTTTAATATTTTCCTTTGCCCATTTGCCAAATTCAGCCTTTTCTGAAACGTTGTCGTCAGAGCCGTAGGAATGATAAGCAAATACGTCAAGATATTTCATAATAATCTCATTTGATGATAAAAGATTATAATATTCTTTTGTGTGGTTCTTAATGTTACCGCTTTCCGGCCCATATAACTTAAGAGAGGAATTGCGCTTTTCAAGTTCTTTTGCAAATGCTAAAAAGCAATCGTAAACCTCCTGCGGCTCATAGTGGCATCCTTCCTGCCAGACACTCGTACCGCCCCATTTCCATTGCGGCTCATTAATCGGGCTGATATATTTAACAGGATATCCCTCGGCTGAAAAATGCTCTGCAATATCAATAAAATATTTTGCAAAAAGCTTCGTATTTTGACTTATCAAGATTTGAAAAATGCTCCGTAAATCCTCCGCTCGTCTGCCCTGTTACCGTTTGGGTATAATGCGGAGAATTGGCAAAAAAATATGAGCGTGTCAATATTTCCGAGCGATAAGCATTTTTTCATCATATTGACGGCATATTTATCCTTTGAATAATCAAATGAGCCGTCCTTGTTCATAAAGCTTTCAATATATCTCCAAGGATTTTCAATTCTCAAATTATCCTTTTCATATCCGCCGCCGACGTTAAAACGGTAAATATTCATTCTAAGTCCGTCATCGCCGTAAAGAAGATTTGCAATCTCGTTTGCTGTTTTTTCACTCTTTACCTGAGGTGACCACCAGCAAGCAGAGCCGCCGAAACCTTTAACCGTTTTTATAACTTTGGCATTTTCAAGATTAATTCTCATATCTTAACCCTTTATCATATGTTCAAGCTTTTCTATATCACGTGAGAAGCGGCGCTGGCTTACAAGAACAACTATTTCATCGCCTTCTTTAATAACCGTATCGCCCTTAGGCGTGATTGACACACCGTTGCGTTCAACGCTTACAACAACGCAGTGCTTACCCCAATCAACATCCATAATTTTCTTTTTTGCAACAGGACTGCCGACAGGAATAGTATACGTTTCAAGCACCTTTTCATCAGTTTCAAAGAAACTCGGCTTTTTGTGGTCGGTGCTGACAATTTTTTCAAAAAGGTATTCATAAAACGGAGTAACACCTATAAAATTAGCAGTTGCATAGCTTATTAAGCTTACTACTGCAAGCGGGAGAATATTATTCATATTACCCGTAAGCTCAAAAACAAGAACAATGCCTGTAATCGGGCTTCTGACAATAGATGCAAAAAGGCCTGCCATACCGATTACAACAAATTCTTCCCACATAGCAGGAGTGATTGCGCTAAACGAATTAACGCTGACTGTTCCGAATATTGCACCCATATATGCGCCCAAAATACAAAGGGGATAAAGAGTACCGCCCGGCGCACCGCTTGCAAAACAGATTGCCCCAAACAAAAATTTAGTTGTCAAAAGAACAATCAAATATGTAAGCGACGGATTTTCTTTAAGAAGAATAACCTCCATACTGTGGCCGCCGCAAAGAATTTGCGGCATAACAAGACCGATTACACCGCTGAATACAAATACAATCGGCAGTTTAATATAATTCGGAATTTTAATCTTTTTATATAAATCCTGAGCCTTGCCCATACAAACGTTATAGGCGCAGCCGCAAAGACCGAGGAAAAAGCCCATTATTATTAAAAGCCAATAATATTTAAGCGGAAAATTCACCGTATCATAATTAAACACCGTGTTTTGACCGAAAAAAAGCTTGGAAATATAATCGGCAGTTATTGATGAAACAATGCCCATACAAAGCAAGCTCTTATCAAAAGTATGATGGATTTCCTCAAGCACAAACATTGTGCCTGCCAACGGAGCGTTGAATGCCGCCGCCATACCTGCGCCTGCGCCGCAGCTAATCATACGAAGTTCAGTAGTTTTATCAGCCTTGGTAAATCTTGCGACGCCTTTTGCCGCCATACCGCCGAGTTGAACACTCGGTCCCTCTCTGCCGAGGGAAAGACCTGAAAAAACAGAAGCCGTGCCACCAAAAAGCTTAACAAGTATTACTCTCCACCAACTTGGATTGATATAGCCTTGACTTCTCCGTTTACTTGCGGAATACCGGAACCGCCGCCTTGCACTTCCCATTTAACAAGCATTGAAACAAGAAAACCGATAAGAGCAAGAATAACAAACCAAACGGCAACCTTACCCGGATTACCCTTTACAAAGTCTATTATTTTCATCAAATATTTTTCTGCAAAAGAAAGCAAAAACCTATATAATACGGCAATAAGGCCGGACGCAATGCCGACCTCTAAGCCACGAACTAAAAGATAAAAACTTTCTTTTCTGTGAAATTCAATTTTTCTGAATGTAGATTTATCTTTATTTCTCATAATATCAATATTTCTTCAATTGTTCCTCGTTTACATTTTCAAGGAATTCATCGTATGTTCCCATTCTGTCAATAACTCTGTTGCCTGAAATTTCAATAATTCTGTCAGCAACGGTCTGCACAAACTGATGGTCGTGAGAGGTGAACAAAATAGTTTCAGGATAACGGATAAGTCCGTCATTAAGAGCAGTGATTGATTCAAGGTCAAGGTGGTTGGTAGGCTCATCAAGAATAAGCACGTTCGCACCCGAAAGCATCATTTTGCAAAGCATACAACGCACACGCTCACCGCCTGAAAGAACGTTTGCCATTTTAAGCGCTTCCTCGCCGGAGAAAAGCATTCTGCCGAGCCAACCTCTGATATCAGCCTCAAGAGTATAAGTTGTATATTGCCTGAGCCAATCAACAAGAGTAAGCTCAACACCGTCAAAATATTTACTGTTGTCGCTTGGGAAATAGCTTTGAGATGTGGTAACGCCCCACTTAAAGCTACCCTCGTCAGGCTCTAATTCGCCCATAATAATTTTGAAAAGAGTAGTTTTTGCCACAACGTCAGAGCCGACAAAAGCAACCTTTTCCCTTGGGTGAATAACAAACGATACATCGTCAAGCACCTTTCTGTCACCTATTGTCTTTGTCAAATGGTCAACTCTCAAAAGGTCATTGCCGCATTCTCTGTCAGGTTTAAAATCAACATACGGAAAACGTCTGCTTGAAACAGGCATATCAATCATTTCAAGAGCGTCAAGCTGCTTTTTACGGCTTGTTGCCTGCTTTGACTTAGCGGCATTTGCAGAGAAACGGGCAATAAATTCCTGAAGTTCTTTAATCTTCTGCTCGTTCTTTTTATTTTGGTCTCTTGCCTGACGCTGACGCATCTGTGTATATTCATACCAGAAATCGTAGTTACCTGTATAAAGTTGAATTTTTCCGAAGTCAACATCGCAAATATGCGTACAAACCTTGTTTAAGAAATGACGGTCATGGGATACAACGATAACGGTATTTTCAAAATCCATAAGGAAATTTTCAAGCCAACGAATAGCCGAAAGATCAAGGTGGTTGGTAGGCTCGTCAAGAAGAAGGATATCGGGATTGCCGAAAAGCGCCTGAGCAAGAAGAACCTTAACCTTCATATCTGACGGAAGTTCCGCCATTTTCATATAATGGTATTCGTCAGGAACGCCGAGTTTATTGAGCATAAATGCAGCATCACTTTCAGCATTCCAGCCGTCCATATCTGCAAATTCAGCCTCAAGTTCGCCTGCCTTAATGCCGTCCTCCTCGCTGAAATCTTCTTTTATATAAAGAGCGTCCTTTTCCTCCATAACCTCAATAAGACGTGGGTTACCCATAAGAACAGTCCTGATTACTTCATATTCATCATAAGCAAAATGGTCCTGCTTTAATACAGAAAGTCTTTCGCCGGGAGTAATGAACACCTCACCCTTTTGAGGGTCAAGTTCACCTGAAAGCACCTTTAAAAACGTTGATTTACCTGCACCGTTTGCGCCGATAATACCATAGCAATTTCCTGCCGAAAAAGTAACGTTTACTCTTTCAAATAAAACACGACCGCCGAACTGAACGGTGACGTTATTTGCCTGAATCATTATTTTTCCTCCAACATATACAGTTAATTTTAACAAAATTTTAAATGCTTAAATTTTCACGGATATATAATACTACATAAAATATATAAATACAAGTATTATTTATTTTAACATTGATTTTATATAAAAAGTAAAGTATAATATATTGTAATTTAAAACGAGAGGTATAAAAATATGGATATAAAAATTTCCCCTTCAATGCTTGCAAGTGATTTTGCAAACCTTGAGAATGAACTTAAAAAGTGCAAAATGGGCGGTGCGGATTTAATTCATCTCGACGTTATGGACGGTCATTTCGTTCCTAACATTTCTATCGGCGCTCCTGTAATTGCGGCAATGAAAAAAGGTATGCGATGTTCCTTTTGACGTGCATTTGATGATTAGCGACCCATATTTTTATATTGAAGATTTTGTTAAAGCAGGAGCCGATATAATCACGTTTCATATTGAATGTGACAGCGATATCAACAAAACGATTGATAAAATAATTGCACTTGGCTGTAAGGCTTCGCTTGCAGTTAAGCCAAATACGGATATTGAAGCAGTTTACCCTTATCTTGACAAGCTTTCAATGGTGCTTGTTATGACTGTTGAGCCGGGCTTCGGCGGTCAAAGCTTTATGGAAAGCACAATGCCTAAGATTGAAAAGTTGCGTGCAAAATGCCCTGAGCTTGACATTCAGGTTGACGGCGGAATCAATCCCGAAACAGTAAAAATCGCAGGTGCGGCAGGCGCAAATGTTATGGTTGCCGGTTCTGCCGTATTTAACAGCGAAAATCCAAAAGAAACTATCAAACTTCTTAAGCAAAATGCGAAAGCATAAAATGGCAGTGGTTTTAATTTATGAAGAAAAAGCGTTTTTATAACAACAAAAAACGGAATAGCAAATGGACTGAAAAGGAAACAGGGCGTAAAATAAGCTTTGCGGACAAATATATTGATGCCGGAAACGGAAGCGATAAGTTTGATTCCAAACGCCCGAAACCAAAGAAAAAGCGTGCGGCTAAGGAAAAAACGGCTAAACTTTTCAAAAACATTGCAATAGTTATCGCCTGCTTTCTTATTATCAGCGTAGGTTACAGCGCAATGGACCTTTACATTGACCGTAATGCCATGCCTGAAACCGAGGAAAACACAGGCGAAAGTGTAAGCTTCAGCAACGTTAATCTTATGCTCAAGGGTATGAGCGTTCAGTCAATTTCGCTTGACAATTCCGTTATGCTCGACTCTGTTATCAAAAGTGCGGAAGATGAAGCATATTCCTCCGTCACATTTGATTTAAAGCGTGACGACGGCACAATAGGATATGACAGCAAGCTTGCAACAATAAGGGCTTACGGCGCTATTTCATCGCCTGCCGCTCAGCTTGAAAAATCTGTTGCAAAACTTAATCAGGCAGACATTATCCCTATCGGCAGAATTTCGTGTTACAAGGATAATATCGTTGCCCTTTCTGACCTAGACAGCGCAATAAAAAGCGGCAAAAGTGTTTACAAAGACGCAAACGGCAACGCATATTTAGACCCCAACAATAGCACAACATATAACTATATCAAAAGTATTATCGAAGAAACAAAGGCTATGGGTATTAATGTATTTTTGCTTGATAACACAAAGCTTCCGGGTGATATCAGCGGCGACTATAATGACGGCTTTGCCGCTCTTGCCAAAAAGTTATATGCCGAATTCGGTCAAGATATAAAATTCATTGAAGCTATTGATGTAACAATTAATGACGACAGTATATCTGACGAGCCTGTTACGGATGAAAACGGTGATACTGTTTATAATATCACTTCGTCATTTGACAGTGAAGAATTCACAAGCGGATACGGCGATTCAAACGAAACAATCGGCGACGACGGCACTGTTTCCACTTCAAAAAAACGTGAGCCGATGACGGATGAGGACGGCGATATTATTTACGGAAACGACGGTCAACCTGTTTATCCTACAAAAGAGGGTGAAACCACAGCGACCACCAAGGCAAGAATACCGCTTACAGACGAGGACGGCGACATTATTTACGGCAACGACGGTTTGCCTGTTTATTCAACTGAGGAAAGTTCTTCAAGCGAAATAACAACGCAAAATAGCAGTTCGCTTGAAAAGCAGATTGATAAAAAATCAGCAAGAAATCATCAAAGGGTAAAATGTATTATATTTCAACAAACAATGCACAAAAGGTAAAGAAAATACTCGATAATAAGAAGATTACAAACTACATTATTCAAAGCACAAACTAATGCAATATAAGGTGAAAATTATGAAAAAAAAGCGCTTGGCAAATTTCTCTTAATTTTACTTGCAATGAGTTTTATATCAAGTTTTATACCCGCAACTGCATTTGCCAAGTCCGGTGAAGATGCAGATTTAAAAAGCATTGAAGTAAGCTGTGGTGTGCTTGACCCTAAATTTGACGGCAGCAAAACAAAATACACTCTTTATATTCCGAGCGATTTAACGCAAATAGTTATCACCCCTACGCCAAAAAGTGAAAATGCAAAAGCCAATAAAATCAATTTAACGCTTGGCACAAAGCAAGAGCCTGAAATCACCGTAAACTGCACATGTGCAGATGACAAAAGGAATACACCATACAAATTAAGCGTATTGATAAAACAACAAGCGAAATAGAAAAAAAATAAGCCAAAACGGCTATGCAGTTTATGTAACCAATCAAAAATTTTATCAGAAAACAGATTTTCTTGTATGTGCATGTGCTGTTTTAATCGGTGTTTTGATAATAACTTTGCTGTATCTTTTTACAAGAAAGAAGCTTATCAAAGCTTATGACGAAAACGAAAAGCCGTTTTATCGTATTGACTAAAAGATTTATGGAAGCGAGATGATGATATGGATATTGAAGAACTTAACAATGAAGAAACAGCGCATGAAATCTCTGAACTCTTCGCAAAAAAGAATTTCATAAAATCAAAAACATTCTCATTGAAATCAACCCTACCGATATAGCTGCAATATTTGATGAATTGCCAAAGGAGCAGATGCTTCTTTTATTCAGGCTTTTGCCCAAAGAGGAGGCGGCAGAAACCTTTGTTGAGCTTGACGGAGATATGCAGCAAGCGCTTATTACTGCCTTTTCCGATACGGAGCTTAAAGAGGTTATCGACGAGCTTTATCTTGATGATACGGTAGATATTATCGAGGAAATGCCTGCGACGGTTGTTAAAAAGAATTCTTAAAAATACAGATTCGCAAACTCGTAAATCCATAAATACGCTTCTTAAATATCCCGAAGACAGTGCCGGTTCGATTATGACACCGGAATTTGTCGACCTTAAGCGTGACAGCACCGTTGAAGACGCTTTTAAGCGCATAAGGCGAACGGGTGTTGACAAGGAAACAATTTACACCTGTTATGTTACAGACGCATCTCGTCATCTTATCGGCGTAACTACTGTTAAAGAGCTTCTTTTGCACAATTACGACGATAAAATTGAGGATTTTATGGAAACGAATATCATTTTCGTAAACACTCATGACGACAAGGAAATTGCCGCTAATCTTTTTGACAAATATAATTTTCTTGCGCTCCCTGTTGTTGATATGGAGGAAAGGCTTGTCGGAATTATCACATTCGATGACGCTATCGACGTATTGCAGGAGGAGAACACAGAGGATATCCACAAGATGAACGCCATGGTGCGTACAACGGAAAAAGCCATATCTTAAAATCGGCATTTTCGAAACATTCAAATCACGTATTCCTTGGCTTCTTCTTTTGATGATCAGCGCAACATTTACCGGTATGATTATCACCTCGTTTGAGGACAAACTGTCGGCGCTCATTGTGCTTACTGCGTTTATTCCGATGCTTATGGATACGGGCGGTAATTCAGGCGGTCAGGCGAGTGCAACAATCATTCGTGCGCTTTCTCTTAACGAAATTGATTTAAACGATATTTTCAAGGTTATTTGGAAGGAAATAAGAGTAGGCTTTGTATGCGGTTTAACTCTTTCAATAGTTAATTTCTTTAAAATTCTTCTTATTGATAAGCTTTTGCTCGGAACAAAAGGCATTACATTTAAAGTCGACCTTGTAATAAGCCTTACCCTGTTTATAGAAATTATTTTTGCAAAAATTGTCGGTTGCACATTGCCGATATTTGCAAAGAAGCTTAAATTTGACCCTGCGGTTATGTCGTCACCGTTTATAACAACAATCGTAGATGCGCTTTCGCTTCTAATTTATTTCGGTCTTTCGACTGCAATTCTTCATATATAAAATCAATCCCTCTGATGCAATTATCAGAGGGATTTTCATTTAAATAAAACGCATAATTTATTTTGAGTGACACGCAGTTTACGACATAGAGGATGAAAGAAAATCCTTTATTTCGTCAATCCTGTCAATCGTCTGTTCATATCCAAGATTATAGATATGCTGAATTTTCATAGGCTCGCTGTCAAGAGTGTGAAATTCGAGCGGAGAACGAGGAGCGAGCACAAGAACATTTCCAAGCTTTTCCTGCTCAAACACAAATTTTCTTTGTTCGTTATACATATTTTGCCTGTTGATAACAGCTTCGGCTGTAAGCGGAAATTTATGAAGCGCTTTTCTTATGGCTTTTCGTGGCAACGGCTTTTTGATAAAATGCCTGTCTTGAGTCAAAACAACAACACATTTTTCGCATCCGTCCTCATACGCCTTTTTAAGCGGAATTGAGTCACAAATACCGCCGTCATAATACATATCCTTACCGATTTGAACAGGCTTTGTCACCATAGGGAGTGCACAGGAAGCGTGAATTATCTCACATCCTTTTCTGAAATCGGTAGGGTAAAAGTATTCGGCTTTCCCTGTTTTGGCATTGCTTGCAACCACACAAAATTTAGTTTTACTGTTTTCAAATTCATCATAATTGAGTGGAAACATTTCATAAGAGAGTTCACCGAAAATCCACTTTGAATTAAGATATTCACCGTTTTTAAAAATAGATTTAATACCCATATATCTTTCATCGTGGGCATAATTAACCATAATATCTCTCATTCGGTGCAAATTCTTTGCAATAAACGATACTCCGTTACAGCTTCCCGCAGAAACGCCGATAACATAAGGAAATGTAATATTATTTTCAATAAATGCGTCAGTTACACCGCTTTCATATGCGGCACGCAATCCACCGCCCTCAAGAACCAAACCGGAACTAAACATAATTAATACTCCATTTAAAATAATTATAAAAAAATGACGGCTAAGGTTAAACCAAAGCCGTCAACTAAGTTAACAATTAATTACTCAGCTTTTTTCTTTGCAGGAGCTTTCTTTGCAGCCTTCTTAGGAGCAGACTTCTTTGCAGGAGCCTTCTTTTCTTCCTTTGGCTCTTCCTTAGCTTCCTCGGCTTTTTGCTTCTACGATTTCAATTTCGTTGTCACATTCAAAGAAATCATTATCGTCAAAATACTCCGGCTCCTTATGAGCGGTAAGCTTTTGAATAGCAATATAAACAGCAGCGATTACACCTGCAACAGCAACAATAGCACTGATAACTTTTAATAACTTTTTGAAATTCATAATTTTGAACCCCTTTCAAATAACTAAGTCTATTATAAATTCAAATCAATATAAAGTCAAGCATATTTAAAATATTAAACAAATGCATATTAAATTGACTTTTATTATTTAGCAGTAACAGTTTTAACCTTTGACCAATTGAATAAACCTTCTTGCCCTTTACAATTTTGTATGTACGCACTTTTACAAAATAAGTCTTTCCTTTTCTAAGGTCCTTAACCGTTGCAGACGTGGTTTTAGCTTTTTTAACATTCTTTGATCTTGTTAAGCTTTCAAAGAAATATTTATTTGTTGAATACTTGATTTGATATCCTTTTACGCCGGAAACCTTTTTCCAAGTAATTTTAAATCCATTTTTCTTGCCTTTCACAGATTTAATTTTGGTTTTTTCGGCTTGTTTTTATTTGACGCCTTTTTAGTTGCCTTGGTAGTTGTTGTAGCCTTTGTGGTAGTAATTGTATTTGCTTTACTTAACGATTTGCTAAACTCGTTTGCAATAGAGTATGCGCCTTCAACCATTTTGCTGTCGGCAGTAATTTGGTTTGCCGTTGTAAAAGTGGTTAAAGTCGTAGTTTGCGAAGAAGCATCAGAGTCAGTTGTTGTTCTCGACGGAATTGTAATATTCGTAGGAACAGTCACGCTTATAGATGAAGTGGTTGTTACATTCGGGTTTTTAAAATATGCGTAAAAATATTTTTGAGTCCCTTTCATATCAACCCTAAGAGGATTTGCTTCACTGTAACGCTTATCTTTTCTCAAATCGGACAAACTTGTATACCAAGCGACAAATTCGCTGTCCTCAAGTGGCAGAGCAGTAAGAACCATTGTGTTGCTTCCTACAACTGTCTTTGTTACCGTACCGTTTCCGACAGTAATGGGTACTATTTCATCTGTGCTTGAATTAATTACATCCTGAATGGAAGATAATGCAGATGCATTAATAACGTCATCAAGTCCGTCTGCATTTGCACTGACTGCCGCAGTAACCATAGTAAGTGCAAAAACAAGTGTAACAAAGATTGATAAAGCCTTTTTCATATTACTTTCCTCCTGATGCTAAACATATTTTAAAACATCTAATATATCGGTAATAACCGGTACATCTTTTCTAAGGTCTTGCCCCTTAAACCAACCCCAATTCATACGAATTGCGTGCATACCGGCATCAAGTGCACCCTTAATATCATTAATAGGGTGGTCGCCGACATAAGTGCACTCTTCTACCGGCAAATTAAGCTTATTCGCCGTATATTCAAAAAGTGCCGGGTCAGGCTTATGAACACCTACATCACCGCTGACAACGGTAATGTCGCAATATTTTCTCAGTCCGCTTTCGTCAAGCTTATGATTTTGAAGATATGACGGACCGTTTGTTATAATGCCTACAATATATCCCCTGTCTTTAAGCTCCTTTAAAAGCTTTGGTGTATGTTCAAAAATCACATCACAGTCGCCGAATCGGCAGTCATAATGGCGGGCAAGCTCCTTTGCAGGCGGTGCGTCGTTCCACTGCCACTCATCAATTATGCCCTGATACCATTTTTCCCTGTCAACATATCCGCCGTTACCTGTAATGCGCATATAATCTTTTCTTTTTTTCACGTTCCTCGCAAGGCAAATTCGGGCAAAATTCATCTAAAAACATATCCATATATTTTTCAAATGCCGCCGTTCTGTCCTGCAAAGTTTCATCAAAATCAAATAATACTGCTTTTATCATACTGTAACTGCTTTTCAAGTTCATCAAGCGATGAAAATTGCTTCTCCCCTCTTAAATATCTGACAAGCTCAATGCGTATATTTTCATTATATAAATCACCTGAAAAGTCGAAAATGTGAGTTTCAGAAAGAGGAGATGAAAGACGCCACGTGGGCCTTTATTCCGATATTTGTAAACGATTTATATTCCTTGCCGCAAACAAAGGTTCTGCTTTCATAAACGCCGTATTTCGGCACAACAAGCCCATTCGGCAAGTGCTGATTAAGGGTAGGAAAACCGATTGTTCTGCCCCTCATATCGCCTGAAACAACTTTCGACTCAAAAGTGAAATTATATCCAAGCATATCATTAGCCTGCTCAATTTCACCGTCTGCAATGCATTTTCTTATTCTTGTAGATGAAATCGGCTCGCCGTTAAAATCAAGATGTTCCAAAATCCTGACCCAAATGCCCATTTTTTCAAGATAATTTCTCATATCAAGTGCCGACCAGGACGCATTCTTGCCAAATCTGAAATTGAAACCGCACAAAACGGTTTGCGCTCTAAATCTGTCTATCAGAATTTTATTTATAAAATCTTCGCCGTCCATATGCTTAATCTGCTCAAAATCGGCAAATACACAATTTGGATAGCGTTTTTTAAACAAGCTTTTTTGCAAAAGCGAAAATTTATTATTAACACAGTAAATAACGGTATTTTCAGCACCGGTAATTACTGTTTGGTGAGCCTTGTGCATTCCGTCAAAATCGCCGAGTGCAACAGCTCGCCTTGAAATACTGTTGTTATTATTCATACCGTCTTAATCACGTTTAACCAAAAGCCTTTCAACCAAAAGTTCCTGTGTGTCAAGGCTGCATTTTCCGAGTCCTAAAAACCCTACATCTTGAGAATACACCCTATAACTTTTGTTTTCAAGTCTTTTTTAATTCTTTTAACATCAAGTGCTCCGCCGTTTTGAAATCTCTTAGCCTGAGCAGGCGAAACAAACACGCTGTCAAGGCTTAGAAACATTTTATCTATATCAATCAAAACATCTTCAAAACCCTTGCCACTGTCTTTTCTTTCTTGCATTTCGTCCAAAGTAATGCAATCGTTAAGAGTAAAGCCCATAGCCGCCGTTCTCTCAAGTTCAGTCATAACTGCACCGCAGCCAAGCTTTTTGCCCAAATCGTCAATAAGAGTTCTTATGTAAGTACCTTTTGAGCAAAGCACATCTATCGTATAAATATTTTCATTTTCATTTGAAAGTTCACGGCAAAGCGAAAGTTCTTTAATCTCAACCTTCCTTGCCTGCCTTTCAACCTCTATTCCCTTGCGTGCCAAATCATAAAGCCTTTGACCGTCAACGCTGACAGCGGAATACATAGGCGGAATTTGCTCAATCTCTCCCCTAAATTCAACAAGTGCCGACTCAACATCATCAATTGAAACCGCAACATCATATTCGCCTGTAACCTCTCCCGTGATATCGAGAGTATCGGTAGTCTTGCCAAGCAAAAATTCGGCACGATAACCCTTATCGCTGTCAGGCAAATAATTCAAAAATCTTGTTGCGCCGCCGAGCATAATAGGCAAAACTCCCGTTGCCATAGGGTCAAGAGTACCCGTATGCCCTGCTTTTTTTTCACGTGTTATTCCCCTAACCTTAGAAACAACGCCAAACGAGGTTATATCCTTGCCTTTATTTATGCATATTATACCCGTCATTCGAGCATCTCCCTGCACTTATCAACAAGCAATCGCCTTGCCTCTTTAACATCGCAATCAAATTTACAGCCTGCTGCCTGTGCGTGACCGCCGCCACCAAAACACGCAGCAAGTTTCGCAGCATTAACGCTTTCAAATGTACGAATTGAAGCCTTACATGTTCCGTCAGGTCGCTCTTGAATGGTAATACCTATTTCAACACCCTCGATTTGACGGGTAAGCGGTGCTAAGCCCTCCGTTTCCTGAGCATTAGAACCTGTAAGCTGAAACATCTCTTGCGTAACAGTTATAACCGCAACACGCTCGTGCTCATAAAAACGCATCGATTCAATAGCAAGCCTTTCAAGCCTTGCATAAGTCTTGCTCTTTGTTTCAAACATAATTCGGTTAATCCTGCCGTTGTCTGCTCCGGCATCAATAAGGTCAGCCGCAACACGATATGTCTGCGCTGTGGTCGAATCGTACCTAAAGCAACCCGTGTCGGTTGTAAGCCCTGTATAAAGGCAGTCCGCAATTTTTTTTATCAACCTCTACACCGAGAGCAAGCACAACCTCATACATAATTTGGCAAGCCGCAGGAGCATCCTCAAGAAGCAATAAATTTGCATACTCCGTATTGGTTGAATGATGGTCAATACACATATCAATCTTGTATTGCTCCTCAAGGCCTCCCAAAAGCTTAACTGTTGCAACATCGACAGCAACAACATAATCGGGTTTAAATTTTATTTCTACAATATCGTCAAAAAGAGAATTGTACTTTTTAGGAATATCGTCTGCATTTATAACAGCGCAGATTTTACCTATTTTCATAAGTGCACGGCAAAGTGCAAAGCCCGAACCGAGAGTATCACCATCGGGATTTGCATGAGTAAGAATAAGGATATTATCCTTTTCTTTCAATGTGTCGGCACATTCCTTTACACTAATCTTCATGAGTTATTTCCTTAATTTTTTCAAAAAGGTCCATACCCTTTTCAATAGAATCGTCTGCAATAAATCTAAGCTCCGGGCTTTTTCTTAAATGAAGCCTTGAACCGAGTTGCTTTCTGATATATCCCTGCGCACTTTCAAGCCCCTTGACTGACCTTTTAGCCGCATCAATTCCGTCAATTGCGCTGATATATACCTTGGCATAGCTTAAATCTCCGCTTACATCAACCTTAACAACAGTGAGCATATCGCTGATTCTCGGGTCTTTAAGCTCTCGCATTATTGAAACGATTTCTCTTTTTATATCCTCGCTGATTCTGTCAATATGAAATCCTGCCATAATTAATCCCTATATTCCTCAACAATGTATGCCTGAAGAATATCTCCTGACTGAATATCGTCCCAACCGTCAAGGCTGATACCACATTCATAACCTGATGATACTTCCTTAACCTCATCCTTAAATCTCTTAAGGTTAGCAAGCTTAACATCGGCAATTTGCTTGCCGTTTCTGATAACTCTTACCTTACCGTCACGCTTGATGGTACCGCTTGTAACGAGTGAGCCTGCAATAGTGCCGGCAGAAGAAATTTTATAAACCTCTCTAACCTCAACCTCACCTGTATCAACGTCACGATATTTAGGAGCTCTCATACCACGCATAGCTCTTTCGATATCCTCAATAGCATCATAAATAATATCGTATTGTTTAATTTCAACTCCGTCACGCTTAGCGTTATCGGCAGCAATTTGGTCAACGCCGGTATTAAATGCAACAATAATAGCCTTTGAAGCCTCTGCAAGCATAACGTCGCTTTCGCTTACGGCACCTACTGCACCGTGAACAATCTTAACATTAACCTCGTCGTTTTCAATCTTGAGAAGCGACTGCTTAACAGCCTCAACAGAACCTTGAACGTCAGCCTTAACGATAATGTTAAGTTCCTTCATCTCACCCTCTGAAATAGTGTCAAAGAGAGTATCAAGAGTAACTTTCTGGAATAGCTTAAATTCTTCTTCCTTAGCCTTAGCCTTTCTCTGCTCAACAAGTGCTCTTGCAAGCTTTTCATCAGATACTGCGTTAAACTCGTCGCCGCTCATAGGAGCAGAGTCAAGACCCATAATTTCAACAGGAACAGACGGACCTGCAGTTTCAATCGGCTTGCCGTGATAATCCGACATAGCACGAATTTTACCTACTGCAGTGCCTGCAACAACGATATCTCCTGCATTAAGAGTACCGTTTTGAACAAGAAGGGTGGCAATAGGGCCACGTCCTTTATCAAGCTTAGCCTCTATAACAACGCCCTTAGCCTGCCTGTCAGGATTTGCCTTAAGTTCTGCCATTTCGGAAACGAGAAGAATGGTTTCAAGAAGCTTATCAATACCCATTTTGGTTTTAGCCGAAACAGGAACGCAAATAACGTCGCCGCCCCATTCCTCAGGAACAAGCTCGTGCTCTGTGAGCTGCTGCATAACCTTGTCGGGATTTGCTCCCTCTTTATCCATTTTATTAATAGCAACAATAATTTCTACGCCTGCTGCCTTAGCGTGATTGATAGCTTCAACAGTTTGCGGCATAATACCGTCATCTGCCGCAACAACCAAAACTGCAATATCGGTTGCCATAGCGCCCCTTGCACGCATAGCGGTGAATGCGGCGTGACCCGGAGTATCAAGAAATGTAATTTTCTGACCGTCAACGTCAACCTGATAAGCACCGATTGCCTGAGTGATGCCGCCTGCCTCGGTAGAGGTGACTTCTGTATTACGGATAGCATCAAGGATAGAGGTCTTACCGTGGTCAACGTGACCCATAACGCAAACTACAGGAGGTCTTGTAACTGCATTTTCATCATCTTCAACCTCTTCTTCGATAATTTGGTCCTCAATAGTAACAACTACTTCCTTTTCAACCTTTGCGCCAAGCTCTGTTGCAACAATTTCAGCAGTATCATAATCGATAACCTCGTTAACCGTTGCCATAACACCGAGACTCATAAGCTTTTTGATAACTTCTGTTGCAGTCATACGAAGAAGCTTTGCAAGGTCGCCGACCGTGATTTCCTCAGGAACGGTAATTTTAATCTGCTGCTTCTTTCTCTGCTCTGCAATACGGGCAAGACGCTGTGCCTCTGTTTCTTTCTTAGACTTGGCACGCATGCCCTGTGGCTTTTTCTTTCTGTACTGCTTTGACTTCTGATTAAGCTTCTGCTTTTTCTGATAGTCGTTCATATTGTTTGCAGGCGCAATATCCTCATACTTTTGGTTGTATTTTTCAAGGTCAACATTATTTACACGTGTATCAACGTGCCTTGCTTCGCCTTTTAGTTCTTGCCTGCGGAGTTTGATTAGCCTTTTTCTTGGCCTTTTCCTCTGCTCTTTTGCCGCTTGCTCTGCCATTTGAAGAATAGCGGCTTGATTTTTATGCTTTTTATTTTCGTCCTTTTTTTCCTTGTTATCCTTAGAAACATTTGCGGACTCATTCTTACTGTCTTTTGTCTTTTTCTTATCTGATTTTTTTGGCAGAATTAAAATAATTGTCAAGACTTTCAACGCTGTTGTCGGCTGTGAGCTTGTCAAACAAAATGTTAAGCTCGTTTTCCTCCAAAACGGTATTAGCCTTTTTTGCGGGGCCGTCGCAATATTCACTGAGAATATTGATAATGTCCTTGTTATTCTTGCCGAAATCCTTTGCTACATCGGAAACTTTAAATTTAATAACCATTGGCATTTCCTCCTGTTAAATTTCAAGTAATTAATATATCCTACTGTTCGAGAAGAGAAATTATTTTTTTGCGAAATTCTCATCGTCAACTGTAATTACTCCCGCTTTATATCCCACGCCGAAATAAATTTCATCAATAGTTATATCGGTTTTGATAACCTTAACCTTAAAATGATGAAGTTCAATCGTCTTTTCAAATTCTGAAATCAGACGAGGGGATACATCACTGCAAAAAAAAGCAATAACTTTGCTTTGTGCCCAAACAGTGCATGCTGCGCCATATCGTGCCCCATTGAAAGCCTGCCTGCACGCCTTGCAAGCCCGAGCATTGAAATAACCTTTTGATTAGGCATTTTCTATTTCTTCTTCCATCTTATTATATACCTCATCGTCTATCTGCATAGAAAAAGCTCTTTCAAAAGCTCTTTTCTTTCTTGCTTTCTTTAGACAATCGGCATTTTTGCAAACGTATGCGCCTCTGCCGGCTTTTTTACCCGTAAGGTCAAGCGAAACCTCGCCTTCAGGGCTTTTAACTACTCTGACAAGCTCTCTCTTGTCAAACATTTCGCCGCATCCCGTGCACATACGCATAGGTGTTTTTTAGTTTTCATATTTACGCCGCCTTTCTTTCAAAATGCGAGGTAATTATTCTTCGATTTCGTTTTCTTCGGCTTTAGGCTCTTCATTGGTGAAAAATCCCGATTCAGGCTTGATATCGATTTTCCAACCTGTAAGCCTTGCTGCAAGACGAACATTCTGACCCTTATTGCCGATAGCGAGAGAAAGTTGGTCGTCAGGAACGGTTGCACGGCAACTCTTAGCATCCTCGTCAAGAATTTCCACACCGCAAACCTCTGACGGAGCAAGTGCCGCAGAAACATACTGTGCCGGGTCGTCGTTATACTTAACGATATCGATTTTCTCACCACCGAGTACATCAACGATATTTGAAACTCTCTGACCTCTTGGGCCGATACATGCGCCTACAGGGTCAACATCCTCATCTGTTGAATAAACTGCAATCTTAGTTCTTGAACCTGCCTCACGTGAAACCGACTTAATCTCAATTGTGCCGTCATAAATTTCAGGAACCTCTTGCTCAAACAAACGGCGAACCATACCAGGATGAGTACGTGAAATCATAATACGAGGGCCTTTGCCCATTTCTTTCACATCAACAACAAATACCTTAATATTTTCACCTACTGTGAAATGCTCTCCCGGTACCTGTTCCGTTTTAGGAAGAACAGCGGAGTTTTTACCCATATCAAGAGTAACATTGCCTGTGTCAGGGTCAATTCTGTCAACCTTAGCAGTAATAAGTTCCTGATTTTTAGACTTAAATTCTTCTATCATCTGTCCTCTTTCAGCCTCACGGATACCCTGACGGATAACATGCTTAGCTGTTTGAGCAACAATTCTGCCGAAATTCTTTGTTTTAAGCGGAATATCAACTGTGCCGCCGACTTTAGCGCTCTTTCTGATAAGCTGAGCCTGTTCGAGAGTGAGGTCTGTGTCCTCATCCTCAATTTCGTCAACAACATTTTTTCTTACATAAACCTTAATTTTCTGCTTTTCCGGGTCGATATCGCAATGAACGATATCCTTTCCGTTATAGTCGTGCTTAGCGGCTACAATAATTGCTGCTGAAATTTTTTCATAAAGATATTCGGCAGGAATACCTTTTTCAGCTTCAATAGCTTTTACTGCGTCAAAAAATTCTTTACTCATTTTCCTATCATCCTTTCGGTTAATTCATTTCTTTTTCAAAATCTTTTATATCAAAGTCATCAAGCTTAACGAATGATGTCTCTTTTTGTTTACTTTAAGTTCTTCGCCGTCCTTAAGTTCAACCGTAATTTCACCGTCAGAATAAGCCTTAAGCCTTCCGGCAAAATCCCTGACGTTATTAATAGGGCGAATAAGCCTTACCATAACATTTGAGCCAATATATTTTTCAAAGTGAGCATCGGCGGTAAGCTCCCTTTCAACACCGGGAGAGCTGACCTCAAGAGTATAGCTTTGAGAAATCGGATCAGCCTCGTCGAGCGGCTTTGTAATTGCATGGGTTAAATCAACACAATCGTCAATTGAAATTCCGCCGTCCTTATCTATAAATATGCGAAGATACCAATCTGTACCCTCCTTGGCAAATCGAACGTCCCAAATTTCAAGACCGAGTTCTTTTGCGTAAGGGGTAATAATTTCAGTTACCCTTGATACAGTATTTCCTTTTCCTGCCAAGAAAAAACCTCCTTACAATAATAAGAGAGCGGACCTCTTAGGTCCACTCTCATTGGAATTAATAAACTTACTGTCTATATAATAACATATAATTATAAAAAGTCAAGTGTTTTTTATTCTTACCTTTCAAGCATTTTTGCAACTATGACCGACATATCGTCCCTATGCTTTTCGTCGCTGTTTTCAAGTGCAATTTTGAGTATCGCCTTTGCTTTCGTTAGGTTCAAGCGCAGTGTCGAGGCGTAAAAACTTTTCAAGCCATTCATTTCCGACATCGGTTACTCCGTCGCTCATCATAATTATTTCATCATCGGTATTAAGAATGGTTGTTCTTTTTGCAAATTCAACCCCTCTCAAAATACCTGCCGGCATAGATGTCAGTTCGCATTTTGTAAGCCTGTCATCCTTTACTATGTATGAACGGGGAGCACCTGCCTTATAAAATTCACACTTACCGCTGAACAAATCAACTCTTACGCAATCAAGTGTTGCAAGACTTTCCTCGTGGCTCTTGACAAGAAGTGCACTGTTTACAACTTTTAAAGAAGAGTCAAAACCAAAACCTGCAGACAAAAGCTTTGACAAAAGACCGGCACCCATTGCGCCGTCCAAAGCCGCACGGCTTCCTTTTCCCATTCCGTCGCTGATAATGAAAACCATATGACCTCTTGAATCATTTATAGTTTTTATAGTATCGCCGCACAAATTGCCCTCTGCGCAGTATTGAGCAAATCCGAAACTCATTTTGAAATTAGGCTTTTCCATAAATGAAAGCAATGTTCCTGCCGAGCTGACGTTTATTTTGCCACGTTCAAACTCTCTCTTACATATTTTGCATATTTCATTAGTCAGGCGCATATTATCAAGCCCTTTTGTGTCATTTGGGGCTAAAATCTCTATTCTCATTCTGTCATATTTATCAATTATCGCCGAAATATTTTCGGGAAAAATATCGTATTCGCCGAGCATTCTTCTAATCCTGCCTGCTGCCTTAAAATCAAAGCTTTCCGCCTCGTCAAATTCAAATGCCAAATCGCCGAGCATATCCGAAATAGAAAAGAATTGGTCTGCCGCAACCATTCGAATTTCACTTTCATTAGGGTCAACGGTTGAAAAAGAATTGATTTTTTCACGAACATCTCTTACGCTTTCACTAACCTGTGCGAGTGCGCTTGAAGCAAAACGCAGCCTGACAACAAGGCTCTGCCTTAAGCTTCCTTCAGGCGCAATATCCGCCCCGCTTTCCCACAGCTCTGAAAGCTTGAGCGTTAATTTTTCAGGCAAAATGCAAAGAATTGCTGAAGCAAGTACGCTCTCCAAAACCGTACAAAGCGAAAATGCGCCCATTTTTGCCGCAACAGCAAAAAACGACATTGAAAGAGTAAAGCTAAGCCCTATAGCAAGGCTTGAAAACGAAGTGAAAAGACTGCATAAAAGCGACGAAAACGCATATGCGCCTATCAAAAAAGTGCATTTTCCTTTGTTATACCGAGTGCGAAGCCAAGACACAGCGACACAATCAACGCAAAGCGCTGACTGCCGAAGCGAACGGTAGTCAAAATCAAAAGGCAAGCCAAAATTCTTGCAATTGAAACGCCCTTAATTTCAATAAACGAAATAGATGAAAGCAAAATAGAAAAAGCCACAAAAATGCACGTCAAATCCGTCACGGGCAAGGCTTTAAGCTTAAGCCTTTTTAAGCTGCAATTTGCCGCACGATAAAAGAAAAACGTACTGCCCAAAGCAAGGATTGACTCACCGAGAGTTATTGCGTATTCGCCGAGAGTCGAGCCTGATTTGACATTCATAACAATCCCTGTTGACAAAACAGACAAACATGAAATGAGCATTGAAAGATACGTTTCACGTCTGACCTTGAAAAATATCAAAGCCGCCGTGCCGAGAGTGCAAATAACCACTGCGCTTACATATCTTATTGCGTTTTCACTTGAGCAAAAACAATATAACCGAGCGACGCACCGACACAGGCAAAAAGAAAATTTTTCTTGCCCGACACCGATATAAGCGACACGGCAAACGGACAGCAGCCGCCCACGACGCTTGAAAAGCAAAGCAGAAAAGCAATTACGCCCCAAAGCACACGCTTAGAATATAAAATTATATTTTTAAATTCTTTTTAGGTATTTTGATTTTATTTTTAATATTTTTAACAATTGCCATTTTTACACATCCCAAAAGCATTATAACCAAACGCTTTTGAAAATTTTGTAAAAACAGGTAAGCAAAATAAAAAGACTTCACCCCAAATTGAACAAGTACATTTTTTACGGACTTGTTCAAATCAGATGAAGCCTTTTAATCACATAAATAAACTTTTAATTTTCGCAAGAAGATTTACAAAAATGCACCACGCCGCCTGAAAAAGCGCAACCTTGATTGCATCAAGCTGGTCAATTCCGCCGACAAATGCCAAAAGACCGACAACACCGAGCCCCAAAGCAGAGCCGAACGATATAAGAACGCTGATTAGTTTTCTTGTCTCCTGCAAATCCTCAGCCGCACTGAATGCCGAAACAAGGCCGAGAGCGGAGCCGTTATGAACAATGTAGGCAGGTGACTTTTGAGCAAAAAGGTTTGAATATTTTTCAAACGCTCTGCCGTTTGACGAATTCATAACTCTGATATATCCGTCCGGAAGCTCAAAAAGTTCGGCAATGCTTTCGTCATTAATGAATGGGTCGGCACTGCGAACAAGAATTGTCATTCCGCTTTTTTCAAGCTTTCTAAGCGCTTTTTTTAGCTGAGGGTCGGCACTGTAAGACACAACAAACATTGCCATCAGCTTTCCTGCCTCTGCAAGATAAAGCACTTTTCTGCCCTTACGGGTATATTTTTTTTCAAAATCTTCCTTAAGCACGGGAACACCGTGATGAATAAGCAAATCCCTTGTGCCTACAAGAATTTTTTTGCGATAAATCCAACCGGTTGTTCCGAGCCTGTCCTCATAAACAATATCGTCTACCTCAGGCAAAATCGCCTGTTTGCCGATAATCACATCATCAAAAACAGAAGCAAGCGGACTTTTTGTATTAATAATAACCGAAGCGGTTTTTAAAATAACGTCATCAGCCTTAGCGCCGTTAAATGTTTTAATTCCGTGAATTTCACAGCTGCGAGGTCCGAAAAGATTTTGCGCCTCAATAACAATTGCATTGGCATCGCTTGTAACACTTGCACCCTCAAATCCATTCACCATAGCGCCACGGGTTCTAAGCTGCTTTGACACTCCCAAAAGTGTATTATTGGTACAAAACAGCGCATAGCAAGGAGTTGTGATACACATAGCGCAAACAAAAGCATTAACTCCCAAATGCCAATTTTGATTAATTAAACCGACAACAACTGCCAAAATTATATTAAGAAGAAGTGAAAGTGCACCGACATATTTACTGATTTTATCCGCCGGCTCGTCCACACTTGAAATATCGAGAAATTTAGTTGCAAAATCCGTTTTAATGCTCGCCTTTAAATTAGGTTCTCCGGTTAAAAGCCCACGGCTTATAATTCCTGCGTCAACCTTATTAACTATCGGCTCAACGGTATATTTTTCCTTTTGATTTGCTATAAAATCAAAGTCTGTTCTTATTCTTGTACTAAATGTATATTTTCCAAGTCCGCTCAAAAGCAGAGCAAACGCACCTGCAAACGGATAAAGCGTACCGTCATCGAGAAGCAAGTTGCTGTCAATCAAAAGCAAAATTGTGTGAACAAAAACTATTATTTCCGCCACACATATTGGAAAATCACTGTTAATGCCGCCTTTGAGCTTAAATCCGTGCATAAATATTCTCGCATTGACAACGCAAACAATAACAAATAAAACAAGAAGCGTTATTATGTAAGGCGTACTGTCAAGCAAAAGCGACGGTAAATAGGAACTGTCCTTAAATCCTGTCAAAAGCCCTAAAACAAATGTTAAGGCAAATGTTATTTTTAAATTCAGCGAAGCTGACGAACGTGCGTCATCAAGCCTTTTTGAAAATGCCGATTGCTCATCTGCACTTTCATATTCCTTTTTAATTACGGTATCCTTGTCCGCTTTTGCCGCATCCTCAATATCTTCAGGTGAAAAAATGCGAAACTTATTGACCTTTTCTTTTCGCCTTTCCTTTAACTGCTTTTCAGCAAGTTCCTCGTCAATTTTATCTATCTGCTTTGTTTCGTCATCAAAGCCGTCAAGAACAATTTGAACTGCCTGCTCCTCTTCCCTTTGCTCCTGAGCCTTTTCTTCCTTCTCCTTAATTTCCTCACGAGTAAGGGAAATTTTCGTTTTTTCAAGTTCCTCAACGGCTACAATGGTAGGTATTTCCTCAAGGTCACCCGTTTTGTCAAATCTTGACTTGCTCTTTATTGTGGCAGGCCTTTCAATAATTTCCGGCGGCTTTTTGGAATAAATCGGTTCTTTGGTACGGTTGCTTGTAAAAAAGCTTTTTTGTACGGTTTTTTGGCTTGCAAAATCGTCGCTCTTTGACTTTGGCTTAAAATCAATATGCTTTGTTTTCCCGTCATCTTCAGCTTTTATGGCAGGGCGACTTTCGTTTTATCCGAGGCAGCGCTTTTTTCATACGTCTTTACATTTTCACTTTTAGGTTGAATTTTTATATTTTCAATATCAGGCTTTGGCACCTCTATTTCACGCTTTGTTATCTCATTTGCAGATGTATTTACATCTTCCAAAGCCGATTGCGCCTGTTTTACCGTCTTTTTTCTTATTTCCTCAGCCTGCCTGATTATTTCATCAATAGATAAACTTTCGTTCATAATTCTCCACTCTCAATATAATTATATTAAAGACCGAGCCTTTGCCTTGCGACCTCATACATAATAATACCTGCCGCAACAGAAGCGTTAAGCGAATTAACCTTTCCGCACATAGGAAGCGAAACAGTTACATCGCATTTTTCCTTAATGAGCCTGCCGACACCGCTTCCCTCATTGCCGACAACAAGTGCACAGCCACCGGAAAAGTCTGTTTTGCACCAAGGCTGACCGTCCATATCGGCACAGTAAACCCAAACATTCTGCTTTTTAAGTTCTTCAATAACAGAAACTAAATTGCCTACCCTTGCAACTTTAACATATTCAAGTGCGCCGCACGAGGTTTTTGCAACGATAAAATTAAGCCCAACATTTCTTCTTTTCGGAATAATAATTCCGTGAGCGCCGCAAGCTTCGGCAGTTCTGATAATTGCGCCGAGATTATGGCTGTCCTCAATTTCATCGCAAATTATAATAAAAGGCGCTTCGCCTTTGCTTTTTGCATATTCCAAAATATCATCAACGCTTGAATAGCTGTGAGCCGGAACATTAGCCGCAACCCCTGATGATTGCCGCCGGCACACATAAAATCAAGCTTTTTCCTGTCCACTGTCTTAACAACTATTTTATTTTCCCTGCACATTGCAATAATACGGTTAATCGAGCCTTCCCTCTCACCCTTTGCAACAAGCACATTTTCAACCTCTCTGCCGCTTTTGAGAAGTTCTATAACGGCGTTTCTGCCTATTATCAAATTATCATTTGTTTTGTAATCTTTTTCTTCCTTTGGCATATTTTGTATCTCCGTAAATTTATTCAGTTTAATTATAACATTATATAGTATCCATTTCAATTATTATTTAACATAAATCATAATAATTGACTAAGTGAAAAAACTAAAGTATAATAAAGAAAATAAAGGAGTGTTAAATATGGCTGAATATAATTGGGCAATTCTCGGTTGCGGCGTTATTGCGCACCAGCTTGCAGATGCTATGAAAGCAAAAGGCAGGACACTTTACAGCGTTGCCAACAGAACGTATGACAAAGCGATTTCCTTTGCCGAAGAATACGGCATTAAAAAGGTTTACGGCAATATTGAAGAAGTGTTTGAGGATAAAAATGTCGATATTATTTATATTTCCACTCCTCACAACACGCATATTGAATATTTAAGGAAAGCTCTCAGCCACGGCAAACACGTTATATGCGAAAAATCAATTACGTTAAACAGTGCCGAACTCAACGAAGCAATTGACCTTGCAGAGAAAAATCACGTTGTTTTGGCTGAGGCGATGACTATTTACCATATGCCGATTTACAAAAAGCTTGATGAAATAATAAAATCGGGTAAATTAGGCGAGCTTAGGCTTATTCAAATGAATTTTGGCAGTTACAAGCCCTACGATATGAACAACAGATTTTTTAATCGTAATCTTGCAGGCGGCGCAATGCTCGATATCGGCGTTTACGCCCTTTCAATCGTTCGCTTTTTTATGACGTCAAAGCCGCACAAAATTGCCACACAGGTTAAATATGCGCCGACAGGAGTTGACGAACAGGCAAGTATTCTTCTTCAAAACAAAGAAGATGAAATGGCGACTGTTATTCTTTCGCTCCACGCAAAGCAACCAAAAAGAGCAACAATTGCTTTTGACAAGGGATATATAGAAATTTACGAATACCCAAGGGGTGACGAAGCTACAATCACCTACACCGAAACACTCAAAAGCGAAAAAATAAGCGCAGGAGATACGGCAAAAGCGCTTGAATATGAAATTGACGATATGGAAAAGGCAGTAGCCGGCGAAAATGTAAATATGCATCTTGACTTCACACGTGATGTTATGGACATAATGACGTTTATAAGAAAAGAATGGGGTATGTTTTACCCCGAAGAAGAAGGCAAAGAAATTATTTGACATTAAAAGAAAGGTTAAAAAATATGAGCTATCAATATAACATTATCTATACTGCAGGCGGCAAGGTACACAAAACTCACCACAGCGAAACCGTAGATTTTGAAATAAGAGAAGAAATCAACGGTGATATTTTAACACTTACCCTTTTGCCAAAAACAGATATTACATTTCAAAAATTCGAGATTAAAGATAACATCTCATTTTCAAAAGAAAGCAAATTTTTTGTAAACGGATATCAAAGCTGGACTGTTTCAAGAGAGTATGCACCGAATGACGATATGCGTGATGATTTCGATCCAAAATTTCTGTCTGTTTTAGATAAAAAAGTTTTAACATCAGGGGCATTTGGGGCGCAGGCGATTTAACCTTTCACGAATATCCTGAGCAAAGCGGAATATTTTACGGATATTCTTACGCTTACATCAGAAATGCAAACGATATCCGCCTTTTTGCTTCCTTAAGCGAAAGAGCCGGATACACAATCATCACGTTTAATGCCAACACTTCAACCGTTTCTGTTGAAAAAGACCTTGAGGGCGTTACATACAAAAAAGGCCATGAAATCACACTTCTTGAACTTTGCGATATTATTGATAACATTGACAATGCATTTGATAAATATTTTGAAGAGGCAAAAATCAATAAGCCCAGAGCAAAAAAGAATGTGCGGCTACACCACATGGTACAACTATTACACAAGCGTAACCGAGGAAATCGTTGAACGTGATCTTGAAGCGATTGCAAAATTAGGCTCAAAGATTGACATTTTTCAAGTCGATGACGGCTACGAAAGAACTGTCGGTGATTGGCTTTATCACGACGAGAAAAAATTCCCGTCAGGTATGAAGCTTATTGCGGATAATATTCACAAGCACGATATGCTTGCTGGCTTATGGCTTGCGCCGTTCGCCGCAACACCCAAATCATACATATATAACAAGCACAAGGATTGGTTTGTGAAAAACAAAAACGGCAAAATTCCGTTTGCTTCTCACAATTGGGGCGGATTTTATGCGCTTGACATTTACAACAACGAGGTCAGGCAATATTTAAAAAGAGGTTTTTGATACCGTCTTAAATGTTTGGGGCTACGATATGGTTAAGCTCGACTTTCTTTATTCTTGTTGCATTATTCCGTTTAACGGTAAAAGCCGTGGCGAGATTATGTGCGACGCAATGGACCTTATCAGAGAGCTTTGCGGCGATAAATTAATCTTAGGCTGCGGTGTTCCGCTTGCTCCCGCATTCGGAAAGGTTGATTTTTGCAGAATCGGCGCCGATATGGCTCTCAGTTGGGGTAAAAAGCCGTTTTCAAGAGAGGATGTTTCCACAAAGCATGCACTTCTTAACACGATTTTCCGTCGTGAACTTGACGGCAGAGCTTTTTTAAACGACCCTGATGTATTTCTTTTGAGAGACAATAATATTAAAATGACCTTTGAACAAAGAAAATTAATCGCTGAAACCGCAAGCCTTTTTGGCAACTTGCTTTTTGTTAGCGATGATGTTTCAACGTATAATAGCGATCAAAAGGATTGCTTTATCAACGTCACAACACGTAATAAAGCTGACATAAATTATGTAAATATGGACAGCGACGGTGATATTTCAATTAAATATACGCTCGACGGCGAGAAAAAAGGCTATTGCTTCAACATAAACAGCGGCGATAAAAAGGTCTTAATTTAACAGTATTAAAAATTTTTATGTTTCGCTATTGAATACTTACAAAACCTATGGTATAATTAGGTTATGATTTAAAAGGAAGCGATAATTTGAAAATTTCAACTAAAGGGCGATATGCATTAAGGCTTATGCTTGATCTTGCGCAAAATCGAAACAAAGGCTTCGTTGCACTTAAGGACATTGCCGAAAGGCAGGATATATCAAAAAAATATTTAGAGCAGATTGTGCCTATTCTCAACAGAGCAGGTCTTTTAAAAACAACACGTGGGTATCAAGGCGGATATATGCTTGCTAAATCCCCTTCAAGCTACACTGTCGGAGATATATTGAGAATAACTGAGGGCAGCCTTGCGCCTGTCGCCTGCTTAGAAGACGAGGTAAACCAATGCGACAAATACGAAACATGTATGACAGTCGGCGTTTGGCAGGGGCTTTACAAAGTCATTAACGAATACCTTGATTCAATCACTCTTCAAGATATTTTAGATAAAAACAGCACTCAGCTTATTGACGAGTACTATATTTAAAAGTTTTTTCAAAAAAAGCAAAATAAGACTTGACAAATCACGAATAATATATTAAAATGTCAAAGCGTTGAAAAAACAACGAGGTGTAACTCAGTTTGGCTAGAGTGCCTGCTTTGGGAGCAGGATGCCGCAGGTTCGAGTCCTGTCACCTCGACCATAAAAAAGAGATACCTGATGAAAGGTATCTCTTTTTTGTTATTCAAAATTGAAAAGGCTCGAACCTGCGGCAGGCTTTTCCGAATTCGACGAGTCTTGCGAATGCTTTGAAACAAAAATTGCATTTGACAGATAAATTTTAAACTAAAACAAAAACGCCCTCGGCTGAGTAACCGTGGGCGTTTTGATTGAGATACGTAGTTTTTGGCATCGGACTACGTAACATTATAATATCATTTATATTATGTTTTGTCAATGTTATATTAATTACAAAAGAAGAACTTGAACTGAACTAGCCTTCTACGAAACAGTCCACCGGACTGTTTCTCCCAAATTCGCACTTCGCTTTAGTTCGTTGAATTCGGAGAAGCCTGCCGCAAGTTCAAGTCTTGTTCATACTAATAAATAAAAAGAGATACCTTTCATTTGGTATCTCTTTTTTATGGTCGAGGTGACAAGACTTGAACTTGCGGCCTCTGCGTCCCGAACGCAGCGCTCTACCAAGCTGAGCTACACCTCGAAATATTAAGTTGAAGCACTGATATGCAACAAACAAGAGTATATACGAAAAAAAGAAAAAAGTCAAGAGAAATTCAACTACTTTTCAACATACAAGGCAAAAAGCAATGAAAGAATTATCTTCCATTGCTTTTTCATTAAGTGTTAGCACCTATCTTATACAAACATAGCAATATGCAACACCCGACTCATTAAGACAAACAACTTCGTTCATAATACCCTTAAGGTTTTGAGAAACTTTAAGAGTTTTTCTGTCATCTCTAAAACGCAAACCGTTTGTAGTACCAAAGGTAGAGCCGTAAGCCGTATAAATATAGTCTTTGCTATTTGGCGCATCCCAAACGTGAGGGGTAACGCCTGTCGGGAAAATAATAACTGCGCTCGGATCAAATGGGCAAGCGGTTGCAATTTCACGAACACTTTCATTATTGCCATAATAAATATTGCAATAAACATTCGTATTCCATTTGTTTCTTTCCTCCTCAGACACGTGGCAGGACATATCGTTTTTATGGTCTATAATTTGCTTATCGATAATCAAATTATCATTACAAAAATCTTCTCTTTTAGGTTTGTCCCCACCGAGCCAAAGATTAAGCCCTATTTCTGTTTTATTTGTGCTGCTCATTGTGCACCTCCTAAACTGTCTATAAAATTAAATGATATTTTTGCAATTTTGTCCCAATCGTCTGCATTATAATTAAGCGCATCAAGCGCATCGAAATCATAAATACACTCATTCGCCTGCATAACAACACCGGGACAAATATATTTTTCAAAATAAGAAATATTTTTTAAAACTTGCGATAAAAAAGACTCTTTACTGCCGCCAACAGAAAAAATAAAATTCGATACGCTAAACGTCATATTTTTATCAAAAATTTTCAAACATTCCTCTTTAAATTCATCATATTTATATTTAACAAAACCTTGCGATAAGCCTTTTTGAACATTCTCATAGTTAATCTCATCCAAATCGAGCAAATCGCACATCATTTTAATGCCATAATTTTTAGCCGAATCAAAAACACTTCAGAAAGTATTTTATCAAAATATTCTTCCACAAGCGTCATTCCCGCATTAACAGCTTTAATCATGGCATAATTGAATCCGTTTCTTCTTACGTTCAAATTAAGCGAAGACAAAAGCGACGAAAGCCTGTAAATGCGTGTATTGCTAACATTCATAAAGTTCGACCTCCAAATTGTCGAGAAGAATATAGCCGTCGCCGTCGCAAAGAATACAATCGCCCAAAACATTTGTTCCGCTTATTTCAACGCTTTGAACGCTGTCGATTTTCAGCGCCGCCTTTCTAATCTCATCAAGTGAAATATTATAGTTTATTTTATTGCGTGTTAAAATTTCATAAATGTTATCATATATTTCTTTCTTTTGCGACGCCTCATCAGAAATACTGTCAACATTAGCCTTGACCTTTATCGATACATGTGTCTTTTTGGCATACTCAAAACGAATTTTAACACCAAACAGTTCAATTTGCGGAAATGCTTTTTGATGCCTTCCAATTCTTCACTCGTGAGTTCTCCGGGGCAAGAAACAATTACCCTTACGCTTCCGGGGGTGTCGCTTTGCTTTATTGAGCAATCTTTAATATTGCCAATGTTTTTAATTTCAAGTTCAATTGAACTTTTATTAAAATAATTAAGAGGAATTTTAAATGTTGACATAATTCTTTTTCTAAACGAGCCGTCGCTTTCGTCATCGCTTCCGCCTGTTATCGGATACGCATTAAACGCATATTCAATCCCCGACGGAGGATTAACAAGAGTCAGTAAATTGTCGCCCTCTAAGTTGTATTTTTCTCCGTTTCCCAAAGCGGTACAGGAAACCGATATACTTGTATTGCCCGCTTTAAGAATAACCGCTTCATCTGTTGAATACTGAATAAGCGGATAATTCGGTTTTGAGCAAACAGTTCCCTTTTCAATAACTATATCGCTTGCAATTGCCTCATTAATGCCAAATGTAAGCGTACCCTTTGCTTTAGTACCGAGCTTTCTTTTGCAATCACGCAACGCACCGTGACGGTCAAGATATCCTCCCGTTGCAGTTTGAACAAACGCTTGCTTTAAAATAAAATCGCCGTAGCATGACAAGCCGTAAAGTTCGCTTGCAATTGCTTCAAGCTTTTTTTCATCAATAGAATTTTCAGCAATTTCCCTGCCAATTTCTTTATTGTAAGCAGCTTTCATATTCTGCAAAATTTCATTATATGTAGACTTCATATTACAACGTACACCTGCCTTTCCTCATTATTAATAAGAACATCAACTGTAATTAAATTATCGTTTTTGATATATGTAACATTTTTAACATATACCCCGTCAAGCTTTGATAAAGCCATTCTGATAAACGACAACATAAGCCTTTCGTTGTCTTTTTGCCTCGTGTATTCTGCTGCCGAAATTTTTGTCGGGATAGAATTCTCCTTTTTCGCAAAAAAACAGCCGAGCGGCACAAATTAATAATATCGGCTGTTTTTTCATTAATATCACTCAATAATTTTGCCCTCCTTTGATATAGTCAATCCGTTTATCACTATGCTTCCGTCATTTTTGAGGTGAATATATGCACCGGAAAGAGATGTGATTTTAATTTCTCCGTATTCAACATTTGAACTGTCGTTTTCAACTCCTATGCAAACCTGCTCTCCTCCGCCTTGAGTAAGCAAAAGCCTTTCACCCTTAGGTACACAAAAATTGTAACCGTAAGGAGAGTAAAAATTAACATTTCTTTCAACGCCTGTTGAAGTTGCCTCAACAGCACCTTTTGAGCTCATAGTAACCTTGCCGCATTCAACTGCAGGCACTTTTTGCTCTTTAATAATCTGCTTGCTAATCCACATAATTTACCTCCGAGATATCAATATTTTTTCTTAAAATAAGCTTTGTTTGCTCAGCGTTTTCATCAATGGAATAAACCTTCTCAAAAAGCAGATAATCATTAAAATCACCAAGTTTACCGCTGTAATCAAACCGCTGTAAAAGCTCGCTTTCAACATAACCTTTAAGCGTTATTTCAAGGCGCTTATAATCCTTGAACGAATCTTTGAGCATTTTAGAAATTTTATAATTTCTCTGCCAACTCAGGAAGCGCCGCAAGATTTACATATCTTTGCCTTGAAAATCCTAATTTTTCAGCAAGCTGCGAATAGGTGTGGCAATCGTAAAGATACGAAAATTCCTTTTTATAATTAACTGCCGAAATCGGTTCGCTTCGATTTATTATGCTTTTAGCCGAAATCACTGAAAAATCATTAAGGCTTAATATATTTTCGCTCGGTTTCAACATAAAAATTTCGTTATCGGCATTAATCCTTATTGAATTGCCGGTAATTGTTGAAACAAGCAAATTGATGGCACCGTAAAGCGAGGAGCCGCTTGAAACTTCATATTTTTTAAACGTGCAAATATCGTCAAGCTTATAAGAAAAGCCGAACGGTTTTGCATAAGCGTCAAACAGACTTTGAGCACTCGGACGATTATATGTATAAGCGAAAGCATCGTTGTCAACCAAAAGGCAGGCGCTTGAACGAGCATAAATATATGTTTCAAATCCTCTTTCATCAGCAATTGTCCTCTGGCAATCGCAATAGCCGTTAAATATCAGTTTATTATTTTTATAAGCATATACTCTCTCAATTTCATCAAGCGATTTGCCGCCGATAATTTTAATGCTTAGACTGTCGCAAGCAACCTCTGCCGTCTGTGTTAAAACGGCTGAAACAATACCGCTTGGTATTATTTCCTTCCCCAACGTTGTCACTAAAACAATTTTCATCTCAGCTTCACCCGATCACCTTTCTTTATTGAAAACGGACTTTCTATATCATTTAATTGCATAATTTCGTCAACGCTCATATTTGCCCTTGCCGCAATATCAAAAGCAGTATCCCCGTCATATGCAACAATATAATCGAGAGGAGCAATTTCCTTTTTATCATCACACACCTGAGTAAACTCAAATTCATACTCGATTTTACCAAGCGTTGCGCTTGAATCATACTTAAACTCGGTAAAAATTGCCTCAATAGGATAAAGCGACGGGCAATGAAGTTCGCCTGCGCCTCCCTGCCTTAAAAGATATGACAGGCGAGCGCATTTCTCGTCTGCATCGTCTGAGAAAAAGTGCCCTTTCCTTTAACGATAATCGGTTTTTGTGATATATCTTGAGTAATTCCTTTTCCGTCATAGACAGAAGTGTTTGAAACATCACGAGAGGTAATAACCTGAATATATGACGGATTTGTATCAAACACAAAATCCTTAAATCTCATTTTAAATTCTTTCATTATTCACCTGCGGATTTATCATATCGATTTTTATCACGACGGATAATTTCGCTTATATTTTCCGCATGTTCATATTCCTCATTCACCGCTTTCACCTCCGAAATCAATATTTGTGCCGAATGAAAAATAGCCGTTAAGCCTATATCCCTTGGCTTGCTTTACATATTCAAGAGGCTGTGCTTTTATTGAAGTAATATTAAATTTTTGGCTTACCCTGCAAATATTTAAAAACACATCCTTTGCAAAAAGCAGAATTATTTTTCTCGGTGAATATACCGACCTTAATTTTGACATTTGCATATTTTGTATCATCGCCAAGCTCTATAGGCGTAATTTCCATCTCGTCAAGACCGACACAAACAAACGTATTTTTTATTTCACCGGCATAAGATACATTTTCAAAAGGCTTGATGATTTTAATATTTTTAAAAAAATAATCAGCTTTAAGAGCTTTTGCAAAGGTGATTATAAAATCATTAATATTCATCGTATTCTGCCTCCTTAATTTCTCTTAAAATGCCTGTATAATAAATAACCTCGTCGTTTATTTTCACTGCATTTTTCTCAAAAATTTATACTTGCCCGACGAAGTTTGCAAATATCCGTTATCGCTTATTTCCATAACATTGTGCGTTTTCGGACCAAGATACAAATAATATCTCGCTTCATTTGTTCCAAGCTCTGTAACATCATCGTCAAATGCACTGCTCTTTTTTTTCGCCACAAGGGATTTACGGTGCATTTAAACGGCATTGAGTTCCATTCTCCGTCATAAAGCGTCGCCTCAATTCCGATTTTATCAAGATGATTTTTTATAATATATCCTCTTCTCATATTACACCGCCTCAAAAGCAAAATGATTGTTTTTAATCAGCGAGGCACACTGTTCAAGAGCAAAATTGTATATTGCCCTTGCATTTTCAAGCGCAGAAGACGTGTCAAGCGAATATGACACATCTCCTGCCTTAAACGAAGTGATACCGTCTGACTGATTAGTAAGCATATATCGATAATAAGCCTTTGCAGCGCAAAGAAATATTACGCAGGAATTATTTTCGTCATCGCTGCTTTTTAAAAGTGAATTTATATATTCACATTCCATTTCGATAAGCGATTGATATTTTCCCGCATCTTCCTCACTCAAAGACGAAAGAGTGATAAATTCCGCTTTAATTTTACTTAAATCAGTCATAATAAATCACCTTATTTTGCCTTAACAAGCATAGCAACGGCATCAGGAAAAATGTTTGAGAAACCAACAATTGTAGATACTGTTGCTCTTTCAATCTGACGGTCGATAAGCTTGTCAAAATCTGTTGTAATGTCTGACGCAATTACTCTTTCAAACGCATAGTTTTTATCAATTGCAATAAGGGTATCGGAATCCATTTCCTTTAAGCAATAAACCTCTGCACCGAAAGTAGTAACCATTCTGCCTGTGCCGTGAAAATCGAGACCTGCGTTTGCATCTCTCATTTCAGGTAATTTAAGAAGTCTTGCAAATGACTTAGGGTCAACAATTATTGTTGTAAGATTGTAAGGCTTCATCATTGTGTAAATATCAATAAGATTATCATAAGTAAATGTATCACCGGTATATGTAATCTTATTTACGGTTGGTTTGTCATTTGTTGCAAGTGCATCGTATGCCTCATAATAAACCATATTTTCACCGATTCTGCGAAGTGTGATTGAGAAAAGGTCAAGCTTTTGGAACTTGATTGCCTCATATGATGCGGAAATCATCTTGCCGTATTTTTTAAGCTTGGTAAGCTTGTCTTTAACAGTAATCTTTACATCTGAAAATGCACTGCCCTCGGCAACATTTATAAAGTCAACCAAATCAGTTGTATCTTCAAGCGAAATAGACCTGTAATCAAGCGAATCAATATAAGATGTGGTTGCAATGATTTTATCTACGGTGCACGCCTCTCTCATACCGAGCTTAATAGAACGGGATACAAATTCAGGAAAAAGAGCAGCTGAATCGGAAGTTTGGAAAAACTTTGAAACAGTATCGCAGTTTTCGCCCGAAACCTTAATGTCAAATCTTTTAAGCTGACGTTCGTATGCGTCAAGCCTTCAAGAGATGTGCCCTTGTAGTTTTCTGATGGGTCAAGTGCTTCAAGTGCCTGAGTGAAAGACTTACCTGTGGTGTATAAACTTTTTTCAATTCTAATGTTATCGTATGACATAAATTAATTCCTCCGTTAATTATAATTTAAATTGATTTACTGTATTATTTGTTTTTGTGTCATTACTTTTAATTTGAAGATGAGCGGTGCTTTCACGGTTTTTCTTTGTGAAAGCTTCTTTAAAGGACAAAAAGTTCCTTTGCGGTCATAACCTGTGCCACAGAGGAAAAAGCCTTAATATCCATCTCCGGCATAGCCTCTGCGCAAAGCTTTATAACCTCGTTTGCAAGGCTTTTCTTGTACTTTCTGCCAAGCTCTGCCTCATCCTCAAGTGAATCAACATAATTCAAAAGCGAATCAAGCTGAAATTTTGATACCGTAGTATCGTCGCTCATATTTTTGAGCGTCTTAATAATATCCTCCATATTATTCTCCTTTGTAAATTTAAATGCTTTTGTAACTCCTGCCTGTCTTTGCGCAGGAACGGCTACAAAGCTGAACTCATACGCATCGCTGATATCTGACAAAATCGTGCAGGCGGTTTTGCCCTTATATTCTTTGCCCGAAACGTGTTCGCATCTGCACTGCCTTTTATCCTTGCCGCAAATTGAACAGGTTGCTTTTTTTGATGAGCAGGAAACTGAAACTTCCTTTTTAATTCCTGCGTCAAGTTCGTCAATAAATCCTTTGTTTTCCTCATTTTTGAGCATATAAGCCTTTGCTTTTAGCATATAATAAGGCTCGCCGTCGGCTGTTGTTGTATTGCCTTTTTCAATCCATGTTTCAAAAACACGTGCCTTTTGGTCGCTCGATTTCATTGAATGGTCGCTGATACCCGTTTTGCCGACAAAAAGCGTTTTAAGTTCATTAAGCGCCGATAATGAAAATTTTTCAAAATCCCTGTCTATGTCGTTATCGCAAAGAATAACAGTAAAAACATAAAGACTGTCTGCGTCAAACTCACGCCTTGTATACTTATTGATTTTTTTCAAGTCCTCAGTGCTCGGACTAAAACCTTTTTCTACATAACCAAAGCTCAATTTTCAATCTCCCTTCTTATTTTTTCTGCCTGTTGCGTATAAAGCTGTGCCTTAGCCTCGTCACATTCATCTTGAAGTGTAATTTTCTTCCATTCGATATTCGCCTCATAAGGCAAGGCATTTATTGCAAGATACATATTTCCGATTTGCTTAATCACAGGTTCAAGAATACGTCTGTACGATTCAAGCTCGCTTGTCAATATATCTGCCTGCTGCGTGCTCATTCTCTCTGTTGACGACCAACTAAGACCAAGCATAAACGGCGGAAGCCCTGTTTTTGCAACAATCTGTTCAAGAAGCTGTCTTACAGGGATTTCACTGTCAAGCACAGCATTGTCCGCACCGATTACCTTAACGCTCACATCCCCGACTGCCACAAAATCCTTAACGGTATTTGAATTCATGGCATCTTTCCACGCATTTGCAACGGTTTGCGCCGTTTCGTTTGCGTTTGAATAAGCGCTGTCCTTATCCGGCTTGCAAATAACAGAATATCGAAGATTTCCCGCATGCTTCCAATTTTCGCCGATTGTATTATAAATTTCGAGCAAAATATTGCTTACAAACGGCAAGCCGGAAAGCAAACTTGTGCCGCACAAATCGGAAGGCTTAGGATTTAAAACAGAATATAAAATCAAATTCGGCTGATTGATTTTAGAGCCGTTATTATAAAAATCGACATCAATTCCGTTTTCTGCCCTTTTAAGCTCAATTGACGAAAGCTCGCTGTTATAAAGCGCATATATCCCGTCTGAGCACATAACTATTTCGCCTATTGCCGTGCCAAAGGTTAAAAGCTGATTAAGATAATTTGAAACGAAAGAGGTTATCCCCTTTGGTTTCCGCCGACATTTATCGACTCAAAATACGAGTTCATCATTTCGTTTATTTTTTCATTTCCCGTATCAAACCTAAAGCCCTCGCAAAGTCGCACAATTTTATTAATTGCGGCGTCTAAAATAGGAACTGCATTTCTAAGCTCGGCATATACTCTCGATTCGCCGTTAATCGGCATATAACTTGTAAGATTATAATAAGGATGATTTGTAGCGATTGACGTTTGAACCGCACATGCAGCATTTGAATTTTGACTTTTCTTTTTTCTTAAATCTAAAATTTTCAAAGCTAATTCCTTTCTATTGCAAAAGACGCAACCGAATTTCCTTGTCCCTCTCTGCCTAAAACAGTAGCGACAAAATATCGTATATCATCCATTGCGTGGTCATTTTCTTTTTTAACCGCATCCTTTTTTATACTGTCATCCCAGCGATAGATTGAAAATTCTCTTATTGCGTCGGCACAGCAGGGATATATAAATATCTCCCCACCCTTGAGTGCCTGGCACACTCGGTTAATACCCGATAGAACATCATTATTCGCTTTGATAACACGAAATTTTTTGTGCCTTAAAACAGTTTGAATAAAAGATGCAGCTGACGGGTCAATAATCAAAGCTGTTATATCCTTGCCGTTCGCAAGTCTTTCAAGCTCACGGTAATATTCCTCATCTGTCAGCTGAATACCGTTGTCTCTGCCTGAATAATAATACTCGTCAAGCCGATACCACTTGCCGTCGCACTCACCCCAAAGTCCTAAAGAAAAAGGATTTACCGTTCCGTAGTCGCACGAAAGATAATATCGTGAAAAACCGCCGTCGCACCTTTTTATGTGCCTTTCAGGTGAAAACATAGGATAAACAAGACCTTGAGCTGTGACCCATTTTCCCTCAATAAATCGCTCATAAAAAGCGCCCGAATAAAGACTTTTATATCTTTTTTTAACACTTTCGGACAAAGAGGGATTGTCGTCCATAGTGAAATGGATATACAAAACATTTTTTTCTTCGGCTTTTTTATCCATTCCATATAAAACCAATGATAAGGATGCTCCGGATTGCAGTTGAAAAAGTATTTTGAATTTTCAAGAGAGCACCTTGCAACCGCCTGTTCAACAAAACTTCTCGGCATAAGCGCAACCTCGTCGAGCATAACGCCACCCAAAGTCATACCCTGAATGAGTGATGCACTTGATTCATCTCTGCCGCCGAAAAGATAGTAACGGTTAGTCACATTGCCTCTTGAAATCGTAACCATATTCCTGCTAATCCTGTAATCAACGCTGAAGCCAAGCTCTTTAAGCGTCGGCAAAAGCGGAGTAATAACATTTCTCCTAAGTGAAGAAATTGTTTTCCCGCAAATGGCAAACGAAGTATCGCAAAAAGCATAAAAGGACCAACAAATAAACGATATACCCATACAAAGCGTTTTGCCTGACCTTACGGCGCCGTCGCAGATTATTCCGTTTTTATTTTTGACGTCACTGCCATTGCACCACCAATTTAAAACGGCAAGTTGCTTTTTTGAAAACGGGATAAATCTATTCATCAAATTCCTCCGTATAATGCCTTTTAGTCGCCTGCGTACTTTTTTCCAGTGCCTCATAAAATGAGGTCGGCGACTTGTCCGTTTGCTCATTCACCATTTCTCTGATTTTGTCAATAGCCTTAAGCCTGTCAAAAAATTTAATCTCCATTCCGCCTCCCTTTGGGCGCTTGATTTCGCTTACGTTAAACAAATCAAGCGTGTTAAGCTTTTGGAGTATTTTTTCCTCAGGCTCGAAAAGCAGGCTGACCGCATCCGTTATTTCGCCGAATGCAAGACGTCTTAAACCGTCGCATACCTCCTTTTCGCTTATCTTCTTTCTGCGTGACATTTCACACCTCCATATCATTTTTTTGCAGGGCAAAAGAAAAACTCCCTACACTAACAGCGTATAGGGAGTGAAATATAACGTTTAAAGGCTATATTTTGCCTAAAAATTATTCAAAAAATTTTATTTTAGCCGATTTATTCAATATATGCGTATATTTTAAATGCGATTATTGCGCAAAACTTTAAAAAAAGAAAAAAACAGCAGATATTCAAAAGCTTGAAATATCTGCTGTAAATTCCTATTATATTATGTATCAACCCTCGTCAATCGGGTTTTTATTATTTTTCTTTGACTCTCTGCCGTATTTTTCCTCATAACCGGGGTTAATATAATCCTCAACCACCTTGCCGTCACGAATACGGATTACACGTTCTGCCTCTTCCGCAATTTCATTATCGTGGGTGATAACTATAACTGTTCTGCCCTCATCCTTAAGTTCGTGTAAAATTGCCATAACCTCTTTTGTTGATTTTGTATCAAGGTTACCCGTAGGCTCATCTGCCAAGATAACAGGAGGTTTTGCGGCAATAGCTCTTGCGACGGCAACACGTTGCTGCTGACCGCCGGACATTTCTGCAGGCAAATGATGAATACGACTTCCAAGTCCTACTCTTTCAAGCGCCTGCTGCGAAATTTCACGCCTTTCCTGCTTTGGCATACCTCTATAAACCAAGGGAAGTTCAACATTTTCAAGCGCAGAAAGTGACGAAATAAGGTTGAAGCCTTGGAAAATAAAGCCGATTTCCTCATTTCTGATAACACTCATTTGGTCATCTGTTAAATCGTCAACAAGCTTGCCGTTGATATAATATTCGCCGTGAGTAGGAGTATCAAGCAAACCGAGCATATTCATAAGAGTTGATTTACCTGAGCCTGACTGACCGATAATGGCAACAAATTCACCCTCGTCAATAGTGATAGATACACCGTCAAGAGCATTAACCTGATTTTCACCCGGATTATATATTTTGTATACGTCACGAACCTCAATAAGATGCATAAATATGCCTCCGTTTGTAATTTACAAATAGTATATTATGATATTACAAGATATAATCAAAAAAGTCAAGTGAATAATTATTATAAGATTGTAAATATTAATAAAGAGGTGACAGATAATGAGCATCAGCAAGGACGATTACAGCAAAATGACTGACAAAGCAAGCCCGAATTCGCCAAAGGTGTTAAACTGCATTAAGGCATTTTTAATCGGTGGCACAATTTGTTTAATCGGTCAAATTTTGTTTATGATTTTTGAAAAGGCAGGATTAAACGAAAAGGAAGTTTCAGCCGCAACGTCAAGCGTATTAATTATTATAACCGCTATTTTAACCGGTATCGGCGTTTTTGATAAAATTGCAAGACACGCAGGTGCAGGAACAATTGTGCCGATTACAGGTTTTGCAAACAGCGTTGTATCCCCTGCGCTTGAATGGAAGCATGAGGGCTTTGTGCTCGGTACCGCAGCGCAAATGTTTTCAATCGCAGGTCCTGTCATAGTTTATGGCACGGCGTCGGCATTTTTATACGGCTTGATAATATTTATTTTTAGATTATATTAATCTCAATTTTTATTTAAGCGTTGCGAATATTTCGCAACGCTTTTGTTACATTGTATAGTTTTTTAAGCATTTTATGCTTTACTTTTATTTATATTTGCTATATGATACATTTATAGGACTTTATACATTTTTGCTGAAACGGAGTTATTATGCTAAAGAAATCTTTAATCATTAAAACAGATGCAAAAGCAAATGAAAATCAAATAAAAATAATTGACGATATCAGAATTACATATTTAACCTCTCGGCTGATAAGAGTTGAGGCAGGCACTTTTACCGATTTGGCAAGTTTTACCGTACTCAACAGGAATTTTCAAGTCGGCAAATTTAATGTCAAAAAAATCAAAAACAAAATATTTGTCGAAACAAGTGACGTTATTTTCATTATAAAAAACGGCACTCCGATTTGCGTTAAAATAAAGAGCAGCGATGAAACGCAATATTTTAAAAAGCAAAAGAACTTAAAGGGCACAAGGCGAACGCTTGACGCAACGTTTGGCAAAGTACCGCTTGATAACGGCTTAATTACAAAAGACGGCGCATTTTTGCTTGATGACAGCACAAGCTTTCTTTTTGATGACGAGGGACATTTTGTGAAACGAAGCGGCGGCAAGGACTATTACTGCTTCGCCTACGGCAAAGATTATAGCAAAACGATAAAAACATTTTTTGAATTATCAGGCTATACTCCCCTTGTGCCACGCTTTGCTCTCGGTGTTTGGTGGAGCAGATACCACGCATACAGCGACAGCGAATATATCAATTTGATGGACAGATTTGAAAAAGAAAAAATCCCGCTTACCGTCGCAACAATTGATATGGATTGGCATTGGGTAGATTTAAAAAAGCAATTCAAAATAAATGCAAACGGTTGGACGGGATACAGCTGGAACACAGAACTTTTTAAAGATTATAAATCATTTTTAAACAATCTTCAAAACCGCAATTTAAAGGTGACGTTAAACTTACACCCTGCCGACGGAATAAGGCATTTTGAGGATATGTACAATGACGTTGCAAAGGCAGTCGACATTGACCCCGAAACAAAAGAGGACGTCAAATTCAGCTGCAAAAGCGATGATTTTTGGAATGCGTATTTTGACAAGGTACACAAGCCGTATGAAAAAGACGGCGTTGACTTTTGGTGGATAGATTGGCAACAGGGTAAAAAGAGTGATATTGAGGGACTTGACCCGCTTCTTGCATTAAATCATTATCATTTTCTTGACAATGCGGAAAACGGAAAGCTGCCGCTTATTCTGTCACGCTACGCAGGGCTTGGCTCACACCGCTATCCATTAGGCTTCTCCGGCGATACGGCTATAAATCATAAGGTTCTTGACTTTCAACCTTATTTTACTGCAAATGCGGCTAATGCGGCATATTTTTGGTGGAGCCACGATATCGGCGGTCACCATTTCGGCTACAAGGACGATGAACTGTATTTAAGATGGATTGAATTCGGAGTATTTTCTCCTATTTTAAGGCTTCATTCAACGTCAAACGATTTGCTCGGCAAGGAACCGTGGAAATACAGACGTGACGTTTATTTAAGCGCTAAAAAGTGGCTTAATTTCAGGCACAGGCTTATTCCTTATATTTTCACTATGGATTATAAATGCCACAAAAACGGCACACCGCTTTGCAAGCCTTTGTATTACGCTTATCCAAACGAAGAAAGCGCTTTTAATGTGCCTAATGAATACTTTTTCGGAAGCGAGCTTATTGCAGCCCCCATAACATCGAAAACAAATAAAAAAACTAATATGGCAACGGCAAAAGCTTGGATACCCAAAGGCACTTACACAGATATTTTTACTCTTCAAAAATACCACGGTACCCTATGGATATAACGCTTAACCGTGAGCTTTACGATATTCCCGTTCTTGCAAAAGAGGGCGCAATTATTCCGTTATCTAACGATGACGGCAACTCCTCGGCAAACCCTAAAGCACTTGAATTTTGGGTATTTAACGGGAACAACAGTTTCACCCTTTATGAGGATAACGGCAGAGTGAATTTTGAAGAGCATAATGCAAAAACTAAAATTCTAAACACGTTTGACGAAAAATCCCGCAAGATTAAATTAACGATTAAAGCGCCGTTCGGCGACTGCGAGGTTATACCGAGCGGCAGGAAATATAAAATCACGTTTAAGGAAATCGAAAGCGCAGATATTAAACTCAATAAGGAATTTACAATTTCAAATTCAGATAGCGCTTTAAGCATTGAGGTAGATTTTTCAAGCGATGATATAGAAATTGAACTTACAAATATAAAACTTATAAAAATGCCTGACTATAAGGAAAGAGTTATCAATTCAATGTCACGCTGGCAGGAGCAAACGGTTAAAAAAACAGCATATTATAAACCGTTTAAAAATGCGCAAACAAGAGAAGAATTGCTAAAGGCGTTAAAGATTTCAAAACTGCCTAAGGAAATTAAAAATCTTTTATATGAACAACTTATAACAGAATGATAAGGAAAATAGTATGATTTTTATAAACTATTTGTTGCCTGAAAGGCTATGGTGATTATTATGGAAAATATAAACACATATTCAAAAAAAAAAGAAATATGTTTTTGACCGGAATGTTCGGTCAAAATATGATTTACAACGTAGTTACCGTCGGACTTTATTATTACTTTCAAAATGTAATTTGCCTGCCGGCTATTGCGTTTGGCTGGATATTTGCAATAGCGAGAATTTGGGACGCAATCAATGACCCGATGATGGGCTCGATAGTTGACAAAACAAGAACTAAATGGGGTAAATGCAGACCTTATCTCATTTTTTCACCTATTGTTATATGCGTTATTACGATAGTGGCATTCTTCAACGGCAACTATGCAAACGCAAAGGCAAACGGCAACAAAACGGCTATGATATTTATTGTTGCTTGGGCGGCAATATCCTATGTGCTGTGGGGAATGAGCTATACGGTTGGCGATATTCCTCTATGGGGCATTATTTCACGTATAACAGAAAGCGAAAAGGACAGAAGCTCGCTTATTTCTCTTTCAAGAATTATTGCGTCAATCGGTGCCGGCTTGGTTGTGATTTCAATTGTTGCAGTGTCGCAATCGCTAAACTCCGCTTTTGGCTTAGACACAAATGCGCAAAAGGGATTTATCGTTGCGGCAATTATAATCACAATTATAGGTTCGGCGCTGTTTGAATGTGCAGGTACAGGAACAAAGGAAAGAGTACCTAACGGCAGTGAAACAAAAACTATGAAAGAAAGCTTTGCTCTTATGTGGAAATGCAAGCCTTTCAGACGTATTCTTATAAGCGGACTTCTGCGTGCACCATTGCAGCTTATGATGAATATTGCAATGACGCTTTTGACATACTACTATTGCAAGGGCAACCTCACCTATGCGTTTACAAAGCTTGATATATTCATAATCGTGCTTATTTTAGCCGGCGGACTTTTTATAGGTCAGTTTGTTTCAATGGCAATTTCCCCTGCTCTTATGAAAAAATATGAAACAAAAAAAGTATACAATCTTTTCAGCGGACTGAGCGCTGTTGCATTTGTACTTTTGTTTGTCGTATACTTAATAGCGCCGACCGACCTTTCTAAAATAGGCTTTGTGGTTATTGACGGAATTTTATTCTTTGGCACAGGTATGGGCTTTGGGGGAGTAAGCGTTTGCCAATCTGTTATGATTAGCGATTGCATTGACTATGAGGAATATCATAACGGTTACAGACCTGACGGAATTTTTTTCTCCGGTCAAAGCTTTATTACCAAGTTTTCGGCAGGCATCAGTTCCATTATTTCAGGCTATGTTTTTGACGCAGTAGGATATACGGATATCAACATAAATAAAATGAACGAGGCTATTGCAAACGGTGCAAATTTTGCAACAGACTACACTTCTTATTCAAAAGCTATGTGGTTTCTTATTTCAATTCCGCCTGCAATCGGTATGCTTTTAGCAGTTATTCCTACTCTCAAATATGAAATAGATAAAAAATCGCACGACAAAATGCTTGAAGAACTTGTAAAACGTCACAAGCAGAATCATCAAGGAGATACAAATGGATAAATTAATCAAAAACATTGAGCACAAAACAGTTCTCAAAATCAAAGACGAAGTAACATACCAAAAAGGTCAAATCGTCAGCAAAACCCTTTCGCAAAACGAACACCATTCGCTTACTCTTTTTGCATTTGACAAGGGTGAAGAAATCAGCACTCACGAATCCGGTGGTGACGCTATGATTGTTGCTCTTGACGGAGTCGGCAAAATCACAATTGAGGGCGAAGAATTTATTTTAAACGAGGGCGAAACAATCGTTATGCCTGCCAAAAAACCTCACGCTGTTTTTGCAAAGGAACAATTCAAAATGCTTCTTATCGTTATGTTTTCTGAAGAATAGTAAATAAAATCAAATATAAAAAAAACCGCTGCAGCGCTTCAATTAAGAAATACTGCAGCGGTTATTATTTTATTTATTGCTATTGTAATGCTCTTTGGCTTCGCTCATTATTCTAAGCGTTTCACGTATCGTTTCAAGCGTTGCCTCGGTCGGGTCAAGCTTAACTGCGATATACGGTACCTTTTAGCCGCAGAAAGGGTAACTCTGCCTTTCATAAACGCATTAAGTATCGCAACGGTTTTGATATCCGGCTCGCTTGAATAAAACAAAACAGAGCCGTTTCGCTGAACAATATCCGTTATGCCGAGTGCCTTTGCACTGTTTCGCAAAAGGGCAATTTCTATAAGCCCCCAAACAGATGACGGCGGTGCGCCGAATCGGTCTGTAAGCTCGTCATAAACATCTTGAGCGTCAGCCTCATTTTTAATTGCGGCAATGCGCTTATACATAGAAAGCCTTTGCGATGTGGAAATAATATATTCCTCTGGCAAATGAGCGTCAATTTGAACGTCAATAAGACATTCTCTCTCCTCCGGCTCCTCTTCGCTGATTTCGCCTTTTTCCATAGCAACTGCTTCTTCAAGAAGTTTTAAATACATATCGTATCCAACTGCTTCCATGTGACCGTGCTGTCTATTTCCCAAAAGCGAGCCTGCGCCCCTGATTTCAAGGTCACGCATAGCAATTTTAAAGCCCGAACCAAACTCAGTATATTCCCTGATAGCTTCAAGTCGCCTCGTTGCAATATCGGTCAATTCCTTGCCTCTTGTAAACGTGAAATAGGCATATGCACGCCTTGATGACCTGCCTACACGTCCCCTTATTTGGTGAAGCTGGGCAAGACCCATTCTGTCTGCATTTTCAATAATAAGAGTATTGCAGTTAGGCACGTCAACACCCGTTTCAATAATAGTTGTGCACACAAGAATATCAATATCACCCGAAAGCAAATCACGCCAAACGCTTGAAAGTTCCTCCTCACTCATTTGACCGTGGGCAATACCCACCCTTGCCTGAGGAATTGCTTTTTAATCATCATAGCTTTATGCTCAATCGTTTCAACATTATTGTGAAGATAATAGCATTGACCGCCACGGTTTATTTCACGTTCCATTGCCTCTTGCAAAATTTCAGCGTCATATTCGATAACATATGTTTGAACAGGGTGGCGCTCACCCGGTGCCTCCTCAATAAGGCTCATATCCCTGATACCGCTCATTGCCATATTGAGCGTACGTGGAATAGGGGTAGCAGAAAGGGTAAGAACATCAACACGAGGAAATTTTTCCTTTTTTTTTCCTTTTGCGCCACGCCGAATCGTTGCTCCTCATCAACTATAAGAAGCCCTAAATCTTTAAATTTAATTGATTTGCCTAAAAGCTTATGAGTACCTACCACAACATCAATTGAGCCATCGGCAAGCCCTTGAATTATTTCTTTTTGCTTTTTGGGAGATACAAAGCGAGATATCATCTCCACCTTTACGGGATAAGGCTCAAGCCTTTTGAGTGCAGTTTGAAAATGCTGCATTGCAAGCACCGTTGTAGGCACAAGAATGGCGCATTGCTTTGAGTCGCTTATACATTTAAATACTGCACGAAGTGCAACCTCCGTTTTGCCAAAACCAACGTCACCGCAGAGCAGTCTGTCCATAGGTGCGGTTTTTTCCATATCGTGCTTAATTTCCTCGCTGCACCTAAGCTGCTCGTCCGTTTCGTCATATTCAAAGCGCATTTCAAAATCACGCTGCATATCGGAATCCTCAGAAAAAGCAAATCCTTTTGTGCTCATTCGCTTAGCATAAAGCGCAATCAGTTCCTTAGCCATATCCTTAACAGAAGAGCGCACCTTAGCCTTAGTCTTTTTCCATTCGCCTGAGCCGAGACGGTTAATTTTAACATTGGTATCGTTTTTAGGGCCTATATATTTTGATACCAAATCAAGTTGGGTAACAGGCACGTAAAGCGTATCGCCCTTTGCATAGCTGATTTTATATAGTCTTTTTTTACCTTATTAAGTTCAAGTGCATGAATACCCTCAAACACACCGATACCGTGAATATTATGAACAATATAATCGCCGACGGTAAGTTCGTCAAGCGAATGAATAGCATTTTTTGATGACGCTTTTTTTGCCTTTTTGGTGCTTTGATTAGTCTTTGAATGGGTAATAACCGCAAGCTTCATATCGCTTATTTGGAAACCCGACTGAATTGTGCCAGTAAGAATATTGATAGCCTTATTTTGCAGCTTTTCAGGTCTTTTTTCAAAGAAAACAGTATTGATAAAGCCCATATCCTCGATATCCTTGCAAAGAGCTTTGCCTGCCCTGACAGTGCCTGCCATTATGCAAACCGTATATCCGCCCTTGAAAAGAGGAAAAAGCTCCTCCTTAAGCTGAGAAAGAGTACCGCTCCACGCATTAAAGCTTTGAACACGGAAGTTTGCAAGGTGAGCGACAGGTGTGTCAAAGCTTCCACGAGGTAAAGAATCCATATATATTGCATTATGCTTTTCATAAACAGATTTAAGCTCGTCAAAATTAAGATTAAATTTATCAAGCCCTTTGCAAAGCGTACCGTCCTCAACAAACCATTTAAGTTCTTCAAGATTAAGCTTTTCCTGCTTAATCATTTTTTCCTTAACTCTTGCGCTTTCAACAACAAAAAGCCTGTCAAAATCATAATCAAACACACCGTTTGAATTATAAATAAGCGGCAAATACTTATCAAGGCAATTGAGATGAAGCCCCTGCCTTAATTTATCAATATCATTATTAAGCTTTTCCCTTGCCTTAATCGCCTTGCCCTTTAATCCTTTTGAGAGTGCCTCGATTTTATCGGCAAATTTAAAATTATCGTCAACAAGTACCTCGTTAGCCGGAGTAATTTCAATAAAATCGACCTTGCCGCTTCGCCTTTGAGTGTCGATATCGAAACTCGAAATAGTATCAACGGTATCGCCCCAAAATTCAATTCTTACAGGCTCGTTAAGATAGGTAGGAAAAATATCTATAATTCCGCCACGCACAGCAAATTGGCTTGTTCCGTCAACCTGGTCATAACGGGTATATCCTGCAAAAACAAGCTTTTTTCAAGCTCTGCTATATTAATCTCATCGTTAACGCTGATTTTAAACGTTCTTTTTCAAGTTCCTCAGGCGGCATAGTATATTGGCAGGCAGCTGCTGCCGACATAACAACAGCCGAATAATCGCCCTGAAGTATGCGTGACAAAACACCAAGCCTAATATGCTCAAAATCCCTGCCCACGCCTGCAACCTCAACAAAAGTCATCTCTCTTGTCGGGTAAAGCAAAACTCCGTCTTGAAGTTCGCTCAAGCACTCCTGCACCTTAACGGCAGTCGCCTCGTCGAGTGTGATAATAAATGATTTTTCACCCTTTTGGCAAAGCGAATGAGCAACAAAGCACTTAGAAATATCGGAAAGACCTATAACCCCAACGGGAGCATTATCGGCATTAACACTTTCGCTGAGGTTTATAAATTCCTTGCTTTTATTAAATTCATTAGAAAAACAGGACAATGCTTATCACCTTATCCTTTCAATTGATTATTATATTATGAGTTATACTTATTCATAGCCTCATCAATTTTTCCCGAAACTATTAATCTGACAGCGGCAGTTGCATGCTCAAGTGCCGATTTTAAATCAGCCTCCTGTTCCTTTGGAAATCTACCTAAAACCCAAGCTGCCAAGTCGTATTCCGGATTTGGCTTTTTGCCTACTCCGACCTTAACTCTCGGAAAATTCTCACTGCCCAAATGAGCAATAATGCTCTTTATTCCGTTATAGTATACCTGCAGAGCCTTTGCGCCTAATTCTTGTTTTGCCGACATCAAGTGAAATATCGTCATATACAACAATAACGTTTTCAACCGGAACTTTATAATACTTTGCCGCCTCGCCGATAGCCTCACCGCTTGCATTCATCATAGTTTGAGGCTTCATAACAAGGCATTTTTACCCTCAACAGTCATATCTGCGCAAAGAGCGTGATGCTTTAATTTTTTTATATCCACACCCTCCTCAATAGACAACAAATCCATTGAAAGAAAGCCGGCGTTATGACGTGTCATTTCATATTTAGCACCGGGATTTCCAAGACCTGCAATAATAAAATCATATTTACCTGAGCCAAATTCTTTCTTTCTAAAAAACATATAATTCCCTCGTTTGCGCCGCAAATGCAAATACGGCAAAAGAGCGTACATAATAAATATATGTACGCTCCGACGTTTTAATTTTTAATCTTCTGTCTTTTCAAACTCAGAGAATTCTCTCTCCTCGTCCGGCTTTTCATAATTATACATATTTTCATCTTTAACGTGCTTTGCAATATACTCGTCACGGTCAAAGAGTTCATCTGCCTTAACCTTCCAAGCCTTAGCAGCGGCAATAGTCTTATCAAAGAGTTCGTTTGCCGATTCAGGATGCTGCATCTCTGTTGAATATGCGCCCGTTTCTGCAACCATCTTGCTGATAGCGCCCGGATTATCAAGAACAGGGCAAGGACGAAGCATATTGTTTGAGAAAGGCTGATTACGCTTGTAAGCCATAAAGAGCGGACTTTGAAGCGCTTCAAGAACAGAATGTTCCTTAATATTAACATTAGAATAGTGAACGAAAGCGCAAGGCTCACAGTCACCGTTTGAATTGATATGGAAATAATGGCGACCGCCTGCGATACAGCCTTGAACATACTCGCCGTCGTTCCAGAAATCAAGAGCAAAAATAGACTTGGTATGGCGCCACTCGTGCATCTTCTTATACATCAAAGCACGCTGCTCAGGAGAAACCATAAGATCTGTTACAGCACCGTTGCCTGTTGGCATATATGTAAAGAACCAAGCAAATTTAACGCCACGTTCAATAAGCCAATCCATATATTCGTCAGATGCAAGCACATCTGTATTTTTGCTTGTGTAGCAAAGGGAAGCGCCGAAAGGAACACCCCTGTCTTTAAGCCTTTGCATAGCGGCAGTACACTTTTTAAATGTGCCCTGACCTCTTCTAAAGTCATTTTCTTCTTCATATCCCTCAATTGAGAATGCAGGATAGAAGTTGCCGACCTCTTTAATTTCGTCAGCAAAGCTGTCATCAATAAGAGTACCGTTAGTAAATGAAAGGAATGCGCAATCCGGATTTTCACGGCAAAGGCGCATAAGGTCCTTTCTTCTCATTGTAGGCTCACCGCCTGTGTAAAGGTACATATAAGTACCAAGCTCTTTACCTTCTTTGATAATCCTTGCAAGGTCATCATAAGAAAGCGAGCTTGTATGACCGTATTCTGCTGCCCAACAGCCTGTGCATTTAAGGTTACAAGCGGCAGTCGGGTCCATAAGAATAGCCCAAGGAACGTTACAGCCGTATTTTTCAATAGCTGCCATTCTCTTTGTATAACTGTTTATTGCAACATTCATAAGCGGAGGAACAAGCTTTGTAAGCACGTGTTCGTCCATGTTGCAAATCAAATCCTCTGCAAACTTCATCCAATTGTTATTAGGGTCATCCATAACCTTATGAAGACCTGCGTATGTTGAACGGTTTACCTTTTTAACGTCAAATTTTTCTACGAGATTGAGAATTCTCGGAGCGTTTCTCTTGAAATCCTTGCGTGCATACTTAACGGCCTGTTCAACCGCTACCGACGCAACCTTTTCCTTGAAAGAAGCCATAATTAAATCCTCTCTTAACCAACTTTAATAGTTAATTTCATTATTTATTTTATGCGTTACCTAATATTGAATTATATTACTTTTATTAAAAAAGTCAAGTTATTTTTAGCCAAACGGTCTGTTTTGCACTTTGCAATAATAAACAGTTTGCCAAAAAATGCACCATATAATATATGATTTAAGGCTTATAAATATCAAAATCTTATTTGGAATTTAAGCCTGTAAGTCTTATCTGTTTTATTTTTATACATATCGTTGCAATGAGCACCCCAGCTGTCATATCCTCCGACACCTTGTTGCCTTGCAATAAGCCTTACAACGGTTTTGTTATATTCAGGCATATCCTTTTGGTGCCAAACATCTTCAATTTCCTTAGGAAGATAATGGCAAACATTAAGTTCCATTTGCGGCTCAGCAACTACCGAAAATACTTTTTGTTACCGACAAGAGTAGCATATCTTACACCTGTTCTGTTGCCGCATTCCTGCGGTTTAAGATAGTCAACCCAAAGGTCATTTACAGTCGTGTTATAAAGACCGATTTTAGCAGCGTTGCATCTGTCAATATAATTTTCTTCAGGGCCGTTGCCGAGATATGTAAGATTTTCAAAATCCTTAGGAAGCTCGAAAAGAACGGAAACCTCAGGAATTTCAGGAAGCGATGCATCGGGATAAAACTGAAGGTCAACTTCCATACCCTTTGAAGTAATCGTATAAATCACCTGTGCTTTAGACTCAGGCTGTGTGCAAACGGTGGCACCGCCTGTAATAATAACCTTTTGCCGTCCTCAAGCACCTTATAATTATTAATAGACCATTTTGTATTGTTGAAAATACCCGGTGTGTCGCCTGCATCTCTCCAACAACCGAGACGTGAGCCGGCTCTTGTGCCACGGTCGTTATCGGTAAGCGCTCTCCAGAAATTAAGGCGCATAGGAGCACTTAAAAGTTCTTCACCGCCGACCTTTATAGAATAAAGCTGATTGCGCTCTCTTCTTTCAAATCTTACGTTTACGTCATCACTTATTACTCTGAGTGAACCGTATGTATCATCAACAATAAGCGGCTGGTCAACCTCAAGCTCATCGTATGTATTTTCAAATTCGTTTATTACAAATTGCTCCTCAGCAACAATGTGACCTGCCTTGCAATATTCATTATCTTCTTTTGTTTTTAATTCGAGATTAAGATAGCACTCTGTCTTAATTCTGCTGAGTTCAAGGTCAATAACGGTTTTTTCACCCGGCTTAACATCCAAAACGAGAGTACCGCTGCAAAATTCACCCTTGTCAGAGCTTTGGCTCCAATGAAGCTCATACTCGTTAAGGTTAGTAAACATAAATTTATTTTTAACCTCAACTATTCCTCTAGCGGCGTCAATAGCATTGAAATCAACATTTTGATAAAGCTTTTTTATCTCGCAAAGCTTAGGAGTAACTTTTCTGTCACCGAAAAGAAGCCCATTGCCGCAGAAATGACCGTCGTGCGGGTTTTCGCCGAAGTCACCGCCGTAGGCAAGATATTCCTTTCCGTTTTCATCCTTGGTAAGAATACTTTGGTCAACCCAATCCCAAACAAAGCCGCCCTGCAAACAAGGGTATTTATCCCAAAGGCGTGTATATTCGTCGGTAGAACCGCAAGAGTTACCCATAGCGTGAGTATATTCGCACAGAATATACGGTCTGCCGTCACGCTGAGTTACAGCATATTCCTCACATTCCCAAGGTCTTGCATACATCTTTGACTGAACATCCGAAAGCTCCTTTTCATCAGGGGCACGGTGACATTCAAAATGAACAAATCTTGTTTTATCAGTATCCTTAATAAATTGATACATTTTCTTTGGAATAGCACCGCCGAGAGATTCGTTGCCAAGCGACCAGCAAACAACACTTGTCACATTCTTATCCCTGTTGTACGTAGCCTTAATTCGCTCCATACAAGCCTTTTCCCATTCAGGACGTGACGCCGGAAGCTGAGGACAGCCTACAATAGTTGACCAACCCGTTCCGTGAGTTTCCATATTATTTTCATCAATAACATAAAGACCGTATTCGTCGCAAAGCTCCAAAAATTTAGGGTCGTTAGGATAATGAGAGGTACGAACAGCGTTCATATTGGACTTTTTCATCATCTCAATATCATAACGCATTACATCTTCACTCATATATCTGCCGGTATGGCAATCAAATTCGTGCCTGTTAGTACCCTTAAATACTACTCTTTGATTATTGATACGAATAATTCCGTCCTTAATCTCGACTTTTCTGAAACCGATTTTTTGGCTGATATATTCAATCGGCATTCCGTTATCCTTAAGAGTAATTACCATAGTATAAAGATAAGGACTTTCGCTTGACCAAACATTAACGTCGGTAACAATCGCCTTAAGTTTAGTTTGGTGATCCTCATTGGCATATTGGCTGTCAAGCGCAACAGTGTTGCCGTCTTTGTCAAGAATACTCAAATCAAGGCTGAGACTTTCATAAGAGCCGTTAGTTTTAACAAGAATATCTGCATAGCCGTCGTTTAAAGTAACGTCAGGCTCGGCAACAACCTCGAAATCCCTGATATACTGCCTTTCGGTAGTATAAATATATACATCACGGAAGATACCGCCCAAGCGCCACATATCCTGACACTCAAGCCAAGAGCCGGTGCACCAGCGATAAACTTCTACACCAATAACGTTTGAGCCTTCCTTAATATATTTCGAAATATCAAACTCGCTTCTGTGGAAGGTTGACTCGCTGTATCCCACTCTTTCGCCGTTGATATAGAGATAAAATGCAGACTCAACACCCTCAAAGCAGATTACAACACGCTTATTCAAAAGTGATTTGTCAATATGTACCTTTTAACATAACAGCCTACGGGATTATGCTTTGTAGGAGCATTAGGCGGGCAAATATCCTCGCTTCCTTCCCAAGGGTAACGAACATTGCAATACTGCGCCTGGTCATAACCTTGCATTTGCCAAGAGCCGGGGACCTTAATAGTGTCCCAATTATGAGTATCATAATGAGGCTGAGCAAAATCACTCGGCCTGTAAGCATAATTTTTATAAAGCTTAAATTTCCATTTTCCGTTTAAAAGTTTAGAACGGCTTGAAGCAAATCTGTCGGCTTTTTTAGCCTCGTCAAAATTTTCATAAGGCATAAACGTTGCATGTTGCGGAAGCTTATTAACACCCACAATTTCAGGATTTGACTGCCACTCCGTATATCCGTCAATAAAGTTTCTTTCCATAAATCGTTCTCCGTTTAATATTTTATCTGCGGTGCCACTTGCCCTCTTGATAACCCTCTTGCTTAAGTGCAACGCCTACGCTCTTAAGCAAAATTACCAAGTCAAGCTTAATTGACCAATTGTCACAATAAATCTTGTCATATTTCATTTTCTTCATAAGCGAAATTTCATCTCGACCGTTGATTTGCGCAAGTCCCGTAAGTCCCGGTCTGAAACGATACACGCCATATTCAAGCCTTAGCCTGTGCGCTCTCATTTCACTCGAAATAAGCGGCCTAGGCCTTCTAAAAACTCATATCGCCTTTAAGAATATTCCAAAGCTGCGGAAGTTCATCAAGACTTGTTTTTCTTAAAAACTTTCCGACCTTTGTAATATACTGCTCCGGATTTTCCAAATCGCCCGTAGCAACATTCGGCGTATTGTTTTTCATAGTTTGAAATTTGTAAATTTTAAACGGCTTGCCCTTTCTTCCTCTTCTCTCGTGGGAGAAAAATACGCTTGTATTAGGTGTAAGCAAATTCGCAATACAAATCACCAAAAAAAGCGGCGACAAAATTATCAGTGCGAAAAACGATACAACTATATCAAAAAGCCGTTTAAACTTTGTCGGTGCAAAAAATTTTTTAAACTTCTCTTTCATCTGTTTAACATTCCATTCATCACATTTATAAAATTAATTTAAACCATATAATGTGGATAACCTAAGTGATTATACGACATATATTCTAATTATGCAATTTTTTATAACAATTTTAATTATTATTGCCATTTTTGTTTTTTTTATATATAATAACAAAAATATGCATAAAGCTAAAATCATATAAATTTTGTGGATTTCACATATAGTACATATAATTATGCTTTATGTCAACAAATATTTTTATACGGACGGTAATCATTATGAAAAAAACATTAAGTATTTTATTATGCCTTGCATTTATGCTTGTAAGCTTCACAGCCTGCTCGTCAAACGCTATGACGGAAAAAAATGTCACAAAAACGGTAGATACGGCTTTTGCGGCACTTAAAGAATTTGATACGGATACGCTTCAAAAATACGTTGACTCATCTACTCTTAACACAATCGTCGGCTATGCCGAAAAGCACGAGCAATTAAAACAACTCGGTCAAGCTATTTTTGAAAACGTAGATTACGAAATAAAGAGCATCGACCTTGACAAAAAAACCGTAACGGTAACAGTTAAAAATAAAGATTTGGCACAGGGTGCATCCGAATTTGCAAACGAGCTTAAAAAGGATTATTCCGCTTTTCAACTTCTTGCAAAGCTTAGTGACGATACTTTTCTTGACTCCAGACTTGCCCAACTTAAAGAAAAAATTGCCGACGCTCAAATGGAAGAAAACGGTGTTGACATCACTCTTAATATTGAGCAAGGAAGCAAAAATCTCAAGCTTACCTTTGACGATACGGCAGAAAATGCGGTATCCGGCGGAGCGCTCAGTTCAATCAAAGCAATTTTCGGAAAATAAGCAATAAATATACTTGTTATATATTATATAATTTATTTAAAATAATTAGTGACATTGAGTGCCATTCGTGTTATAATGGCAGTTGGTACTAATTAACGAGGTGTAAATTATGGCAAATAAATTTGTTACAGCCATTTTTGGCGATTACTCTAAAAAAGAGGTTAAAAGAGTTAAAAAAACTGCAGACAAGGTTCTCGCTTTAGAGGACAAGTATGCAGCTATGAGCGATAAAGAGCTTACCTCTCAAACCGAAATTCTTAAGGGCAGGCTTGCAAACGGCGAAACACTTGACGATATTTTGCCGGATGCATTTGCAGTTTGCCGTGAAGGCGCTTGGCGTGTTCTCGGAATGAAGCATTTCCCCGTTCAGATTATCGGCGGTATCGTTCTTCACCAGGGCAGAATCGCCGAGATGAAAACCGGTGAAGGTAAAACCTTGGTTGCTACCCTCCCTGCATACCTCAACGCTCTTACAGGCGAAGGTGTTCACATTGTAACAGTCAACGATTACCTTGCAAAGCGTGACTCCGAATGGATGGGCAAGCTTTATCGTTTCCTTGGCTTAAAGGTAGGTCTTATCATTCACGAAAAGACTAATGAGCAAAGGCAAGATGCTTACAACGCAGATATCACTTACGGAACTAATAACGAGATGGGCTTTGACTATCTTCGTGACAATATGGTTCAGTATAAGGAAGAAAAAGTACAGCGTGGCCACGTTTTCGCAATTGTCGATGAGGTCGACTCAATCCTTATTGATGAGGCTCGTACTCCTCTTATCATCAGTGGTAAGGGCGAACAGTCAACTGACCTTTACCGTCAGGCTAACGCTTTTGCAAAGACCTTAAAAATGGTTAAGGTTGCAAAAATGGACGAAAAGCAGGATACGGAATCAACCTACGACGGCGACTATATTGTTGACGAAAAGGCTAAGACCGCAACACTTACTCAAGACGGTGTTAAAAAGGCTGAGGAATATTTCCACGTTGAAAACCTTATGGATATTGACAACACCACACTTCTCCACCATATTGACCAGGCTATCAAGGCTAACGGCGTTATGAGAAGAGATATCGACTACGTTGTAACAGACGGTCAGGTTAAAATCGTTGACGAGTTCACAGGCCGTATTATGGAGGGCAGACGTTATAACGAGGGTCTTCATCAGGCTATCGAGGCTAAAGAGGGCGTAAAGGTTGAGCGCGAGAGCAAGACTCTTGCTACAATCACATTCCAGAACTACTTCCGTCTTTACAAAAAGCTTTCCGGTATGACAGGTACTGCTTCAACGGAAGCACCTGAATTTTCAGAAATCTACAAGCTTGATGTTGTTGAAATTCCAACTAACAAACCGCTTGCAAGAATTGACCATCCTGACGTTATTTTCCAAACAGAACGTGGAAAATATCACAATGTAATTGAAAAGATTAAGGAATGTCACGAAAAAGGACAGCCTGTTTTGGCAGGTACAATCAGCATTGAAAAGAGTGAACTCCTTTCAAAAATGCTTAAAAAGAACACATTCCTCACAACGTACTTAACGCTAAAAATCATGAGCGTGAGGCTGAAATCATTGCTCAGGCAGGTAAATTCGGCGCTGTTACAATCGCCACAAATATGGCAGGTCGTGGTACCGATATTATGCTCGGCGGTAACGCTGAATACCTTGCAAAAAGCGAAATGAAAAGAATGCAGTATTCAGACGAGCTTATTGCAGAGGCTACAGGCTTTGCGGAAACGGACAATGAGGAAATCATTGAAGCAAGAAAGACTTTCCAAGAACTTGAGGCTAAATATAAGACTGAAATTCAAGAAGAGGCTGACAAAGTAAGAGCCGTAGGCGGCTTATTCATTTTGGGTACAGAGCGCCACGATTCACGCCGTATTGATAATCAGCTTCGTGGACGTTCCGGACGTCAGGGTGACCCGGGTGAAAGTCAATTCTTCTTATCTCTTGAAGATGACCTTATGCGTTTATTCGGCGGTGAAAGAATGCAGGCTATGATGGCTCGCCTTACCGACGATGAAAATATGCCTATCGAGTCAAAGATGATTACAAGAACTGTTGAATCATCGCAGAAAAAGGTTGAAGGCAGAAACTTCGGCATAAGAAAGCAAACGCTTCAATATGACGACGTTATGAACCGTCAAAGACAGCTCATTTATCAGCAGAGAGATCAGGTTCTTGACGGAATTGACCTTACAGATAAAATTCTTCAAATGCTTGATACAAACATTGAGGAAAATGTTAAAAACTACTTTGCAGGCGACCATAAGAGCGATTGGAACGTAGCAGGCCTTAAGGAAAAATATAAGGGCTGGCTTACAACCGAGGACGACTTTAACGACGACGTTAATATGCTTTCGGTTCAAGGCACAATTGATATGCTTCAGGAAAGAGGCCATAAGCGCCTTGAGGAAAAGAGAGAGCTTCTCGGCGACGAAATGTTCCAAGACTTTGAAAGAATGGTACTTCTGCGCAACGTCGACGTTCTTTGGATGGACCACATTGACGCTATGGACGACCTCAAGCAAGGTATTCATCTTCGTGCTTACGCTCAGCAGGACCCTGTTGTTGCATTCCGTATGGAATCATACGATATGTTTGACGAAATGACGGCAACAATCCGTGAAAACACAGTCAGAATGATGCTTACAATTATGCCAAGACGTCAGGAGGACGTTGAAAGAAAGGCTGTTGCTAAGGTAACAGCTACTTCATCGGGCGGCGACGATACAGTTAAGCAGGCTCCCGTAAGAAAGGGCAAAAAGGTCGGTCCTAACGACCCATGTCCTTGCGGAAGCGGTAAAAAGTATAAGAAATGCTGCGGCGCTCCGGGCAAAGAGCATAACAATTAATTCTAAATAAAAAAGCAGTTGGATTTTTCAATCCAACTGCTTTTTTATTATATATGTTATTAATATTATAATCTTAATAGCTTCTTAGCGTTATTATAGAATATATCCTCCTGAGCCTTTTCATCAAGGCCGCAGGAAAGAACCTTTTGAATTTCAACCGTTGGGTGATGGAACGGAGAATCTATGCCAAACATAATTCTGTCCTTACCAACTGTTTCATAAGCCTCTTTAATCTTACTGCCCATTGGCATACCGCTCATTTCAAGTGTGATATTGTCATATCTCTTAGCCATTTTGATAGCAGCATCAATATAAACGCCGTGACCGTGACCCATATGAATCATAGTAACTCTTACATCAGGGTATTTTTCTGCAAGAAGCGCAATGCTCCAAGGAAGTGAGAAAGGCGGATGACCGCAATGGATAAATACAGGAACGTCATATTCCCTTGCAAAATTCATAACAGGATAAACTACAGGATCATCTGCAACAAATGCATCAAAAAGCGGTTGCATTTTGATACCCATAAAGCCCTCTTCGTTTATATAATGATTAAGCTTCTTTTCAACATCGTCTAAAGCTGGATTAACCCATACAAACGGAACAATCTTATCGGGATAAGACTGAAATGCGTCTACAACCTCATCATTGCCCTGAAAATTAGGTGCTGTTAAAAAGGTTTTTTCAATGTCATATTCATTCATCTGCTCAATCAGCTTTTCTTTGGTAAAGGCAACACCTGCCCAACCGCCGAATGTGCCGATATGTGAATGTGCATCAATTTTTTTCATTTTAATTATCTCCTAAATAATTTTATTGTAAAAAATTTATTTCACTCTGGGAAAGAAGAAAGAAATACCGTAGGGGCGAACATTGTTCGCCCGCTTCTCAAACACGGAATTTCAATCGGGGTCCACGAAAAGCGTTAGCTTTTTGGGGAAGAGGAGAAAGGAATGAAGTGTTTATTATGAATTTTGTAAGAAATTCATTCAAACACGGAATTTCTTTCGACGAAGCCGTTTTATCAGTAATTTAGCCTACCATTTTTTTGAGCTTAGCAGTTACCTTTGTTTTGTCAAATACAACGATAAATACTGCGGCAACTACAACACCTACTACTGTTTGAATAGCAAGAGTAGGGAGAGTAGAAAATGCATAAGCCTTGTCAAAAAGGAAAATTTTAACTACCGTATATGCAACAATCTGCCATACACCGCCGAGAATTGCGCCTACAATATAGCCTACAACCTTGTTATTCTTAATCACCTTTTCCATAATAAGAGCACAAATAAGCGCCATAATGAACTTAATAATAAATGTCGGGGCAACCCAAGCGCTGTAGCCGCCGATAAGGTCCGCAAGAGCTGCGCCGATACCTGCCGCAAGCGGAGCTTTTTCCAGCCTAAAAATACAATAGCAAGGAAAATCATACTGTCGCCTATGTGGGTATAACCGTTTACAAACGGAATTTTAAATGTGCAAGTAAATACAAATACCAATGCTGCCATAACAGCTGTAAATGTTATAGCTCTAACATTGATGCGAGCATTTTTTGTGTTTTTTTTCATTATGCTCACCTCCTTGCCCAAAAGAATACCATTATTCTGTATACTTATCAATAATCAATTTTAAGTATTTTTTAGTATACAGTTTATTTTCATATATAATATATATTAATTACTATTTATATAAGGGGTTTTGGCAACAGAAATTGTTAGGAAAATATATACAAAATAAGAAAATTTTGAAAAAATCGAAAAAAAGTATTGACAACTAAGCAAAAAGGTAATACTATTATAACAGAGTTAGCACTCAGGTGTTGAGAGTGCTAACGATATGATAAAGAGGTGGAAAGGATGATAAGTGAAAGACGACACGCAATACTTGGTTTAATTATTGAGCACTATTTGCGTACCGGCGAGCCGATTGGCTCAAAAGCATTATGTCAGCTTCTTCCCTACTCAATATCGAGTGCCACAATAAGAAACGAGATGGCGTATTTAACGCAATTAGGCTTTCTTGAACAAAGGCATACAAGCGGCGGCAGAGTTCCGAGCAAAACTTCTTTCAGATATTACGTTGATAATATTATGAAAGAAAAGCCGATAAGCGAATACGAGATGAACAAAATCAATGAAGCGCTCTCGGTAAACTCAGGCGATCCGGAAAGGCTTTTGCTTGATGCCTGCAAGCTTTTGGAGGAATATTCACATTGTGCAGCATTTTGCGCAACGCTCGAAGACCCTTATGATTGCATTCAGGGTGTTGACTTAATACCTGCCGGCAATCAAAAAGCAATGCTCGTTATGCTTACGGTCGGCAGTAAAATCAAATCCTCATTAATCAATATGCCTTGTGCACTTGACGAGGATTTCAGGCAAAAGTTTTACGATGTTTCGGCTAAGTTTTTGGTAGGCACTCCGCTTACAGACGTTAATTTGGCATTAATCCAAAGTGCAGTCGGCGTTGCAGGGGCAAGAATATTCGATATGCTTCCTGCTCTCACCTCGCTTTGTGCATTATGCGATGAAGCATCACACAGCAAATTAAGCCTTGAGGGCGAAACGAATTTGCTTTCTCACGATGAGCTTGGCTCCGATTTATACAAAATCCTCGGCTTGCTTACCGGCAAAAAGCAATTGATGGAGCTTTCAAAGCGCTTTGCAAATTCAAATCACACCAGGCTTTTGATGATAGGCGATGAAAATCCATTATATGAAATGAAAAACACATCAACGCTTATTGCCAAATTTAATTATGAAGGCGGTCAAAAGGCTGTTTTAGGTGTTATCGGCTCAATGCGAATTGATTATGAAAGCATTTTGCCGAAAATAAAATATATAATCAACACAGTTGATACACTTCTTTCAAAGAAAGGGGCATAAAATATGAGTAAAAAGAAAAACGATGAAGAAAAAGAAGTAAAAACCGAAGCTGAAAATCAAGAGGAAAGCAAGACCGATGCGGATGATAAGAAGGCAGAGGCAAAAGAAAAAGAAAAATCCGCTTGAAAAAGAGCTTAAGGACACAAAGGACCAGCTTTTTGAGAGTTACGGCGGAATATTCAAACTTCCGCAAGCGCAGCGAAAAAGAAAAAAATGAAAGCTTCGCTTTTGCAACAATCAAAGCAGTTTCGGAAATCCTTGCCACGGTTGATAATCTCGAAAGAGCGCTTGCAAATGAGCAGGAGGATTACGAGGGACTTAAAAAGGTGTTCAAATGACCTATGACGGTCTTATGGCATCACTTAAAAAAATTAGGCGTTGAAGCCTACGGCGAGCAGGGCGATGAGTTTGACCCGAATTTTCATCACGCAGTAATGCACATTGATGATGATTCGCTTGATGCAAACGTAATCACCGACGTGTTCCAAAAAGGCTATAAATATAATGACAAAGTTGTCAGACCTGCTATGGTCAAAACAGCAAACTAATAATACAAACTCAGGAGGAAAAAGATTATGTCAAAGATTATAGGTATTGATTTAGGTACAACAAACAGCTGTGTAAGCGTTATTGAAGGCGGCGAGCCGGTAGTAATTCCTAACGCTGAAGGCGCAAGAACAACCCCGTCTGTAGTAGCATTTTCTAAGGACGGCGAAAGAATGGTAGGTAACGTTGCAAAGCGTCAGGCTATCACAAATCCGGAAAAGACTATTTCTTCAATTAAAAGACATATGGGTTCTGATTACAAGGTAAACATTGACGGCAAGGCATATACACCTCAGGAAATCAGTGCTATCATTTTGCAGAAATTAAAATCAGATGCAGAGGCTTATCTGGGTGAAAAGGTAACAGAGGCTGTTATCACAGTTCCTGCTTACTTTACAGACTCACAAAGTCAGGCAACTAAGGACGCAGGTAAGATCGCAGGTCTTGATGTAAAGAGAATTATCAACGAGCCTACTGCCGCTGCTCTTGCTTTCGGTATTGATAAAGAAGACGACCAAAAGGTTATGGTATATGACCTCGGCGGCGGCACATTCGATGTATCCATCATTGAAATGGGTGACGGCGTTCAAGAGGTACTTGCAACAGCAGGTAACAACCACCTTGGCGGTGATGACTTTGATAAAAAGGTTATGGACTATATCATAGCTCAGTTCAAGAGTGAAACAGGTATTGACCTTTCAAATGATAAAATGGCTATGCAGAGAGTTAAGGAAGCTGCAGAAAAGGCAAAAATTGACCTTTCAGGTATGACCACAGCTCAAATTTCTCTCCCATTTATCACAGCAGACGCTACAGGTCCAAAGCATCTTGAAATGACACTTACACAGGCTAAGTTCAACGAAATGACAGCAGACCTTGTTGAATCAACAATGGGACCAGTTCGTCAAGCTATGAAAGATTCAGGCCTTTCAATGAACGATATTGACAAGATTTTGCTTGTCGGCGGTTCTACAAGAATTCCTGCTGTTCAGGAAGCTATTCAAAAGTTCAGCGGCAAGGAGCCATTCAAGGGAATCAACCCTGATGAATGTGTTGCTATGGGTGCAGCTCTTCAAGGCGGTGTACTCGGCGGTGACGTTAAGGGCTTACTTCTTCTTGATGTTACTCCTCTTTCACTCGGTATTGAAACCATGGGCGGTGTAAACACTGTTATCATTGAAAGAAATACAACCATTCCTACTAAAAAGAGCCAGATTTTCTCAACAGCTGCTGATAACCAAACTTCAGTTGAAGTTCATGTTCTTCAGGGTGAGAGAGAATTTGCTAAGGATAACAAAACACTCGGTATGTTCCACCTTGACGGCATTCTTCCTGCAAGAAGAGGTGTTCCTCAAATTGAGGTAACATTTGATATCGATGCTAACGGTATCGTTCACGTATCTGCTAAGGATCTCGGCACAGGCAAGCAGCAAGAAATCTCTATCACAGCTTCATCAAATATGAGCAAGGAAGATATTGATAAGGCTGTTAAGGAAGCTGAGCAGTTCGCAGAAGAAGATAAGAAGAAGAGAGAATCAGTTGACCTTCGTAACAATGCAGACCAAATGGTTTACCAGACCGAAAAGCTTATCAGCGAGGACGGCGACAAATTCTCAGCAGACGATAAATCAGCTCTTCAAACTAAGGTTGACGCATTGAAGGAAGCACTTAAGGGCGACAATGAAGATGCAATCAAGTCGGCTCAAGAGGACCTTCAAAACAAATTCTATGAAGTTTCTCAGAAGCTTTACGAAGCAGCACAGCAGGCACAGGGCGGTGCTCAGGCAGGCCCTCAAGGTGCAGGCTATAACCCGAATGCTCAGGCACAAGGCGGCGGTCAGGAATACACTGACGCTGACTACACCGAGGTAGACGACAACTAATATATAAACAGCACAAGGCTCCCTTAACAAGGGAGCTGTCAGCTTGCTGACTGAGGGATTTAAAGGGCGAACAATGTTCGCCCCTACGGTATTTTAGGTTATTCACGCATTATAATCCGTAAATCCTTTGTCTACACAAGCACATATATAATTCATTAACAAAAACAGAAAGGGTTAAAGTATAATGCCTGAAGATAAAAGAGATTATTACGAGGTGCTCGGTGTAAGCCGTGGCGCAAGTGATGATGAAATTAAAAAAGCATATAGAAAAACGGCAAAGAAATACCACCCTGACTTAAACCCGGATAATCCTGAGGCAGAGGCAAAATTTAAGGAATGTAACGAAGCATACGAAGTTTTGTCCGACCCTCAAAAGAAAGCACGTTATGACCAATTTGGCTTTGCAGGCGTTGACCCTAATTACGGCGCAGGTCAAGGTGCAGGAGGCTTTGGCGGCGGATTCGGCGGCGGATTTGACGGAGATATTGATTTAGGCGATATCTTTTCATCCTTCTTCGGCGGCGGATTCGGCACAAGCTCACGTAATCCTAATGCTCCGTCAAGAGGCAGAGATATTCAAGCCTCTGTTACTCTTACATTTGAGGAAGCCGCTAAAGGCTGCAAAAAGACCATCGAAGTTATGAGAGTTATGGATTGCAGCGAATGCGGCGGCACCGGAGCTGCCAAGGGCACAAGCCCGACCGTTTGCCCCGAATGTCACGGCTCAGGCGTTCAAACAGTTTCTCAGCGTACTCCGCTCGGTGTGATGAGTACTCAACGCACCTGCTCTCGTTGCGGCGGTAAAGGTAAGATTATCAATACTCCATGCCACAAATGTAACGGCAAGGGTAAGGTCAGAACAAGAAAGAAAATCGAGGTCAACATTCCTGCCGGTATTGACAATAACCAAATTGTCAACGTTCGAGGCTTTGGTAATGCCGGCTCAAACGGCGGTCCGTCAGGCGACCTTAAGGTTATTATCAGCATTAAAAAGCATCCGTATTTCAACCGTGACGGCTATGATGTATGGGTTGATAAGCATATTTCTATTGTCGAGGCAACTCTCGGCGCAGAAGTCAATGTACCTACACTTGACGGCGACACCAAACTTAATATTCCTGCCGGAACTCAGCCGGGCGAAATCTTTACGCTCAAGGGTAATAAAGGCATCACCCGATTAAACGGTATGGGCAAAGGTGATGAACACGTCAGGGTTATTGTTGATATTCCTAAGAACATTTCAAACGAACAAAAAGAACTTCTTAAGGAATTTGACAAAACATATACTCCACCAAAAAACGGCGGAAAAGAAGGCTTTTTTGATAAATTTAAAAAGAAATAACATTTGAGGCAACTGAAAATCAGTTGCCTCAAACTGTCGATAAAGTGGCTAAAGCGCACCGTGTTTGAATTTTTATAAAGTGATGATGTTTGCTTTTGCCAAAATTAAATCAAAAATGCATTTATTGAAAAGTGGCTTGAACGTAGTGTTCAAGCCACTTTTGGCGCTTTCCGTTTTTTGCTCGGGGGCAGTACCCACGTACAGCTCCCACTCGCAAGAAAACGAAATTTATCTCACTTTCTCGAACTTTGGCAGCGTGTAGAAATTTATAATTGAGCTTTTTCTTGACAAATCAATGACGTTGTGCTAAACTCAAGATAGTTAGCTTTGCCTAACTAATAATCGGTACAAAGGTGATATTATGATTAAAACTACGGTTGGAATTGAAGGAATGATGTGTGGAATGTGCGAATCCCATATCAACGATGTTGTCAGAAAAAATTTCAAGGTCAAAAAAGTCAGTTCCTCTCATATAAAGGCGCTTTGCGAAATAATAAGCGAAAATGAAATTGACGAGTCAAAGCTTAAAAAAGCAATTTCCGATACAGGATATAGCGTAACAAGTTTTAAAGCTGAGCCGTACGAAAAGAAAAAAGGATTATTTTCATTCCTTTCAAAATAAAATCAATGAAAAAAGCAGTTCAATCAAATTCAGATTGAACTGCTTTTCTTTGTGGTTTCATTTGATGTTCTGCTTTTGCCTCATATCAAAGTCTTATTCGCACCAAGCTTTAACTTGTTTTCTGAGCCAATCGCACCAAGCGTCTACACCCTCACCCGTTTTAGCACTGATAAAGAATATTTCAGCCTTTGGGTTAAGCTTCTTAATTCTTTCAACAACAGCGTCATCGTCAAAATCAAATACGCTTTTTGCATCGATTTTATTAATAAGAACAACATCGCAAATTGAAAACATAAGAGGATATTTGAGCGGCTTGTCGTCACCCTCGGGAACGGACAAAATCATTGCATTTTTAACTGCGCCCGTGTCAAATTCGGCAGGGCAAACAAGATTGCCGACATTTTCAAGCACAACAAGGTCAAGCTCATCCGTTCCAAATTCATCTATACCCTGCTCCGTCATTCCTGCGTCGAGATGGCACATTCCGAGCGTATGAAGCTGAATTGATTTAATGCCCATTTCGGCAATGGCTTTAGCGTCAACCGAGGAATCAATATCAGCCTCCATAACACCTATTTTCATTTCATCTTTAAGACGGGAAATTGTAGCCTTAAGCGTAGTTGTTTTGCCGGAACCGGGAGAAGACATAAGATTCAAAAGAAAGGTGTGCTCTTTTTTGAGCCTTTCTCTTATCCTGTCCGCCTCACGGTCGTTATTTTCAAAAACACTCTTTTTAATTTCTATTACTTTAAATTCGTCCATAATCATAAGCTCCTTATGAAAGCTTTGAAATTACATCTTCACGTTCAAGCGCACATTTTCTTGCATTTTCATTATGAGGAACGGCACGAAGAATTTTGCCGTCATAACGGGACACAAGATAATCACACTTTTTACCGTCGATTTCAAGAGTTTCAAGCGAATACTTTTCTGCAAGCGGCACTTGCTTTTTAAGATTTGACTTTTCAGTAAGCGCACCCGTAGGGCAAAGACTTACGCAAAGACCGCAGTTGGTACACTTTGTTTGGTCAAGAGGAAGCGCAAAAGCAGGTGCAACGCTCGTCTTAAATCCACGGCCTAAAAGACCGAGAACGCTTAACTGCTCGACTTCACGGCAAGAGCGAACGCAAAGGCCGCAAAGAATACATTTAGCAGTATTTCTTTCAATAAACGAATTGGAATCCTTTGTATATTTCTGCGGCATTTCGCCTGCAAAACGCTCAGGATGAATTTCATATCTCTGTGCAACATTCAAAAGCTTACACTTGAAATACTCACGGCAACCGCATTCAAGGCATCTTTCAGCCTCTTTTTGCGCTTGTTCAACAGTCAAGCCGAGTGAAACCTCATCAAAACAAGCCTTTCTCTTTTCGGCAGGAAGAACCTCGGCAACAATCTGTGCTTTTTTATCATTTTTGGAAAAATCAATTTTATTCTCGTCACGCTTGCTTATATAAGGCTCATTAAAATCAAGCTTTTCACCCTTTAGGTAAGCATCGACAACCTTAACGCACCTGTCTGCCTCACCGATAGCGGCAATAGCAATTGAAGCACCCTTATTTGTAGCGTCGCCAATTGCAAATACACCGTCAAGATTTGTAAGGAATGTGTCCTCATCTGCGGCAATAGTACCTCTTTGGGTAAGCTCAACCGTATTTTCAAAATCCTTGCCGTCAAGCTTTTGACCGATAGCCATAATTACACTGTCAAGCTCGAGATATTCCGTCTTGCCGTCAATTGCAACAGGACGTCTTCTGCCCGAAGCGTCAGGCTCGCCAAGCTCCATAAGCTGAAGCGTCATACCCGAAACCTTGCCGTTTTGAGAATGAATTTCAAGAGGATTTGTAAGGAATTTATAAGTAACTCCCTCCTCCTTTGATTCTTTAATCTCAATCTCCTCGGCAGGCATTTCCTTCTCTGTTCTTCTGTAAATTACATAAACTTCTTTAGCGCCGAGCCTTACAGCAGTTCTGCAAGCGTCCATAGCAGTATTACCGCCGCCGCAAACAGCAACTTTTTCGCCGATATCAACAGGATTGCCCTGAATTACACTTCTGAGAAAATCAATACCGCCGTAAACACCCTGTGCATCCTCACCTTTAACCCTCATAGGAGTTGATTTCCATGCACCCGGTGCAAGAATAACGGCATCATTTACGCTTTTAAGATTTTCAATAGTGATATCCTTACCGAGTTTAACATTATTGCAAAGGCGAACTCCTGTTTTTTCAATAATTTTAATTTCGCTGTCGAGTACCTCTTTAGGCAAACGATACTGAGGAATACCGTATCTGAGCATACCGCCCATTTTTTCCATCATATCGAAAACAGTTACCTCGTGGCCAAGCTGAGCAAGATAGTAAGCCGCAGTAAGACCGGCAGGACCGCCGCCTACAATTGCAACCTTTTTGCCTGTACTTGGCGCACACTCCGGCACAAAGCTGTCACCCTTAAGGTCAAGGTCAGCCGCAAAGCTCTTGAGCTGAACAATATTAATCGGCTCGTCAACCTTTCCTCTTCTGCAAGCCTTTTCGCAAGGGTGCGGACACACTCTGCCGATAGATGCAGGAAGCGGAATTTCTTTTTTTATGAGTTTCAATGCAGAATCAAACTCACCGTTGGCGATAAGACCGACATAACCCTGACAGTCAGTGTTTGCAGGGCAGGCAAGCTGACACGGAGCAATGCAATCACCGTCATGCGCCGACATCAAAAGCTCCATTGCAATTTTTCTTGATTTAACTACTCTTTCGCTCTCGGTATTAATTACCATACCATCGCTGACCTTAGCCGAGCAGGAACGAAGAAGTTTTGGTATACCCTGCGCCTCAACAACGCAAAGACCGCAAGCGCCGTAAACCTCAACAGCCTCATCATAGCAGAGAGTCGGAATATAAATTCCGTTTCGCCTTGCCGCTTCAAGAATTGTGCTGCCTACGGGAGCAGTAATTTCTTTACCGTTAATAGTTAATTTTACATTTTCCATTTTATCTGCTCCTCCTTACTTTCTTACTACCGCACCGAAACGGCAGGTAGCAATACATTTTCCGCATTTAATACATTTGTTTATATCAATTGTATGAGCCGACTTAACCTCGCCGGAAATAGCGCCGACAGGGCAATTCCTTGCGCAAAGAGTACAGCCCTTACACTTATCCTTATCAATTGAATATTCAATAAGAGATGAACATTCGCCGGCAGGGCACTTTTTGTCATTGATATGAGCGTCATACTCGTTTCTGAAATATTTAATAGTTGTCAATACAGGATTGGGAGCAGTTTGACCTAAGCCGCAAAGAGCGCCGTCCTTAATACCGTAGCAAAGTTCCTCAAGAAGCTCTACATCGCCCGGCTGACCGTTACCCTCGGTAATTCTTGTAAGAATTTCAAGCATTCTCTTAGTACCGATACGGCAGTGAATACATTTGCCGCAGCTTTCCTTAGCGGTAAAATCAAGGAAAAACTTAGCCATTCCCACCATACAGGTGCCCTCGTCCATAACAACCATTCCGCCTGAGCCCATAATAGCGCCCGTTGCGCCGAGAGCCTTATAGTCAATTACGGTATCAATAAGCTCAGCAGGAATACAGCCGCCTGACGGTCCGCCCATCTGAACAGCCTTAAATTCCTTGTCGCCCTTCATTCCGCCGCCGATATCAAAGATAACATCACGAAGAGTTTTACCCATAGGTATTTCAACAAGACCGCTTCTTTTAACCTTACCTGTTACGGCAAATACCTTAGTACCCTTTGAGCCTTCTGTACCCATAGCGGCAAAAGCTTCGCCGCCGTTATTGATAATCCAGCTTACGTTAGCAAAGGTTTCAACATTATTAATATTAGACGGCTTTTTCCAATAACCGCTTTGCGCCGGGAAAGGAGGTTTAAGCCTCGGCATACCTCTATGGCCCTCAAGTGACTCAATAAGCGCAGTTTCCTCACCGCAAACAAACGCACCTGCGCCTGCCTTAATCGTCATTTTGCAACTGAAATCGGTACCGAGAATATTATCACCCAAATAACCTGCTGCCGTTGCCTGCTCAATAGCTCTTTCAAGCCTTTTGATAGCAAGAGGATATTCCGCTCTTACATAAACAACAGCATTTTTTGCACCGATAGCATAAGCGCCGATAAGCATACCTTCAATAAGAGTATGCGGGTCGGATTCAATAACGGCTCTGTCCATAAAAGCGCCCGGGTCACCCTCGTCCGCATTGCAGATAAGATACTTTTCTTCTCCCTCACTCTGCCTTGCGGCGTTCCATTTAAACCAAGTCGGGAAGCCGGCACCGCCACGACCTGCAAGACCCGATGTTTTAATCACTTCAATAACATCCTCCGGCGTCATTGAGGTGAGTACCTTTTTAATTGCAGTATAACCGTCAGCATTAACGAAATCGTCAATTTCATCAGGATTGATAATTCCGCAACGGCGAAGTGCAATACGTGTCTGCTTGTTTAAAAATTCCTTATCCTCATCTGAAACAAGAAGAGAAGATATAATGCTTTCGTCACCCGTTTTAGCGTATTTGCTGATTTTTTCAGCGTCATTTTCAGTTACACGAACAAGGCGCTTAACCTCTTGACCGTCCTCATAAATATCAACAATAGGCTCAAGATAACACATACCTATACAGCCTGCAATAGTAAGCTTTGCGCCGTTTAAATCCTGCTTTAAAAGCGCCTGCCTAACCTTTTCTGCTCCTGCGGCAATACCGCAAGAACCTTCACCTACAACAATTTTCATCATTCTGCCTCCCTCAATTCCTTAAGTATTTTCTTAGTCTTTTCAGGAGTGAGTGAGCCGTATGTACTCTCATTAATCATCATAACCGGTGAAAGAGAGCAACAGCCGAGGCAGGCAACGCACTTAAGCGAGAACAGACCGTCCTCGGTAGTTTCGCCGTCCTCAATTCCAAGTTCATCCTTGATTGTCTGCAAAATAAGTTCACTTGAATTAACATGGCAGGCAGTACCCTGGCAAAGCATAATAAGATACTTTCCTACAGGAGCAAGACGAAATTGGGTATAAAATGTTGCAACACCCATAATCTCACTCTCGGCAATGCCTGTCCTTTCGCTTATGTAAATAATAGCATCCTTTGGTAAATAACCGTAGATGTCCTGAGTTTTTTGTAATATGGTAATCAGAGAACCTTTAACCTTAGCAAGTTCATCAAGAACTCCCTCTATTTGCTTGAGGTCAATCTTCTGCTCCACAAAAACACCTCCATAAGTTAATATACGCCGGCAAATACCGACAAATTCCTCAGTTTAATAATTAAACAATATTATAATACAGTATAAAAGCACTTGTTTCAAGCCATATAGTTAAAATTAAACATTTATTTAATATATTGTAAGATAATTCTAACTTTACAAAGCATATTTTTCCACTGCAACGGCAACCCCGTCTTCAGCGTTTGATTTTGTCACAAACTTAGCGTGTGATTTACATTCATCACTCCCGTTTTCCATAGCAAACGAATATTTTGCAAAATCAAGCATAGGGCAATCGTTTTCCGCATCGCCAAAGCTCATAACCTCGTCTGCGCCGATACCTATATTTTCGCATATTCCGAGAAGTGCGCTTCCTTTATTTGCAGTCTTAGACGTTGCCTCAATAGTACCCGGGAGGCTTGAGCAAACGTCAAGCCCATATTCCTCAAGCTTTTTCTTTACATTCTCATACTTTTCATCATAAATGCCGTAAAAGGTGATTTTTTCCATTCCCTTGCCGTCATTTTTCATAAAATCAATAAGCGAGTCGTAGCCGTCCATAGTTTGAGCCACCTCGTCAAGAAATTTTTGCGGCAAGCCCATATTTTGAAACAGCTTCTCTGTTCCGAGTTGGTAACAGCTTTTGCCGTTTATATAAATTTCAAAAAATACATTTTGTGTCAAAAAGTATTCAACAATCTCTCTTGCAAGCTTGTCCTCAATAAGGTCTGCATGAATTATTTTCTTAACATTTCTGTCAAATACGCAAGAGCCGTTTGAATAAATAATATAATCAACGAACGGCACTTGACTGATAACATTGTCGATAAGTGTCATAGGTCTGCCTGTAGCAACGGCAATTTTATTCCTTTATCGTGTGCCGTTTTGAGCGCATTATATGTTCTGTCAGTCACCGTCAAATGGTCCGGCGCCATAAGAGTTCCGTCAAGGTCGGTCGCAATAAGCTTAATCATTCAGCCTGTCCTCCAAAATAATATAATATATAAGTTATATTCTGAATTATAACACGTAGTTCAAATTTTTTCTATACTGTATTTTACACAAAGAGAATAAACAATTGAGCAAAAAAATTGTGTGCCAAGCATCAAAAGTACATGGGTATCCTCAAATGTTAAAAATGCAATCCTGTCATTATTGTTATAAATTTCAAAGCCTTTGAAAAACTTCACTTTAATAGTTAAATTAACAAAATCAACTCTCTTTGTTATAATTTCAAAAAGCTTATCGATTTTCTTTTTCATTTTGAAAATTCTTATAATTTTTTTTATAAATTTCATCATCATATATTTTTATGCTTAAAAAATACAAAAAATGTGTTATACTAAAGTCAAATATAAATGCGGTGAAAATTATGAAAAAAAATATTAAAAGCTTTTTATTGTTTTTGTTTGTGGTAATGCTCGGCTTTGTGGCAAGCAGTTATTATTTCGGCTCAGACGTTTTCAATGTTGAAAGTATTATTAATCTTATTGAAAATAAACAAAGCACTTCGGTATTGAAAATAGACGACAGCAAATACAATGCTGACGGCGGATTTTACTATTCGAGCTTAAACGATGAAGAAAAACGAATATACGACAAAATCTATGCACGTGCAAAAAATCAGAAAACGCAAATTAAAATCCGTTCAAATATCGACGAAGAGAGAATACTTGAAATAGCTATGTTTGTTTATAACGAGCACCCTGAGCTTTTTTGGCTCAACGGAGCATTCTCAATTGACACATCGAAAGTTGTAACGCTTAAAAGCAGTTATAATTCAAACGAAATTGCGAAGCTGAGCGAGCAAATCAAAAGCAAAACCGACTCGATTATTCAAAATTTGAACAGCAATATGAGCGATTATGAAAAATCTCTTTATTTATATGAATATTTAATAACGAACACGTCTTATGCCAATGAGGCGATAGACAATTTGGATAATATGCCTTGGGCTTCCTCTCTTGTGGGTGTGTTCACTATGGGCAAATGCACCTGCACAGGATATGCAAAAGCATATCAATATCTTCTTCAGCTTTCCGGAATAAACTGTGCCGTTGTCAGCGGAAAAGCAACAACGCCGCAGGGTAGAAGGTCCCATGCTTGGGTAATTCAGGAATGTGACGGCAGTTATTACTATACCGACCCTACGTGGGGCGACTGTTTTGATGAAAGCAACAAAGAATATATAAGCCATTCTTATTTTTGTTTGAGCGAAAGTGAAATTGAAAAAACGCATACTATTAATCACAAAGACATTTTGCCGAAATGTACGGCAAACAAGGATAATTATTTTGTAAAAAATACTCTCCTTTTCTCCTCTTACAGCAGAGCAGACATAAAAAAAGCTTTAAAATCCTGCGTTGAAAACGGAAAATACTATGCAGAACTTAAATTTACAAACAAGAGCGCATATATTGATGCAAACAACGAGCTTTTCAAACAAGGACAAATATACTATATTTTAAGCGTAATGAGTTTAAAAAATAAGAATATTGATGTTAAAAACATAAAATATTCAAACAACGACAACCTCTGTGTAATTACAATATTTTTTGATAAAGCAAATAATTGACAAATGTATATTTTGCATAATTATAATGTGATATAAGCGTGCGGAGCATTATTATGCTAAATAATTAGAATAATTTGTTAATTTTATGTATATCTATTCATTGATAATTGACAACGTGTCCCGTAACTGTTATAATAGGGGCAGCGTCAAAGGCGGCGCTGTTGTGCAGAGTTTAATACAGATTGCTGATATTACGCTCTGTTTTTTTCATAAAAAATATTAAAACTATGGAGGTTTTAGTAATGAAGTATTCAGAGAGGGTACTCGAAGAGTTAAAGAAAAACAATCCTTATCAACCTGAGTTTATTCAGGCTGCTACAGAAGTGCTTGAGTCACTTTCACCTGTAGTTGACACAGATCCGAGATATGAAAAGGCAGGACTTTTGGAAAGACTTGTTGAGCCTGAAAGAACAATTATGTTCCGTATTCCTTGGGTTGACGACAACGGCGAGGTTCATGTTAACCGTGGATATCGTGTTCAGTTTAATTCAGCTATCGGTCCTTACAAGGGCGGCTTAAGACTTCATCCAAGCGTAAACCTTTCAATCATTAAGTTCTTAGGCTTCGAGCAGATTTTCAAAAACAGCCTTACAGGTCTTCCTATCGGCGGCGCTAAGGGCGGTTCAGACTTTGACCCTAAGGGCAAGAGCGATATGGAAATTATGCGTTTCTGCCAAGCTTTTATGAATGAGCTTTATAAGTATGTTGGCGCTGACGAGGACGTTCCTGCCGGCGACATCGGTACAGGTGCACGTGAGGTTGGATATCTCTACGGTCAATATAAGAAACTTACAAACAGAAGTGAAGGCGTACTTACAGGTAAAGGTTTAAGCTTTGGTGGCTCTCTTGCAAGAACAGAGGCTACAGGCTACGGTCTTGTTTATATCACCGAGGAACTTCTTAAAGACCACGGCAAGAATATTCAGGACGCAAGAATCGCAGTTTCAGGCTCAGGTAACGTTGCTATTTATGCAATCGAAAAAGCTGAACAGCTTGGCGCTAAGGTTATTTCCTGCTCCGATTCATCAGGCTATATCATTGATGAAAACGGCATTGATGTTGATGCAGTTAAACAGATTAAGGAAGTTGAAAGAAAGAGAATTAAGGAATATCTCAACTACCATCCTGACGCAACATACGGTGAGGGTTCAGTTTGGGATAACGTTATTTGTGACGTTGCACTTCCTTGCGCTACTCAAAACGAAATCAACAAGGTTGAAGCTCAAAGACTTGCAGATTCAGGCTGTTATGCAGTATGCGAAGGCGCTAATATGCCTACTAATGCTGAAGCTACAGAAGTATTCCTTGACAGGGATATTCTTTTCCTTCCGGGCAAGGCTTCAAATGCAGGCGGTGTTGCTACATCTGCACTTGAAATGGGTCAAAACTCAATTCGTTCAAGCTGGACATTTGACGAAGTTGACGCTAAGCTTAAGGGAATTATGATTAACATTTATTATCATATGAAAGAAGCTTGCGACCAGTTTGACGCTAAGGATAATTTCGTTGCAGGCGCTAACATTGCAGGCTTTATGAAGGTTGCAGATGCAATGATGGCACAGGGTATTGTTTAATGCTCCGTTTCATTCTCCTCTCCCCAAAAAGCTGACGCTTTTCGGGGAAGACGACGGATTATATCAACATTTAAGCACGGGCAGAAATGCTCGTGCTTATTTTTTTGATTTAACGGTTGACAAAACGAATTAATTATGATAAGCTGACAATAGTTAGTTTATGCTAACTAACACATAAATATAAAACGGCGACTTTAAGTCGTCTTTATTTTAAATGCTAAGTTAGTCAGTTCTAACTGCCTGCTTATAACTGTTAATTTGAATATCGGGAGGATAAAGGATATGGTAGTAAGCGAATCTGTTGAGGATTATTTGGAAGCAATCCTCGTTTTGCAGGAAAAAAACGGTTACGTCAGAAGTGTTGATATTGCAAATCACCTTGAACTTTCAAAGGCAAGCGTATCAATCGCAATGAAAAACTTAAAAGAAAACAAGTTTATAAAAATCACCGACAATCACGAAATCAGGCTCAGCGAAACAGGGCTTGAACTTGCAAAAAGCGTATATGAAAAGCACTTAATGTTCAGCGAATTTTTCATTGAACTCGGTGTGCCAAAAGAAATAGCGGCAAGAGATGCATGCAAAATAGAGCATGTTGTGTCAAAAACAACATTTGATGCAATAAAATCATTTGTTGCAAAACACAGCGAAGAATTAAAAAGCAAAAACGTATAATTCAGAAAGCAGTTCAAATAATGATAGAAAAATACTTAATCGGTCATTGCTCTCCGACGCTTGCAAGCCTTAAAACGGCAAATTTAATGAACATTCCGTTTGAAAGTATGACACAGCTTGAAAGTTCAATAAATAAAACAAACGACGAATTAAATAACAAAGGCGTTGAGCTGATAATTTTAAAAAAGAGTGACAAAAGCGCTCTTGTTTACGCATTCAGAAAAAGCAGGCTACAAAACGATTTAAACCAAAGCGGAGTAAAAGATTTTTTGGCTGATTACGGCTACAAAAGCATCGACGTTGATTGTTGCATAAAAAGACTTAAATCAAGGCTCAAAAATAGCGACTCATTTCCTCACGAAATCGGAATTTTTCTCGGCTACCCACTCGCCGATGTTAAAGGATTTATTGAAAATGCAGGCAAAAACAGCAAATGCTCAGGTTGTTGGAAAGTATATTGCAATGAATGTGAAGCAATAAAAACATTTAAAAAATTTGAAAAATGCAAGAAAGTCTATCAAAAATTATGGCTACAAGGTCGCAGCATAGCTAAGCTTACGGTTGCGGCATAATAATACAGCAAGAAAGGAAAATATATGAATAAATCAGCAATTGTTTATTGGAGCGGCACAGGTAATACCGAAGCGCTTGCAGATAAAATTTTTGAAAGTGCAAAGGCAAACGGAAAGGACGTTCTGCTTTTTACGGCAAGTAAGTTTTCAGCCGACAAGGTTGATGAATTTGACACTATCGCCTTTGGCTGCCCGTCAATGGGATGTGAACAGCTTGAAGATATGGAATTCGAGCCTATGTTTGAAAACTGCAAACCAAAGCTCAAAGGCAAAAATATCGCTCTTTTCGGCTCTTACGGCTGGGGCGGCGGAGAATGGATGAACACTTGGGAGGATGATTGCAAATCCTTAGGTGCAAATCTTATTTTTGACAGCATAATATGCAATGACGCACCTGATGATGAAGCGCTTTCAAAGTGCGAAAAAAAATTGGGCAAAGCATTATAAAATTAAAATAACGAACATAAAAAGGCACGAAACAGATTTAACTGTTTCGTGCCAGCGTGTAGAAAAAGTCCAATTACAAATTTCTACACGCTGCAAGACTTCGAGAAAGTGAGATAAATTTCGTATTTTGCGAGCGGGTGCTGTACGTGGGTACTGCCCCCGAGCAAAAGACGGAAAGCGCCAAAAACGGCAAGGACTCAATGTCCTTGCCGTTTTTCCAATCCCTCCGTGTGCAATAAGTTGCACCCACCTCCCTTTACAAGGGAGGCAAAGAGGTATATTAATTTTATTTGGCGCGGTTTAGCCGCTTTATCGACAGTCTGCCACGAAGCAGATTTAACTGTTTCGTGCCTTTTCTTTTTTGCACAAATATATTCCTAAAAATAACAAAATCGGGAAAATTGTACCAACTAAAATTCCCATTCGCATATTATCATTAAGCCTTCCTGAAACGAAACCTACAAGAGTCGGTCCTGCCGTGCAACCGAGGTCGCCACCAAGGGCAAGAAGCGCAAAAAGTGCCGTGCCTCCCCTTTTGATAGAAGCCGAAGCCTTACTGAAACTGCCGGGCCACATTATTCCGACCGAAAGACCGCAAAGCGCACATCCGATAAGACCTACAACGCTGTTTGGCACAAGACTTATTGTAAGATATGAAACAATACACAAAATACAACTTAAATTCATAAACTTATCAAGCTCAATTTTATGACCAAATTTGCCGTAAAATGCTCTTGAAATACCCATAAGGCACGCAAAAGCCATAGGTCCTGCAAGGTCGCCGACTGTTTTGGTAACGCCCAATCCCTTTTCTGCAAAAGCGGAAGCCCACTGACTGACTCCCTGCTCGCTTGCGCCTGCACAAATCATCATCAAAAAAAGTATCCAAAACAGCTTATTTTTTGCAAGTTCATGAATTGCCATTCCACGTTCACCGTTTTCGTTAAGAGAAGCAATTGGCGCTTTAATAAAAACGAACGCATTAACGATAGGTAAAATTGCCCAAACAACTGCAAGCGCCCTCCAGTTTTTAATAGAAAAAACAGTGAAAAACAAGGTCGAAATAAGGACTACACCCATTTGACCCCAGCAGTAAAAAGAATGGAGCAAACTCATTGCTTTTTCCTTATTATCTGTCGGGCAAGCCTCAACAACAGGGCTTACAATCACCTCTAAAAGACCGCCGCCGACAGCGTAAATCATAACTGCTATTAAAATTCCGACAAATGAATTATTAAACAAATCAGGCAAAAAGGTTAGAGCCACAAGGCCTGATGCACACAAAAAAATGGGCGATAACCATTGATGCCTTATACCCTATTTTATCAACAAATTTAGCCGAAACCAAATCTACAAAAAGCTGAATCAAAAAATTAAAAGTTATTAAAAGCGTTATTTTTGAAAGAGGAATATCAAACTCTCTTTGAAATGTTACGAACAACAGCGGGACAAAATTATTGACTATCGCTTGAACAATATATGCCAAAAAACAGGCATTGATTGTAATTTTATATTTATTTTCCGTCATCTAAATAAAGCTCCACCTGTTTATTTTCAAATGTTTTTTAATATCGATAATCCGCTGATTGCTTGAGCCTCTGAAAATGAGGCTAATATCCTTTTTTGCCTCTACAAAAGGTCCGTCAACAAGCACGTCTATAAGTGACAGCATTTCCGAGCTAATCCCCGTAAACGCTCTTGAATTAGCACGCTTACCCATAATTTCCTCAAGCGTAAATCCTGTGTAGCACCATATCGTTTTATTGGGAAAGCGCTCCCTAAACATAACAAGAAACGGCAAAAGTACTCTTTGATTTTCAGGCTCAAACGGCTCACCGCCCAAGAGTGACAAGCCGTTTATCCATCGTGATTGCAGGAATCCAAAATTTCCTCCATCGTTTCCTCTGTAAACGGTTGACCGAAGGCAAAATCCCATGTTTGCTCATTAAAACAATTTTTGCAATGATGCCTGCAACCCGATACAAAAAGAGATGTGCGCACACCCTCTCCGTTTGCAATATCGTTAAATTTAATTTCTCCGTAATTCATAGTAAACCTCTATATACCAAAAAAGACCGATCAGATTATCCAATCGGTCAATTTTAAATTATAAGTGCAATACTCTTTCCTTAATTTCCTGAGTTCTGCCCTGATTCCAGAATTGAGTGCCGATATAACCGCAAGTACGTCTTGCGACGTTCATCTTATCCTGGTCCTCATTTCCGCACTTAGGACAACGCCAAATAAGCTTGCCGTCCTCATTTTCAACTATTTGAATTTCGCCGTCATAGCCGCAGCACTGACAGTAGTCACTCTTAGTATTAAGCTCTGCATACATAATATTCTCATATATATACTGCATAACCTTAAGTACTGCCGGAATGTTATTCTGCATATTAGGAACTTCAACATAGCTGATTGCACCGCCCGGTGAAAGACGCTGAAATTCAGATTCGAACTTAAGCTTTGTGAATGCGTCAATCTTCTCCGCAACGTGAACGTGATAGGAATTAGTGATATAATTTCTATCCGTTACACCCGGAATCTTGCCAAATCTCTTTTGAAGGCATTTAGCAAACTTATATGTTGTGGACTCAAGCGGAGTGCCGTAAATGCTGAAATCAATATTTGTTTCTTGCTTCCACTTGTCGCAAGCCTCGTTCATATGCTCCATAACGTGAAGTGCAAAAGGCTTACCCTCAGGGTCGGTATGCGACTTGCCTGTCATATATTTAGTACATTCGTAAAGACCTGCATAACCGAGAGAAATTGTAGAATATCCGTCATAAAGAAGCTTATCAATCTTCTCTCCCTTTTTAAGCCTTGCAAGAGCACCGTGCTGCCAAAGAATAGGAGCAGCGTCGCTCAAAGTGCCCTTAAGCCTATTGTGGCGGCACATAAGCGCACGATAGCAAAGGTCAAGCCTTTCATCAAAGATTTTCCAAAACTTTGTCATATCTCCGCCTGAAGAGCAAGCGACATCAACAAGGTTAATTGTAACTACACCTTGATTAAATCTGCCGTAATATTTATGCTTTGACGGATCATAATTCTTTGCATTTGCAATATTGCCGATACCTTTATCCGTAAATCTGTCAGGAGTTAAGAATGAACGGCAACCCATACAGGTATATACGTCACCCTTAAGCTGTTTCATTACCTTTTCGCTGATATAATCGGGTACCATTCTCTTAGCCGTACATTTAGCGGCAAGCTCTGTAAGGTAGAAATAAGAAGACCCTTCCTTAATATTATCCTCCTCAAGAACATAAATAAGCTTTGGAAAAGCCGGAGTAATCCAAACACCGTCCTCGTTTTTAACACCCTGAATTCTCTGCTTAAGCGTTTCCTCAATAATAAGAGCAAGGTCCTTCTTTTCCTGCTCGTTTTTTGCCTCGTTAAGATACATAAATACAGTAACAAAAGGTGCTTGTCCGTTAGTTGTGAGAAGAGTAACAACCTGATACTGAATAGTTTGCACACCTCTTGAAACCTCGTCACGAAGCCTTTTTTCGGTAAGCTTAACAATCTGCTCTTCAGTCATTGAAATGCCAAGTTCGTCAATTTCGGATTCAACCTGCTTTTTAATTTTCTTACGGCTTACATCAACAAAAGGCGCAAGATGAGAAAGAGAAATAGACTGACCGCCATATTGGCTTGAAGCAACCTGAGCAATGATTTGTGTTGCAATGTTGCACGCTGTTGAAAAGCTGTGTGGCTTTTCAATCATGGTTTCACTGATTACAGTTCCGTTTTGAAGCATATCTTCAAGATTTACAAGGTCGCAATTGTGCATATGCTGAGCAAAATAGTCTGCATCGTGGAAATGGATTAAACCCTGCTCGTGAGCGTCAACAATATCCTGAGGCAAAAGAATTCTTTTAGTAATATCCTTTGATACCTCGCCTGCCATATAGTCACGCTGAACGGAATTGACAGTAGGATTTTTATTTGAATTTTCCTGCTTTACCTCTTCATTATTACATTCAATAAGAGATAAAATCTGATTATCGGTAGTATTTGCCTTTCTGATAAGAGAACGGTTATAACGATACTTAACATAAAGCCTTGCAACTTCAAATGCACCCTGTGCCATAATCTGATTTTCGACTATATCTTGTATCTCCTCTACCGAAAGCGCACGATTTGCCTTAGACATTTTAAATTCAACATACTCGGCAATCTCAACGATTTGGCTTTGAGTAAGTTCTTCCTTGCGGCAAGCAGCGTTCGCTTTTGAAACGGCAACAACTATCTTGTTTAAGTCAAAATCTGCTTCAGAACCGTTTCTTTTAATGATTTTCATGCCTTACCCCTCCTAATATATTACAAAATGGTAACATAACCATTTTCAAGACTGAACATATAATACCAAATTACAATATGTATGTCAATAGCAAAAAGCTAAAAAAACACAATATATTGTATTTTGTAACTTTTCACAAAAAATTTTTACATATATGTAGTTATTGAATAATTATGCATTCAAGAGCGTTTTTTGTTGATTTTAAGCCAAATTTCACCGAATAAATTATTACAAAACGGCAAAAAAAACCCTTTTTCATATCGAAAAAGGTCATTTTTAATTATCGTTAACTTCAATATCTCCTGTATCGGTCGTTACCGTAAGCGTAACGCCTGATGAATCGTCACTGCCGTTTATATCCTCGTTGCCCGTGTCCGCCTCGCTGATAATTTTTGTGTTTAAAACATTATCAACTTCGATATCGCCCGTATCGGTTTTCAAAGATGAATTTTCATAAGGTTTTGCGTTTTTTGATTGAAATATCACCTATATTCGTAGATATATCAAATTTTCCGCCGAGACTTATCGCTTCAAAATCACCCGTGCTCATTTGAACATTAAGCAAAGAATTATATTCAGTTTCAAAATCAATATTGCCGTAATCAACATTAATATCAACCGGAAAATCAAAGCCTTGCGGAATTTTAACAACAATATGAAGGCCTTTAAATTTTATCGCCCTTGCCCAGCGAAACGTTGCTTTGCCGTAGATTTCGTTAAGCTCAAGCGTTTCATTCTTAATTTCTCCCCAAAACTTATTATCGTTTGCGCCGAAAACAGTAACCCCGACACTTCTGTTTTGGCCCCGCTTCAATGTCACATCCGCACAGCCGCAGTCAATTTTCATATTTTGAAAATCATTTATACTATACTCTTTCTGAAAAACTACTGTTTTTAAATCGTCTTCCCTTTTATCAAGCATATCTTCAAGTTTATCGCCGCCGGCTATAAAAAGCGACATAACCCCAAGCAAAAAAAAGTGCAACAGCGGTTAAAACGGCAATTAATGCAATTATGAATTTTTTACTTTTATTCATCAATCTCAATTCCTTTCAACGAAAAAACAAGCTTTGCAATTTGGCACGCAATCGCATAAACAATCCAAAGCACCCAAGTGATATACCAAGCGCCTGTAAGAAAACTTAAAAGAAGATAAATAACAAGTACAACACCCGACATAATACTGCAAATTCGTTTATACAAGTTACTTTCCGGAGTGTCCGTTTTCTTTTCATCCTCAAATTTCGGCTTTGCAATCGCACCGAAAACTATAAGCATTGTTGCAACAGCAATCATAACGAAAAACAAAACAATGCTCAGCTTTTCATTTTTAAAACTACAAAAGGAGTAACAGATAAAATATATAAGCATATTCCTATACTTAAAAGCACGGCAAATCTGATTTTATATTTATGCCTGATTTTAAACTTTTCAGCCTCGCTGAAGGAATCGCCGGCGGTTTGCTCTGTATTTGAATCTATATTATAGCTGTAATCGTTCTCTTTTTCTTCGCCGAAAAGCTCAGCGGTAGTAACATTATAAAGATTGCAGATAGGAATTATTTTATCAAAATCCGGAGTTGTTTGGTCAGTTTCCCATTTTGACACGGTCTGCCTTGTTACGCCAAGCTGCTCCGCCGCCTTTTCCTGAGAAAGACCTGTCGTTTTTCTTAAATCATAAAGTCTTTGTCCAAGAGACATATCTATCACCTCTGAGTTAAATATAACATAAAAGAACAAAGTAATCTATATTTTTCACGTGGAATTTTGTCAACTGAACTTAACATTCGCCTTTTTAAACCAAATATCGTACAAAACAACGTAAGGCTGCATTTGCAATGTAATAAAATTATTAAAATTTTTCAAAATATTTGACTGAACAATACATAATTGTTATAATTATTAAATACATAATTTTAAAATATATAATTAAGGAGTGAACGGATTGGAAACGGCTTTATCATTTTTGACAGGTGCGCTTAGATATGTGCTTCCTGTTTTGGCTGTAGTTATACTATTCACCTGCATAATATCTTTATTCAGAAACAGACCGAGACTTCACAAGCTTGCTCAGCTTGTTGACCAAAACAACGGTTCTATAATTGACATTGACAGATGGGAAACATCAATAGGAAAAAAGTAAATCTAACGATATTGTTTTGCCTATGCCGAATGTATCACGTTTTCACGCAGTTATTGCAAAAAGAGAAAGGAATGGGTTATAACTGACACTTTTTCCAAAACAGGCATTAAATTAAATGACAGAAGTGTTCACGGAAGTGCCGTTATTGAGGACGGCGATATTATCACAATAGGTTCAATCCCTTTGAAATTTTTATGTGCCGAGGCTGTTTCGGCAAGTTCAAAAACTCAAATGAGAAATGAGGCGAGCGAATTGAAACAAAATACAGGCAATGTTGCTTATGCGGTTTTGGTAGACGTAAAAACTCACAGACCTATTTATTTAAGAAAAAAAAGACGTGCTTATCGGCAGGGGTCAAAATTCAGACATACAAATCAATCTTGACACAATCAGCAGTGAGCACGCAAGAATACATTTAACATCTCGTGGCTGGGCGCTTTCGGATTTAAACAGCCACAACGGAACGAAACTAAACGGCAGATTTATTACTCAGCCGCAGCTCATTTTTGACGAGGACACAATCACCTTCGGTGACAGAGTTTTTGTATTTTATGAAAAATAATTAAGGAGAAACACGAATGGCAAATAAGGCTAAAAAATACCGCATATCAAGCCTATTAATAATTTTGCAATGCTGTTTGTTTTGAGCATTTTTCAACTTATTACAGGCTTTGAGGCGGCAAGCGCCCATAATGATTTTTCAACAAAAGCAATGCTTGCAAATATTGTGCTCATTGCACTTGAATGGGTTTATGTGTCGCTTTTATATATAATTGTTCACAGAAGAAATTTTGAACTTGAATTTATTGCATTTTTTCTTTCCGGCGTCGGACTTACGGTTATAGGCTCGGTCAATCCGAAAGCTTGCTTTAAGCAGTTAATAATTTTGGCGGTCAGCGTTGTTGCTTATACTGTTTTCACATTTGTTTTAGGCGACGTTGATTTGTGTATGAAATTGAGACTGCCCGTTGCAATCGCAGGATTAATTTTGCTTGCAGTCAACCTTGTATTCGGCACGGAGAAGTACGGGGCAAGAAACTGGATAGGTATTGGCTCATTCACTCTCCAACCGTCGGAATTCGTAAAGGTTGCGTTTATCTTTGTCGGTGCGGCAACGCTTGAAAAAATTCAAACTTCTAAAAATATAATCCGTTTTATTATATTCTCGGTTGCCTGCGTGGGTGCGCTTATCTTAATGCGTGACTTCGGTGCGGCGCTCATATTCTTCATCACATTTTTAATAATCGCATTTATGAACTCCGGCGATATTAAAACGGCGGGCTTAGCTGTTGCGGCGGCAGGCTTAGGCGGCGCCATTGTAATCAAATACAAACCGTACGTTACGGCGCGTTTTTCAATATACCGCCATATTTGGGAGGATACTTACGGAAAAGGATATCAACAAACCCATATTTTAACAGGCATTGCCTCCGGCGGTCTTTTAGGCCTTGGAATAGGCAACGGCAATATACGCAAATTCTTTGATGACTATCTTGTTTATACAGATGACGTTTTCGGCGTAATTTGTGAGGAATGGGGCTACATTTTTGCGGTAGTTCTTGTTCTCTCGTTCGTTGCAATTGCAGTTTCCGCCCTTGTAAATTCAATTGCGGCAAGAAGTACATTTTATTCAATTGCGGCAGTTGCAGGCGCCGGAATGCTCCTTTTCCAATGTGCGCTTAACATTTTCGGCATAACGGACGTTTTACCGCTTACGGGTGTTACTCTTCCTTTCGTCAGCCAAGGCGGTACCTCGCTTATGAGCTGCTGGCTTGTTTTGGCATTTATCAAGGCGAGTGACGTACGCACCTATAGCTATCTCGGAGGTGTTAAAAAGAAATGAAAATGATAACAAAAAGGGGTATTTTCCTTTGGATACTTGTGTTTGCCTTTGTTTTCGGCTTGGGATTTTTAACTTACAGCCTTATAACCGACGGCTCAAGCTGGGTTATGCAACCTTACAACAGCCACCTATACTATAACGGTGAACTAATCGGCGCAGGTAAAATCACCGACAGAAACGGCAGAAGCCTTGCCGAAACAAACAACGGCAAAAGAGAATACAATGATTCGTTAACAACAAGAAAGGCTACGCTTCACGCAGTAGGCGACCTTCAGGGCTTTATTTCAACAGGCGTTCAAAACGTGTATAAAGCAAAGCTTACAGGGTATAATTCGCTTACAGGCATTTACAGTGTTATTAAAAACGGAAGCGGCAACGATATGCAATTGACGCTTGACGCAGATGCCTGCGATGTTGCATACAAAGCACTTTCAAATTACAAAGCAGGAACAGTCGGCGTAATCAACTACAAAACGGGCGAAACGCTTGTTATGGTTTCAACCCCAAGCTACGACCCGCAAAATAAGCCGAGCGATATAGACGATAACGAGGAATATGCAGGCGCATACATCAACGCTTTTAACAGGTCTTTACACCCCCGGCTCAACCTTCAAAATTGTTACGGCAATTTGCGCTATTGAGAATATTCCGGACATTTATGACAGAACCTTTAAATGTACAGGCGAATACGACCCCGGCGTAGGTACTCCTATCGAATGTAACGCAAGGCACGGCACGCTCACTTTTAAGCAGGCACTTGCAAAATCGTGCAACTCAACTTTTGCGCAAATTGCTATTGAATTAGGCCCGCAAAAGCTTGCAGACACGGCTAAGGAACTTGGTCTTACATCTCCGGTTTCGCTTAATAATGATATACAATCTTCAACAGGTAGATTTTTCCTTGAAAAAAGTGACGCTGACGATTATGTAGGATGGACCGGCATAGGTCAGGGTGACACGCTCGTATCCCCTATCGCTATGCTTAGACTCGCCGGCGCAATCGCAAACGACGGCACGGCGGTTTCGCTCAATCTTGTGGAAAGCTTTGCGACAAAGGCAGGCAAGGCGCTTGACCTTGGTTTTACAACTAAAGAAACACCGCTTCTTTCAAGCGACGTTGCAGGCAAAATGAAAAAACTTTTGAGAAATAACGTTAAGACCCAATACGGCGATTACAATTATGAAGGTTTGCACCTTTGCGCTAAATCGGGTACAGCTCAAATAGACAACGTTGATTCGCATAACACTGCTTGGTTCGTCGGCTTTATGGATGATGAGGAGCACCCGTATGCATTTGTTGTTCTTGTGGAATACGGCAATTCAGGCTCGCAAACGGCAGGTCCTATTGCAAACAAGGTACTTCAGGCACTTGTAAACAAATAAAGCACCTTTAGAGAGGGTGAGCAGATGGATAATCAAACTAATGAAAACGAAATATTTAACGAGGATAAAAAGGAGCGTGCTCTTTTAATCAGCGTTGACACAGGAGATTTTAACGCCGAGGTTTCTATGGAGGAACTTGAGGAGCTTGCAAAAACGGCAGGCGCCGAAGTTGTCGGCACATCAATTCAAAAAGGCAGACTCCCGTTGCCGCAACATATATCGGCAAGGGTGCGCTTTATGAAATGACTCGCTTTTGTGAAAATATGAATATTGATTTAATTATTGCAGACAGCGAGCTTTCACCTGTTCAAATTCGCAATCTTGAGGACGAAACAAACACAAGAGTTATTGACAGAACAACGCTTATTCTTGACATTTTTGCAGGACGTGCACGTTCAAAGGAGGGTAAGCTTCAAATCGAACTTGCCCAGCTTAAATATTCTCTTCCCCGCCTTACGGGAAAGGGCACTCAGCTTTCAAGGCTCGGCGGCGGCATTGGCACAAGGGGTCCGGGTGAAACAAAGCTTGAAAGCGACAAAAGGCATATCAGGCGAAGAATACAAAATATCAGGCAGGAGCTTGACAAGGTCAAAAGCAGACGTGAAATGATTCACGAAAGAAGAAAGAAAAACGGTGCTTTATCCGTCGCAATAGTCGGCTACACAAATGCCGGCAAATCAACGCTTCTTAACAAGCTTACCGATGCAGGAGTTTTGCAGGAGGACAAGCTTTTTGCAACCCTTGACCCGACTGCAAGAAAGCTCAGCCTTCCAAACGGGCAAAGCATTATGCTTATTGACACCGTTGGATTTATTTCAAGGCTGCCGCACCAGCTTGTTGACGCTTTTCGCTCCACTTTGGAGGAAGCAACATACGCAGACGTAATTTTAAACGTTTGCGACACCTCAAGCCCTTATTGCTACGACAATATCGACGTTACAAAAGAAATTTTATCTTCACTTTTTCCCGACGGCGCAATCACTGTTCCCGTTATAACGGTATTTAACAAGTGTGACATTACACACAGTCCGTCTGCCATTGCATTTCCGTTTGCAGACGCTAAAACGAGCGTGAAAATCAGTGCAAAAACAGGCGAGGGATTAGATGAATTGCTCCTTGCAATTCAAAATGCATTGCCGCAAACTAAAAAAAGATTAAAGCTTTTAGTGCCGTTTAGCAAAGGCTCAATTCTTGCAGACATAAGGCAAGACGGAGTTATCCACAGTGAGGAATACACTCCTGACGGAACACTTATTGACGCAACGGTTGATATTATTTATTTAGAAAAAAAATAAGCAATATATAAAAATTATAGATGAAAGCGTGTAGAAAAAACAAATAACAAAGTTCTACACGCTGTACCGGCAGACTTCGAGAAAGTGAGATAAATTTCGTATTTTGCGAGTGGGTGCTGTACGTTGGTACTGCCCCCGAGCAAAAGACGGAAAGCGCCAAAAATGGCGAGGACTCGATGTCCTTGGCATTTTTCCAATCCCTCCGAGTGCAACAAGTTGCACCCACCTCCCTTTGCAAGGGAGGCAAAGAGGTTTATTAATAATATTCGGCGCGGTTTAGCCGCTTTATCGAAGTCTAAAATTATAGATGAATAAGCAATAGTAGCATTTCATATTATTATTTAGGTGATACTATGAAAATGCTTACTTTAAAATTAACGCCGAAAAGGATATTCGGCATAGTTCTTTTGCTTGTGGGAATTATCGTTATATCGGTAACGTTTGTATCAAACCATACGAGCGAAGCGCAAAGCGTGGTGGCAGTAATAAGCGCAAAGACCGACAGCGAAAGACGAGCGTATTTAAGCAAATACGGCTACAAGCTGGCAAGCGACTGCGAGCAAAAGGAAATCACCATTCCTAAGAAATGGAATGATGTGTATAACAGCTATAACCAAATTCAAAAAAATCAAGGCTTTGATTTGACTGATTACAAGGGGCAAAAAGCAACGCTTTACACCTACACAGTCACAAATTATAAAGGCAAGGGTGACTGCATTGTTGCCGATATGCTTGTTTGTGAAGGAAAACTTATCGGCGGCGATATTTGCAATCCATCTGCCAAAGACGGTTTTTTAGTAGGGTTTGAGAAAAACGAATAAACAAATATTATGGAAAGATTAGATAAAATAATTGCCACTGCTCTTCAAATTTCAAGAAAAGACGCAATAGCGCTTATTAAAAGAGGAAGAATAGCGGTAAATAAAGAAACAATCAAAGACCCAAAGGCAAAGTTTGACGAGAACGGCGCCGTGCTTTTTTGCGATAACGAGCAAATATACTATAATAAATATGTATACATTATGATGAATAAACCCAAGGGTGTGATTTCAGCTTCAAACGGAAAAGGAGAAAAGACGGTTGTTGACATTTTACCGCCCGATATGAAGCGTAAAAATCTGTTCCCTGCCGGCAGGCTTGATAAAGACACAACAGGCTTTATGCTCATTACCGACGACGGCGAACTTGCGCACTCGATATTAAGTCCTAAAAATCACATTCCGAAAACGTATATCGCAAAGCTTGACAAACCGTTTAACGATGAAATAATCAGGGAATTTGAAAAAGGAATAGAGCTTAAAGACGCCAAATGCCTGGGCGCAAGCCTTGAACCGGTTGACGGTGATTATCAGGTAGGAAAGGTCGTTATTAAACAGGGAATGTATCATCAAATCAAACGGATGTTTTCTCATTTTTCAATAAACGTTGTTGAACTTAAAAGGATAAAAATGGGTTCGCTTGACCTTGACGAAAATTTAAAAATGGGAGAATGTCGATATCTTACAAAAGAAGAAATTTCTGCTCTTTGTGACAAATGACAACAAATTCTGCTACTTTTATTCAATTTAACAACAATATATTGTGTTTATCTATAAACAATTTCAACATTCATAACAAGTTGCACAAAAAAGTGCAACTTTTTTTTGTTAAAATGGTTGCAATATGATTAATCTTCTTGTATAATATGAACAAGTAGGGCATAAACTTTTTGTGCAATATTTCTTTGTGCATACTGCCCAACTAAACCAGAGAGGTGAATATAATGCCAAACAGATTATTCCAAGGAATAGTAAATCAAATGCGTGAAGCGATCGACAGAAATATCGGCGTTGTTGACGAAACGGGTACGGTTATTGCGTGCAGTGAGCTCGGCTTAATAGGAGAAATTCGCAAGGGCGTAATCTCTGCCGGCGTTTTCAGTACAAATCAAACCTGCGTTGATAATGCAACATATACCACATTTGACGTACTTGTCCGCCCCGAATATGCAGTATTTGTTGACGGAACGGATGACCTTGCACATCATTATTCTTCGCTCATTGCCGTTGCTCTTGACCAAATAAAGCAAAACAATGACGAAAAATTTGACAGGTCAAACTTTGTTAAGAACGTTATTTTGGACAACATTCTTCCGGGCGATATTTATATTAAGTCAAGGGAACTTCATTTCAACAACGATGCGTCAAGAGTTGTATTTTTAATCAGGACAACCCAAGAAACGGAAATTTCTGTTTTTGACATTATTCAAAACTTCTTCCCTGATAAGAGTAAGGATTTCGTTATCAATGTAAACGAAAGCGACATTGCTCTTGTTAAAGAAGTTAGACCTAACGTTGATATTAAAGACCTTGAAAAGCTTGCACGTTCAATCAACGATACCCTTTTGTCTGAGTTTTATTTCAATGCAATTATCGGTATAGGCACTTGTGTAACAGGCATTAAGGAGCTTGCTCATTCGTTTAAGGAAGCTCAGGTGGCACTTGAAGTAGGCAAGGTTTTTGATACTGAAAAAACAATTATCAGCTATGAAAATCTCGGCATCGCAAGGCTTATTTATCAGCTTCCGACAACTCTTTGCGATATGTTCCTTAAAGAGGTGTTCAAGCGTGGCTCTATCGAATCGCTTGACCAGGAAACGCTTTTCACTATTCAAAAATTCTTTGAAAACAACCTTAATGTTTCCGAAACATCAAGAAAGCTTTTCGTTCACAGAAACACTCTTGTTTACAGGCTTGAAAAAATCAAAAAACTCACAGGTCTTGACCTTAGAGAATTTGATGACGCTATTGTATTTAAGGTAGCGCTCATGGTAAATAAATACCTTGCGTCAAGCCCGGTTAAATATTAACAAGCTATCGGCCGTCAGTAATGACGGCTGTTTTAGATTATGGTGAAATTATGAGTAAAAAAAGATTGACTGAGAAAAAGGAACAAAACGCAAGGCTTGTTTACAGCGATTTAAGTTTAAAACAAGGATTCAAAAAGTTTCTTTTAAATCCTATGTATATTTTCCCCGTTCTTATTTGCACAATTTTGTGCTATGCATATTATCTCACTCACGAAACGGTAACAATCGACTCGCTTTCAAGTGACAGATATTATCACGGCTTACTTGTTGCGCAGGGCAGGCTTACAGCAACAATTATAGAAAATTATTTAGGCTTTGAACATTTGCCGATTGCAGTTGAAAATATAATAGGTCTTATTTGCTTTATTTTGGGAGCAACTGTATTTTGCATAATATTTGACAAAGCAAAGCCTCAAAGCAATGTTTTGCCTTATACCTTTTTCACCTGCCTTTACATAACTTTCCCACTGATGAATGAATATTTTATGTTCAAAGGCTCAGTTTTAACCACCGGAGGCTCAATTCTTTTAGTATCTTTTGCACTTTATTTTGCACTGAAAATTAAAAATTTGATTGCCTCAATACTTATTTCTTCTATTTTTATATTCTTTGCATATTCATGGTATGAATCGTTCATTTTAGTTTATATCGGCGCAGTATTTTTACTTCTTATACTTCTTGCCGACGGTCAAAAAAGCCAAAAAGAATTGTTTTTCAACGGTTTTTGGCTTGCACCGACTTTATTTTTAGGATTTTCTTTAGAGGAAATAATATCAAACGCAATAATAAATATATGCAATATTACACAAGATAACAACAACGCTGTCGGTACTGCTTGGCTTTCAAGCTCTGCCACATTAAAATCATTTTTTATGATTTTATATATTCATTTGTATCTAAAATATTTTGCTATGCCCCATTTACAATTTTATTTATTTTTCTCGCCATTGCATTTGTTTTGATGATACTTCAAACCAAGAACACCAAAAAGCCTATTCTCATTTTCTTTTATTTAGGCCTTGCACTTACTGTTTTCTTTTTAAGCATTTATCGGGGAGCGGAATTGGCATACAGAACCGAGCAAGGAATCCCGTTTTATATCGGTGCAATTACCCTGCTGCTTTCATCAAAAATCATTAATTTAAACGGCAAAAATGCTTTAAAAATAATTGCTTCGCTGTCGCTTGTCATAATATTAACAGTTCAAATTTGCTCATCAAATTATTGGTATCACGTAAACGTTTTAAGAGATAAAGAAGAAAAAGCAAGTCGTTTGTAATATTGCAAAAGACCTTGAAAAATATGATAAAAATAAGCCTGTCATTTTTATCGGTTACTATCAGCTTTCTAATAATATTAAAGATAAATACGCTGTTAAAAAGACAGTGTGGCAGGCAGAATAATTAACTATACCTCTAAAAAAGCGAAAAAAGTCATATACTTATACCGCTTGTCAGACATCAATCAGTTCTTACATTTCTTGGTCGATTTATTCGTTTTCAAGCGCAAATGTTGAACTTAAAAAGTTTTTCAATTCATGCGGCTATGATTTCAAGCTTGGCACAAATGAGCAATTTAAAGAGGCAACAAAAAAATATATAAATATTCCCTCGTATAATGACAGCGGTTATATTTTAGACGCAGGCGATTATATTGTTGTCAAGGTCGGCAACTATACACCGAATTTCTATGAATTTTTATATGAGTAACAGCCACAATAAATTAAGGCTCATCTTCGATAATTTGAAGATGAGCCTTTTTATTTTCTCGGCAGAAGGAATATATTGGGGTTTAAATGGGTAATAAAAGCCTGCCGAAAATTATCAGCTTATATCCTCTTTAAGGGTTTCAATAATGTTATCATCCTTTAATTTTCTTACGGAATAAATCATCGTAACTGCAATAATCGCAAATACCACAAGGATTACGCCCAAATAAAGCTTATAATCAAACTGATAAGGGATTGAGCTTTCACCAAGCATTTTATTAAGCAATATGCAAACCAAAACGCTTATAGGCACGCCGAATATGACCGCTTTAAGCGCATAAAATACACTTTCAAGACTGACCATTTTTCTAAATCCGCTCGGAGCCGTTCCGACCGATTTAAGCATCGCAAATTCCTTACGTCGAAGCGATATATTCGTTGAAATGGTGTTAATAATATTTGCAATCGTGATAAGAGAGATAAGCGAAATGAAGCCGTAAACAAATACCTGAACAATAAAGATAACGGTATTCATAGTTTGGAGATTATCGGAAATGTCAGAAACGAACGTTCCTCCAAAATCTTTTTCAGTCAAAAGATTATTAAGATTTTTTGCAACATTTTTATGATCATCGGTTTCAATACAAACGCTCATTGAAATATTGCTTGCCTTTTCGCCTTTATTTACTACATTTACGTACTGAGAATAAGGCATAATTATACCGACCACGCCCGGCGCAACGAGATTGCACGGCAGGCTGTTTTTATCAAATTTAACAAGACCGCCGACCTCGATATCAAGCGGATTTTTTCATCGCTTGCATAATCGGAATTTTGAATAATATGCTTGCCTATAATGTTGTCGGTAAATACTTTAGTTGTGTCCTGCTTATGAGTAAGATTGTTAAGCAAAACGCATTTAAGACTGTCACCGTAAAAAGCATTATAATCAATACCGTTATTTTCACAAAGCGTGTTAAACTCGCTGTCGTCAACATAGTGAATTACTGTAGAAACATCCTTTTCCCCGCCAAACAGCTTTGAATAAGCAGAAGTATAATTTTCCAAATCTTTAATTTCATTATTTTTAATAATCGGGCTTGACTTACCGAGAAAAATACTCATATCCGCCGTATCAATATAATATTTATTAACTCCCTGCATTTTGTCAAGTGCGTCATAAAGTTCTTTTTATGAGCGTAAGTAATTGTTGTTGATATCTGGTAAGGAATTGTTTTTTCATATCCGCTTGCCTGAACAAACATATTGCAAAAATAGTTGCAGGAAATAAAAAGTACGATTGAAAGAGCGATTGAAACGGTTATAAGCCTTGATTTTCTTCCGTTGCGCTTAAGATTTTTATATGCAAGCTCACCTTCATAACCGAATATTTTTCTGATATATTTAGGCGATTTAAGCTTTTTAGGCTTAACCTTAATCTCTTGCCTTTGGCGAATTGCGTCAATAGGAGTAATTTTTGACGCCTTGCGTGCCGGAATGAATGAAGAAATAAAAATCGTTAATATGCTTACAATAACAATCGAGATTATCGCCCAAAAAGGAACTACGACTTTCATTTGCATATTGCTTTCGCTGACGCCTGCAATCATTCCTGTAGAAATAATTTTATTGCCTATTAATTTAAGGGTAATTCCGATACCGAGTATTCCTGCCGCAATACCGACGGGAATGCCGACAGCACCTAAAATTGCACCCTCAAAATACACACTCTTTCGCTTTTGCGCCTTAGTTGCACCAACCGAGGCAAGCATACCAAGATATCTTACTCGCTCACTCAGCGACATACCGAATGCGTTATAAATAAGCATTACGGATGCGATAACGATAAGAATTAAAACAACCAAAACAATTGGAAGCATCGTTGAAAGAAAGCCGCCCTGTCTGCCTGAAAGATATGACGCAAGGACATCTTCGTTTGCCCTGTAGCCGTCAATTTTGTAATCTCTTTGGATTTTTTCAATGGTTTTATATGCATTTGAGTCCTGCTTGGCAAGCGTAAATAAAGCAAAAATGTTCTTGTCGCTCTTGCTCTCCGCCTCGCTCATACCACGCCAAATTTTTTATATCTTGTGGCAGGGTTATTGTGAAGAATTGCGGTAATTGTATATTCCTTATAATCCTTTGACGTGACGAATTTTTCGTTTTCATCACGATAGCCGTCTGTTGCAATACCTCCGTCGGCAAGCTGCCTCATCCCCTGAGCAAAAGTAATCTTATCGCCTACCTTGGCATTTTTCATACCGTTTGCCGCAAGCAAATTTTCTTCAACTGCAACCTCGTTTTCATTTTCCGGAAGCTTTCCGTCAAAATCGCCCGTTGCCATCATTTCAAAATATTTCTTGTTTCCGACAAGAATTTCACCCGTGCTTTTTTCATAATCAGATGCACTTTTCAGCTTAAACGACATATAGTCGTCGCTGTAACCGAGACCTACATTTGAAATTCTGTCATCATTTTCAATTTGGTTTATTTGTGTTTGATTAAGATAGTCAAATTCAGCGTCCCATTTGCCTGACGAGATTAAGCCGATTTCACCGAAAAGGTTTAAAAACGAAGCCATTGCAACAAATACAGCCGTAATCATTGCAACGGAAACGCAAATGCCGAGTGTTGTTACAACCGTTCTGCCCTTGTTTTGCTGAATGTGACGTGTTGTAAGCTTATTTACGATATTCAACCTATTCTCACCTCATCCCCGGTGATTTTGCCGTCCTCAATTGTGATTACACGGTCGGCTGAATTTGCAATTTTTTCATCGTGAGTGATAATAATTACAGTCTGATTAAATTCCTTGTTAAACTGCCTTAAAAGAGAAATAATCTCCTTACTGTTTTCGCTGTCAAGATTTCCCGTAGGCTCGTCTGCAAGCATAAGCGCAGGATTGTTGACAAGTGCACGTCCGATTGATACACGCTGCTGCTGACCGCCTGAAAGCTGATTTGGCAAATGGTCAAGCCTGTTTTCCAAGCCAAGACGCTTTACAAGAGTATCAATTTGCTTTTTATCCGGCTTTCTGCCGTCAAGAAGAAGCGGCAAGGTCAAATTTTCCTGAACAGTCAAAATAGGAATAAGATTATAAAACTGATAAATAAGACCTATCTGCCTGCGGCGGAAAATTGCAAGTGCCGTTTCATCAAGATTTGAAATATCCGTTTGATTAATAACAACACTGCCGCTTGTAGGCACATCTACACCGCCGAGGATATGAAGAAGCGTTGACTTACCCGAACCGCTTGGCCGATAATAGCAAGGAACTCACCTTTTTCTACTGAAAACGAAACGTTATCAAGAGCCTTAACCATTGTGTCGCCCTTGCCGTATGTTTTGCATAAATTTGTAACTTCAAGTATTTTCATAGTAGTTATCTCCTTTCGATGAGTCCATAATACCTTAATGAACTTACAATCGTGTGACTGTTTAATTACAATTTTGTCACTTACCTAAATTTGAATACGAATACAAAATCCGGCGCACAACTGTATGGCAGATTTTGAGAAAAGGCGAACAATGTTCGCCCCTACGGCTTTGTGTCAGTTTGTATCGTCCTTTAATGAATCAATAATAGAATTGTTTTTAATAAGCTTTAATGAATAAATCATAGTAAGCGCTATGATTACAAATACTGCCACGCAGGCAATAAGATAAAGCCAAATATTGACAGAAAACGGAATAGGATTATCCTTTGAAATAATATATCCCACCACTCTGTTAATAACAAGGCTCAGCGGTACGCCCAAAAGCAAGCCGAATAAGCCGTAAAACATACTTTCAAAAAGTATTGTCTTTTTAAATTCCTTTGGCGTCATACCAACGCTTTTCAGCATTGCAAGTTCCTTTTTCCTGCCTGCAATTTGCGCCGTCATTGTGTTGATTATATTAAATACTGTTATTAATGTAATAAGTAAAATAAAGCTGTAGGAAAGAAATTGAACAGCGGATATAATGCTCTTTTCCCTCATCATCCAATAATAATCGTTATAAACGTCGCCCTCGGCTTCGGTTTCGGACAAATAGTCCTTAAGCTCCTTTTCAACCTTGTACGGCTCGTCGGTTTCAATACCGTAATCAAAACAAGGCACATAATCAAAACGTTTATCATATACACACTTAGGCGCATATAAAGCAACGCTGCCCGACTCTAAATTGCAAATAGAAGAAGTCTTGTCATATTTTATAAATTCGCAGAATTTATATAGAGCCGTTCGTCCGGTTTTATAATAGAAATTAACTTGATTTCCGTTTTCGTCAAGCTTATTTTCCCTTTCTGTTTTTTTCATAATCAATATCATAACAGCCAATAGTTTTGCCGAGTAGATTGTTATTAAAAATCGGCTCATCATTACGGTCAATTCCGTTTATTACAATCGTTTTAATTGAGCCGTCCTTATCGGGCGAGTAATATTTTTTATAATCAATTCCGTTTTTCTTGCAAAGTGCGTTAAAATCCTCGTCATCAAGCAAATGAACGGTATATGCTATATCCTGCGTTGCGATAAATTTATATTTATCAACAAAAACGCTTTCATTTTGAAACGACAAATCAAACTCATGTGAATTATCATAAGGATTTATCTCGCCTCCTGAAATTGAATACCAATCCGACCAAACCGAATAAAATTGCTTTACCTTTTTATTTGTTTTCAAATAATTTCTTGCTTTTTCAAGCTGTGCCTTGCTTTCGGCGCTGTATTGAAACGTAATCTGATAAGGAAGCTCATAATCTAAGCTTGACACATCCTTAAACGTTTCGCAAAAATAATTACAGCTTAAAAAGAGGACTGCGCAAATACATATACAAGCAATAATCGTCCTCGATTTTCTGCCGTTGCGCCTTAAATTTTTAAACGCAATGTCACCCTCGAAGCCGAAAAGCTTAGTGATAATAAACGGAGTGCGGATTTTGCCCTTGCGCTTAATCTCGTCCGTTTTTCTAATCGCATCAATTGCAGTAATTCTTGCCGCCTTTTGCACGGGCGAAATGATTGACACAAAAACAGTCAGCGCCGCCAAAATAACAATAAGGCAAAGCACCCACCAGGAAATATGAGTCGAATATTTGATATTGTTGTTATACCCCTCCATAATCGAGGCAATTTTGGCATTCATTGCGCTTTGCGATATAAAGGCGGCAAGCAAGCCAAGCGCTATGCCGAGAATTATTCCTATTCCTCCCAAGACTGCGCCCTCAAAATAGAGCGTCTTTTTCTTCTGCTTCCTTGTTGCACCGACCGAGGAGAGCATACCGAGGTATTTGATTTGCTCGCCGACAGAGAGCGCAAAGGAATTATAAATCATTGCAAATGACGAAACGAAAATTACGGCAAAAACAACAATTCCGATTGCAGTAAGCTTTAATACCTGCGGCAAATTGTCTTTGTCTATCGAAAAGGCAAGCCTTGAATTTAAAAGACCGGCATTTTCGCCTACATTAAACACCCTATTCTTTTTCGTAAAGCCGAATTTGTCAAAAATGCCGTTCATCTTTATATATGAAAAAGGGGTAATATGCTTCAGCTTACCGTATGCGATAAGATTTTTACTGCTTAAATCACTCATTCCACGAATGATTGCGCCACGCTCGGTCGGCTCGTTATCGTGGAGAATACCTACAACTTTAAACGTTTCGTCCTTTTCCTTTTCAAAGCGCTCGCCGAATTGGTAATCGCCTTTTATCGGCAAAATGACGAAATCGCCCTTAAGCCTTGAGCCGACTGCGATTTTAATCTCGTCGCCTATTTTCAAATTAAGCCCGTTATTTTTAATAAGCGACTGCTCCACCATAATTTCATTATCACTTTTAGGCAAAGTGCCGTCATATTTGCAGGTGACGGTATCCTTAATATACTGCTCATTTCCCTGATATATCGTACCTATTCTTAAATAATTAGCTTTATCTGAATAAATCTTATAGCTTTGCTCCTCGGTTGATAAATTCTTTTCAAAGCCTATATCTTTAAGTGAAGAATCACTTAGTAAATATTTTTTTGCACTTTCATAATCTGTTTTAACAAAGAAATGCCAATTTCCGTTTGTGTTGATTGCTCTTTCGCCGTAGTAGTGAGCAAAAGAGGTGGCGCAGGTAAAAATAACAGTAAGCATAACTACGGATATAGTTATGCCTAAAACAGTTAAAACCGACCTTGTTTTGTTCTGCTTCAAATGGCGCAGGGCTAATTGCTTTGTTATACTCATAATGAATACCTCCCCCTTCAGTGTAAAAATGGGTACAGTCCCCTTACACTATCACCATCATAACAGTTCAAACTTACAATCACGTGACACTAATATTACAAAAATGTCACATATTAGCCAGACTGTCGATAAAGCGGCTAAAGTGCGCCTCGTCGAAAGAAATTCCGTGTTTGAATAAATTTTTGCAAAATTTATAATAAACACTCCGTTCCTTTCTCCTCTCCCCAAAAAGCTTACGCTTTTCGGGGACCCCGAATTAAAAAGACATTTTTGCCTCCCTTGTTAAGGGAGGCGGTTTATACTATTGTTTTATAAAATCTTAATTCAAAAATGCTGCCCTTGCCAAGCTCTGAATTAACAATAATATCGCCCTTTTCCTTTTCAAGCACGGTCTTTGCAAGTGCAAGCCCGATACCAACGCTCTCGCTTGATGAATTTTTGCCGTGATAAAAGCGTTCAAAAATATGGGGTAAATCCTCTTTTGTAATTCCGCAGCCGTTATCCTGAATGAAAAGAGAATTATAAACATTCGTCCTCCGGCTGAAAAATCTTAATTTGCCGTTATTATCCGTATGCTCAATGCAGTTTTTAATAATATTTTCTATTGCCTCGCCCGTCCAATTTTCATCACCGACAAATTCAAAATCATTTATTTCATTAACAATTTCAATTTCTCTCACGTCGCAGGTGACGTAAAACTGCTTCAAACTTTTTTCTAAAATAGGCGCAATATTAAATTTTTCGTGCTTAAATTCAGTTGCGCCTGCATCAAGCTTTGAAATTTTAAGAAGATTTGTAATAAGCCATTTCATTTTATCAAGCTGAGTTTCAATAATTGATAAAAATTCGTTTCGCTTTCCCTCGTCCTTTTCGTCTTTTAATAAATCCGACATCACCATCATTGACGTAAGCGGAGTTTTAAGCTGGTGTGATATATCGGCAAGCGAATTTGCAAGATATAGCTTGTCCGTATTAAGCTGCTCGTTTTGCGTTTTTAAAAGCGTCATTATCTTATAAAGATTATTTTTGAGTATCGACATTTCGCCCTCGCTGTTATCCATAATATCGAGGTCAAAATTACCCGAACACATAAGTGAAAGATAGTTGTTAAGTTCGTTAATTTTATCGTTTCTTTTCTTGATATTATAAAAATATACGCCTGTCAAAATAATACCTAAAATAAGGCAAATCGCACCTGCCCAAGCATTTATAATAAAACAGATTATTGAGGCAAGTACCGTTACCCCTATTCCGAAAAAAGCCGTGAATTTTGCATCTTTATTAATCATTTTTCAATAACATACCCAAGCCCACGAACAGTTTTTATAAACTCAGGCTTTGCCGGGTCCTCCTCAATTTTATCTCTAAGCCTTTTGATATAGACGGTCAGTGTGTTATCCTCAACAAAATCGCCTGCCACATCCCAAATATTTTCAAGAAGCGCAGTACGTGAAAGCACCTTTCCCCTATTGCTCAAAAAGGATTAAAAGAAGCCTGTATTCCATAGCGGTCAAAATAATTTCCTCATTATTTTTGTAAACCTTAGCCTCATTTGTATTAATTTTAAGATTATTGATTTTGATTATTCCGTCACTCGTTTCATTAGAATATCGGCGCATAACGCTTTTAATTCTGAGCATGAGCTCCTTAACTCTAAACGGCTTTGAAATATAATCGTCTGCTCCAAGCTCAAAACCCATAATCACATTAACTTCGTCATCATACGCAGTCAAAAAAATAACAGGCAAATCTCCTTTCGCTTTAATCCTTTTTGCAAACGTCATAACCGCTTCCGTCAGGCAGGGTTAAATCAAGAATATAAAGCGAAAATTCCTTTTCATCAATAATTTTTTCCGCCTCTTTCACGCTTTTTGCAAGCGTTACGTTATATCCCTCGTTTTCAAGCGAATAAGTAAGCCCTATGCCGATAGCTTCGTCATCCTCTAATAAAAATATATCCATTTGTTTCACCTTTATATTATTTAATAATTATATAATAGCATATATATTATTTTTCTTCTATTACAATTTTGTAATAAAAGACTTTAGTTCTTGAATGCCAATAGACTTTGAGAAAGTGAGATAAATTTCGTATTTTGCGAGTGGGAGCTGTACGTGTGTACCGCCCCCGAGCAAAAGACGGAAAGCGCCAAAAGGGTCAAGGACTCGATGTCCTTGACCCTTTTCCAATCCCTCTGAGTGCAACAAGTTGCACCCACCTCCCTTTGCAAGGGAGGCAAAGAGTTTTATTTAATTCGGGGTCCCCGAAAAGTGTAAGCTTTTCGACGAGGTGCGGTTTAGCCGCTTTATCAAAGTCTAAACAAATTTTCCTTTAAAATTCGGTTCAATTATCGGCAAACCGAGCTTTTCTACCGTATTCTCAATTACCTCTTTGGTGAAGTCGCCTTTCACAGGATATCCCGTAAACGTCATATAATAAATAACAAGTTCCTGCAAGGTCGGGTTCATAATATTTGTAATTTTGACCGTATCGTCGTCATTAAACTTGAAATTAAACTTTCTTACATGAGATGTTTCAATCGGTCTAATCCACAAATCAAGAGTGCCGTCCTCTTTCCAAGCGGCTTTGGAATATGCATGATATGTAACGTCGCCTAAAGTCATCTTGCTTATTCCATATTCACCGTTTAAGCCGACGTCAATCGTGTTTTCATATTCCTTTTCTTTCCAATAAAAAGTAAGCTTTTCATCGTCAAATGTAAGCTTCATTTCGCTTATCTCGCCGGGTTTTTAAACCACATTTGAGTAATTGTGATTGATACAACAGAAACAAATTCGCTTGTTTTGCAGGTGATAAGCCTGCCTGAAATCTTTTCCTCAAGCTCACGGTTACGCTCACTCTTCGGCAAATCCTCAACACTGCAATTATCAATAGTGTCAAGCATTTGTTGATATTCCGCCTTGTTTTCAGGAAGTTCACCGTAGCCGAAACACTCAGGAAAATATTTCCAAAAGATTTTCATAACCTTATAGTCCTCCGCCTCTCCGCAGTTAAGAACTACAAGTGCGTCATATTCAGGAAACATAAAGCAACGCTGACCGAAAAGTCCGTCTGCTCTGTAGCTGTTAGAAACAGGATTGCGCCAAAATTGATAGCCGTATCCCATCATATTATCAATATACCCGTCAGATACGGAGTCAACCTGCTTTCTTGTTGCCTCTTTAACCCAAATTTCAGGAATAATTTGAGTGCCGTCTTTCCATTTGCCGCCATGAATATAGGGCAGGAAAAATTTTGCAAGGTCCTCACTTTTCATATAAAGGCCCCAACCGCCCGCATTGTTGCCTTTGCCGTCACTTTCCCAAAACGGCTTTTCAATTCCGAGAGGCTCAAAAATACGAGGATAGAGATAATCAATAACACTCATACCCGTAACCTTAGTAATAATGGCAGAAAGCATCGTGGTATTTTCACTTATATAATTAAACTTGGTATTAGGTGGAAGAAGAAAAGGAGCATTGAAAAAGTTTTGAACCCAATCCGTACCGCCTTTTTCGTCAAGCACGGTAATAAGCTTATCCGAATGCATTGTAAGAAGCATCCTGACGGTAATCATTCTGTTAAACGGGCGCTTACTCATTAAATATTCAGGAAAAAACTTAACAACCCTGTCATTAAGATTAATAAGTCCCTCACTTACTGCAAAGCCGACAGCAGTCGACGTAACGCTTTTGCTCATAGAATAAAGTACGTGAGGAATATCTTTATTATATGGCTTAAAAAAGCCTTGAGCGCAGACCTTGTCGTGCCTTACAACTGTAAAGCTTTGAAGTCCTAAATTATTCTCATTTATTTCATTAATAAAAGCTGTAATAGCACTGCTTTTTACACCGACTTGTTCCGGTGTGCAATGTTCCAAATTGCAATCCTTAAGTCTTTCCATAACGTACCCCTTAATAAAATTATTACTATGCTTAATATACACCTTTTCGCTTATTTTTTCAACATATTGTATAATATTTTAAATTGACATTTTAAATATTATGTATATAATTATAATTAGATTTGTATATCTCGGCATAAAAATATGTCCTGAAAGGTAAAATAAATGAAAAACAGACTGAAAAAACTAAATATATTTTTCATAGTGCTTTGTATAATTATTTCGTCAATTATTCCTACAGCGGCATTTGCGGCAAGCGAGGATGATTTGAGATCAAGCGTTGTAAGCATTGCAAGCGATGAGGTCGGCTACACAGGTACATCATCATATTCAAAATACGGCGATTGGTACGGTTATCAAGGCGGATGGTGCACAACGTTTGTATTATGGTGTTTTAATAAAGCCGGAAAGCAAAATGGCGTTACATTAAACGGTGTAATCATTCCTCGTGGCGGAAACTGCAGCAGTATGATTAGCTGGTTTAAGGATAAGGGCAGATATTATTCCCCGTCAAAATACACCCCAAAAAGCGGCGACCTTATCTTTTTTGACTGGACGGGCAGCGGCACGGCAGACCATGTAGGCATAGTCAATTACACCTCAGGCACTACTGTTTACACTATTGAGGGCAACTGTTCAGGAAAGGTTAAAGCAAGAGAATATACTAAAAAAGGTTCAAAGCCTTATAACAATATCAGTTCAATTATCGGCTACGCAAGTCCAAAATTTTCTTCGGTTTCAGGCTCTTCAGCCGGCAAAACAACAACCAAAAAGCATATTACAACGAAGAAAGCAAAAACCACTAAGAAAGCAACCGCTTCTAAAAAGGTAACTACAAAGAAAGCAACTACTGCTAAATCCACCACAAAAAAGGCTGCTACCAAAAAGAAAACAACTAAGGCAACAACCGCAGCAACTGCAACAACCACAACAACCACAACGCAAGCTGCCACAAAGGCGAATACAAAAACAACAACCGAGCAAAGCGAAAGCGCACCGCTTACAAATCTTCAGATTTACGCTTCAAAATATGATTTGCAAATCGGCGACACGGTTAAGCTTGACTATTCGGTTGAGCCGTCAAACAAAAATGCCGTAGTCGGTTATTTTTGCGATCAGGAAGGAATAATCGACATAGGTGCAAACGGTGAAATCACCGCAATCGGCAACGGAACGGCTACCGTTGTTGTTTGTGCAAATGACGATTTATATGCGCAGTGCGACTTTGTTGTTACCGACGCTGTCGGCGAGGTTACAACTGTCGGCGGCTCAAACGAGGAAAGCAGAAAGGTGGTTGACACACGAATTGACGTATCCACCACACAGGCAAATGCGCAAAGCGTATTAACAAGGCTCGGCGTTAATGTAAATATGCTTTCCCAAAATAAGCAATTATACATAGTTCCCGCTTCGATAGCAGGAGTTACGGTATTTATTTCAATTTTCATTGCAATTACAAAGAAGATTAAGAAAAAGAAAAAATAACTTCAAAGGAGATATAAATTTATGTTATTCAAACCTGAATATGATGAAAACGGCAAAAAATTCTTTGCGAAATGAACGGCATCAATTCTGAAATGCTTATGGACATTTACGTTAAGAAAATGAAAAAGGGTGAAGTGCTTGAAATATGCGAAGATAAAAACGAATGTGCAATTTTGCTTCTTTCAGGCGACGTTACCTTTAAAGTGGAAAATGAAATAAACGAACGCTGCAAAAGAAAAAATCCTTTTGAAAAAAGCCTTATGCAATTCATTTTTGCAAACAGGTTAAGGCGAGTGTTACCGCAAACGAGGACAGCGAAGTGCTCGTTCAAATGACAGATAATGAAAAAACCTGGAAAAGTGAATTTTATAATCCTAACAATTGCCTTTATCAAGAGTTTGGCAAGGGTCAATGGAACGGCACGGGCCACAGGATTGTATCAACAATGTTTGACCTTGACAATGCACCTGAGTCAAATATGGTTATGGGCGAAGTGTTCAACCAACCGGGACGTTGGTCAAGCTATCCGCCTCATCATCACCCGCAGCCTGAACTTTATTATTATCAATTTGACCATCCGGAAGGATTCGGTGCAGGCTTTGAGGGCAACACACCTTACAAAACAGAAAACGGAAGTTGCCTTTGCATAAGAGGCGGCAATGCTCACCAGCAGGTTACGGCACCGGGATATGAAATGTATTATGTTTGGCTTATTCGTCATCTTGATGGCGACCCATGGGATAAAACAAGAATTTATGTTCCGGAGTATGAATGGCTCGCAAACGCAGACTAATTCTTTAAATATATTAATTTTATGCATAAATATACAGCAAATATTCCTAAAATATTGACTTTATGCGATTATTGTGATAAATTATTGACACGGTTAGAAATAATCGTGTCTTTTATTATGTCATTAAAAACAAAATATGGAGGAAAATAAGATGAAATTAACAAAAAAAATTTCTGCTGTTGTTCTTGCAGCTCTTATGGCAGTAGTTGCAATCTTTGCAGGCTGTTCATCAACAAAGAGCAATAACGACAGTAAGACAAACAATGAATCAACCACATCTGCCGCTAAGGTTAAGGTTGTTGACATTGAGCTTTCAAGCGAAGAGTATGCTTTTGGTGTAGACAAGAAGCAGCCTGAGCTTAAGGAAAAATGCAACGAGCTTCTTAAGGAAATGAAGTCAAACGGCGAGCTTGATGAAATCAGCAATCACTACTTCGGTAACGGTGAGCCTCAAGGCGTTACTTCTGCTAAGCAGGATAAGTCAAAGGACCAGCTTGTTGTTGCAACAAATGCTGAGTTTGCACCGTTTGAGTACAAAGAGGGCGACAAGTTCTACGGTATTGATATGGAAATCGCTAAACTTCTTGCCGATAAACTTGGCAAAGAACTTGTAATCGTAGATATGGCTTTCGATGCTGTTCTTCTTTCAGTTCAGCAGCAAAAAGCTGATATCGGTATGGCAGGTCTTACAGTAAACCCTTCAAGAGCAAAGCAAGTTGATTTCTCTGATTCATACTATTCAGCATCACAGAAAGTTATTTGCAAGGCTGATGACACAACATTTGACAACTGCAAGACTAAAGAAGATGTTGACAAAATTCTCAAGAGTTTTGATTCATCAGTTCTTATCGGCGGTCAGACAGGCACAACAGGTCAGTCATATGTTCAGGGCAACGACGAATTCGGCTTTGAAAAGCTTGACGCAACCTGGAAGGGCTATGCAAACGGTTCACTTGCTGTTCAGGATTTAATCAACGGCGGTATCAAATATGTTATTATTGACGCTGCTCCTGCACAAGCAATTACTAATGCTATTAATGCCGTAGCATAAATCAATTAAAAGATTTGCCCATTCAAAAAGAATGGGCATTTTTTATAATATGAATATGAGGATTTATTAATGAATTTTGAAAAGAAATTTGAAGTGTTTTGGAAATTCTTTATTGACAACGGCGGCTACAATGTTGTTATTGAAGGCTTAAGAAACACTCTTATAATTGCTATACTCGGCCTTGTAATAGGTATCATTATAGGTACACTTATTGCAACAGTAAGAGTAGTACCGAAAACAAGCGGCGTCTTAAAGGTGCTTGATGTGCTTGCAAAGTTTTATGTAAGTTTCTTCAGGGGTACGCCTATCGTAGTTCAGCTTCTTTTGTTCTACTATGTGCTTATGCCGCTTCTTTCAATCAATTTAAAGAGCGTGCCGGTTGCCGTTATTGTTTTTGGCTTAAACTCCGGCGCTTATATTTCAGAAATTATGAGAGCAGGTATTCTCTCTGTTGACCCCGGTCAAATGGAGGGCGGCCGTGCTGTAGGCTTAAGTTACGGCACAACAATGATGAAAATTGTTATTCCGCAGGCTGTTAAAAATATTCTTCCTACCCTCGGCAACGAATTTATTTCTCTTATTAAGGAAACCTCGGTTGTCAGCTTTGTAGGCGCAACAGACCTTTATCTTGCATTCCAGCGTATCGGTTCTAACACATACGACTTTATGGTTCCTTATCTTGTAATGGCTGTTATTTACATTGTAATGGTGCTTATAATTTCTACTCTTATCAAAGTTATGGAAAGGAGTTTGAGAAAAAGTGATTACCGTTAAGAATTTGAAAAAAAGCTTTGGCGATAACGAAGTGCTCAAGGGCATTGATTACGAAATCAAGCAGGGCGAAAAAATAGTCATTATCGGGCCAAGCGGCTCAGGTAAAAGTACATTTTAAGGTGTTTGAATTTACTTGAAACTCCGACCGAAGGCGAAATTTATTTTGACAATCAGCTTATAACCGATAAAAAATGCGACATTAACAAAATTCGTGAGCATATGGGTATGGTTTTTCAGCACTTTAATCTTTTCAACAACAAAACCATACTTGAAAATATAACACTTGCTCCTGTCCAGCTTAAGGTTATGACTAAAGAGCAGGCAAACGCAAAGGCTATGGAGCTTTTAGAAAGGGTAGGTCTTGCAGACAAAGCAAATGCTTATCCATCCCAAATCTCCGGCGGTCAAAAGCAAAGAGCGGCAATAGTTCGTTCACTTGCAATGAATCCAAAGGTTATGCTTTTTGACGAACCTACCTCGGCACTCGACCCGGAAATGGTAGGCGAGGTTTTGCAGGTTATGAAAGACCTTGCAAACGAGGGTATGACAATGGTTGTCGTTACCCACGAAATGGGCTTTGCACGTGAGGTTGCCGATAAAGTAATCTTTATGGCAGACGGCTATATAGTTGAAGATGCACCGCCGAGTGAAATTTTCGGCGCACCGAAAGACCCAAGACTTCAACAATTCCTCAGAGCAGTATTATAAAAAGTAAATAATTTTATATAAAACAAAAGCGTTGGAAAAATTTCCAACGCTTTTACTTTTTTGTGTAAAATCAATGTGTATTATTATTTATAGTCTTATAATCGACATATTGATTGCCCGGCTTCGGATTGTCACCTGTTTTAGCAGCAATAAGCTCACTTACCGTAACTATTTGATATCCCTTTGCTATAAGCTCTGGAACTACCTTTTCAACAGCGTCTGCCGTTGACGGATAAATATCGTGCATCAAAACGATTGAGCCGTCATAAGCATACTTGGTAATATTCTTATAAACCTTGCCTGCATCTTTAGAACGCCAATCTTCAGTATCAACTGACCAATAAGCAAGGGGCATTCCCTCTTTTTTGCACTCTTTTCTTATAGCAGGAGTAATACTGCCGCCGGGGCATCTGAACATAGTCGGCGCTTTGCCGCTGATTTTTTCAATCTGCTTGCTTGCTTTTGAAATATCACTTGCCGTTACCTGAGAACCATAGTGATTATGAGAATACGTGTGGTTTCCAAGTTCGCAGCCAAGCTGAATTTCCTTGTCAAGCAAATGCTTTGTTTCACCATTAACACGTTCTCCTACCATAAAGAAGGTTGCACGTGCATTATATTTTTCAAGAACGTCAAGTATACGTTTAGTCGAATTAGAGCCGTTATAGTCATATGCAGGTCCGTCATCAAATGAAAAGGCAATCATTGGTTTGGTTGGGTCAACCTTGCCGATATTAATATCCCTGTCGTAAATAGTAGCTTGACGAGTGTCGCTCCATTCACTGTATATCGTTTTATCATCAACAACCATATATGACCTTACACGGGTATAATAAACGTCGCCGACGCTCAAATCCTTAACTGAAAAATTGCGTGTTTCGCCGTCGCTTATTTGCTCGTTTTTATACTCTGAAAAATCGCTTTTTAGAATACTGAATATCATATCCGGCTAAATTATCTTGGTCGTCCCACTCCATCGACAAAACGCCCTTTCCGCCTGAAAAGGCGTTGAGTACAGGCTTGCTTGGATTGGAATAAAACGTATATTCCTTTGCCTTTTGCTTAAGTATTCTTTATTCATAAAAGAACGATAAGCCAAAACCTTGATTTTATATACGCTTGCGCTTGGGCTATTTTTTATATCAAATTTGCAATTTTCATTGCCCTTGCTTTCACCGAGCTTAACATACTTGTTAGCGTTATTATCAAGGTTATAAACATAGTAGCCATCTGCTTTTTTTTACTTCTTTCCAAGAAAGCGACATGGAATTTATGCTGTTTTTAGTCATTTTACCGTCTTTTACCGACGATAAATCCTTTGAACCGGTTAAGCAAAGTGCAGTTATTGTGGCAATGATAATTATAAAATTGTAAGTGCTGAAAAAGATTTTATTTTTTTCTCCATAATTCGATCATCTCCGTTTCAAAAGCACCCAATTACCTAATAATTTCTTTAACTCCGTTTACCATTGCTAATATAGTACAAAAAACAAAAAAATGCAATATATTTTATAGTTTGTATTATTTTTTGTATGAAACAACAAAAAATTCGTTTTTTATCTGATATTATACATCATAATGACTAATTACTGTTTAAAGCATTAATACAAAGCGCCGTTCTTATAACAGTTTATGCGCTTACTTATATAAAAGATTACTTTAACATCACAAGTATTTTATTTCTTTTCAAGCCTTGCATAGTTTGCCATCATTTTTTCGTTCCCGCCTTGTCAAAAGCAACCTCCAAAAGCATATCACCGCCCATTGGTGTAATGGTAAGAACTGTGCCTGTACCAAATGATTTGTGGCATACGGTATCGCCGACCTTAAAGTCAATATTATTCTTTTGTGCGGCATTGCCTGCTTGACCGAATTTGTGGGCGCTGCTTGATGACTGAGTATATGAGCCGATTTTATTATGGAAGAATGGCCAAGCTCATTTCTTGAAGCATTGGCATACGCCGTGCGTGGAGTAGTAAATCCCGTGCTTCTGCGTGCCACAACCGATTGGTCGTCAATAACAGAAGATGGAATTTCTCTTAAAAATCTTGAAGGCATATTACGTGAGGTTTGACCGTAAAGCATACGTTGCTGAGAAGAAATAAGATAAAGCTTTTTCTTTGCTCTTGTAATTCCGACATAAGCAAGGCGGCGCTCCTCCTCTAAATCCTCCTCGCTGAACATTGATTGATTTCCGGGGAAGATACCCTCCTCCATACCGGGAATAAATACAACAGGAAATTCAAGTCCCTTAGCCGAATGAAGCGTCATAAGAACTACTGCATCCTCATCTTCATTGTATGAATCAATATCGGAAATAAGCGCAACATCCTCAAGAAATTCAGAAAGATTTGCGTCCTCGCTTTCTTCCTCATACTTGATAAACATTGATGAAAGTTCCTTGATATTGTTTACTCTGTCCTCATATGTTTCAGGCTCCTCCTGAAGATAATCAAGATATTTGGTAACGTCCAAAACTTCTTGCAGCAAGTCGTTAAGCCCCATTCCGTTTTCGATACATTCCTGAAAATCTCTAATCATTTTTGTAAAATTCATAAGCTTGGAAGCACTGCGTGAGGTTTTTGAAATTCATCTGCACGTTCGCAAACCTCGAAAGCCGACATACCAAGCCCTGCCCCGATTTCAAGCACGTTTGCAAACATAGTATCCCCGATTGCACGCTTTGGAACATTAATGATTCGCTGAAGCCTTACGTTATCGCTCGGATTATTAATAACGGCAAGATACGACACAATATCCTTGATTTCTTTTCTGTCAAAAAAGCGATGACCGCCGATAATCCTGTGCGAAATACCGCTTTTTGTAAGCATAACTTCAAGGTTACGTGACTGCGCATTCATACGGTAAAGAATTGCGTGGTCGCTGTATTTCATTCCGTTATTAACATTTTTACTATCTCGTCAATTATGTACTGCGACTCCTCGGATTCACTCATAACTGTTTTATAAACAATTTTATCGCCTGAGCCGGAACGTGTAAACAAAGTTTTACCCTTACGGTTTTTATTATGAGAAATAACAGCGTTTGCCCCGTCAAGAATATTTTGAGTAGAACGGTAATTTTCTTCAAGCCTTATTACTTTTGCACCCTTATAATGATTTTCAAACGAAAGGATATTTTCAATCGTAGCGCCACGAAAACGGTAAATACTCTGGTCGTCGTCGCCTACAACACAAATATTTTTATATTTATCTGCAAGAAGTGAGGTCAAAACGTATTGCGCATGGTTAGTATCCTGATACTCGTCAACCATAACATACTTAAATTGAGTTTGATAAAGATTGCGAACGTCCTCATTTTCCTCAAGAAGCTTAACGGTGTTAAAAATAATATCATCAAAGTCCATTGCGTCAGATTTTTTAAGCTGAGCCTGATATAATTCATAACACTCGGCAATTTTGCTCTTTCTGAAATCGTTTTGCGCAGTTTGCTTATACTCCTCAGGGGATATAAGACTATCCTTCGCCCTGCTGATTTCCGCTAAAATTGACTTGTGATTAATAAGCTTATCCTCGATACCAAGCTGCTTTTGGCACTGCTTCATTACACGCCTTGAATCGTCTGTATCATAAATGGTAAAATGATTTGTATATCCTATTTTTTCGCCAAAGCGCCTTAATATTCTTGAGCAACAGCTATGGAAGGTGTATGCCCAAATATCATTAGCCTCTTCTCCTATTGCGCTGACAAGCCTTTCCCTAAGCTCGCCTGCCGCCTTATTTGTAAATGTAATTGCAAGCACCTGCCAAGGAGTGGCAAGATGAGAAGAAATAATATGTTCAACTCGATTAACAAGAACAGTTGTTTTTCCGGAGCCTGCACCTGCCAAAATCAAAAGCGGGCCTCGGTTGTGTCAACAGCAAGCTGCTGCATTTCGTTTAACGCCATAAATTTTCCCTTTCTGATAATAAATAATCATACCAAAAAACCAGGGTAACAAGGGCACCCTGGTTTTATATTTTGTTTAAACAAACAACCTTATCACTTAAGAAGTGTAAGCAAAATACCTGCTGCAACTGCAGAGCCGATAACGCCTGATACGTTAGGACCCATAGCGTGCATAAGAAGGAAGTTTGATGGATTTTCTTTTTGACCGACCTTTTGAGATACACGGGCAGCCATAGGAACAGCAGATACACCTGCCGAACCAATGAGCGGATTAACCTTACCTTTAGTAGCAATATACATAAGCTTACCAAATAAAGTACCGCCTGCTGTACCAAGGCAAAAAAAGCTATAAGACCAAGAACAACAATTTTAATTGTGTTGAGGTTAAAGGAAGCTTTGAGCTGATGTAGTAGCACCAACCGAGATACCAAGGAAAGTGGTAATAATATTCATAAGTTCGGTTTGAGCAGCCTTTGCAATACGCTCTGTTTGCCACTCTCTTTAAGAAGGTTACCAAGCATAAGCATACCTACAAGTGAAGCAGCATCAGGAAGAAGAAGAGAAACAATAACAGTTACCATAATCGGGAAAAGTATTTTTTCAAGCTTTGATACAGGTCAGAGACTGCCCATAACAACGCTTCTCTCTTTCTTAGTTGTAAGTGCTTTCATAATAGGCGGCTGAATAACAGGCACAAGAGACATATACGAGTACGCCGCCACGGCAATAGTACCGAGCATATACGGCGCAAGCTGCGACGTTACAAAATAGCCGTCGGACCGTCAGCACCGCCGATAATAGCGATTGAGCCTGCCTCGTTAGGTGCAAAACCTAAAAGGATAGCGCCAAGATAAGTAAAGAAAATACCAAGCTGAGCAGCAGCACCGAGAATAAATGAACTTGGATTTGCAATAAGCGGTGCAAAGTCAGTCATAGCACCTATGCCAAGGAAAATAAGCGGCGGATAAATACCGGCTTTAACACCAAAGTAAAGGAAGTCCATAAGACCGGGCGCGCAACCGACAAATTCGCCTCTGCCTGCAAGCAAATCTCTGAAACCGTCAAGATCATGATACTGTACCGCTAAGTTTGCCTCAGGTATATTTGCAAGAAGCATACCAAATGCGATAGGAACCATAAGAAGCGGCTCAAAGCCTTTTTTAATACCTAAATAAAGAAATACAAATGCTACCAAAAGCATAATCGCATTCTTATATCCGCCGTCAGCAGTAAAGAAATAAGCATATCCTGAGTTTGTGAAGATGCTGACAATTACTTCCCATACACCTTGTAAAATTTCCATTGTCTACTGCCTCCTAAAACGGTCTTGTGTTGTCGTAAACTGCGGCATTAGCCCAAGGATTTCTGCCCCTGACGTTCACAACATTGACCCTGCGAATTGATTTAACAACAGCACCCTCGCCTTCGCTTACAGCAACGGCAGCCGCAATAGCCGCAACGACTTCACCGCTGATGCCTGCCTCAACTTGAGGAGCAGGAGCACTTGCTTTAGCAGGTGCCGGAGTAGGAAGCTTTTGTTCACTCTTGGTTATTTTATTGGTTTTGCCTTTTTTGGCTTAGCTTCTGCACTTGAAACAACTTTTCCGAATAAGTAGAAAATAATAATTAAAAGCACAAGCATTAAGAATACGATACCGGCACCGGCAATAATAACCGTTGCGGTGAAAGTAGCGCTTCTGTCAGCCACTAAATCTAATAAAATCGGACTCACCTATATTCCCCCATTATATAAAAGATTAAGTAGTATTATAAATCAATTTCTTTCTAATTTCAACGAATTTTTTGCATTTTTTCAAATATGTTTAAGTTGTATAAAATTGCTTGATTTTTTAGATAAATAGTATATAATATTATTAACAGGGAGGTCGGAAATTATGACAGAAAGAACATTGGTTATAGCAATTCTTGTTGCGCTTATTCTTCTTTGGTTTGCCGAAACATTAAATATGAAAAAAAACAAGTAAAGTTTTAGGCGGAGCAATTGACCTTGCATTTGCTATTTTACGTTAGCGTATTAAAATTCAATTTTATAAAAAGCACCTACACGATTTTGTGTAGGTGCATTTTTATTGCCTGTTAAGTATTGCAAAATCCTTTGCGTTAACCGTATTGTCATTGTTAAAATCAAGAAGTGCCGAAACTGTTTCACCACTCTTTTTTGTATTAACAAAGCTTGTATCCCAAAGCGATTTCACATAGTTTAGCGGCAAGGTATATTCATTTCCTAAAGCCTCATAGCTTATTTTATTTGCGGAAATTGATTTGCACGTAATATTTGCGCTTTCGACAAAGCTTAAACCGTTTGACTTTGCCCATTCGATTGCATAACTTGAAGCAGGAGCAATTACAATTGAGCCGTCAAAATTGATATTGGCGGGTAAATTTTTGATTTTAGAGCCAAAATACCAAACAGCACCGTTTGCGCTTTCCATATAATCAAGCGATTTGACACTTGTTAAAAATACATATTTAAGTTTTGTGCATTTATACATAAACGGTGAATTTTCGCTGTTTGCGATTTCCTGCGCCATCGGTGCAAAAATATAAGAAAGCTGAGCCTTTTGCCGAAAAGCATACTGCTTTGCATAGATGACGACCAAGTAATCGACGGCAAATTGACACTTTTAGAAGATACAAGCCCTCAAGTGAGGCGCAATCCGTAAAATATTCCTTAGATATATCGTCAAATGCCTCAACACTTGGCATATTTATTTTTTGAAGCGAAACGCAATATGTAAATTCCTCCGGCATTATTTTTGTTACCAACGGGATATTCACGCTGTATAAATCATCGCATCTGCTAAACACCGCATTTCCGATATAACTGCACTTTGGCAAATCAGCAGTTTTAATTGACGATTTTGAAAAAGCATAGTTTAAAACACTTTCAACCTTGCTCATATTAACACTGTTTAGTGATTTGCAATTATAAAATGCAAAATCGCCGATATATTTTAAATTCGGAACAGTAACGCTGTTTAAAAACTCACATTCGCAAAACGTTCGTTCCAAACTTTCCGCCTTGTCAAGCCTTGCAACAACCACCTTACTGCCCTCAAATGCTGAATTTCCTATATTTGCATTGCGAAAATCCGCAGTTGAAAGAGAAGTAAATGCAAATGCGGCGGCGCCGATTTCACTAACATTTTGGCTGAAATCTATACTTGTAAGCTTACTGCAATTTTTAAAGCATCTGTTGCCGATATATTCCACGGCAGGAGTATCGACGGTGACAAGCGACGAGCAGTTTTCAAAAGCGCCGTTATCAAGGGTTGTTACACCATCGCCTGAAATTGACGAAAGCTTACTGTTTTCAAAAGCACTTACGCCTATCGAGGTGACACTGCAAGGCAAGGTTACGCTTTTTACATTTGAGCCGTTAAATACATTATCACCTATAGCCGTAACCGTTATGCCGTTTATTTGGGAAGGGATTATTATGCTTGTTTTATTTCCCTTATAACTTATAATTACACCGTCCTGCGTAATATCAAAATCATTGCCGTCACTTTCATAAACAAGTTCATAAGTAGATGCGACGTATTTGCTTTTCATCATATTGTTATATGCAACGGCAATAACGTGCGTGCTTTCGTCAATATCAATAGGCTTTGTATATTCAAAACCGTTATTGGATGAGGGAACGGTGTTATCCGTCGTATACATTATTTTTTCATTGTTAGCTGCTTTTTTATTTCAAGCTTAAACGGCTCGTTATATTTTCCCTGCGGTGTGCCAAACGAAGGAGCAATCGCTTTTTCGCCGTAAATAAGACCCGAAAAATTAACTATTCCTGCACCGCACCATTCAACCTGATAATTTTTAATATAAACAGGTACCGCTTCATCGCATATTGTTTTTTTAATCTTATTGCAGTCAAGACCGCTCTTTTGCATTAAAATAGTTGCCGCAGCGGCAGATACGAACGGAGCAGAAAACGACGTTCCGTTTTCATAAGAATATGTGCCGTCAAGTTCGCAAGTATAAACTCCGACACCCGGAGCGGCAATATCAACGCACTTGCCGTAATTTGAGAAATCTGCCTTTTCGTTCTTTTTTATTGGAAGATGAAACAGTAATAACTTCGCCGATATTGGCAGGATAATAGAATTTGGCATTTACTGCGTTATTGCCTGCCGAGGTGATTATTGTAACACCTTTTGAAATCAAATTACGAGTTAAACTGTCACGGGTGACACTGCTTGAAATTGACTGAACGGAAAAGCTCATATTAATGATATCAGGCAATTTTTTCTCGTTCAAAATATAGTTAAGCGTTGCCACAATTTGAGAATTGGTACACTTGCCCTCTTTATCAAATGTTTTATAAGGCTTGATTTTAACGTTATCAAGCGTATTAAGCGCAATTACACCTGCCACACTCGTGCCGTGACCGCTGTCGTCTGACGAACTGTTCATACTTCCTGAAGAGCTGAAATTTTTATTACACTCAATTAATCTGCCGTCAAAAGACTTGTGAGCATCATTAATCCCCGTGTCCATAACCGCAACGGTAACATCATTATACGTTTTTCCGGTCGTGGCAAGATAATTCATTGTGACGTCCGACTGCGTGATTTGCGACGCCCATAAATCCTTTGTACTCGGTGCTTTTTTAATTGCCTGAGTATAGGCAAAATCGTCTCTGTCACATGCAACGCCGAGCTTTTCAATGCTGCTTTTCGCACTCTCTGCGCTCTCATAATCCTTAAACTGCATAACTTGAAAGCCATGCGCCTTAATCACCTTAACTGCACCATAGCTTTCCTTGATTTTATTTGAATTTACAATAAGCCTGTTTTGAGTATCCTGCCTGCTTTCGTATTGTTTAACAAGCACATTTACTTGTTCGGCAAATGAGTCCGCTTCTTTGAGCTTATAAATATTATTTATGTCAGGCGCAATTATCCCACAGATGCCGAAAAAATTACAAAAGCCAAGACTAAACAAATAAGTCGTTTCATTTAAACCCCACTTGAATAAATATATTTTGCAATTTTTAAATAAATAATATTATGTTATTTATATGTATATTATACCATATTTTTTCAACATTTTCTATTACATATTGTTGATAATGTATATATTTTATCACAAATTCCGAAAAAAATAAGCGACTCAAACACAATTGTTCAAGTCGCTATATTAACAGTTTTAAAGTTTTTTTTTTTCTTAGGATGCGATACCTTTTCTTCATAAACCTTCGTTACTTCTTCAACAGGTCCTTGAGAAATAATCTTGCCGTGGTCAAGAAGGATTGCCGTGTCGCAAATTGCCATAACCTGGTCAATACTGTGAGATACAAAAAGAACAGTTACTCCGCTTTCAAAAAGAGATTGAACTTTTGCAAGGCTCTTCTTTCTAAAACCAGCATCACCGACTGAAAGAACTTCATCAAGAATGAGGACATCAGGCTCAACAGCAGTTGCGATTGAAAATCCGAGACGTGCTCTCATACCGCTTGAATAGTTTTTAACCGGAACTTCAATAAAATCGCCGAGTTCGGAAAATTCAACAATTTCATCATACTTAGATTGAATAAATTCTCTTGAATAGCCCAAGATAGCACCGTAAAGGAAAATATTTTCTCTTCCGGAATAATTGCCGTCAAAACCTGCGCCAAGCTCAAGAAGAGGAGCGATAACGCCCTGCTTCTCAATTTTACCCTTAGTCGGCTTATAAACTCCTACAATTGTTTTTAAAAGGGTACTTTTGCCGGCACCGTTAAGCCATAATAGCAAGATGCTCGCCCTTTTTAACCTGAAAACTAATATCCTTTAAGGCATCAAACTTATTATATTCAAGCTTTCCCGTAATAAGCTTAATAGCGTATTCCTTAAGGTTGTCCACCTTTTCCTTATTAAGAATAAACGACATTGTAACGTTTTCTACGTTAATTGCAACATCATTATCCATTTAAACACCACCCTATTATTCTTTGCGTAAAAATTAATTTTCACGCTTAAGCTTCCCAGCTTATTGCGAGAAGCGCCAAAGATATCAAAAGAAGCACTGCGCCGCATACGGCAATTGCACCGACAGCGGTATAAATATAATTATCAAGTGCACTTTTGAGAAATGCAGGAAAAATATCTATAGATTTCACGCTCAAAATTATAACAGCAATTAACGAAACAATCAAGTCCTCAATTGAAGATGCGCAAAATGCCGCACCGAGACTTCTGACGCTTCTGTACTTAGTATTGCCTGTAAAATAAAGCATTGAGCCAAATACAAGAGTTAAGAAAATCGCAACAGCAAGGAAAATATCAGCCGCAATCTTGCCCATATTCATAGCTGTTTCAATTAGTTTCGTTTTAGGAAGTTTTAAAGAATTATCAATAAAGCTTCTTATTTTTTGCAAGCTGTGCATTTTGAACGCTCTCATTTTTTTCAAATCCTGAGGCGCTGATTTGCTCCTCAAGCTCTGATTTTATATCGCTCATAAGAGAGTCGACGTCGGAAGAATATGACTTAGACGTATACCCTGCCTTAGCCCTAAACTGACCTGCTGCAAACGAGCTTAGTATTTTCTCAGCCTTGGCTTGCGTAATAACATTTGAAACATTACTGCTGTCAAGCCCGTTTTTGATAAAGCTGTCACTTGTATAATCAATCAAATCCTGCCTAAAGACCGACGTAACATTATAATCCGTAAATTGATTTTGAACTACGCTTCCGTTTAACAAAACAGCCTTTGTTACGCATGCCACGCTTAAAATTCCAAGCACAACAAACAGGCAAAATGCAAGAATATTTCTGCTTTTAAAATCATTTTTGGTGTCGTGGAGTTTTCTGCTCATTTCGCATTTACCTCCTCGCCTGTTTTTTCGCAAATGGCATAAAAGCACTTGCCGCTGTTTTCACCGTAATCGGAAAAAATACTGTATAAAATCAAGTTGTTTTTATAATCCTTAACTCTGCTGTCACCCTCGTCGCCGACAAAGACGTCAACAGCCTTATAAATTATTGTTTTATCAGCCGTTTTAACCTTAACTTTATCGCCCGACTTGACATATTTAAGCGATTTGAAATATGTTTCGTCATAAGAGGCGATAAACGTATTGGCATTGTCGCCAAAAGCGTTTGCATTTTCATCAATCGAAACACCTGCGCCGTATCTGAGCGATACACGGTTAAGGCCGTAGTAAACAGGCGCTTCAATTCCTCTTTTTTCAACAATGATATCGGCAACAAAACTCCCATAATCAAGTTCTTTGCTGTCTAATGAAACATAAGTATCTTGATTTGGATTAATTTGCAAATCCATTACGCTTTTTGGCATAGCCGCCTCAAGCTTATGGACTGCATTACACGCATTTTTATTAACACCGATAATTGCTCCCACAACAATAATCAATTCAACGCAAACAAATATAACTACCGTCTTTGCAAAATCATTTGGTGATTTTTGACGGTGCGAATGCTTTTTTTCACTCTTCTCATTCATATTTTCCATATATAAAGCTCCGATTAATCGTCAAATACCGCACCTTGTGCACCGCTTGTTACATGCTGAGCATAGCGCTTAAGATATCCTGTAAGATTTTGAACAGGAGGTTGCCACTTAGCCTTTCTTTGGGCTAATACTTCGTCTGAAACATTAACCTTGAGAACACGAGCAGGGATATCAATTTCAATCTCGTCGCCGTCCTCAACAAGAGCAATAGTTCCGCCCATAGCTGCCTCAGGACTTATGTGGTACCGATTGATGCACCTCTTGTAGCGCCTGAGAAACGACCGTCAGTAAGAAGCGCAACAGATGAGCCGAGGCCATACCGATAATAGCAGATGTAGGAGAAAGCATTTCTCTCATACCCGGCCGCCTTTAGGGCCTTCATAACGAATAACTACAACGTCGCCTGCAACAACCTTGCCGCCTGTAATAGCAGCAATCGCTTCTTCTTCACTGTTGTAGCACTTAGCCGGACCCTTATGCTGCATCATTTCAGGTGCAACAGCGCCTTTTTTAACTACTGCGCCGTCCTTTGCAAGGTTACCTGTAAGAACTGCGATACCGCCGTCTGCCGAGAACGGATTTTCAAGCTTACGAATGATTACTCCGTCAGCATCAGGTGCTTTTGCAATTCTGTCAGCAACAGTGCCGTTTACCGTAAGTGCGTCTGTATTAATCATACCGCCTCTTGCAAGTTCTTTAACAACTGCCTGAATACCGCCAACGTCGTTGAGGTCTGTAATAAATACAGATGAAGCAGGGTTGAGCTTACAAATTTGAGGTGTTTTTCTGCCGTAAGCGTCAAGCTCGGCAAGGTCGATATCATGGCCTGCCGCATGAGCAATGGCAGTAAGGTGTAAAATTGTATTTGTTGAACAGCCGATAGCCATATCAGTACGCATAGCGTTTTCAATAGCCTTCTCTGTAATAATATCCGACGGCTTAATGTCCTCTTTAAGAAGGTCCATTACTCTTTCGCCTGCCTGCTTTGCAAGGCGGAGTCTTTCACTCATAACCGCAGGAATAGTACCTGAACCCGGAAGCGACATACCGATTGTTTCAGTAAGGCAGTTCATTGAATTTGCAGTATACATACCTGAGCATGAGCCACAGGTTGGGCAAGCGGTAAATGCGCAAGATTCAAGATTTTCGTCGCTCATCTTGCCAACTGCATTAGCGCCTACATATTCAAACTGCTCGGAAAGACCGATACGGTTTGTGGTTTCTGTGCTCTTACCGGGAAGCATAGGGCCGCCGCTGATAAAGATACAAGGCAAATTAAGCCTGCAAGCGGCAAGAAGCATACCCGGAACAATCTTATCACAGTTAGGGATAAATACGATTGCGTCAAGAGGGTGAGCCGTAAGCATAACCTCGATTGAATCTGCAATAAGCTCTCTTGAGCAAAGCGAATATTTCATACCCTTATGGTTCATAGCAATACCGTCGCAAACGCCGATAGTGTTAAATTCAAACGGAACACCGCCTGCGTTTCTGATACCTGCCTTAACCTGCTCTGCAATCTTGTCAAGGTGCATATGGCCGGGTATATAGTCGCTCTTAGAATTAACTACTGCGATAAAAGGTCTTTTCATTTCAAGTTCGTCAATACCAAGCGCTCTCAAAAGAGAACGGTGAGGCGCTCTTGAAGGACCCTCTTTAATTAAATCTGATCTCATTTCAATACCTTCTTTTATATAAAATAAATTATTATAGTAAGTTATAACTTATAACATTATATTATTTTTGCCTACTAATTTCAACATATATTTTGTTAAATATAAAAAAGCCCTTTGAGAAAAGGACTTTTCCTCTCCCAAAGGGCAGTATGATACACAAAGTGAAATAAAAAGATTTTCTGTCAACCTAAATAATATGACAATGATATCAGTCTGTTATAATCACCTTTTAACGGATTAAAGTCAACAATAAGTAACATTGCAAGTAAAAGCTAAGCGGACAATCCAAATGAGCTGTCCGCTTTAGTTTAATTATTTGTTAAGCTTAAAGGTCATATATACGGGGTTGTGATCAGAATACTTAAACTGAAGGTCATAAACATCGCTGTTTGTAACTGTAACATTATCGGAAACTATAAATCCGTCAACCGTAAGTACAAACTGCTTGTCGTGATACGGACCGTCGGCATTTCTGCATGAGGGAATCGGATTTTTCTCATTGTAAGGAGCAACAATTTTGAGGTTTGTTCCATCAAACAATTTTGAATCAACAGGTTGCGCCCAAGTATAATCTGTGCCGTCAATTCCAAAAATCTTGCCCGAATCGCCAAGCAAGTCCTTGTTGAAATCGCCGCCTGCGATACAGTAATTCCCTTTTTCATATTCCGCCTGCATATCACTTATAAGCATTTTAAGCTGGTCGGTTGCGATTGTTCCGTCAGAGGTATATGCCGAGAGATGAAGCGTATAAAGCACAAGTTCTTTGCCGTTTTCAACAGTAATTCTCGAAACAGAATAGCAACGGTCAAGGTCAACGAATTTCATAAAACCGTTTTCAATCGGCAAGCTGTGTCTTAAACCGCTTTCAACATTGAACTTTGACAAGGTCAACATACCGGCATAGGATTTGCCGTGAGGCTTGGTAATAGGATAGAACAAATACGGACTGTCAAAGTTTACCGTGAACATTGAATCATATCCGTCAAGCTTACCTCTGAGCGCTTTCTCTTGGTCATAGTGATAACTGCGTGTTGCTTTCTTATCAACTTCCTCGATAAGAATAATATCGGGATTTTCGGATTTAAGGAAATCTCCTATTCCGTCAATTACGCTCTTAACCGACTCCTCGGAATTAGCACGGCTCTGTGTACCGCCGTCCATAAAGAAGCCGAAGTCGGGAGTATAAGCCGCAAAACCGATATTGTACGAAATGGCCTTTATCTTGGTCAACAAGAGCAGACTCGCTCGTAACATCGTTTATCTGCAAAGCTTGATTGTCCTCAATTCTGTGGTAGTCAATCATGACATAAGCGACATATCCGCCTACAATTAAAACCGCCACAAGAAGAATAATCAAAATGATTTTTAGTACCTTTTTTGCCTTTACTGACACGTAACCACCCTTTTTCGTTATTTTATATAAAAACATCGATGAGATGGTTAAAATTATAGCACTATTTCATATATTTTACAAGGCAAAAAACAAAGCTGTAAATAAATTCTTTTACTCTACTTATTTAATTCAATTCAGAATAAAAACTTCAACTTTATTTTGCTTAAAGTATATGAGGCTTTGGCTTTTTCTTATAGTTTGCGAATGTAAGTAAAATAAAAAGCCCTTTGAGAAAAGGATTTCTCCTCGCTCAAAGGGCAGTATGATACACAAAGTGAGATAAATAGATTTTCTGTCAACCTAAATAATATGGCAATGACATCAGTCTGTTATAATCACCTTTACTCATACAAAACAAAGCCGGTAATTGCACTGTTTTCCTGTTCAACAACACCTGTTTCAACGTTTGTTGAAACACCTTTTGACGCAACGCCACCGAATATCATCAAAATGATATTAATAACAATTATAACAAGTAAAATAATTCCTACCGCTTTCCAAATTCTTTTGCTTTTTCTGTTTTTTATTGCTAACTGCTCGCTGATTTTTGCAAGCTGAATCGCAACTTCGTCCCTGCTCTCCTCGTCGCTTACCTCTTTACCGAGAAGCACGCTTACGTCGGTATCAAGCACGTCGGCAATTTCAACAAGAATTTCCGCATCGGGAACAGACAAACCCTTTTCCCATTTGCTCACCGTTTGCCTTACTACATTCAGCTTCATTGCAAGTTCCTGTTGGGTATATCCCTTTGCCTTGCGTATAGCCTTTAAATTTTCACCAAACATATTTTTGTCCTCCTTATGCTTTATGACAACAGCATACACAAATATACCCGATTATTCAAGCAACGCAAATTAACATTGAGCATTTTAATTATAATTTGCAAAATTTTTAATACTAACTATCTTTTCTTATCAAAAAAACATCAGAAAAGGATTTCCTCTCCCAAAGAAATATTAGTTGTCAACACTTTAAATTTTAATTATTCCTGATATTTTTTCTCCGCACAATACACCGAAAATGCATCCGATGCAACTCAAAGCCACATAAAGTCCTCCGAGCATATATTGCTTATCTGAAAAAAGGTTATATGCTTCCAGCGAAAATGTTGAGAATGTAGTAAAGCCGCCGCATAATCCGGTTTTCAAAAACAGAACAGTATTGTCAGACACTTTATGCTTGCCTGTAATCCCAACAATAAATCCAGTTAGAATTGCCCCGATTATATTAGTCACTAATGTCAATAGCGGAAATTCAGACTTAACAGGAATAAGACTGATTGCGTATCTTGCCATCGCTCCTATTGCTCCGCCCATTGCCACAAATAAAAAGCCCATACTTTTTTCCTTCCTTTTTTGAAAAAAATGGGCAATCCCGATTGAATTGCCCACTGATATAAATATAAAATTATTCGTTAATCGGTTTCGTTGTGGGGATTTTGTTTCAGTTCTCTCATTTGCGGAAATAAGTTGTTCTAACGGGTATTAAAGCCGTTTGAAAAGGCTTAAAAACTTTCACGAACGCTTTTACATCAATATGTCATTCATTTTGATGTAAGCTCAGCTATGAAACCCGGCAAATCTCCACTAATATTTATTATATTTATCTTCTGCCTGAAAGTCAACCGGCAAGCCAAATCCCATTATAAATGTATATAAATAAAGAGAGCATACTTTCCGAAACGGATTGTATGCTCTCTGTCTATTTGATTGTCACTGTGCCTTGAAGTAATTATCAAGCCCTTTGAGAAATGGATTTTCCTTTCTCAAAGGGCAAGTTGGCAAACAGGAATTTATAGAACCTTCATCATATATCTTGGTTCGTATTCTATATATCCATGTTTCGGGTAAAAAGCATAAGATTCAAACCATTGTTCTTTTGGTGAACCTAAATGTACTTTGGAAACTACAATGCCGTTTTTACGCATCCAGCACTCCGCCGTATCAAGTAGCTTTGAACCAATCCCCTTTCGTTTTAATGATGGTTTTATATAAAGCCTATGCAAAAATGCTTCCTCTGTATCAGCGATTCTCGAATATCCAACGCAGCCAACCACTCTGTCATTTTCATCTATTGCAAGCCAAAACATATCATCGCAATCAAGATAGTTCACCTGAATGTCAAGGAGGTCCGGATTTATGGTAGGTTTTCTACCCAAGGCATCTTTTGCCTGTAAAACCATGAAAATCATATCATCACGATAGATTTCCTCATATTTAATTATTTTCATCCGTAACCTCCTACAAATTCCTATTTGTATTTCTGTTTGTTTTAAAAATGGGCAACTCCGATTGGAATTGCCCACTGATATAAATATAAAATTATTCGTTAATCGGTTTCATTGTCGGGAAGAGTAATACATCACGAATAGAATAGCTGTCCGTAAGAAGCATTACAAGACGGTCAATACCGATACCGAGGCCACCTGTAGGAGGCATACCGTATTCAAGAGCAGTTACGAAGTCGTGGTCAATCATATTAGCCTCGTCGTCGCCTGCCTCACGAAGCTTCATTTGAGCCTCGAAACGTGACATTTGGTCAATCGGGTCATTAAGCTCTGAATAAGCATTACCGTATTCGCCGCCCATAATGAAAAGCTCAAAGCGTTCGGTCAAAACAGGACAATCCGGCTTTCTCTTAGTAAGCGGACTTACCTCAACAGGATAATCCATAATAAAGGTCGGCTGAGTAAGATTTTCTTCAACAAATTCTTCAAAGAACGAATTGAGAATATCGCCCCATGTTGCCTTTCCGTTTTCAATCTCGATACCCTTTTCCTTTGCAATTGCAATTGCCTTTTCGTTATCGCTCATAAATTCTTTAAAATCAACACCGCTGTATTCCTTAACAGCATCAATCATAGTAAGACGTCTAAACGGACTTTCAAGGTCAATTGCAGTGCCGTTAAATGTGATATGAAGGCTGTCGCAAACCTCATTAGCGGCATTGCGGATAAGCGCCTCAGCAATATCCATCATTCCGTGATAATCGGTAAATGCCTGATAAAGCTCAATGCAGGTAAATTCCGGATTATGACGAACGTCCATACCCTCGTTTCTGAAGTTTCTGCCAATCTCATATACACGTTCCATACCGCCGACGATAAGGCGCTTTAAGTAAAGCTCCGTTGCAATACGAAGATACATATCCATATCGAGCGTGTTATGGTGAGTGATGAAAGGACCTTGCAGCCGCACCGCCCGCAATAGTATTAAGAATAGGAGTTTCAACTTCAATAAATCCGAGATTATCAAGATAATTTCTGATTGAAGTAATGATTTTTGAGCGTTTGATGAAAGTTTCCTTAACATCAGGGTTCATAATCATATCAAGATAACGCTTTCTGTAGCGTGTATCCGTATCTGTAAGACCGTGGAATTTTTCAGGAAGCGGAAGAAGAGATTTTGATAGAAGCCTGATTTCCTTAGCGTGAACCGAGATTTCACCTGTCTTTGTCTTAAACACAAAACCTTTAATTTCAACAATATCGCCTAAATCCCAAGTTTTAAATTCCTTGAAAGCATCCTCGCCGATATCGTTCATTCTTACATAAGCCTGTATTCTGCCGTTTCTGTCCTGAATATCAATAAAGTTAGCCTTGCCCATATCACGCCATGTCATAATTCTGCCGGCAATGATAACATCCTTGCCCTCAAGCTCGTCATAACTTGCCTTAATCTCATCTGAATGGTGTGTTTGGCTTGCAAGTGTAATTTCAAATGGGTCACGTCCTGAAGCTTGAAGAGCCTTAAGCTTTTCTATTCTAATCTGCTTTTGCTCATTCTCGGAAAGAACAACCTCTGCCATAGCCATGGGAGCGGCATTTGCATTGTTGCCGATTTTTTCAATAATATCAAGAGCCTCTGCCTCATTCTCGGCACTGCCCTCAAGAGCAACTGCACCCGTTTGAAGGAATAATGTATACTTCACCTTATCGCCGTCTGCTTCAACAAGATATTTAGGATTAGTCTTTTCCTCATCGTTTGCAAGAGTGTTTTGAACCTTCATTCTGCTGTTCTTCTTAACAGCCTTAACACCTCTCCTGCAAGCGTCCTCCTTGTCAAAAACAGGGCTTTTACCGACTGCATTATCATCAATAAATAATTCAAATGAGAAAGTACCGTCGCCTGCTTTGGTGATTTCAAACTTTCCTGCCATATTTATACCTCTTGTTTCAATAAATTAGTTGATTGACAAAATCTCATAATCAAGATTGCCGATAGGAGCTTCAACAGTAACTTTTTCACCCTGCTTCTTGCCCATAAGAGCCATACCGATAGGGCTTTCGTCAGAAATCTTACCTTCTGCCGGATTTGACTGTGCAAAGCCTACGATTTCAAACGATAATTCAACGCCGTCAGATATTCTCTTAACCTTAAGCTTAGAGCCCATACTTACTGCATCTTTATCTACGCTGTCAACAATCTCAACATTGTCAAGCTGATATTCAAGTTCGCTGATACGTGCCTCAATCTTTGCCTGCTCGCTCTTAGCTTCATCATATTCACTGTTTTCGGAAAGGTCGCCGTAAGAACGTGCAACCTTAAGTTTTTCTGCTATATCAATTCTGCCTTCGGTTTTAAGGTAATCGAGTTCTTTTTCAAGTTCAGCCTTACCTTCCGATGTCATCTTAAAAGTTTTTGCTGCCATAAAAATGTCTCCTTCTCAGAATTTTAATCACTATATTATATATTATATTATTAATACTGTCAAGTAAAATCACTTGCCCGCTATCGCATTTATCTGCTTTATTTCCGATTTTGAAAGCGGCTTACATTCAAGCGCCTTTAAGTTTTCCAAAAGCTGTGCCTTCGAGTGAACGCCGATAAGTACACTTGTAACTTCGCCCCATTGCAAAAGCCATTCAATTGCAAGCTGAGAAAGTGTTTGCCCCCTATCCTTTGCCATTTTATAAAGCTGAGCAATCTGCGCCTGCCTGCCCTCGCTGTAGCCTACCTTTTTTTGAAGCACCTCGTTGTTGTAAAGCCTTGAATTTTCAACAATGCCGCCAGCAAGCTTATCGGTAAGTTGACCTTGCGCAAGAGGTGAAAAAGCAATCAAGCCTTTTTTCTTAGACTTAGCCTCTTTTTTTTCAAATCATTCTTTTCAACCGTTCTGTCAAAAATCGAATATCTATTTTGATTTATGATAAACGGCACGTTTAAATCATCGCATCTGTGGTACATTCTGTGCATTTTCTTGCCGTTATAGTTGCTCATTCCGACATAGATTGCCTTGCCCTGACGTGTGATATCAGAAAGCGCAAGCGCTGTTTCCTTAAGCTCGGTATCCGGTGTCATACAATGGTGATAAAAAATATCAACATAGTCAAGACCGAGGCGCTTAAGGCTTTGGTCAAGTGAGGACACAAGATATTTCCTACTCCCACCTATACCGTAAGGACCGTCCCACATTCTGTATCCCGCCTTTGTGCTGATAACAAGTTCATCACGGTACGGCATAAGATTTTCACGTACGATTTTGCCGAAATTCACCTCTGCCGCTCCTGGCTTCGGACCGTAATTATTAGCCAAATCAAAATGCGTAACGCCCATATCAAAGGCAGTTAAAATAATATCCTTCATCTCGTCATAATCGGCATTGTCACCGAAATTTTGCCACAAACCAAGCGAAATTTTCGAAGATAAAGACCGCTTTCGCCGCACTTATTAAACTCTGCTTTTTCATATCGTTTTTCGTTTGCACTATACATTTTTGTCTACTCCGTTAAATAAAATCATTGCGCCATGCACTATATCAAAAAATTATCGTGATTAAAGCTGAAGCTTTTTTCAGAATAAAAACATTATACTATATTTAAACTTTTAAAACAATGTTGAAAAGACAATTTCTCTATGATAAAATTATAATATAAATTAATATATCGAGGCAAAACTATGGACGATAAAACTAATGTAATGAGAATACTTGACCAAAAAAGGTCAAATATACAGAGTATACGTATAAACACCGACGCTGTAGGCGGGCAAGAGGTTGCCGAGGTTTTAGGCGAAGATGCAAACAAGGTTTTCAAAACGCTTGTAACAGTCGGCAAAACAGGCAATCACTATGTATTTTTAGTTCCCGTAAACAAGGAATTAAACCTTAAAAAGCGGCAAAAGCAGTGGGCGAAAAGAAGGTTGAAATGATTAAATCAAAAGAACTTTTACCGCTCACCGGCTATATTCACGGCGGTTGCTCACCGATAGGAATGAAGAAATTTTTAAAACCACAATTCACGAAAGTGCAAAGAATTTTGATACAATAATGTTCAGCGGCGGCAAAATCGGCTATCAAGTCGAAACTACGCTTGACGGGCTTAAAAAGGTTATAAGATTTGACCTTGCGGACATTGCGGAATAAGGGGCTATTATGGATTTACAGCAAATTATTGACGAATGTAATAAAATAGTATTTTTCGGCGGCGCCGGTGTATCGACGGAAAGCGGAATACCCGATTTCAAGTGTTGACGGGCTTTATAATCAAAAAATACGACTATCCTCCCGAGGAGATACTTTCGCACACGTTTTTCTACAGCCACACTATTGATTTTTTCAAATTTTACAGGGATAAAATGCTGATTGAAAACGTCAAGCCGAACAAGGCGCATCTAAAGCTTGCCGAGCTTGAAAAAGCAGGAAAACTAAGTGCAGTTGTGACTCAAAATATTGACGGCTTGCACCAAGCGGCAGGAAGCAAAAAAGTATACGAGCTTCACGGCTCAACGCTTAGAAATTATTGCACAAAATGCAGAAAATTCTTTGATGCAAACTATATCAAAAACAACACCCCTATCCCCTATTGCGACGAATGCGGCGGCTTGGTAAAACCCGACGTTGTACTTTATGAAGAAGGGCTTGATGGCGATACCGTAAACGGTGCGCTTGAAGCAATAAGCGATGCCGATTGCCTGATTATTGCCGGAACAAGCCTGACGGTTTATCCTGCGGCAAGCTTTGTAAGATATTTCAGGGGCAAATACTTAGTGCTTATAAACCGTGACGAAACACCGATGGATAAAAATGCAGACCTTGTTATTCACGACAAGGTTGGTGAGGTTTTATCGAAAATAAAGGTATAAAATTATGAAACCTATAGGAAAAATATATACACCCTTGCCTGAAAAATTCGGCGCACCTCGCCAAAGCGGTCTTGTTGAGGAACTTGAGGGCAAAATAATTCTTGATTCTCCGTATAATGTTAAGGAAGCATTTGACGGGATAGAGGAATTTTCTCACCTTTGGATTTTATGGCAGTTTTCAGACAGTATAAGAGATGAATTTTCACCGACTGTAAGGCCTCCGAGGCTTGGAGGAGAAAAAAGAAAAGGCGTTTTTGCAACCCGTTCACCGTTTAGGCCTAACAATATCGGCTTATCGTGCGTAAAGCTGATTAAGGTTGAGCAGACGAAAGAGCACTGCACAGTGCTTACGGTAGGCGGAGTTGATATGAAAAGCGGCACTCCGATTTATGACATTAAACCTTATATAAAATATGCCGACTGCCGCCCCGAAGCAAAAAGCAGCTTTGCAGACGTGCACGAAGCAGACAGGCTTGAAATTGAAATAAGCGACAATATAAAGTCGCTTATACCAAGATGATAAAATTGGCGCACTAACAGGCATTTTAAGTTGCGACCCACGTCCTGCCTACCAAAATGATTCTAACAGAATTTACGGCATTTCATTTGATAATATGAACGTGAAATTTAAGGTTGACGGGGATAAATTAACAGTATTAGAAATAGAAAAATAAAAAAAGCGGGCGATCGATGATCGCCCCTACGAAAATCAAATTATACGATAACCGTAGGGGCGAACAGTGTTCGCCCGTTAATTTTATTATTTTTTATTATTGTGCATTCGGTGTAAGAACTACTGTTGTTACACTCTTTGCAGGAATTGAAACAGCCACATTTGTGTTGCCGCTTTGATATTTTTCAAGGTCACGGCTTTCGTCTGTTACATAAGTTTCAAACTTCTTATAATCCGATGATGAGAACTTTGTATATTCGTTTGTGTCCGAATTATTGATATAAACTACTACAACTGTTCCGTCGGGATTTTGATAAGCGGTCTGCTCAATGTAATTATTCTTATCGGTACGTGTTGTTTTGCCGTCTTTCCAAGAATAAGTTGTATTTGTCACAAGATTTTTGGCAAAGTTTGAGCCTGTCGAAACAGAAACTCTCTTTGCGCCGTCCTCAATAAATCTTGCGTAGTTACCCATTACCCAAAGACGCTTTGAGGTTTGAACATCGTTGTGATTTTCCTTATTAACATAAATAAGTGCGTCGGGATATACACCCGGACCGACAGCTACCCACCAATCCCATTCAACAGCGTTGAGAATGGTTAAATCCTGATGCATAATATCTGCAAGAGCAAGACCGTATTCGATACCGAGACCGTTGGTTGTGCCCTCTTTTTGAATAAGACCGTAAACACCTGAATTGCCGTCATTTGTCATCTGGCAATATTCTGTGCAACGTACCTTTTTAACAGCGGTGTAATTATTAGTAAGCGCATTGCCTGCAAGTGTGCTTGCAACCTTTTCCCTGTCACTTGTTGATGCCCAATAGGAGTGTGTGCCGAGAGAGTCAACGTAATCTCTGATATTAGAGTTATTTTTGCCGTAATTGTTAGGGTACAAACTTGATGATGAGAACATATTATTAAGAAAACCGTTGAAATATGTTGAGTGATTAAGCTGAGCACATTCCCAAACGTCGACGCCGACTCTGCCGTTAAGCTTTTCGCTTTTTTTAATGGCAGGAATCATTGCGTTATTATAGAAATCTCTTGCCGCAGTATCCTCCCAATGAGAACCCTCCTGTCCGGCGTTACCGTTTGTATCGGCTGCCCAAGCCCATTCAGGCTCGTTAATAGGCGAAACCTCTGTTACATTATAACCCTCGTCAATGAAATGCTCCGAACACTTAACAACGAATTGAGCAAATGCGTCATAATTGCTTGAATCAAGGTTAGAATTAGCGCCGTTTGAGCAATATGCCTTGCCGTTTTTCGTAAGCCAAACAGGAGCAGAGTTAGAGAAAAGGGTAACCTTTAAATCCTTGTTAGCCTTTTGAGCAGAGGCAAGCGCCTTTTGAGCATTAGCGTCACGGCTCCAATCGTATGTGCCGTCCTTCTGCAAAAAGCCTTGCGTTCTTCTGTCAACATCTGTAATATGTGTATCATCCTGCGACCCTGTACCGAGGTTATAGCGATAAATATCAAGACCTGCGCCCTTTTCCTTGCTGTAAAGAAGCTCCATAATCTCGTCTAAATTTTCCCAGCCGCCGACATACTGTGCCCACCAAGCGGCAGAAGCGCCGAAGCCCTCAATTGTTTGGTAAGTTGTTGAAGTATCGATAGTTGTTTGCTTATTCGTTGTATCAATATTATTAATTATCTTGCTAAGCATACTGTAATCCTTAGCATTGATAAAGCCGTTATAGTTAAGGTCATATTTACCGTCATAATTTGACTGAGTATAAGCCGCAGCCTTATCGTCTGTTGTTATTGCATCCTTAAAGCTTGAAACAAGAGTAAGTGCGTCAAGCTGAAGATTTGTTTTACCGCAGACGCTGCATTTATAAACAATGCTCGGACCGTTTGTGCCGGTATATTCATACTTATGACCGATGACGTCCGTATAATTAGACTTAACCTCGTCTGTATCGCAATCAGTACAATAGGTTAAATCATAGCCCTTTTCAACGCAGGTAGGCGCAACTGTTTTAGTCACATAATTATGCTTATCGTCAAGGCAGTAATAATGCCAATCATAACCCTTAGCCTGACCTTCTTTTTTACATAATCACGAACGCCTGAATTTGCAATACCGAAAAAGCGTGCATACGAGCCTGAGCCGTTTCCGAAAGCATTATCGCCGATAGTGATTTTATTGCCTAAAAATCTGTTGTAATTAAAGTTTGCATTGTAAAAAGCGTTGCTTCCTATGTTAGTGCAATTTGACGGAATATTTACCCAAAATGTTGAATTAATCAAATTTTGAAAAGCACCGTTCATAATTGTAAAATTACCGTTTGTGCCGGAAAAATCAAGTTCATTAATAAATGCGGAGGAAACGCTCCAAGTGTTAGAGGTCATATCGCCACTGCCAAAAACGCTTAACTTCTTGTTTTGTGCATCATATTTATAGCTTAAAGCCGTGCCGCAAAAGCCGTTTACATTTTGGAATGAAAGCGCACTTGTCGCATTAACAAGAGAACTTGCACCAACGAGTTTACAGCTTGACGAAACGCCTGTAAGAGCTGAGCTTGCAACAGGCGAGAGATTACCGCTTGTCCAAACAATGCCCTTAAGCTTTGAACAGCCGTTAAAAGCATTAACGTCCATACCCGTATGGCCTGCTGCCGACGTAAACCTGCTCTAACGAAGTACAACCCTTAAATGTAGCGTTGGGGATTTTGCCCTTATAGTTATCGGTATTATTGGTTGACGGGAGCGAAACATACTTAAGCGAGGTACAGTCAAGGAAAAGTTCACTATAATAGTAAGTCGCATTTTCAGGAAGATTAATACTTTGAAGTGAGGTACAACCCCTGAAAAGGTCATCACCCAAGGTATCAAGAGTTGAAGAATTAAAATTAACCGTAGTCAAATTAGTACAATCGTAAAACCAATATGAGCCGATTTGAACGACGCCCTCTTCAACATTAACCGTTTTAATTGATTTACGGTCATTATACCAAGGCTGATTGTTTCCGCCAAAAAATTGATATTTTGAATAATCGGCACCTCTGCCGTTACCGTTTTTTGTAATAGTAAAACGCCTGTTGATTTATCAAGATTCCAGTTTACACCGCCCGATGTTCCGCTTGTTGCGGCATAAGCATTTATTTCAAGCCCTGCAAAACAGACAAAACAAGCACAAGGCTCAAAAATATTGACAATATCTTTTTAAATTTCATATACGATATTACCTCTTTTCAAATTTCGCCATTATTATAAATAAAAGTTATATAATATTCAATAGATTTATAAAAAGTTTACATTTAAAAATATAAAAAAAGAGGCGAACAATGTTCGCCCCTACGCTACGTCGAAAGAAATTCCGTGTTTGAATGAATTTTTGCAAAATTCATAATAAACACTCCGTTCCTTTCTCCTTTTCCCCAAAAAGCTCACGCTTTTCGGGGACCCCGATTGAAATTTTTGTGAATAACACGGTTGCGAAGAAGTAGTCAGAATTGGATTTTTAGTGAGAGGAGCTGTACGTGGGTACTGCCCTCTCGCTAAAAATTCAAAGTGCCCAACGTTTTGTCGCCGTATCCTTTAGGGTATTAAGACAAAACGTTCAAATGTTATTGATATAAAAAACTAAGGATTAGATATTCGTAAATTAATACGAATACCTAATCCTTTTATTTTTCCGGCACGATTATGGCTATTTATTCGTGACCGACTTATTTTATTTCGCAAATCCAGCCTTCAGGCGCTTCAATCTCGCCCATTTGGATACCTGTAAGAGTTTCATAAAGCTTCTTGGTTACAGGGCCCATTTCCTCCATACCGGATGGGAAGCAAATCTCCTCACCGTGGTTTACAATCTTGCCGACAGGAGAAATAACAGCTGCAGTACCGCAAAGGCCGCACTCTGCAAAATCCTTAACCTCGTCAAAATAAACCTCTCTCTGTTCAACCTTAAGGCCAAGATACTTCTCAGCAACAACCATAAGTGAACGACGGGTGATTGACGGTAAAATAGAATCCGACTTAGGAGTAACAACAGTGCCGTCCTTAGTTACAAAAAGGAAGTTAGCGCCGCCTGTTTCCTCAACCTTTGTTCTTGTTGCAGGGTCAAGATACATATTTTCATCAAAGCCATGCTCGTGAGCGTCAACAATGTTATGAAGTGACATAGCATAGTTAAGACCTGCTTTAATATTACCTGTACCGTGAGGTGCGGCACGGTCAACGTCAGATACACGGATAGTGATAGGCTTTGCACCGCCCTTGAAATAAGGACCTACCGGAGTACAGAACATTCTAAACTCATACTCATCTGCAGGTTTAACACCGATAACAGGATTAACGCCGAAAACATACGGACGAATATAAAGAGTAGCACCGCTGCCAAAAGGAGGAACCCAAGCCTCATTAGCCTTTACAACCTCTTTAACAGCTCTTAAAAACATTTCTTCAGGAACAACCGGAATTTGAAGTCCACGGCAAGAATCTGCGATACGGCTTGCATTAAGGTCAGGGCGGAAGCAAACAGTTCTGCCGTCCTTAGTTGTATATGCTTTAAGACCCTCAAAGCAAGTTTGTGCATACTGAAGTACACCGGCACATTCGTTAAGTGTAATCGTATCGTCCTCAACAAGCTGACCTTCGTCCCACTTGCCGTTCTTGTAGTGAGCTACAAAACGTTTGTCAGTCTTAACATAGCCAAAGCCAAGGCTTGACCAATCAATATCTTTCTTTTGCATTTTAAACATCTCCTATATTTACGGCAAAGACTTTTACCCAATGCCTATGAAATTTATAATTATAATAATACTATAAAAAATATTATAGCACGTTAATTTCATTTTTCAATACTAATAAAGCAAAAAATTACGTTATCTCTCCCTGCCGTCTGTTATTACCTCATTTTTATCCGTATTGCCGTCTATATTTTCTTTTTTCTTCAATGAAAAGTTTTCTAAAATATTTTTATATGTCTGGGTTTTTGAGACAAATACTCCTTTGTGAAATCCGCTATGACTTTTTTCAAAATTTGCTTAAATTTCGTTTTATGTTCGTCATCAAGAGTTGTAATAGAGTCAATCAAACCGAACACTTTTATGATATCAAGCTCCTTGATATCATAAAAATCCTCAATGCCTATATTCTCGGCAACATATTCAAGTGTATCAAAGAAAAGTTCAAGCTCCTCGTCGGAGATATAATCAATCAGTTCATTTATATAATCGCTTACAAAATCACTTGTATGGTCATATTTTTCCTCATATTTAAAACGGTCACCGTCAACCTCCCAAGAAGAGACCTGATGCTGCTTAAGACCCGAATTTTCACTGTGAACAATAGAAGGCTCTGTATCATGAAAAAGCATTCTGCCGATAATTGAGCCTTGCGGGGTAAAGAAATGAATTTTATCTTTAATCTGACAATAATCGTATCTGTCAAAAAAATATTTCGGAAAGCCCGGCGCATCGTCCTCGTAAACCGCCTTAAGCCTTTTTTGAGCGAATTTGAGCAATTAACTGCGGCAAAAACGGCAAGATTTCCGCCCTTTGAATGACCGCAGAGAATTATATCGCCCGAATGGCGCATACACGTTTCCTGAAAATAATACAAAGCCTCGATTTGCGCAGGAACGGGAAACATATAGGAAAGCATTGCCGACTCCTTAACGCCCGTAACCGTAACGTCGGTTCCTCTGAATGCAACAACGTCGCACCCGTCATCAAGAAGAAAATGGATTGCTGAAAATTGCTTGTCGATATCGTCGCTTACATTATTAATATAATCACACAAAATAATGTTTTGAAACCTCTTTGCCATACTGCAACGCCTGAGCAAATCGGCACTTTTTGCACTGATTGCAATAAGCTCGTCAATCTCCTGCTGAGTATACATTGCAAAAAACAGCTTTGCTCCCTTTAACAGCGACACACTCTGCTTATCTGCAATATTTTTAAAATCCGTATACGCAAGCTGTGAAAATATAAGATTATCTATTTCATTAAAAGGCTTTTCTTTAAATGAATAATTACCGTATTCCTCTATATAATCAAGCATATTTTTCACGCTACCAACTCCTTTTGCTTTCTATATTATATCAAAACAAAGCAATATTGTCACTTTCAAAATAACTTTTTTACAAATATATAAATCAGTATAAATTCTATTGAATGAATAAGCTGAATATGATATTATATTATTATATTGTAGGCAAAAGAGGGACGAATTTATGGCTGAAATCGACGTACTGCAAACGGGCAAAATGCTTGTATCTAGTGCCGTTCATAACAGGGACAGCAAGAGCGGAAAATTTGCTTATACAGGTCTTTTTCAAAGCAAAAAGGCAGAAACGAAGTGCCCGTCAAAGCATTTTTAATAAGAATAAACGGCAAAAATGTTCTTGTTGATACCGGCTGGAGCGAGCAATGCGCCATAAACCCACGTCATCATCTCGGGCTTGCTCTTTACTTTTCAAGTCAGCCTACCGTTACTCTTAACGACAGTGTTGCAAGGCAGCTTGACGCACTCGGCATTACTCCAAAGCAACTTGATGCGGTGATTTTAACTCATCTTGACTGCGACCACGTAAGCGGGCTTAAGGATTTAAAGGGTGCTAAGCATATTTATGCAACAAAAGAAGAACTTGAAATATCGCTTCTTCAAACCCAAGATACCGAAAAGCGCTTTGGCAGGGTGTTGAAATTGAGCCGATTGAAATGAATTATGACTCTCGTGCACCTTTCGGCAAAAGCTGCGATTTATTCGGCGACGGAAGCGTCAGAATTGTTTATACTCCCGGTCATTCGGCAGGCTCTGTTTGCGTTGTGATTAAGCAAAACGGCAAAATGGCAGTAATTGCCGGCGACAACGGAATAAGCGAAAAATCGTGGAGCGAGCTTATTCTTTCCGGCACCGATACATAATATTCAAAATATGAAAATTTCTCTTCGTTGGCTTAATAAAATGTATAAAAACGAAAACTGCGTTGCGGTGCTAACTGCCCACGATAAGGATTATAAACAAACGAAAATTGAATTTTAAATTGTATAATTAACAAAATAAAAACACCGAGGCTTTTACGTCTCGGTGTTTCTATTCTTTTTATCAATATAAAAAAGAGGAGGTAAGGATGAAAAATATTTTATACGCATCGGGAAGTAGCACCTTTCCCTTTGCAACTACAACTATAATATTCATAAATATACTACGTGTGAAATAAATATGAACATTATTAAATAATATGTTAAATAAATAAAAACACGGCATTTTAAATAACACTTGCCAATTAAATATATATATGTTAAAATCGCCATAATATATAAACAAGTAAAGGAATCTATTATGAAAAGCAAAAGTGCATCAAAAGAGTTTGCAAAATACGTATCGCAAAACGTATTTGCCATGATTGGAATGTCGTGCTATATTTTGGCTGACACCTTTTTCATATCAAAGGCAGTCGGTGCTAACGGCATTACCGCATTAAATCTTGTATTACCCTTATATAATTTAATATTTGCCATAGGCTCAATGATTGGCGTAGGCTCGGCAATAAGATTTGCAATAGCTAAAAATCAGGGAGAAAAAAATAACAGATATTTTTTCAACGCAATATTTTTCACAACGCTTTTCGCCTTGATTTTTATGGCAATCGGTGTTTTTATACCCGATAAACTCGTTGCTATCTTAGGCGGAAGCAGTGAGATTGTAAAGGTCGGCACTCCTTACACAAAAATATTTATGTGCTTTACTCCGCTTTTTATGTGGAATTACATTTGCAATGCATTCGTCAGAAATGACGGTGCGCCGTCAATCGCAATGGCGGCTACGGTTATAAGCAGTCTTTTCAATATTGTTATGGACTGGGTGCTTATGTTTCCGCTTAAAATGGGTATGGCAGGTGCGGCTTTGGCTACGGCTTTAAGTCCTGTTGTAGGCTGTGCAATCTGCTGTATTCACTTTTTCTCAAAGAAAAACAACATAAGCTTTAAGCCCTGCGTGCCGTCTTTCGTTAAATTATTTAACTGCGCAAAACTCGGCGTTTCAGCCTTTGTAGGCGAATTTTCCTCAGGTGTAATCACCGTTGCGTTTAATATGATTATATTAAAATTAGTCGGCAATATCGGCGTTGCGGCTTACGGCGTTGTTGCTAATATTTCGCTCGTTGCCGTGTCTGTATTCAACGGTGTTGCGCAAGGCTCGCAGCCGCTTATCAGCAAATATTACGCTAAAAGCGAAAACGAGAATGTTTCAAAAATACTCAAGCTTGGCATTATCACCTGCCTTTGCCTTGCAGGAATAATAATAGTAACAGTAAATATTTTTGCTGCCCCAATCGCAAATGTTTTCAACAGCGAGCATATTGCCGCACTTACCGATTATGCAGTCAAAGGTTTGAGAATTTACTTTATAGGCTTCATTTTTGCAGGGCTTAATATTTTCCTTTCCCTTGCATTCAGCTCTATGAGCAAGGCGGCTCCGGCTTTTATCATTTCAATTATGCGTGGCTTTGTTGTGATTATCGCAAGCGTATTTTTGCTCTCATATCTCTTCAAAATGACAGGCGTATGGCTTGCATTCCCCGTCGCCGAAGCAATCACGTTTATCGTCTCACTTTCATTTTTAGTCGGAATAAAAAAAGAAAAATAATTTATAATATTTAAAACAAAAAACAAAAACACGGTACAATTTTTGTACCGTGTTTTCTATTATTTATTATTTCAAAAGAGATAATTATTTGTCAAGGTTTGACTTAACTTCTTCAAGTACGTCCTCAAGCTCCTTAGGAAGCTTATCGCCGAACTTAGCATAAAGCTCGTCAACACCCTTGAGTTCTTCCTTCCAAGCGTCCTTATCAACGTCAAGAATCTTCTCAAGGTCAGCCTCAGTCATATCAAGGCCGTCAAGATTGATATCCTTAGCATAAGGAAGATAACCGATAGCTGTTTCCTGAGCGTCAACCTTACCCTCGCAACGGTCGATAATCCAATCAAGGACTCTGAGGTTATCGCCGAAGCCCGGCCACAAGAAGTTGCCTTCGTCGTCCTTACGGAACCAGTTAACGTTGAAAATCTTAGGAGCCTTATCCTCGTCAAGAGTTTCGCCGATTTCAATCCAATGCTTCCAATAATCGCCCATATTGTAGCCACAGAATGGGAGCATAGCCATAGGGTCACGACGAACAACGCCAACCTGACCTGTAGCAGCAGCAGTTGTTTCAGAACCCATGATTGAGCCTACGAATACGCCGTGATTCCAGCTCTTTGACTGATATACAAGCGGAGTGAGCTTAGCACGACGGCCGCCGAATACGAATGCTGAAATAGGAACACCGTTTGGATTTTCAAATTCTGATGAAATGCAAGGGCAGTTTACAGCAGGAGCTGTGAATCTTGAGTTTGGATGAGCACCCTTTTCCTCACTTGTTTGACCGTTCCAAGGATTGCCCTTCCAGTCAATTGCATTTGTAGGTGGATTCTTGTCAAGACCTTCCCACCAAACTGTGTTGTTATCAAGGTTGAGAGCAACGTTTGTAAAGATTGTGCCCTTCTTTGTTGATGCAAGAGCATTAGGATTAGACTTCTCGTTAGTACCAGGAGCAACGCCGAAGAATCCATTTTCAGGGTTGATAGCATAAAGACGTCCGTCCTCACCCTTCTTAATCCAAGAAATATCGTCGCCTACGCACCATACCTTGTAGCCTTTTCTCTGATATCCTTCAGGTGGGATAAGCATAGCAAGGTTTGTCTTACCGCAAGCTGATGGGAATGCAGCGCAGATATACTTGATTTCTCCGTTTGGCTTTTGAAGACCAAGGATAAGCATATGTTCTGCCTGCCAGCCCTCGTTCTTACCAAGGTAAGAAGCAATACGAAGAGCGAAGCACTTTTTACCGAGAAGTACGTTTCCGCCGTAAGCTGAATTTACAGAAATGATTGTGTTGTCCTCAGGGAACTGACAAATCCATCTCTTTTCAGGGTCAACGTTACATTTACAGTGCATACCACGTACCCAGTCGTTTGAATCGCCGAGAGTATCAAGAACTTTCTTGCCGATTCTTGTCATAATATTCATATTAAGAACAACGTAGATTGAGTCTGTAATCTCAATACCAATCTTAGACATAGGTGAACCTACAGGGCCCATTGAATAAGGAATGATATACATTGTTCTGCCTTCATAAGAGCCTGCTGCGATGTCATAAAGCATCTTGTAACACTTATCAGGAGCCATCCAATGGTTAGTAGGACCTGCATCCTCTTCCTTAGTTGTGCAGATAAGAGTTCTGTCCTCAACACGTGCAACGTCGTTTTCTGCTGTTCTGTGAAGATAGCAATCAGGAAGAAGCTCATCGTTAAGCTTAATCATTTCGCCTGTTTCAACAGCCTCTTTTTTAAGAGCGTCGATTTGTTCCTTTGAACCGTCAATCCATACAATGTTTGATGGCTTAAGGAGTTCTACTTTTTCGTCAAGCCAATCAAGAAGTGACTTGTTAGAAGTAAGATTTGTTTCCATAATCTTTATTCTCCTTTGAAATTATTTACAAACAAATTGAACTCATTGAAAAACAATCAAAGTTTCCCAATTTCATTCTCATTAATTATACCAAAAAATCCTTAAAATTCAATAGAACTGCCAAAAATTCATTAAAATGTAACAATAACATAAAATCAAATTAATCACTTTATGTGAATTTTTTGTCAATTATTGCTTTTGTACGCTTCGTCGATAGGCATTGTGGCATAAGCGTTAAGACTTTCGTCAGCCTCAACACCGCTTATAAACTCATAATAGCCCTGCGAGCCAATCATTGCCGCATTGTCGCCGCAATATTTAAGTTCGGGCAAATAAAGCTGCCATTTATGCTTTTGGCAAAGCTTCTCTGCTTCTCTTCTTAATTTAGAATTAGCAGAAACACCGCCTGCTATTACAATTTTTTTGAAGTTTTTGTCAATTGCCGCTTTTTCAAGATTTTGAATAAGGCAATCAACAACGCTTTTTTGAAACGAAGCCGCAAGGTCGGGTATATTTATTTCTTCGCCCTTTTGCTTTGCGTTATGAACAGTGTTGATAACGCTTGTTTTAAGGCCTGAAAACGAAAAATCGTATTCACTGCCCGTAACTCTCGGATGAGGAAATTTAAAAGCATTTTCATTTCCCTGCTTGCTGATTTTATCAATGCTTATTCCGCCGGGATATGCAAGACCAATAGTCCTGCCCGCCTTATCAAGCGCCTCGCCTGCCGCATCATCACGTGTTTTGCCGATAATTTCAAAATCCGTATAATCATTAACCGCAACAATATGCGAATGGCCTCCGCTGACAACAAGGCACAAAAACGGCGGCTTAACGTCGCTTGAAATATAATTTGATGCAATATGACCTCTCAAATGATGAACGGGCACAAGCGGAGTACCTGTTGCAAACGATAAACCTTTTGCAAAGTTAACACCCACCAAAAGCGCACCTATAAGCCCCGGTGCATAAGTAACCGCAATCGCTTCAATGTCATCAATAGTGCAGCCAGCCTTTTCAAGCGCTTCTTTAACAACGCCGCTGATTGATTCGGCGTGCCGCCTTGATGCTATTTCAGGCACAACTCCGCCGTAGAGCTTATGCTCCTCAAGCGAGGTTGCAACAATATTTGATAATACTTTTCGTCCGTCCTCAACAACAGCGCATGCCGTTTCGTCACAAGAGGACTCAATTCCCAAAATTTTCATTTTCTGTTTCCTTTTTTATATTTTCTATATGTTGCTTTTTAACCTCTTCACTTACCTGTGTAAGCGGATATAATTTTTCATAAATTTCCGATATTGTTTTTTCGTCTAATTGTCCTACATATTTTGAGTTTTTGGCAAGCACTTTCAGTATATCATTTCTCTTTACAACAGCGGCATTATCACTTACAAGCTCTATTTTCTTAAGCTCGCATCGTTGCGAAAAGGCAATAACCGAATAAACAGGATATTCCTCTTTCAAATATTCGTTTAAACACCTAATATGTAATTTATTTTGCATAATCGGGTTTAAAAATTTTTCTTTTTAGACGGTCTGCCTTTACCTTGCGGCAAGGTTTGAGTCCACATTTTATATTTTTCATTGCCGAAAATCCAACCGCTGTAATTTTTGCTTTCAAAAACATATATACCTTGAGAGCAAATCATAACGACATCAATTTCCGTAGTTTCATTTTCGCCCTTTGGCAAATAAACGTTAAAAAGAAATTTTGCTCCTTGGCTTTCATATGATTTGAGTAATTTAAATATACAGTATTCGCCATAACTTCCGACATCGGTTCTCATTGCAAGAACCGGTTTTTTAGTAATTTTATAATATGTCGAATTAACGTAGCCTGCATATTTTATAACGCAAACCAATACAATTATCAACAACATAAAAAATAAAACCATCATATATTTTTATCCTTTTCAAAATTCTTAGTCATAATTACTGCGTCCTCGTCGGGGGAAGTGTAAAAATGAGGGCGGATACCGACATTTTCAAAGCCTGCTTTTTCATAAAGCCTTATTGCAGGGGTATTGCTTTTGCGCACCTCTAAAGTTATAAAATCCATCTCATTTTCAAACTCGGCAAATATAAGCCTTTGAGCTATGCCACGTCTGCGATATTCGGGCAAGACGGCAACATTTGTAACATAACCCTCACCGGAGAAAATTTGAAGTCCCATATAGCCGACTGCTTTTTCATTTTCAAGTGCAACAAGGAAGTGAGAGGTATCAAGCGAAAGCTGATTTTCAAGGTCTTTTTTGCTCCACGGGTGAGCAAAGCAGGCACATTCTATTTTATAAACATCATCAAGATATTTTATATTGAATTTTTCTATACTAATCATATTACATTAATGAGCGTCAAACCACGTATTGCCGATTTTGCCGTCTGCACGAAGAAGAACCTTCATTTTGCAGGCATTTTCCATTTCCTCACACACGATTTCAAGCGCTTTTTGCGCCTCGTTTTCCGGCGATTCAACGATAAGTTCGTCGTGTACCTGAAGAATAAGACGTGATTTCATATTTTCCTTTGCAAGCCTATCGTCAACCTTAACCATTGCGATTTTGATAATATCGGCGGCGGTGCCCTGAATAGGCATATTTCTTGCAACACGTTCACCGAATGCACGCATCATATGGTTAGACGAAGCAAGTTCGGGCAAATATCTTTTTCTGTGAAATAATGTTTCGCTAAAACCCTTATCCTTTGCAATGTCAATCATCTTTTTCATATAATCGTCTACACCGCTGTAATGGGCAAGATAATTTTCAATATACTGCTTAGCCTCTTTATTTGAAACGCCGATATCCTTTGCAAGAGAAAATGCGCCGATGCCATAAACAATGCCAAAATTAACAGCCTTTGCCCTACTTCTCATTTGAGGGGTAACCATTTGAACAGGAAGATTAAACACCTGAGAAGCGGTAATCGTATGAATATCCTCGCCTGAATTGAATGCGTCAATCATATTTTTATCATTTGAAAGGTCAGAAAGAACACGAAGTTCAATCTGGCTGTAGTCGGCGTCAACAAGCTTTTTGCCCTCGCCTGCGATAAAGAATTTACGCATTTGGCTGCCAAGCTCCGTCCTAATCGGAATATTTTGCAAATTGGGCTCAAGAGATGAAATTCTGCCCGTTCTTGTTTCAACCTGATTAAAGCGGGTATGAATCCTGCCGTCATCTGCAATAACTTTTAAAAGTCCGTCGCAATAGGTGGATTTAAGCTTAGAAAGCGAGCGATATTCAAGAATTTGGCTGATTGCGGGGTGCTCGCCGACTAAACCTTCAAGCACCTCGGCATTGGTTGAATATCCTGTTTTTGTCTTTTTCTTGCACGGTAATTTAAGCTCTTCAAAAAGTGCAACGCCAAGCTGTTTTGGAGAATTGATATTAAATTCATACCCAACACTTTCGTAAATAGAATCGGTTAAAGCCTTAATTCTTTCACCGAGCATTTTGCCGAAGGACTCAATTCCGTTTTTATCAACCTCAAAGCCAACGTATTCCATCTTAGCAAGAACACGTGAAAGCGGAAGTTCAATGTTTTCAAGAAGTTGCCTTTCCTGCGCATCGTCAATAAGTATATCCGTCTTTTCAAACAGCGGCTTAATTACAGAAGCAAGCTCTACATTTTCATCCTTAGTGCCGAGAGAATTAAGAAATTCAGGAATTTTAACACCGTATTCAAGGCAAAGGTGAGAAATATCGTAATTGCTGTCGCTCGGTCTTAAAAGATAGGCGCTGAGCATTAAATCGCCCTTAACACCCTTTAATTCAACACCTAATTTGCATGCCAAACGGTGAAGCTCTTTCGTGTTAAAGCTGTATTTTTTGCGCTCTCGTCCTCAAAAAATTCACAAATAAAATCCTTGTATCCCTGCGTTTCAGGTGAAATAACAACAATTTCATTATCAAACGCAAAATACAAATCCGTCACACTGCCGTCAATGATTAAGGGATAAAAATAGACATCAGTCCCCTTAACTCTTTCAAGCAAAGCGCCGGCATTGTCACAACTTACCAAGCTGATATTTCTCTCAATCGTTTCCTCTTCTTCAACCTCGGCTGCTTTATTAGGGTCAAGGTCGAATTTAGGGATAAGCGAGAAAAGTTCAAGCCTTACAAATTGAGAAACCGCCTTTTGCTCGTCCCTGCCTGAAATGACATAAGAATTGATATCCGTATCAATCAGAGCTTCGGTGCTGATTGTGCCGAGTTTTAAAGAAAGATAAGCCTTTTTCTTTATCGTTTTTAAGCTTTGCCTTAACACCCGGCTTAATGTCAAGCTCGTCAAGATTATTATAAATATTATCAAGAGTATGAAAACGTGCGATAAGGTCAAGCGCAGTTTTAGCGCCCACTCCGGCAACACCGGGAATATTATCCGACGCATCACCCTGAAGCGCCTTAACCTGAATAAGTTCCTCAGGCGTTACACCGTACTCCTCGTCAATCGCCTTTTCGTCATAAATATCGGTAACTGCCTGCCCCATTTTTGTGCGTGCAAGAAGCACCTTAACACCCCCGTGAGCAAGCTGCAACGAATCCCTGTCACCCGTTGCAATAAAACATTCGTCACCGTTTTTCCTGCATACTGCGGCAAGAGTGCCGAGAATATCGTCAGCCTCCCAGCCTTCTTTTTCAATCGTTTTAATTCCGAGATTTTTAAGCATTTCTTTAAGGATGGGCATTTGAGCACGAAGCTCGTCAGGCATACCCTTACGTCCTGCCTTATATTCATCATACATTTTATGCCTAAAAGTAGGCGCATGAACGTCAAATGCTACGGCAACTGCATCAGGCGAGCAAATATCCTCAAGCTTTAAAAGAATATTTAAAAAGCCGTAGATTGCGTTGGTATATTCTCCGTTTTTATTAGTTAATAATTTTATGCCGTAAAAAGCACGGTTTACAATACTGTTACCGTCTAAAACAAGAAGCTTCATAAACTCAGTTCCTTACATTTAAAATCATATTATTATATCATATAATTGATTGATTTACAATTAATAATGTGATATATTAATTGCAAGTAAAAATAAAAAGGTAAACAAAATGAAAATTAAAGATATTGAATTTGAAAACAATATATTTTTAGCGCCAATGGCAGGAATTGCGGACAGAGCGTTTCGTGAACTTTGCATTAACTACGGCGCAGGATACACCGTGACTGAAATGGTATCGAGCAAAGGGCTTACAATGGGCGACAAAAAAAGCAAAGAGCTTTTAACACTCGGCGAAATTGAAAATCCGGCAGGAGCTCAGATTTTCGGCGACAACCCGGAAATTATGGCGCAGGCGGCGCAAAATGCCTTGAATTTCACCCTGATATTATTGACATAAATATGGGTTGCCCCGCTCCTAAAATCGCAATGAACGGCGGCGGTGCAAGCCTTATGAAAAATCCCAAACTTGCAGGGGAGATAGTAAAGGCAGTAAGCGATGCAGTTGACATTCCCGTAACAGTCAAAATAAGAAAAGGCTGGGATGATGAAAACATTACGGCGGTTGAGCTTGCGCAAATTGCAGAAAAAAACGGTGCGTCGGCAATTACCGTTCACGGAAGAACAAGAATGCAAATGTATTCGGGCAAGGTTGACTATGACATAATTGCAAAGGTGAAAAAAGCGGTTGATATCCCGGTTATTGCAAACGGCGACATAACAGACGAGCAATCGGCGGCAATTATGCTTGAAAAGACAAATGCCGATGCTATTATGATTGGCAGGGGCGCACTCGGAAATCCGTGGATATTCAGAAGAATTAACGCATATCTCAGCGAATGCAGAGTTTTGCCTGATGTAAGCATTAACGAAAAAATGGCAGTTATGCTAAAGCATATTCAAAAAATCATTGAATACAAGGGCGAATACACCGCAATGAGAGAGGCAAGGCACCATGCGGCATATTACACGAAAGGCATACGTGGCGGTGCGGCGCTTAGAAAGGAAATAAGCACCTTTGAGCATTTTGAGCAGCTTGAGGAGCTTGCATATAAAATTGCAAAGGAAAATGAGTAATGATTTTAAAAAATTGCACCTTTTTTAACGAAAATTTTGAAAAAGAATACGGCGATATTGAAATAGAAAACGGAAAAATAAAGCAAATCGGAATCCTTGACGGCGACGGCAAAGATATGGCAGGCAAGATTATTATACCCGGTTTTATTGACGTGCATATTCACGGCTGTGCAGGCGGCGACGCATCCGACGCTGACAAGAGCGGTCTTGAAAAATGGCAAAGGAGCTTGCAAAGCACGGTGTAACGTCATTTTGCCCAACATCAATGACACTGCCGAAAGAAAGGCTTGAAAGCATTGTTGAAACGATAAAGGAATTTAAAGAAGAAAACCACGGCAGCGCAAAGGTTATGGGAATTAACCTTGAAGGTCCGTTTATTGCAATGAGCAAAAAAGGCGCTCAAAATGCCGAGTACGTAAGAGGCGGCACGATTGAGGAATTTGACGATTTATACGCAAAAAGCGGCAATCTTGTTAAGCTTATTACCATTGCACCCGAAGCATTTGACAGCGAAAAATTTATAAAGCACGCAAAAGATTACGCAAACGTTTCAATCGGTCATTCAGCAGCAAATGCGAACGAATGTAAAAAAGCTATTGACTGCGGTATAAGCCACGCAACTCACCTTTTCAATGCCATGACACCTATGGCTCACAGAGAGGCAGGTATAGCAGGCACGGTGCTTGATGATGAAAGGGTTATGTGTGAACTTATTTGCGACGGCGGCCATATTTGCCCTACTGTTTTGAGAAACGCATTTAAAATTTTAGGCGAAAACAGAGCGGTAGTTATCAGCGATTCAATGCGAGGCGCAGGGCTTGGCGAGGGAGAATTTGAGCTTGGCGGTCAGGCGGTTTTCGTAAAGCCCGGCGGTAAATATGCCGTTTTGGAGGATGGAACGATTGCCGCTTCAATTTCAAACATTCACACCGAATTTAAAAATCTTATTAGCTTTGGAATTGATTTTAAAACAGCGCTTAAATCGTGCACAATAAATCCTGCAAAATCAATAAATGAAGATAAAAACATCGGTTCAATCGCAGTCGGCAAGTGCGCCGATTTGGTTGCGCTTAATGAGAATTTAGATATAGAAGAGGTATATATTAATGGAATACTCGCTTAACATTGCGCTTATTGAGCCTGAAATTCCGCAAAACACAGGCAACATTGCCAGAACGTGTGCGGCAACGGGCGCAAGGCTTCATCTTGTGGGCCCTATGGGCTTTACCATTACCGACAAACAGGTTAAAAGAGCAGGTCTTGACTATTGGGACAAGCTTGATATAACTTTTTATGACAGCCAAGAGGAATTTTTTGAAAAAACAAGGGCGCAGATTTTTATTATTTTTCAACTAAGGCTGAAATTGCACATTCGGATATGGAATATAAAAATAATGCTTTTCTTGTTTTCGGCAAGGAAACCAAAGGCCTTCCGGAAGAGCTTTTAAAGGCAAATCACGACAGTTGCGTAAGGCTTCCTATGAGGGGAATTATCAGAAGTCTTAACCTTTCAAACGCCGTTGCAATAGGCACTTATGAAGTTTTAAGGCAGTGGGGATATCCGGCATTGAGCCAAAAGGGAAAGCTTACAAAATATGATTGGTAATCTTGCAACGGAAAAGTTACTGTGATAAAATAAAAACATCTTGAATATAAGGAGTTTTTCAAATGAGCGAAGAAAAGAAATCAAAAGGCGGAGTATGGCAGTTTATTAAATTTGCGCTTTTCTCGGCATCTGCAGGTATTATTCAGATATTGAGCTTTACTCTTATGAGCGAAGTAATCATCAAGCTTCCTGCGCTTCAAAATCTTATGGACACAAATGCAACCTTTGCAAAAATTATGCAAAACGAATACGGCCTATGTACCTTATTGCGCTTCTTCTTTCAGTAATTTGGAACTTTACGTTCAACCGCAAATTCACATTTAAGTCTGCTAATAACGTGCCTGTTGCAATGCTCAAGGTGCTTGCGTTTTATTGTGTGTTCACCCCTATTTCGACAATTTTAGGTAACTATTTCACGTCAAAATTTGCAGACGTATCAGCAATTAACTATATCGTTTTAGGCTGCACAATGGCTTGCAATATGGTAACAGAATTTCTTTATGATAAATTCGTTGTTTTCAGAGGAAGCGAAAACACGGCGGTTAAAAACAAATGATGTAAGTTATCATCAATATTAAAAGTCACGAATGTGAAAATATTAAAAAATTATATAAATAATAAAGCCACGAGGTTACTTAATTTCAGTAAATCTCGTGGCTTTGTTATTTAATTCGTAATGTCAGTTCTTATAACCTGAACTATTAAAAGATTCTTTCCTTTTCTTTCACATATATTAGAAAGCTTTAAAATATTTTCATCTTTTCCGTCCCAAAACAATATAAAATTATCTGCATATTCCGAAACCACCTCATTTCACACTCGATTTGCTATCTCGGGTTGAATATTTTTTTGAAGTTCAAACACTTTATAAGGTATCCCATATTTTTTCGAATAAGAAATAACCTCTTTATCAATCAAACTTTCATTGCCACAAACAACTTGAGTAATATTTTTCGGAATATAATATGCCATATTTTTAATCAAGATATCATTACTGCTTATAATTGCCAAAATCATCGTATCACCTCAAAAAATATGCGTCACTATGATGTCATTATAACACCATTTTCGTTTTTGCGCAATATTTACACTATAATTAAGTCATAATAATGTCAGTATAACATCACGAGGTTCGATTATGGAAGATAAAATTGTTAGATACACATTAAGAGTTGATAGGCTTTTATTTAAAAAATTCAGATATATTGCCGAGAGCGAGGGTCGCTCTGCCAACAAGGAAATTGAGCAATATCTTAAAAAGAGAGTTGCAGAATTTGAAAAAGAAAACGGCAAAATCGAAACAGAGGATAAATAAAATTTTAATATCATTAAAAAAGCGGATTGAACTTAATGTTCAATCCGCTTTTACTTTGCGTTTATTTTGATAAAATTCCATTAGGGGTCCCCGAAAAGCGCAAGCTTTTGGGGAAGAGGAGAAAAAGGAATGGAGTGTTTATTATGAATTTCAAAGAAATTCATTCAAACACGTAATTTCTTTCGACGTATCGTAGAGGGCGACCATTGGTCGCCTCATATTTATCAGCAATTTTATTTCTTCATCTCTGCTCTTGCTTCTTTAATTCTTTCAACAAAGAGCTTACCTGTTTCGGTAATCAAATCATAATCGCCTGTTTTAGCGCCTTTGATAAGAGATGAACCTGCACCGACTGCTACTGCGCCTGCCTTAATCCAATCCTTAACGTTATCAACATCAACGCCGCCTGATGGCATCATAACCGCATTAGGAATAGGTCCGTGAATATCCTTAATAAATGAAGGAGTTGCGATATCGCCCGGAAATACCTTAAGCACGTCTGCGCCGCATTCCATAGCGTGAACAGCCTCTGTAGGAGTGTAAATACCAGGCATTGACGGAATACCGTAGCGGTTACAGGTCTTAACTGTTTCAGGGTCAAAGTATGGAGAAACGATATATTCTGCGCCTGCCAAAATAGCAATACGTGCAGTAGCTGCATCCATAACGGTGCCTGCGCCGATAATGATTTCGCCGCTTGAATATTTAGCCCTCATAGCTTCGATAAGCTTGTCTGCGTGAGGAACGGTAAAAGTAAGCTCGATAGCTGCAACACCGCCGGCAATACAAGCGTCTGTAATTTTTTCAGCCTGCTCAATTGAAGTAGCACGAACTACTGCAACAATGCCGACCTCTTGAATTTTTGCAAGTGTTTCAATTTTATTTGACATAATTATATCTCCTATGATTTTTATTATTAATTGCCTCTGTTAAACAAAATCTGACGCACTGCTGTACGGCAGATTTTGAGTGATACGTAGTTTGCGACGACGTTATCTCTGAACTCTTGCAGAGCCGCCGTTTACCTTAGCCTCAACCTCTTTAAGAGAAGCCATTGAGGTATCGCCCGGTGTAGTCATTGCAAGTGCGCCGTGAACAACGCCGTAATTAACTGCCTTTTGCGCATCCTCATAAGTCATAAGACCGTAAACAAGACCTGAAGCGAAAGAGTCACCGCCGCCTACACGGTCCATAATTTCAAGACCCGGAAATTCAATTGAATTATATATCTTTCCGTCAGCCCAGCAGATTGCTTTCCAATCGTTTACTGTTGCAGTCTTAACTGTACGAAGGGTTGTAGCAATAACCTTAAAATTAGGATAAGCCTTTGTAACGGTTTCAATCATCTTGTAGTAACCGTCCATATTAAGCGACTTAAGGTCTTTATCGTTGCCCTCAACCTCAAAGCCGAGAGAAGCAGTAAAGTCCTCCTCGTTACCAATCATAACGTCAACATACTTTGCGATTTCCTTATTGACCTCTTGCGCCTTAGCCTGACCTCCGATACCCTTCCAAAGTGACGGACGGTAGTTAAGATCGTAAGATACAATTGTACCGTACTGCTTAGCTTTTTTAACTGCTTCAATAACAGTATTTGCGCTGTCCTCGGAAAGAGCTGCATAGATACCGCCTGTATGAAGCCAACGAACACCGAGTGTACCGAAAATATAATCCCAATCAATATCTCCCGGCTTAATTTGAGAGGCAGCGGTATTGCCTCTGTCGGAAGCGCCGACAGCGCCACGAATACCAAAGCCACGCTCTGTAAAGTTAATACCGTTTCTTACGTTTCTGCCGATACCGTCATACGGTACCCACTTAATAAGGGAAGTATCAACACCGCCTTGAAGAATAAGGTCCTCCATAAGATAGCCGATTTCATTTTCTGCAAAAGCGGTAACAACACTTGTCCTTAAACCGAAGCAACGGCGAAGTCCTCTTGCAACGTTATATTCTCCGCCGCCTTCCCAAGCACGGAAAGAACGGGCGGTTTTAATTCTGCCCTCACCCGGGTCAAGCCTAAGCATAATTTCGCCAAGTGAAATTTCATCAAAAGTACATTCCTCTTTAGGTCTTAAATTAAGATTCATAATGTTCCTCCATATTATTCAAAATTGAAATATTTAATAGCGTTGTTATATGAAATACCCTCAACAATTTCCTTAAGGATATCTTCATCGTATGCATACATACCCTTTTCAACCCAAGAGCCGATAAGGTTACACATAATTCTTCTGAAATATTCGTGCCTGCCGTAAGAGGTAAATGAACGGCTGTCCGTTTCCATTCCGACAAACTTGCCCAAAACTCCGAGGTTAGCGAGAGATTTCATTTGAGCAGTCATACCGTCCATTGTATCCAAAAACCACCAAGCAGGGCGAATTGAATTTTAGATTCAGCATCGCTTGATTGGAAATTGCCGAGCATAGTTGCAAGAACAATATTGTCCTTATCATTAAGATTAAACAAAATAGTCTTTGGCAGTTTATTGTTGATATTAAGAGCGTCAAGAAGCCTTGAAAGCGGCTTAGCAATATTATCGTCGCCTACTGAGTCAAAGCCGGTATCTGCGCCGATTTTATTAAACATAAGCGTATTGTTATTACGCATTGCGCCGATATGAACCTCCATAGTCCAGCCAAGCTCATGATATTTTTCACCAAGAGCAATAACAATCGGGGTTTTATATACGTTACATTCATAATCTGTAAGCTTTTCGCCGTTCATAGCCTTATTAAATACAGCATTAACCTCGTCCTTGCTTGCCGGTGCATAAGGCGGGCAGTCAAACGCTTGGTCAGATACACGGCATCCTACCGAATGGAAATATTCAACTCTCTTTAAAAGCGCACAAATCACGTCGTCAACCGTTTTAATTTCAACACCCGATACCTTGCCGAGTTCTTTAATATAATCTGCAAAGCCGTCAAGGTGAATATTAAGCGCCTTGTCAGGTCTGAAAGTCGGCAAAACCTTGCAATCAAAGCCGTCAACATTCTTTAAAAGCTTGTGATATTTTAAATCGTCAACAGGGTCATCCGTTGTGCAAACAACCTTGACATTGCTTTTTGTAATAAGGCTTTGAGGAGCAAAATCACCATTGGCAATTGCCTTATTTGCACGCTCATAAATATCATCCGCAGTTTTTGCGTTAAGCGGAGTATCAATTCCAAAATATCTTTGAAGCTCTATATGCGCCCAATGATAAAGAGGATTGCCTATGCAATATTGCAAAGTATATGCAAATTTCTCAAATTTTTCTTTAGGGCTTGCGTCGCCTGTGCAATATTTTTCCTCAACACCGCAAGAACGCATTGCTCTCCATTTGTAGTGGTCGCCCGAAAGCCATAAATCGGAAATGTTGTTTGGCTGATTATTTTCATAGATTTCCTTCGGACTTAAATGACAATGATAATCGCAAATCGGCATTTTCTCGGCATATTCGTGGAAAAGCTTCTTTGCTGCATCGCTTTCAAGCAGGAAATCTTTATCTAAAAAATCTTTCATAATTTTCTCCCGAAAGTATACATAAATTTCAATGTAATTATATACCTATAACAATGTAATTATATACCCATAAAAAGATATATTCAATATGCAATTTTAATAAATATTTTTTAAACATATTGATTAAATAGTATATATATGATATTATATTTTTGGAGTTTTATAGATAAAATTATGCTAATGGGTTTATTATCTGTAATATAATTCAGAAAAGTAAGGAGAAGATTTATGCAATACGAAATTAAAGGAACTCCGTTCCCTGCTGTTATTTGCCATTTGCAAGACGGTGAGCAGATGATTACAGAGGGCGGCGGAATGAGTTGGATGACGCCTAATATGGTTATGGAAACCACAACAAACGGCGGCCTCGGAAAAGCTTTCGGCAGGCTCTTTTCAGGCGACAAAATGTTCCAAAACAGGTACACCTGCCGTGGCGGAGAAGGTATGATTTCATTTACAAGCTGTTGCCCCGGCAACATTCGTGCCGTTGAAATTCATCCGGGTCAGTCTGTCATTTGCCAAAAAGTGCATTTTTAGCATCTACACCTGGCGTTAATATGTCAATTTATTTCAAAAAAGCCCTTGGTGCAGGCCTTTTCGGTGGTGAAGGCTTTATTATGCAGAAATTTGAAGGCGAGGGAGTCCTCTTTGTTGAGCTTGACGGCTCTACCGTTGAATATGATCTTCAAGCCGGCGAACAACTTGTTCTTGACACAGGCCATCTCGCAATTATGGACGGCACTTGCAGTATGGATATTCAAACCGTTAAGGGTGCTAAAAACATTTTCTTCGGCGGCGAAGGACTTTTCAACACAATTGTAACGGGACCGGGCAAGGTTGTTATTCAAACGCTCCCTGTCAATAAGCTTGCGCTTGAGCTTTACCGTTATATGCCACAATCAGGCGGCAACGGATAATAAGTTATTCAAAAACACCGTAGGGGCGACCATTGGTCGCCTCATTTTTTATGCGAATTTTTCATCCCACCAAAATAAAAACAGCTTGAACGCTGGGAGACTTCGAGAAAGTGAAATAAATTTCGTTTTTTGCGAGCGGGAGCTGTACGTTGGTACTGCCCCCGAGCAAAAGACGGAAAGGATGCCAAAAGTGGCTTGAACACTACGTTCAAGCCACTTTTCTATAAATCTGATTTTTAAATTTTATTTCGGCAAGAGCAAGCCCTTGCCCTACGTCATTACTTTATGATAATTTAAGCACGGCACGGTTTAGCCACTTTATCGACAGTCTGAGCTTGAACGTTGTGTTCAAGCTGTTTTCATTTTCTTATCATTATGCTTTTTATAAATAATTGCGCATATTCCCGATATAACTGCCGTGAGCACAAATACGGTTGCTGCCGTTTTCATATTGTTATGCATAAGCTCATTGCCGCAGATTGTAGATGTAATTATTGACGGAATACGGGCTATCGTTGTTATCGCAAAAAATCTGACTAAATTAATATCCGTTGCCGAAACAATATATGTAAAAATATCCTTCGGCGTTCCGGGAACAAGATAAAATATCCATAAAAACAGATTTTGATTGTCGCTATTGCTGATTATTTTAAGCTGTTTAAACTGCTCCTCATTTACAAAAGCGCCGATAAATGCCTGGTACCGAAAGTCTTTGAAAGAAAAACAATCACGAGTGAGCCTAAAAAGTTCCTAACGAACAGTAAAAAGTCCGCCCCAAGTGCCGAATGCATAGCCTGAGGCAATTTCAAGCGGTTCGGCAGGGATAATTTTAATAACGGTTTGAAACGCACGGATAAGAACAAATATTACCGCACTGAGACTTTTATACTGTGCAAGCCACGCATTAAAATTTTGAGTATCCGAAACAAAAGCAGTAAGCTGCTTGCCGAATGTAAAATAAACCGACAAAAATGCAATAAGAATAACAGCGATTGCAACACCGTAAATTATGCAAACATTTTTAGGCGGAAGTTTGAAATATTTTTTAAGCTGTTTCACTGTAATACCTCCTTGCCTTGTAGCTCGGCATACGGTCAAAGTGATGCCAATATCCGTCAAGTTCACCCTTATAGTCACTTTTCCACGGCTTGAATTTGCCGTTAAAATGAATAATATCGGTGTGCTCGTCCACATATTTCTTTGCCTTTTCAAAAGGCTCTTTATTCAAAAGCCTTGCAAAGCAACGCTCGTCAAGATTAATAACATATTCATCATAAAGACCGATATAGCCGTCATACATAATATTAATTACGTCCTGGTCGGCAAGAAACAGTATCGGCTTTTTCTTTTTTATAATATCAAATACCCTCTCGCTTGAAAAAAGCTCTCGCATAAGTTTCAAATTAAAGAGCATAACTCCTGCGTTAATATATCTTTTGGAATGCTTAATACCGAGCCTTTTTCTGTTCCAAATATCTATTGCGCCGTCAAAATGCTTGGCGCCGATTAAAACATTGCTCCCAAAGTCTGCATTATAAAAATCGTCAAGGCGGTTAATCACAACCGTATCGGGGTCGATATACAAAATTCTGTCAAGCTCCTTTGGCAAAAGCTCGCTTGCGAAAATCCTGTAATAAGTTTCCTTAGAAATTCTTTTGCACGTCGGCGCACCGTCAAAAAGCGAATTATCAACCTTTATCGGGTGAAGCGAAATATCCGTATTTATTGTTACTGCATTGATTTTCTGAAAATCGGCAAGAGTAAGCGATGAATGAACGATATATAAATCAATATCCGTTCCCTCGTTTGAATAAGAAAGCGATTTAAGCATTGTGCAAAGCGGCAAAACATATCCGCTGTTAAGAGTTACCAATATATTCATATTCCCATCTCCTTATATTCTAAATTAAAAAATCAAGTTAGACTTTTCGTTTACGCCCCTGATTTTACCAAAGCATTTCTTACTTTCTGTTAAAGAAAAGGAAAGAAATAATAAAGAAGTTCTTACAAAATTGTTAAGATAATCCATCTCTCTTTCGTCAATAAAGAATACACCCCAAGCCTTACTCTTATGTGACTTTATCATTACAAAAACGTAAGAAAAAAGCACATTGAGTTTTCAATGTGCTTTTTTGAATATGAATATTAAATTTTAATCATTAATCAAATTAGCGATATCAGATTTTAATTTATCCAAAATTTCATTATCGCTCATTGAATTTGAATAAACCTCGTCGTCCTCAAATATATTTTGCTTTGCTTCTTCATTTCCGAGTGCGCTTGACAAAATATACGAATCAAGTCCCGAAACATATTCAAATTTACAAAAATATCGTTTTTAAAATATTGTACGTCACCGTTTGGCAATTGCTTTTTAAATATCCGATATCTTTAAACACTTTATCAATTTTGTTAATATCAATCATATTTCACACCGTTAAATATTTCTCCAAACGACCTCTGCCTGAGTAATTATATCTCTTATGCAATCATTTGAATCAAGTCTGTAATTAAGCAATTCGCCGACCGTTTCAAAATGGCGCTCTGTTTCAGGCTTGTTTGCTACGCAAACAGAAAAATCATTCATTGAATCGTTTTCATATTCTATAACATATTCAATATCATTCCAATTTATAATAATTTCTCTGCCGTGAATTAAGCTTTCCCTAAAATCGTTTATATCCTTGTAATTAGGATATTCAAGAATATGGTTGTTTTTAGTATACATTTTAAATTCTCCTAATAAGTCAGGATTTTTGCTTTTTTAACGGTTTATTTATAAAATTAAAATGTTCTTTCAATAACCGTGAATTTTGTGCAGATATCAACAAGCCTTTCGCCGTCAATTTCACAATTCATAACGTCATCAAGAGTTTTTAAGGAAATGTCCTTGCTTGTATCAGTGCCTGTTAAGCCGAAAAACCACGTATTATCATTTTGCCTAAAAATGCAATATTAGTGACCTTTCCATTCAAAGCCTAATTCGCACCCTCTGCCGATTACAGATTCAAATTCCTCTTTACTTTTAAAATCGCCGTTGTAATCATTATTCATTTTACTCACTCCTGTAATTTTAAAATATTTAAATTCGGGTATTTCCTCACCGTAATAATTGATTTCTTTGCTCCAATTTGGTTCGCCATTTTCTTTCCAACCGATAATATTATCATGCGGATTAGAATGGGTTTTTGAATTGCCATGATCGGTATATTGACATTCTTTCATCAAAGGGCTTGCCATAGCAAATAATTTTACTTATCTTAATTCTGCTTAACATTATCATAACCGATTAGGCTTACATCTTCAAGACTGATTTCTTGTTCTTATATAAAAAGTTAATAATATAAAAACCCGCTGTAATCTTTTGAATTACAACGGGTTTGAATTTTATAAGCTATCAGCTTAATTTTGCCTTGCCTGTGCAAAGCTCATAATAGCGACCCTTTTGAGCCATAAGTGCGTCATGGTCGCCACGCTCGATAATTTCGCCGTGCTCCAAAACCATAATTGCATTTGAATTACGGACAGTTGAAAGCCTGTGAGCGATAACGAATACAGTTCTGCCAATCATAAGCCTATCCATACCGTGCTCGATATGAAGTTCTGTACGGGTATCGATTGACGAGGTTGCTTCGTCGAGAATCATAACAGGCGGGTCTGCAACAGCGGCACGTGCGATTGCAAGAAGCTGCCTTTGACCTTGACTGAGGTTTCCGCCGTCACCCGTGATTACCGTGTTATAGCCCTCAGGAAGCCTGCGGATAAAGGAATGAGCCGAAGCAAGCTTAGCCGCCGCAATACATTCCTCGTCTGTTGCGTTGAGCCTGCCGTAGCGAATATTATCCATAATAGTTCCCGTGAACATATGCGTATCCTGCAAAACGATTGCAAGACTCTTTCTCAAATCGTCCTTTTTGATACGCTTAATATCAATTGAATCGTATGTGATTGAGCCACGCTCGATATCATAAAATCTGTTGATAAGATTTGTAATAGTAGTTTTGCCTGCACCGGTTGAGCCTACAAAAGCAATCTTTTGACCCGGCTTTGCATAAAGGTTAATATCCTTAAGCACCTGCTTTTCGGGAACGTAACTAAAGTCAACGTCCTCAAATACAACCTTGCCCTCAACAGGAATTTTCTTATCCCCGTCAAGCCAAAACCACTTTTTGCCGTCAGCCGTTTTTTCCTCGCTGAGAGTTACGGTACCGTCATCAATTTCCGGACTCATATCCATAATTTCAAATACACGTTCTGCGCCTGCAAGGGCAGAAAACACGGTATTCATTTGGTTTGCGATTTGGTTAATCGGCTGGGTAAACTGCTTTGAATAGCTGAGGAAAGTAAAGAAAGTACCGATATCAAGGCTTCCCGTCAATGCCAAAAGTCCGCCGACAAGTGCAATGGTTGCATAGCTTGCATTATTGATACCTGTTGAGCAAGGGCCCATTATGCCTGAGAAAAAGTTTGCGTTTGTTGCAGCTTTTCTGAAGCTTTCATTAGTTTCTTCAAATTCGTCAAACGCCTGCTGCTCGTGGTTGAAAACCTTAATAACTTTCATACCCTCAACAGATTCCTCGATATTACCGTTCATAACGCCGAGGTTTTTTTGCTGTAGCCTAAAGTATTTTCTCGATTTTTTGCCTATCTGCGATACGGTAATAAGCATAATTATAAGAAAAATAAGCGCAAATGCAAAAAGCGTAGGACTTAATACTATCATCATTGCAACTATGCCGACAAAGGTAAATGCCGATGAAATAAGCTGTACCATTGACTGCTCAAGCATCATTTGAACGTTATCAACGTCGTTGGTAAAGCGGCTCATAATTTCGCCGTGAGTTTTTGAATCAAAAAATCTGAGCGGTAAGGTCTGCATGTGGTCAAACAAATCCTTACGAATAAGGTTAGTGGTCTTATATGCAAGAGTTACCATAATTTTGCTTTGTGCAAATGAGAAAAGCGATGCGCCTACATATAAAAGCGAAAGCTTTATAAGATTTTTGACAAGGGTTTTAATTCCCTCATCCATAAACGTGCCTGCCTTAATAGCGGCGGCAACATCGTTAAGTATCGGTTTCAGGCAATAAGATGCGGCAATATTGCAAACCGTACTTAAAATAAGCATTATAAATACAACAATCAAAAAGATCTTGTTTTTGCCCATATATTTAAGGATTCTTGTAAATGTCTGCTTAGCATTCTTGGGCTTTTTGAAATCATTTTTTCTGCCCGGAGGTCCCATTGGTGGCATTATTCAAGCACTCCTTTCTGTTGTGTATTATAAATTTCCTGATAAATCTCGTTTGTTTTTATAAGTTCGTCGTGATTGCCGACACCCTTAATCTTACCGTCGTCAACAACAAGAATTTCATCGGCGTCCTTAACAGATGAAATACGCTGAGCAATAATAAATACGGTTGTATCTTTAAGGTCGCTGTAAAAACTTTCACGGATTTTTGCCTCTGTTGCGGTATCGACAGCACTTGTTGAGTCGTCAAGAATAAGGATTTTAGGCTTTTTAATCATGGCACGGGCAATGCAAAGACGTTGCTTTTGACCGCCGGAAAGATTAAGACCGCCCTGCGCAAGATAAGTATTATATCCGTCAGGCTGTTCATTAATAAAGCCGTCTGCCTGCGCCGCCTTGCACGCCGCAACAATTTCCTCGTGAGTAGCGTCCTTTTTACCCCAACGAATATTCTCCTCAATAGTTCCGCTGAAAAGAACATTTTTTTGAAGCACAACGCCTATCATTTCACGAAGCGCTTTAAGGTCATATTTCTTAACGTCAACACCGTCAACAAGCACTTCACCCTGCGTTGCGTCATAAAGACGTGGAATAAGATTAACAAGGCTTGATTTACCGCAGCCAGTACCGCCGACGATGCCTACAATCTGACCCGGCTTTGCCTTAAAACTGATATTTTCAAGAATATTATCGCCATGGGATTCGGGGTCATATTTAAAGCTTACATTTTTAAATTCAACCTCACCCTTCGGCTCTGTAGGAACAAACGCATTTTCAGGATTAACAATATCAATCTCCGTATCAAGAACCTCAACAACACGCTCTGCACAAGCTTTACCTCTTGCAAGCTGCAAAAGCATCATTGAAATCATAACAAGGTTCGAAAGAATTTGAACAACATAAGAAGCAAATACGGAAATTTGACCTACCTGCATAACGCCCTCATTAGCCGAAAGCGCACCCTTATAATAAGTGAACACGATTACGGCATTAAAAAGAAGCATCATAACAGGCATAACGGTAACGATAAGTCCCGAAGCCATAGCGCCCTGCTTTGCAAGGTCATCAGATGTCTTATGGAATTTATCCTTTTCGTGGTCCTCACGCACGAAAGCCTTAACAACACGCATACCTATAAGGTTTTCCTGAACTACACGGTTTACGTTATCAACCTTTTTCTGCATTTTTTGAAACATTGGGAAGCCGAACTTCATAATAAGCGCTACTATAACAATAATTATAGGAAGCATAATAAGAAGCGTTGCCGACATTTTAGGATTAATTCTTACTGCCATAACTGCCGCAACAATCAAAAGCGCAGGACCTCTTACCAAAATACGAAGCGACATCATAACCACCTGCTGAAGCATTGTGATATCGTTTGTAAGCCTCGTAGTAAGAGAAGCAGTTGAAAACTTATCAATATTTCTGAATGAAAAATTGCTTATCTTTTTATACACATCATTTCTAAGCCTGAATGCAAAGCGCTGGCTGACTACTGCCGAAGCCTTCATGGTTGTAAGACCGCCGCAAAGACCGATAACAGCCAAGCCGAGCATACAAAAGCCCATTTTCAAAACATATGCTTTAGTTTGATCAGGCGAGGTTGCAACATTAACCGTTTCGTAAATGTTATTTGCAAGCGACGGCAACGCAAGTTCGCAAACAGCCTCGATAATCATACCCAGTGCACTTATAAGCGAAAGAAAGCCAAGACCTTTCATATATTTGCCTAATTTTTTAACATTTTCTATCATCTCCTTTTTCACAGCAATTGCCGAATTCTTCTAACAAATTATCAATGGCACGCTGTAAATAATGCGCAAACTCAAGCGCTTTATCCTCATCCATTCCTTTTTTCAATATAAGCTCAAGCTCATTTATCTTTTTTCTTGTATTACCCGGAACGGCTTTTGCCTTTTCAGTCGGATAAATATGCATTATTCTTGCATCATTTTCGTCAGGCTTTTTAACAATAAAGCCCGCTTTTTCCATTCTTTTGACAGACACACTCATTGTTGCCGCCGACACACCTGTTATCTCGGCAAGTTTGCTTGAGGTTATGCCCTCATTTTCAAGGACGGCAAAAAGGATATCCTGCTGACCGGAGTAAAGCCCCTCCTCGCTTATAATGTCGTTAAATTTGCAACGAACAAGGCGTGATAAAAAATTGACTCTCGCCCTATAAGCTCCTCCTTAGGCGGCTGCCTGCGTTTATAATTCATTATTTCACCAACCTTATATAATGTAATTACGATTTCTTTAATAAAGTTAGTCAACTAACATTAGCCGACTAAACGATATTTTAGCACAATTTAACAAAATGTCAACAATAATATTGTAAACTATTTTTGAATGTGATAGAATACTCGCAAATTAAGATAAATCATTGATTTTAACTCGTAAGAGCAAACATTGTTTGCCAAATTTCCCGTCCTTTTCTTGCAAAATGACGGCACAAAATCAGGTCAGGTGTAATATGGACTGTAATTTATATGATATCAATACAATTAAAAAATACTTTCAAAATACGGCTTTACTTTTTTTTCAAAGGCACTCGGTCAAAACTTTTTAATTGACCCAAACGTTTGCCCTCAAATGGCGCAGTCGTTAAATGCAGACAGTAAAACAGGTGTGCTTGAAATAGGCCCCGGCATAGGAGTTCTTACAAAGGAGCTTTGCAAAGTGGCAAAAAGGTCGTTTCAATCGAGCTTGATAAAAGGCTGTTGCCCGTTCTTGACGAAACGCTTGCTGATTTTGACAATCTTGAAATTGTAAACGGCGACGTTATGGAGCTTGACCTTAAAAAACTTATTAAGGAAAAATTTGAGGGTTGCGACAATATTAAAGTATGCGCAAATTTGCCTTATTATATTACATCACCTATAATAATGATGCTTCTTGAAAACGAATTGCCTATTGACGAAATAGTTGTAATGGTGCAAAAAGAGGCAGGCGAGCGCCTTTGCGCCGAGGTTGGCACAAGGCAGGCAGGCGCAGTATCGGTTGCGGTTAATTTTTATGCAAGCGGTGAAATCCTTTTGATGTGCCAAGAGAAAGTTTTATGCCAAGCCCAAAGGTTGACAGCGTTGTAATCAAATTGGTATTAAACGATGAGGACAAATATCAAATTGAAAACAAGAAAAAATTTTTCTCATTGGTAAAATGTGCATTTGCGCAAAGGAGAGAAACAGCTCTCAACAGTATTTCAAACACAATGGGAGTTTCTAAGCAAAAAATCACCGAAATATTCACCGAACTTGGGCTTGAAATCAATATCAGGCCTGAAAAGCTGACAATGCAAAATCTTATTGATATTACGGACAGATTATAATTTATTAATTTTTACGGCAAATATTACGAAAGGATATGACAAATATGAAAGACAATACAAAAGTTTTTGAAGAATATACAGTACCGAAAGCGGTAATGACTATGGCTTTGCCGAGTATGCTGAGTATGCTTATTAATATTGTATATAACCTTGCGGACACATTTTTTGTAGGTCAAACGGGCGACAGCAATCAGGTAGCCGCAGTTTCGGTTTCAATGCCGCTTTTTTTGCTTTTCATTGCAACGGGTAACCTTTTTGGAGTAGGCGGTTGTGCATTTGTCAGCCGTTCACTCGGCGAGGGCAGAAAAGACAGAGTTAAAACAATCAGCGCATTTTGCATATATGCCTCAATCGCAGTAGGTTTGGTACTCGGAATAATATTTTTCACATTAAAAATCAACTTCTTATGCTTGTAGGTGCAAGCGAAAACACGCTCGGCTTAGCCGCAGATTATCTTAAATGGGTAGCGCTTGGTGCTCCGTCAATCGTGCTTTCAATCACGGCGTCAAATCTCGTTCGTGGCGAGGGTGCGGCAAAAGAGTCAATGATAGGCTCTGTTATCGGTCAAATTACAAATATAATTCTTGACCCGATTTTCATTTTGCATACGGGTGATAAGCTTTTCGGCATCAATATGCCGTTTGGACTTGATATGGGCGTTGCAGGTGCGGCAATCGCAACTGTTATCGGCAACATAGTATCGGTTATTTATTTTCTTATTTATTTTCTCAGAGGAAAGAGCATTTTAAGTATTTCTCCGAAACGTTTTGCCATGGGGCACGGAATTACTAAAGGCGTTATCGGGGTAGGACTTCCTGCTGCTATTAACAATCTTCTTATGAGCATAAGCAATATTATTGTAAACGTTGTTCTTATCAAATACGGTGACAGCGCAGTTGCCGCAATGGGAATTGCAATGAAAGCAAATATGCTTGTCGTTATGCTTCAAATCGGTCTCGGTCAGGGTGTTCAACCGCTTGTCGGCTACTGCTACGGCGCTCAAAACTATAAGAGAATGAGAAAATGCCTGCGTTTCAGCATAATCTGCAACATTATCATCGGCACTGCCATGACAGGCTTTTATCTGCTGTTTAGAAGAAATGTTATCGAGCTGTTTATTAATGACGCCCAAGTTATCGACCTCGGTGTTAAAATGCTTCTTGCTCTTATGGCGTCAGGTCCTGTTATCGGCATTATGTTTGTGCTAAATTTCTCATTCCAAGGAATGGGCAAGGGTATTCAAAGTATGATTCTTTCCCTCGGCAGGCAAGGACTTATCTATGTTCCTATGCTCTTTATTATGAATAAACTTATCGGACTTGATGGCATAATTTGGTCGCAGGCAACAGCGGATATATGCTGTGTAATAATGAGTATAATTATGTTTATGTTCATCAATAAGGGCATTAAAAAAAAGAAAGTTCGCTTGCATAAAATAAATATGCGCAAAAAAATTAAGCGTTGGAGATTTCAGTTATCTCCAACGCTTTTTGTTATTTATTTGATTTTTCAAACACGGAATTTCAATCGGGGTCCCCGAAAAGCGTAAGCTTTTTGGGGAGAGGAGAAAGGAATGGAGTGTTTATTATAAATTTTGAAAAAATTTATTCAAACACGGAATTTCTTTCGACGATATCCACTTTATCAAATTCTTGCTACGCCGTCCTTAACTGCGGCATCTGCTACAGCCTTAGCAACGGTATCCTTAATTCTTTCATCAAATGCATAAGGAAGAATATAATCAACGCTGAGCTTATCGTCATCAACAAGAGAAGCAATGGCATAAGCTGCGGCAATCTTCATATTTTCTGTAATCTGACTTGCCCTTACGTCAAGCGCACCACGGAAAATACCTGGGAATGCAACAACGTTATTAATCTGGTTAGGGAAGTCGGAACGGCCTGTACCTACAATTTTAGCGCCTGCTGCCTTAGCCTCGTCAGGCATAATTTCAGGAGTAGGATTAGCCATAGCAAGAACAACCGGGTCAGAATTCATAGTCTTAATCATTTCCGGAGTAAGAACACCCGGAGCCGAAACGCCGATAAAGATATCCGAACCCTTAACTGCATCTGCAAGTGTGCCCTTAGTCATCTCTCTGTTAGTAACCTTAGCGATTGCCTCTTTAGAAGGGTTAAGCTTTTCTCTGCCCTCATAAATAGCGCCTGTTCTGTCACAAAGAATAACATCACGAAGGCCTAAGGTCATAAGAAGTTTTGCAATTGCAATACCTGCTGCACCTGAGCCGTTAATAACTGCTTTACAGTCCGAAAGCTTTTTGCCTGTAAGCTTTGTTGCGTTAATCAATGCGGCTGAAACAACAACTGCCGTGCCGTGCTGGTCGTCGTGGAAAATAGGGATATCGCATTTAGCTTTAAGCTTTTCCTCTATTTCAAAACAACGAGGTGCTGAAATATCCTCAAGATTAATGCCGCCGAACGAGCCGCTGATATTATAAACAGTTTCAACAAATTCGTCTACATCCTTGGTACGAACGCAAAGCGGAAATGCGTCAACATCGCCGAATTCTTTAAAGAGAACGCATTTGCCCTCCATAACAGGCATACCTGCCTCAGGACCGATATCGCCAAGACCCAAAACAGCAGTTCCGTCTGTAATAACGGCTACCATATTCCAACGTCTTGTAAGCTCCCAGCTCTTTTTATAATCATCCTTAATTGCAAGGCAAGGCTCCGCTACGCCCGGTGTATAAGCAAGCGAAAGAGAGTCCTTATCGTTTACCTTTGCCCTTGCGTTCACTTCGATTTTGCCCTTCCATTCTCCGTGAAGCCTTAATGATTCTTTACGATAATCCATAGTTTGTGTCACCTCATAATTTAAACTTTATATATTATTCCCAAGGGAACTTATATTGTGTAAGACCGAGTTCGTCACGAACCTCATTCATTTCCTTTTGAACAGACTCATTGATAGGAACACCGCTGTCCTTTCTCTGCTGCCAAATGTCATATTCCTTCTCACCTGCCGTGTAAATTCTGTCACAGCCCGGTGCCTTTGTTGAATTACGAACAGAGCGAATAATTTCGCCTGCCTTCTTCCTTGTTTCCTCTTCGCCTACAAAATGACCGGTATCAATAGCGATAAAGAAATGACCGAGATGATAAGGAACAAGCTTTCCGTTTTCATCCTTGCCGTTGAGCGCCTTACCGTAATTACCGTCCTGCAAAGCAGCAGAAAGCAGCTCAACAACCATTGCATAGCCATAGCCCTTGTATCCGCCGAGAGCCTCGCCGATACCGCCGAGTGTTGTAAGTGCCGCATCGCCCGAACGAATTTTCTTCAAAGCTTCGCCTGCATCACCGCTGATTTCCTTGCCGTCTCTGCCGATAATAGTTCCCGGATGAACATCCTCGCCTATTCTTTCATAATACTCAATTTTACCGTTTTGAGTAATAGAAGTTGCGCAATCGATAACGAAATCAAATTCTTCATCGGTTGGAATACCGATAGTAAGCGGGTTGGTACCGAACATACCGTCAACACCAAAGGTAGGCGCAACAGACGGACGTGCATTTGTACCCGTAATACCGATACAGCCCTGCTTTGTTGCCATAGTTGCATAATAGCCGGCAATACCATAGTGGCAGGAATTACGAACGGCAACCATACCCAAACCGTATTTTTTTGCCTTATCAATTGCCATTTGCATTGACTTGTAGCCGATAACCTGACCCATTCCGTCGTGACCGTCAACTACTGCGGTGCAAGGGGTTTCCTTAACCACCTCAAAGTCAGTAATCGGATTTTGAATACCTGCTTTAATTCTGTCAAGATAAATCGGCTTAAAGCGGTTACAGCCGTGGCTTTCAATACCTCGTCTGTCCGACTCAAGAAGAATGTCGGTGCAAATTTCGGCATCCTCTCTCGGAATACCGTAACCTACAAATGCATCTGTTACAAAATTAATTAATGTGTCCCAAGGACAAACAACTTTACCCATAATTTTATCTCCTTTTATGATAAATATCAATATATTTTATAATTTTATCTTTCCCAATTGCGTGAGCGTTCAACAGCACGCTTCCAATCGGAATATTTTTGATTTCGCTTTGAAATTTCCATTGACGGAACAAAAATCCTGTCAACCGCTCTGTTCGCCTCGATTTCCTCAAGGCTATCCCAAACGCCTGTTGCAAAGGCCTGCGCAATAAGCCGCACCGAGCGCCGTGGTTTCAACATTTTTAGGCCTGTTTACATTAACGCCGGTCATATCCGCCTGTATTTGCATCATAATGTTTGAAACGGAAGCGCCGCCGTCAACCCTCAAATCCTTTAATACTATGCCTGAATCGCTCATCATAGCCTCAAGCAAGTCTGTCATTTGATATGTTATGCTTTCAAGCACGGCACGGCAAATATGCTTTTTATTAACTCCACGTGTTAAGCCTACCATAACTCCCCTTGCATACATATCCCAATAAGGAGCGCCCAAACCGGTAAATGCAGGAACAAAGTAAAGACCGTTGGAATCCTCCACCTGCTCGGCATATTCGTCACATTCACGTGCGGTTTTTATAAGTTCAACCTCGTCACGAAGCCATTTAATAATCGAGCCGGCATTGAAAGCAGAGCCTTCAAGCGAATAAGTAATCTCATCTCCGATACCCCAAGCGATACCCGAAAGAAGATTTGACATTGAATTAACACGCTTATCCCCCGTGTTCATAAGCAAAAAGCAACCTGTGCCGTAAGTATTTTTAGCCTGGCCCGCCTTAAAACAGCCTTGACCGAAAAGAGCACCCGGTTGGTCGCCTATTGCACCTGCAATTGGCACTTCGGCAATATCCTCAATACCTGTTATATGCGCAAGCTTGCCATATATACAGCTTGACGGCTTAACTTCGGGCAGCATACTCATAGGAATACCGAGTTTTTCACAAAGATATGGATCCCAGCAAAGCTTATTAATGTCAAAAAGCATGGTCCTGCACGCATTTGAATAATCCGTCACGTGCACCTTGCCGTTGGTCAAATTCCAAATAAGCCATGTATCGACTGTGCCGAAAAGAAGCTCGCCTTTTTCCGCCTTTTCCCTTGCACCCTCAACATTGTCAAGAATCCACTTTATTTTAGTGCCGCTGAAATAAGCGTCAATTAAAAGGCCTGTTGTTTCTTTTACATAATCCGACAAGCCCTCCGCCTTAAGTTCCTCACAAATAGGAGCGGTGCGCCTGCATTGCCAAACAATTGCATTATAAACAGGCTTGCCCGTTTCCTTTTCCCAAACAATTGTGGTTTCACGCTGATTTGTAATACCTAGCCGACTATGTCCTTAGGGTCTACTTTTTCAAGCCTTAAACACGTCAGCATTGCGCTTGTTTGCGAAAAAAGAATTTCCATAGGGTCATGCTCAACCCATCCGTTTTCAGGATAATGCTGAGCAAATTCGTTTTGCGCCTTGGCAACAATTTCACCTTTCTTGTTAAAAATAATTGCCCTTGAGGAAGTAGTTCCTTGATCAAGCGCCATAATGTATTTTTCTTTTTCTGCCATAAGTGTTACACCTCTCAAAATGGTCATAAAACGCTTACAGTTATTTTACCGCTTTTAAAAGTTATTGTCAATATATATAAAAATTATAGACATAGTTTTTATACTTTTGTTGATTTTTGTTTAGTTTGTTAATTTTTACCGCCAAATATAGAAAAAAAGTCATAGTTTGTCTATTACAACAAACTATGACCGTAATATAAAATCAAACGTCAAATATTGTTTTCAATATAATTAAGCATATCGCCGACGGTTTCAATTTTTTCAATAATTTCATCAGGCACTTCAATCTTAAATTCATCTTCAACAGACATCACAATATCAATAGCGTCAAGACTGTCAGCACCGAGATCTTCAATAAGCAAACTGTCTTTAGTGATTGAATCGGCGTCAACGTCAAGCTGTTCTGCCAAGATTTTCTTTAATTTTTCGAATACCATAATATGTTCACCTCAAAAAAATGTTGTTTAAATTAAATCATTATGTTATTATCATATTATAAAATTATTTTTGACTTGTCAATAATTATTTTAAACTATTTTTAAGAGGCAAATATTAATGAATAATTTTTGTTTAATCGGCTACCCTTTAGGTCATTCCATGTCACCGATAATTCACAAGGAGCTTTTTAAAATCAAGAATATTGACGCAAGTTATAATCTGAATGAAATTGCACCTGAAAATTTGAAAACGAATATAAAAAGCTTAAAAAGCTTGACGGTTTCAACGTTACAATTCCTCACAAGACGGGAATTATCCCAATGCTTGACGGCTTATCGCAAAGAGCACAGCTTTTCGGCGCAGTAAACACCGTAAAAATCGAAAACGGCAAGGCAACAGGTCACAACACCGACTGCTTCGGATTTCTTCGTGCGCTTGAAATGGCAGAAATCAACCTTGGCGGCAAGGTGCTTTTTATGCGGCAGCGGCGGCGTTTCAAGAATGTTTGCATTTGAAAGCATACTTGCAGGCGCTGATTTAACAATTGCGGTAAGAGATAGCAGTTTACCGGCTGCAAATCTTATCAAAAGTGAAATAAAGGACAAGCTTGATAAGGATGCAAAGGTTGTTAAGCTTGGCGATGTTGAGGGCGAATTTGATTTACTTATAAACGGTACGCCTGTCGGAATGTTTCCTAAGGTTGACGCAAGCGTTTTGCCTAAAGAAAAGGTACAAAAATGCAAGGCTGTTTTTGACGCTGTTTATAATCCGCAGGAAACATTGATTTTAAAATATGCAAAAGAAGCCGGAATTAAATATTCAAACGGCCCTTTTTCAATGCTTGTTTGGCAAGACGCAGTTGCCCAGGAAATTTGGTTTGACACCGAATTTACTATGGACGACATTAAAAAGTTTTAAAAATAACGCAAGAGGAAATGGAAAAAATATGAATATAATTTTATGCGGCTTTATGGGTTCGGGCAAAACAACAATAGGCTACACGAGCTTGCAAGAATGACAGGCAGAAAATTTGTTGATACAGACAATATGGTCGAAAACGAACAAGGAACTCAAATCAAAAATAGTTTTTCCGAATACGGCGAAGATTTTTTCAGAGAGCTTGAATATCAGGCTTGCAAAAGGTAGCTTCTATGCAAAACTGCGTAGTGTCAACCGGAGGCGGAGCAATGACATATCAAAGAAATGTTGACGCAGTTAAAAATTCGGGCAAAATAATATTTCTTGACGTTGATTTCAACATTATTTGCGAAAGAATAGGCGACACGTCAACACGTCCGCTTTTTCAGGATAAGAAAAAGGCTAAATCGCTTTATGACGAGAGAAAATCCAAATATCTTGCGTGTGCAGATATCGTAATTGACGGCAACAAAAGTGCTAAAATTGTGGCAAGCGAAATAGCAAAAATGTTTAAATAAATCATATTAACATTATTTTTGTTGAAAAATGAAACATATTGTGATATAATTCTAAAACGTTAGATATCATAAAATATATGAGGTGCTTATATGAGTACAGGTAATAAAGAGCTTGACCGTAATGTTAAGACCTTTAAAAAATACAGAAATCTTTTAAAGGAGCTTACAGCTAAAAACGTTAAGCTTAAATACAGAAATTCATGGCTCGGTATTCTTTGGAGCTTTATCCAGCCGCTTTTGCAGATGATTGTTCTTTCAGTTGTATTCGGCGGTATCTTCGGAAAGTCAAACAAGCACGTAATTTGCTTCCCTGTTTATCTTTTCACAGGTCGACTTTTATTCAGCTTCTTTACTTCGTCAACAAAGCAGGCTATGACCTCGTTTAGGCGAAACGCAAGCATTATCAAAAAGGTATATGTTCCTAAATATATGTATCCGCTTTCGTCGATTTTTTCAAATTTCGTTACGTTTGCGATATCGCTTCTCTGCCTTATCTGCGTATGGATATTCTTTAAGCTTACAGGCATTAGCGGCGGTTCAAATCTTCATATCACGCCGTATGTGTTTATGAGTGTTGTGCCTATGTTCCTTTTGCTTATTTTCTGCACGGGAGTAGGACTTATTCTTTCGGTTATCGGCGTATATTTCAGAGATGTTGAATACATTTGGGACGTTCTTACTCAGCTTCTTTTCTATATGGTTCCTATCGTATATCCTTTCCAAAGAATTACAGGCCATTGGACAAGAATCCTTATTAAAATCAATCCGCTTTATTCAATGATTGAAATGTTTAGGCAAAGCATTCTTTACGGCTATATGCTCAGCCCTAAGCTGTTTGCTTACGCAGCGGTTGTATCGTTTGCAACGCTTGCAGTCGGAATTTGGATTTTCAACAAGAAGAGCGACGACATAGTATTCCATCTTTAATATTAAAATTTATAAATTTAAAGGCACGAGAAATTCTCGTGCCTTTGTTTTTTTGATATTTTTTATATTATTCCTCTGCGTCCTGCTTAACGGTCAACAGACATGAAATTTCAACAATTGAAATTAAAATATAGATTATCATACAAGCAATAAGCCAGATTTTATCTGCCGCAATATCGGCTTTTATTGCGTTAACTATTCCCAAAATTGCAGCCACACCGCTCGGTATTAAAAAAAGCGGAGAAAAGTTTTCCAATATTTCGAGTGGTGAATACGGGATATCGGTTACAAGATAAGTAAGTATTACCGCAATAAGCACAGTCGTTACCGCAAGTGCCATAAAATTGACAAGTACAATTTGATTAACCGAAAGCGGTGCGTTAATCGGAATAATTGATGTTATATCTTTTCCGAGCAAAATTTCAAACTGCGAAATAAAGCCTGCCAGAACATTTAAAATATTTAATATCCAAAGAAAAATTATTGCGCCCTTTTTACTTGTTGTCATTTAAAATAAACTCCTTAGTTTTTTCAAGAAAAATATTCATTTCCTCATTTGTGCCGATTGTAATTCTTACATAATTTTCAATCCTCGGCAAAGAAAAATAGCGTATAAACACCTTTTGCGTTTTAAGATATTCAAAAAGCGATTTCATATTATGCTTATTGTGAGTTACAAAAATAAAGTTGGTTTGAGAGTCGAGAACGTCAAAACCGAGCTTTTCAAGCTCAAGCGTAACTCTCTTCCTCGTTTTGATAACCTTTTTGCAGGTTGATTTGAAGTATTCGTCATCCTCAATGCTTGCCGCACCCATTTCTATTGAAAGAGAATCAACCGTGTAGGAATTATACGAATTTTTAACAGCCTCCATAACATCAATAAGCGCTTTACTTCCTATTGCAAAGCCGATACGAAGCCCTGCAAGCGAACGTGACTTTGAGAATGTGCCCGTTACAAGCAGATTTTCATACTTATCAATAAGAGGAATGCTTGACGTGCCGCCGAAATCAACATAAGCCTCGTCAATAATCACAACGCTGTCCTGATTATAATTAAGTATTTTTTCCACGAAATCAAGACCTTCGCCGAGAGAGGTCGGTGCATTGGGATTAGGAATTACAACACCGCCGTTTTTTTCTTTATAATCTTCGGGATTAATTCTGAAATCATCACCTACGGGATAATTTTTATATTTGATGCCGAAAAGCGAACACCAAACGGGATAAAAACTGTAAGTCAAATCAGGATAGACAATCGGCTTTTCGCTGTTGAAAAAGGACTGAAACGCTACCGCAAGCACATCGTCCGAACCGTTGCCGACAAACACGTTTGACACGTCAACTTTATAATATTTTGCAATTGCCTCTTTAAGCTTTGTTGAATTTGCACTCGGATAAAAGCGCAGCTTATTTGTATCAAAACTTTTAAGTACCTCGGCTGCCTTTGGCGACGGAGGATACGGATTTTCGTTTGCATTGATTTTAACTATATCTTTATCCTTACTCTGTTCGCCGGGAACATAAGGCTCGATATTTCTTAAATTTTTCGTCCACTCTCTGCTCATATATTTACCTCACAAAGATTTAGTTTGTAACACATCTATTTTAACGCAATTTCAATCAAAAGGCAATAAAAAATAAGCGGCACGTAAAAAATCACATACCGCTTAACATTATTTTACCCTGACACTTTTAACATTTGACCATTTGCCGTAGATTTTCTTTCCGCCCCGCTCCGTTTTATAAGCACGAACACGAACATAATATCTGTGCCTGCTTTGAGCGGTTTTAATGGTAACTTTTGTTGATTTTGTGTTTTTGGTTAAGAAATTCGATTTGAAATTTCTATGAGTAGACCACTGGTATTGATAACCCGTGGCATTAACCTTTTTAAACGAATAGATTATTCTTCTGCTTTTCTTGCTCTTTGCCGATTTGTTTGAAACCTTTTTCGGCACGGTAACTGCGGAAAAAGCATCACTCGGCTCGCACTGCCTGTTTCCCTTATTTGCACAAACTGTAAATTTATATGATAAACCTTGCTTAAGATTTGAAATTTTTAACGAATCGGTATTTCCGTCTGTTTTGCCGACGGGTTTATATTCCTTTAAAGCGCCGTCATATTGATAAACAGTGTAGCTTTCGCAATCGGCAATCCTGTACCATGAGAGAGTTATTGATTTTTCCGCTCTTGTGCTAACTTTAATGCCGCTGACTTTATTGCCTGTTGTTTTGGTAGAAATATAATCAGACGGCTCACCCGACAAGGCATTGCCCTTAGAATCATAGCCAAGCGCACGAACAGTGACGATATATTCATTGCCGTCAATGAGGCCGTCAATCTCACCCTCTGTCCTGCCATACACGGTTTTGGTAAACGTTTTAAAATTATTTATACTTTCGGCAGTAATCACGTAAGCATCTGCGCCCAAAACGCTGTCCCACGAAAGCTTCAATGACGTATTTTCACTTGAAATATGCCCAACTTTCTTAACCTTATTCGGAACAATATTAAAGGTATAATTTTGTTTCAAGCCCTTATACTCGCCTATTCCGTTTAATGTGATATGGGCAGTACCTACATTAACATTATTTGAATAGGTCAGAGTATAATCAACATTTTCAACAAGCGCTTTGCCGTCAATTGCGGCATACACTCCGCATTCAATCGGAGCGCCGGTATAAACCTGCGTACCCAGGTATGTTGAGTTTTCACCCTTGTACCAAAAATTGATATCAACATTACCCCTCATACCGCTTACTCTGCCTTTGGCGGTATGCTGCCAAAATTCATAATCGCCCTTATAATTTGTCTTTGAGCTGTAATTTGCAAGCCAAACCTTAAAGCTTGATGAAATTTGATTGGCATAAAGATGCTCCTCAAGGAAATTTTCACTTGCGTAAATACAAGCGTCATATCCCGCATTTGAAACCGTATTTAAAAAAGCAAGAGCATTAGCAGTCATATTCGTTTTTGAAAGTTTTGCGCTGTCAAGTCTGCCTTTTTTCGTGTCGGCAAATTCATAATCAAACACTACCGGCATAGTTATGCTATAGCCTTTAATCGCTCTTAAAAGAGCTTTTGCCTCCTTTTTTGCCTCGCTTACCTTGGTGGACTGAGAATACCAATAAACTCCGACCTTAAGACCTGCCTTTGTTGCGTCCTTAATATATGTTTTATACTTCTTATCCAAATTAAGCGAAAAAGAGGATTTTGTATATCCCGTGTATCCCACACGAATAAATACAAACTCAATTCCGTCACGCTTTGCCTTTTTAAAATTGATTTTGCCGTTATGCTGAGAAACGTCCATACCGTAAACAAGTTCTTTATTTTTGAACTTAGAATTATGAGTATATGTTATACCGGTATATCTGCTTCTCGTCTTGGCGCTTGCATATACACTCGTTGACGTAAAAAGCATAATAAACGCAAGCAAAAAGGATATAACTTTATTTACTTTTCATTTGCATTTCCTCATTTCTGCTTTTTGCTGTACCAATAATTTAAATCTATATATTTGCTCTCGACACTGTCGCTTTTGCCGGTTCGTGAATATTGCCAGATATGATAAGCCGATGAAGCAGTAACCGCATCATTGTAATCTGCCACCCAAATAACGGTATCCTTAGGGAAGCTTTTTTGTATTTATATCATTGTTATAAAGATAAGAAGAAGCGTAAACACCTGCCATATATCCGTATTTTTGCACCTTTTCGCAAAAGGCGGAAACAGTATTTGTGCACTCCTGCTTAGAAAGAGTCGCCTCCCACATTCTGCCGGTATTATCGCCGTTTTCATCAACAGGATATTCATAGTCAATAATAATAGGCAGCTTTGGCTTATAAAGTGCAAGCGTTTTGATTACAAATCTTGCTTCTTCCTCAGCCTCCTTTTCGTCAGTTGCCTGAGAATAGAAATAAACGCCGTAAGGAATACCCGCCTCTTGAGCACCTTTTAAATTATCCTTTGCACACTTATCCTCGCAAATGGTGCCTGTTCCGTATCCTCGATATCCTACTCGAATAAACACAAAATCGACCTCGTTTTTGAGCGACTGCCAATCAATCTTGCCGTTGTGCTCCGACACGTCATATCCCCTTGCTGTTTCCTTTCCGAAATCATAATACACCTTTTCCCTGCCTCTTAAAACAAGGGCGCTGCCGCCGATTGCGAGCGCAAAAACCAAAACGACGCTAAGCGCAATTATAAATTTATTCTTTTTATTTAATTTTTTATTTTTCTTTTCGCCTTAGCCTTTACAGCCATATTTTAATATACCTCTTTTCAAAACAAGAGATATATTACCATATTAAAAAACAAAATCCACAAAATCATACTAATGATTAAAAAAAATTAACAAATTATAAAAAAGCAGCCTGAATATTACATTCAAACTGCTTTGGAAATATACAATTTTTTCAAATCGTGGGTCCCCGACAAATTGAAAATTTGGTGGGAAGGAGTGAATTGTGCAAAGCGCAAGAGACACGTGGCTCCAAATTCACGTGTGAATTTGGGAGAAACAGTACAGTGTACTGTTTCGTAGCAAGTGATAACTAATGTGTTTATTATGAATTTTGTAAAAAATTCATTCAAACACGGAGTTTCTTTCGACGTGGTGCGCTTTAGCCGATTTATCAAAGTCTTAATTTCTTTCGGGAGGTGTGTATAGGTGTATTCTTCCTGTGTCGTTAAATGCCTTTACCGTCATAACGCAAATAGGAACAATAAACATACCCATAAATCCGAACAGTTTTAAGCCAAAATAAAGACCTGCAAGAGTAACGAGAGGGTGAACTCCGAGAGAATTGCCGACAATCTTTGGCTCAATATACTGTCTTACAACAGTAATAATCGCATAGATTACAAGCAATCCTATGCACTGACCAACGTTGCCGGTAACAAGTGCAACAAGTGCCCACGGAATAAGAATACCGCCTGAACCTGCAACCGGAAGAATATCGAATATGGCAATGCATATTGCAATCACAAATACATAATTGTTGTCCATAACTCCGATTAGATTAAGAATACTTAAACCTATGAAATTCTCGCAAAATGTGATAAACATAATAAGCCCGTAAGCCCTGCACATTTTAAGAATCGTTGAAGAAAATACTTTTTTGTTTCGCTCAAAAGATTTTTATGCTTATCGGGAAGCTGGAGCTTAATAAACCTGACAACCCTTTTGTAATCCTTTGTAAACAGAATACAAGCAATAATGCCGATAACGACGGCGATGATTATTGACGGAATATTTTTAACAACGCTGTATACTCCGCTGATACCGCTTGTAAGAGTCGAGGTTATCGAGCTCATATTTATTCCGAGCTTTGAAACGTCAAAATCATTAATAAGATTGCCGAAAAACTGAGTAATATTTTCCGACACACTTGTATAAATACTGTCAGGCAAGAATTTAAGAGCCTTAAGTATTTCATTTTGGAGCGTTACAAGAAAAGTCGGCAAATCGTTAAGCTGATTACCTAAATATGAAGCAAAATTGCCGATTTCCTTAAACAAAGCGGCAATAATAGAGATAACAGGACCTAAAATAATTGCAACGCATAAAAGTACCAGCAGAATTGACCAAAATGCATGACATTTATTTTTAGTCTTTTTATCAAGCCATCTGATAGGCCTTTGCAAAATAACTGCGAAGAAAAATGAGAGCAAAAACGGGGCGGCAACGGCAAAACAGTATTTAAAAAACACATAAATAAGAGCCATTATTGCCACGGCATATAAAAGGTCAATTAAAAATGCCCTCTTTTTTTTTCAACCTTGGAGTTCATATAGTTATACTTCCTTTTGTTCAATATATACATTATTTTAATGTAAAACACAGTGTTAATCAAGTAATTTTAATAGAAATTAAGATTTTTTTAAATTTATACTTGATACTTGTTCATTTTTTTGCTAATATATAGAAAGTGTTTTTCACAGTAATACAATTGTCCGTGTACGGAGGACACTTTGATTATGGAAAAAATAAATTTTTATTTGATAAATGCAAGCATAGTGCCGGATATTTACAAAAAGGTAATCACGGCAAAAGTTTGCTTGCAAGCGGCAAGGCAAAAAGCACATCGCAGGCAGCTAAAATGGCAGATATTTCAAGAAGCGCATACTATAAATATAAGGATGCAATTTTTGAATATCACGGCGACGACAGCAGCGACACTGCTACAATCAATGCAAAGCTTATGGACAATGCGGGTGTTCTTTCCAGCCTTATGAACGAGCTTTACAAGGCAGGGGCAAACGTTTTATCCGTAAATCAAAGCGTGCCTATTCATTCGGTAGCAGATGTTTCCGTAACCGTGCAAATTGCCGAGATGACCGCTACAAAAGAAGAATTACTAAATTCAATTAAAGAAATTGACGGTGTAAATTCCGTCGTTTTATCATAGGAGGTAGAAAATATGAAAGTTGCTGTTATGGGCTACGGAACTGTAGGTTCAGGCGTAGTTGAGGTTATTGAACATCACAGTGATATCATTCCAAAAAGAACAGGCGGCAAAGCGCTTGAAATTTCACACATTCTTGACCTGCGTGATTTTCCTAACGATGCGCACAAGGATTTGTTTACAAAGGATTTCAATGATATTTTAAATGACGAGGAAACAAAGATTGTTGCTGAAACCATGGGCGGTGTTAATCCTGCATTTGATTTCACAATGAAGCTTCTTAAGGCAGGCAAGAGCGTTGTTACTTCTAACAAAGAGCTTGTTGCGCAGAGAGGACTTGAGCTTTTACAGGCTGCCGAGGAAAGCGGAGCAAACTATCTTTTTGAAGCATCGGTAGGCGGCGGTATTCCGATTATTCGTCCGCTTTGCCAGTGCCTTGCAGCCAACTATATTGAGGGAATTGCAGGTATTTTAAACGGCACAACAAACTTCATCCTTACAATGATGATTGAAAAGGGTATGTCATTTGACGAGGCTCTTAAAATCGCACAGGAAAAAGGCTATGCCGAAAAAGACCCGACAGCAGACGTTGAGGGTTACGACGCATGCCGCAAGGTTTGTATTCTTGCATCTCTTGCTTTTGGCAAGCACGTTTATCCAAATCAAGTTGAAACCGAAGGAATCACAAACATTACACTTGAGGATGTATCTTACATTGAAAATGCAGGCGGAGTAATTAAACTTCTCGGTCAAATCAAATATATTAACGATAACGAAATTGCCGCTTTTGTAAGCCCTGCCGTAGTTTATAACGGTTCTCAACTTGCAAGCGTAAAGGATGTTTTCAACGCTATTCTTGTAAGAGGCGACGCTGTCGGCGACGTATGCTTCTACGGTCCGGGTGCAGGCAAACTTCCGACCGCATCTGCAGTTGTTGCTGACATTATCGACTGCGCTAAGCACTCAGAGAGGAAAAAAGATTTTCGGCTGGGGTGCAGGTAATGAGGACTATGTTGTTGATTATAAAGAAAGAATCGAAATGCCGTTTTACGTTCGTGCCAAGGCTACTCCTGCTGAGATTAATGCTAAATTCTCAGACGTTAAGTTCCTTTCAAGAAAAGGTCAGCCGAGCGACGAGGTTGCATTTATTACAGACATTATGACTGAAAACAAGCTTAACAAAAAGCTTGACGGCATTAACGTTATCAACACAATCAAGGTTACAAACTATTAATGTTTATCAATATAAATTAATTTGGAGGATTACAAACGTATGGGACTTATTGTTCAGAAGTTCGGCGGTTCTTCGGTAGCCAATGCCGAACGTGTAATGAATGTTGCCCGCATTGTTACAGACACATATAAGCAAGGCAACGACGTTGTGGTTGTTGTTTCGGCTCAGGGTGACACAACAGACGATCTTATTGAAAAGGCAAACGAAATCAATCCAAAGGCTGCTAAAGAGAAATGGACCAGCTTTTAACAGCAGGTGAGCAGATTTCTATTTCACTTCTTGCAATGGCAATTGAGAAGCTCGGCTTCCCTGTAATCAGTCTTTTAGGCTGGCAGGCAGGTTTTAATACAAATTCAATTTACACATCTGCAAGAATTAAAAACATTAAGCCAAACAGGCTTCAGGCTGAAATTGCAAAGCGCAATATCGTTGTGGTTGCAGGCTTCCAGGGCATCAACAGATACGATGACCTCACAACTCTCGGCAGGGGCGGCTCAGACACATCGGCTGTTGCAATTGCCGCTGCTCTTAAGGCTGACAAGTGCCAGATTTTCACCGACGTTGAGGGTGTTTACACAGCAGACCCACGTAAGGTTGAAGGCGCAAAGAAGCTTAAGGAAATCACTTATGACGAAATGCTTGAACTTGCAACACTCGGTGCGCAGGTTCTCAACAACCGTTCGGTTGAAATGGCAAAAAAATACGGCGTAGAGCTTGAAGTTTTATCATCATTAAACCCGGTTCCGGGTACAATCGTTAAGGAGGTAACAAAAATGGAAAAAATGCTCATCAGAGGCGTAACAAAGGATAAGGACGTAGCACTCGTATCAATTCTCGGTTTGCAGGATACACCGGGTATCGCTTTCAAAATTTTCTCAAAGCTTTCTACTAAGAATATCAACGTTGACATCATTCTTCAGTCATTCGGCAGAGACGGCACAAAGGATATCGTATTCACGGTAAGCAAGGATAACGGTCCTGTTGCTGTTGAAATTCTTGAAAGCTTCCTTGACAACTGCAAGATTGTTTGCAACACAGAGGTTGCTAAGGTTTCAATCGTAGGTGCAGGTATGGAAACTCATCCGGGCACAGCATCAAAAATGTTTGAGGCTCTTTATGAATCAAATATCAATATCCAAATGATTTCTACATCGGAAATTAAAATTTCTGTTATCATTGACGCAGAAAACGCAGACAGAGCCGTTTCGGCAGTACACAAGGCATTTATCCCTAACGACTAATATAAGAACAATACTATCGTAGGGGCGACCATCGGTCGCCTCTTTTTTTTTTATAATATTTACTTTTTTCTTAAATAATAATTAATTCCTTGTTTTTAGTTTTTATATATAGTATAATAACTTGAATGCAGATATTAATATAGAAGCGGTGCAAAATGAAAATACTTACTATAGGAGATATTGTTTCAAAACAAGGATGCGAATATTTAAGAAGCACCCTGCCCGCATTAAAGAGAGAGCTTGAAGCCGACATTGTTATTGCAAACGGCGAGAACTCGGCGGTCGGAAACGGAATTTTACCTCAAAGTGCAGAATATATACTTGACTGCGGTGTTGACCTTATCACGCTCGGCAACCACAGTTTAAAGCGAAAAGAAATATACGATTATCTTGATTCCTCTGCCCCGATTATAAGGCCGGCGAACTATCATTCAAGCGCACCCGGCCGAGGAATTGAAATTATAGACAAGGGGTATTGCAAAATAGCGGTAATCAATCTTCAGGGTGCAGTTTATCTTGACCCGATTGAAAATCCCTTTTCGGTTATTGACTCATTGATTGACAAGGCAAAGGACGAGGGTGCAGGCATAATAATTATTGATTTTCACGCTGAGGCAACGGCTGAAAAAAAAGCAATGGGATTTTATGTTGACGGCAGAGTATCGGCAATATTCGGCACTCATACCCATACCCAAACAAACGACAATCAAATTTTGCCTAATGGCACGGGATATGTTACCGATATCGGTATGACGGGCCCGTACTACAGCGTTTTGGGCGTTGCTGTAGAGCCCGCCATTCAAAAGTTGAAAACAGGGCTTCCCACTCGTTTTATAAACGAGGACGGAGTTTGCACTCTTGAGGGTTGCCTTTTTGAAATTGATGAAAAAAGCGGAAAAACCGTTAACACTAAGCTTATCAGGAGGTAGCTATGGCGAAGAAAATATTCGCTTTTATTATGGCGGCGGCTCTTGCGTTTACTGCTTTTGCAGGATGCACGGCGCAAAAAGATGCCGATACCGCTAAAGAAAATATTACCACAACTAAAAAAGTTACCGACGATTCCAACTTCAAATTGAGCTATACGCAAGCGGACAGTCTTGACCCGTTCAAGTCAAAAACGCAAAACAATCAGGTGCTTTCATCTCTTGTTTTTGAATCGCTGTTTGACATTGACGAAAACTGGGAAAGCGTGCCTAATATTGCAACAAAATATGAATTTTCCGACGGCAAAACGCTTAAGGTAAGTTTCAATCCGTCGCTTACGTTTTCCGACGGTTCACCTATTGAAAGTGACGATATAATCTACTCATTCAATGCGGCAAAAAATCGCCGGCATATAAAAACAGTCTGAAATATATCGGCTCGGCGACGGCGGGTGCAGACAATACAATTGTTTTTTATCTGAAAAAAGCAAATCCGAATGCAATTAATCTTTTAACCTTTCCTATTGCAAGCACTAATGATGACGAAAACGGTTATCCCATCGGCAGCGGCAGATATAAATACGTTAAAAAAGACAGCAAAACATATTTAAAAGCAATTGTAACAAAGGATTTTAATCCATATATCACAACAATCAATCTTGTAAATATTGCGGCCGCCGATTCTATTGACAATGCGGTAAACATCGGTAACATTTCATATGCGTTTCGTGATTTAAGCTCAAACGTTGCAGAGAGAATGACCTGCAACAGAAAGCTTATCAATATGAATAATCTTGTTTACATCGGCGTTAATTCACTTTCGGGTATTACGGCGAATGCGCAGATAAGAAAAGCAATTTCCCTTGCGTGTGACAGAAACACCTTTGCCGAAAGCGCATACAACGGCTACGGCACGGCTGCAACCTCACCGTTCAATCCGCAATCAAGTCTTGCGCAAAACGTAAAGATTTTTTCAAGCGAGGCGGACACGTCAACGGCTAAGCAAGCAATTGCACAAAGTGGAATTGACTCAAAAGAGTTAAAACTGAATATACTTGTTAATAAAAACAATAATCGTACTGCCTGTGCCGCTTTGCTTAAAAATCAGCTTGAAGCGGTCGGCTTTACGGTCACGATTGACGAAGTAAGCACAAAGGAATATACAAGAAGAGTTAAAGGCGTTGAATTTAATTTATATATCGGCGAGGTTAAACTTTCTGATGATATGAGCCTTTATCCGTTTTTTGACGATAACTCAGGCGGTGTAAGATACGGAATAGATAACAAAAGTTTAACGTGCGACGACCTTTATTGCGCTTATCTTTCAGGCGAGGCTGACCTTGGCAAATTCATACTTGCATTTAATGAGGAAATGCCTTATATTCCGCTTATATACAAAAAAAAGGAATGATATGCTATACTAAAGCTATGAGTGGCGATATGCAGGGCTATTGGAGCAATTACTTTTCTAATATCGACACTTGGTATTTTGAATAATATTTACGGAGGTAATACTTATGATAAAGCTTGAAAATCCTAACGGATATATTGAAGTTACGAACAACTATTTTGCAAACCTTGTCGGCAGGGCAGCGCAAAGTTGCTTTGGCGTTACAGGTATGGTTAATTCCAACGCATATCAAAGCTTAAAATCCGTTTTAAAAAACAAATCGGCTAAAGACAATTTAGACCAGGGCGTAACAGTCAGAAGCGTAAACGACGATTTAATTATCGAGCTTCACATTTCTGTTTCCTACGGTGTAAACATAAGCGCAATTGTTGAAAGCATAGTAAACAAAGTTCGCTATACCGTTGAAGAAGCTACCGATTTAAAAGTGTCAAAGGTTAATGTATATATTGACGCACTCAACTAAGCTATAGGAGATTTAATTATTTATGATTACCGGTTTATTATTCAGAGATTCTATTATCTCTGCCGCAAATAACATTTCAAACAGCAGGCAGGCAGTTGATGCGCTTAATGTTTTCCCTGTTCCTGACGGCGATACAGGCACTAATATGAGTATGACAATTACTGCCGCAGCCAAGGAAATGGCTGCACTTGACGATAACTGCACCGTTGAGGAGGCTTCGGCAAAATGTGCTTCGGCTCTTTTAAGAGGCGCAAGGGGCAACTCCGGCGTTATACTTTCACTTATTTTCAGGGGCTTTTCAAAAGGCTTCAGAGGTTTGACCTCAGCAGGTGCAAAGGACCTTGCCAATGCATTTAAAGACGGTGTTGACGCCGCATATAAGGCTGTAATGAAACCGACGGAAGGTACAATTTTGACCGTTATCCGCAAGGCAAGCGAAGCTGCGCAGAAAGCGGCTGAAACTCAGGACGACCCGTTTGAGGTAGGCCTTGCCGCACTCACCGCCGCTAAAGAAGCTCTTGCAAAAACTCCGGAACTTTTGCCTGTTCTTAAAAAAGCAGGTGTTGTTGACGCAGGCGGTCAGGGACTTGTACTCATTTTTGAAGGAATAGAAAGTGTTTGGAGAAACGGTGTTATCGTTCAGCCGCTTGACGGTTCGGGTGTGACCCCTGTTTCAATGCCATCAAAAGCAACCGTTGCAGCCGCAAGCGATGATATTGAATTTGGCTATTGCTCTGAATTTCTTATTGAAAAAAGCAGCGATGCAAAGGAAAAGGACCCGCTTAAGCTCAGGGCTTATCTTGAATCAATAGGCGACTGCGTTGTAGTTGTTGACGACAGCAGCATTATCAAAGTTCACGTTCATTCAAACTGTCCGGGTAATGTTATTCAGGCAGGTCTTAAATACGGTCAGCTTATTAATATTAAAATTGATAATATGAGATATCAGCACGCCAATGCAGACGTTGGTGTTAAAGAAGGCGAAAAAGTTGTTGAGCCTGAAATTACAAAGCCTGAAAACGAATACGGCTTCGTTGCTGTTTGCGCCGGCGAAGGGCTTGAAGAACTTTTCAGTGATATCGGTGCAGATACAATCGTAAGCGGCGGCCAGACTATGAATCCGTCTACAGACGATATTTTAAATGCAATTATGAAAACTCCGGCAAAGGTTGTTTTCGTTCTTCCTAACAACAAAAATATTATTATGGCGGCTGAGCAGGCGGCTCCTCTTGCAAAGGACAGAGATGTAAGAGTTTTACCTACAAAGACCATTCCGCAGGGCATTTCCGCTATGCTTATGTTTGACGAAACCGCAAGTGCAGACGAAAACCAAATGAATATGCTTTCTGCCGCAGAAAATGTTGAAACCGCACAGGTTACATTTGCCGCAAGGGACAGCGAGGTTGACGGCAAGCCGATTAAACAGGGCGAAATTATGGGCCTTTGCAACGGAAAGATTAAATATATCGGCGATGATATTACAGACATTGCCGTTAAATCTGCTCACAAGCTGTTCAAAAAAGGCGAACATTCACTCATCACAATTATTTACGGTGAAGGCGCAAGCGAAGATGACGCAGAAGCTGTTGAAAAAGCACTTTACGAAAAATACGGCAGTGACGTTGAAATCAGCATTGTAAACGGCGGTCAGCCTATATATTATTTTATCATCTCGGTGGAGTAAGATATGCTGAATTTAGATAGCAATATACAATTTATTAAGGGTGTCGGCGAAAAAAGAGCCAAGCTGTTTAACAGTCTTGGCATCTTTGACGTTGACAGCCTTATTCATTTTTACCCAAGAAAATATGAGGATTGGACTGTCGGCAAAACCCTAAATGACGTAAATGACGGAGATACAATCTGCATTAAAGCAACGCTTATTACTCCCGTTAAGGAGGCTGTGATTAGGCGTGGCTTAACGCTTTACAAGTGCAAATTTTCAGACGGCGAAAATGTTATTTCCGTAACAATTTTTAATAATAAATACCTTGCAAAATCGCTAAAGGTTTATGAGGATTACTTTTTATACGGAAAAATAGACAAAAGCTTTCTAACGGCTTCCATGAGCTCGCCGAAAATCGAAAAGGCAGACGGTGCGCTTGCAATTCAGCCTATTTATCCTGCCAAGGAAAAGCTGACCTCTCGTGCAATTTCAAAGGTTATGAAAACCGCACTTGACGAAATTCATCAAATTGACGAAACATTGAGCGATGAAATCATGCAAAAATACGGCTTGATTTCACTTGATAAAGCAATAAGAAATATTCATTTTCCAAGCAGCGCCGACGATTATCTGCCTGCAAGAAAAAGACTTATATTTGAAGAACTTTTAACTCTCCAGCTTGGTTTATTAAAGCTTAAAAGCAATAAAAGATGCGAAAACTCTCTAAGGATTACAAAAGATTACAGCAAGGAATTTGAAACCTTTTTACCGTTCACTCTCACCAATGCGCAAAAGCGTACAATCAGCGAATGTGTGGCTGATATGGAAAGCAAATTCCCCTGCAACCGCCTTGTTCAGGGTGATGTCGGCTCCGGCAAAACCGCCGTTGCGGCAAGCCTTATTTATACCGTTATCAAAAACGGATATCAAGCGGCTATGATGGCGCCGACCGAAATACTTGCCACTCAGCATTTTGAAAGCCTTACAAAAATGTTTTCAAAATCGGATTTAAAAATCGCTCTTTAACAGGCTCAACACCCGCAAAACAGAAAAGAGAGATAAAAAGGCGCTGTTTAATAACGAAATTGATTTGCTTATCGGCACGCACGCTTTAATTCAAAATGACGTTGAATTCAGAAAACTTGCGCTTGTTATAACCGACGAACAGCACCGCTTCGGTGTAAATCAGCGTGCAACGCTTGCGCAAAAGGGGCAAAACGTGCACACAATCGTTATGAGCGCCACCCCTATTCCGAGAACGCTTGGGCTTATCCTCTACGGCGACCTTGATATCAGCGTACTTGACGAGCTTCCGCCGGGCAGGCAGACTGTTCGCACGGACGTGGTTGATTCAAGATACCACAAAAGGCTGTATAAATTTATTAAAGATGCTGTTGCCCGTGGTGAGCAATGCTACATAATTTGCCCTGCGGTTGAGGAAAACGAAACCAATATAAAAAGTGCAGAAGAATTTGCCGAGGAGCTTGCAAACGGTGAATTTAAGGGCTATAATCTCGGAATACTTCACGGCAAAATGAAGGCTAAGGACAAGGAAGCGATTATGAAATCCTTTGCCGACGGCAAAGTGAGCATACTTGTTGCAACCACCGTTGTTGAAGTTGGTGTTGACGTGCCTAATGCAACAATTATGGTGATTGAAAATGCAGAACGCTTCGGTCTTTCAACACTTCATCAGCTTAGAGGGCGAGTCGGCAGAGGCAATAAACAAAGCTACTGCGTGCTTGTGTCAGACGCTAAGGGCGAAACCTCACGTGAAAGGCTTATGACGATGAAGCAGTTTAGCGACGGCTTTAAGATTGCGGATACCGACCTTAAGCTTCGTGGCCCCGGCGACTTCTTCGGCTCTCGTCAGCACGGCTTGCCGGAGCTTAAAATTGCCGATATGGTGGAGGATATGGACACACTTAAAAAGCGCAAGAATGTGCACAGGATATTTTGAAATCCGACTTTTCACTCTCCAACTCCCCCGCCCAAAAAAAAAAGCAAATGAACAAAATGTTTGAAAAGATAGTAAATTAAAAAAGTAGGAACAATAAATGTTCCTACTTTTTCCTTTTATACAACTTTACGGCGGGAGTTGAGGTCAAGCACGCTTACAAAGCACCCTGCAACGAGCAAAACTGACAGCGTCACATTCACGCTTGAAAGCTTGACGGGAGTTGAAGCATTGGCAAACACAGACAAATCAACAGGGAAAAAGTACAAAAAAGTAATTTCATAATAAAATAGGACAAAACGCTTGAAATGAGCCTGAAAAGCAGAAATTCAAAATAGCTCATTTTAAATTTTCTCAGCACTCCTGAAATTTGAAGATGAATACAAATTCCGCCGAAAGAAAGAAATGCGGCAGTAAGCGGCAGAGAAAAATCGCCGTTACAAACTCCGTTTGTTATCTCAATAATCGGCAAAAGAGGTTCGGAAATTTTGACTGTACTGCTGAGAGCTGAAAACAAAACAATATATGCCGTTATCACTATTACGCTTTGCGCCGCCTTGGGTGTGGCAAGGGTGAGTGCGTCGCCGAGAGAGGTGAAAGAAAAAAGAGAGTATTCGCTTTTTTCAAGCCTTTTTTCCTTAAATGAAAGGACGAAACCGATTAAAACTGACGACAAAGCGTTTGACAAAAAGAGCATTACGCCGAGCCTTGTGCTGTTAAAGGTGACTGTGCCGACAGCGGTGATTATAAAGCCGCAGCCGCCGCAAAAATTAAAGCACATTAAGCGTTTTGCCTGATTTGAATCTATCTCCCCTGCCTCAAAAAGCTCCTCACTCCACAGTGCGCCTGTGGGATATCCGCCGACAAGACCGAAAAGAATTGCCGAAAAAGCCGCCTTTGGCAGATTAAAAATACTCTTGAAAAATTTCCGCAAAGTTTTATCAAAATATTATTTGCGCTCGATTTCATAAAGGTTAAAAATATTATCAAAAGCGGCAAAAGCGACGGCACAACTGTATTCATTGCAAGAGTTAAGCCGTCATAAGCCCCCTTGCGTGTATCTTTTGAAAAAATGATAAACAAAGCGGCAAGAAAAATCAAGCAAAGCGTTTGAAAAAAGGAATATGTAACATTTTTTATCTTCATTTATACCACCACTAATACTATGGCTAAAATTTACATTTTATACAATATAATATATATTGATTAAATAAGTAAATTATAGTATAATAATTAAACTATCTTAGATTGGAGATAAAATATGGACAACAAAATTCCAAATATGGATTATGATGCCGATGAGGTTATCAACGAATTTAAGGAAAAAATCAAATGGTACCGAAAAGCGACGAGGTAACGGCAGTAGTTAAGCCGACAAAAATTCCGCTTCGCTTGCTCATTTCTTTCCTTATCACGGCAGTAGTGGGCGGCATTGCTTACTATATGATGCTCCCGGCATTAAACTTTAAAGACACGCAGATGTATCTTTTCTTAATTCTTCTTGTAGTTGTATTTATGCTTTCATTTGCACTTGTTTGCAGAGCTAACAAGAAAATCGAAAAAAGAAAAGAATATGTTAAGAAAAAATCGTTAGTACCCGTAATAATTGTGGGTGTGCTCGTGGTTGTTATGGCTGTCGGATATCTTACAGGTGTAACCCTTTTCCGTGCAAAATCGTACAGCAACCTTCTTACAATCAGCGACGGCAACTTTGAAAATGACTTTGAAGATATCAGCTATGACAAAGTGCCCCGTCTTGACTCTAACCGTGCAATTGCGCTTGCCGACCAGCAGTTAGGCTCTCTTGAAGAATACAAGAGCCAGTATGTTGTAAGCGACAATTCAACACAGATTAACTACAAAAACACTCCTTGCAGAGTTGCATATCTTCAATATGCCGACTTCTTCAAATGGATGAACAATACTAAAAACGGCACTCCGGCTTATATGCTCGTTGACCTTGTAAGCCAAAAGGTTACGGCAGTAAACTGTGTCGACAAATTCGGCGAGGGCATTAAGTATTCACCTGCCGAGCTTTTCAACGAAAAGCTTATTCGTCACCTTCGTTTCCAGTATCCTACAGAGCTTCTTGATACGCCAAACTTTGAAATTGACGATAATATGCACCCATATTGGATTACAGCCGTGCTTGACAAGACAATCGGTCTTTACGGCGGTACAGACGTTAAGGGTGCAATCATTACGGATGCGCTTACAGGCAAAAGCAAATATTACGATATTGAAACAGTAAAGAATGACAAGAGCCTTAATTGGATTGACGTGGTTTACAGTGAGGCGCTCGTTCTTGAGCAGTACAACTATCACGGCAAGCTTCAAAACGGCTTCTGGAACTCAATAATTTTCCAAAATGACGTAAACATTGCTTCAACAGGCAGCGGTAACATTGCTATGGACGATGACGTTTGGGTATTCACGGGTGTAACCTCTGCCGAAACAGACGCTTCAAACTTCGGCTTTATCCTTATCAATCAGCGTACCAAGGAAGCAAGATATTACAAGAGCCCGGGTGCAACGGAAATTTCGGCTCAAGAGTCGGCAACCGACGCAGTACAGAACTACGGCTATCAGGCAACATTCCCTATTCTTTTGGGAATTGACGGCAATCCGACCTACTTTATGTCACTTTACGGTGACAGCAACACGGTTAAGGGATATGCATTCGTAAGCCTTAAGGATAAAACCGTTGTTGGAACAGGGCTTCTTGATACTGCAAAGAGTGATGCCAAAGCGCTTAACAATGCTATTGAAAACTACATTGACGCACTTAAAGAAAAAGGCATTGCAGACAATGTTGACAAATCAAACATAATTGTTGACGAAAGCAAGATAAGCGAATCAAACAACGCAGATATCACGGACGATAACAATGCAAAAGATAATGCAAATAATACCGAAAACGAAACAACAACCAAGCCAAGTAAGGAAACCGCAAAGGGCACAGTTACAGGCACGGTTGAAGATATCAAAACAAGCGTAAACGACGGCAATTCTGTTTATTACCTTAAGGTTGACGGAAAATATTATTACATTAACGTAGGCGACTGTATGGAGGTAATGCTTGTAAATAAAGGCGACACCGTTGAGATTACAACAGACGGCGGCAAAGGCACATTTATTCAGGCAAAGAATGTTACAGTAAAATAGTTAGAATATAACAAAAAAAGGGATTAGATATTTTAATATCTAATCCCTTTTTAATATGCAAAATCTGCCGCACCTCGCCAAAAGCGGTTGCGAAGAAATAGTCAGAATTGGATCTTTAGTGAAGGGAGCTGTACGTTGATACTGCCCCTTTGCTAAAAATTCAAAGTGCCCAACGTTTTATCGCCGTATCCTTTAGGATATTAAGACAAAACGTTCAAATGTTATTGATATAAAAACAAAGGAATTAGAAAAACGTAAATAAATACGTATTTCTAATTCCTTTTCGTAGTGGGTCCCCGGAAAGCGTAAGCTTTTTGGGGAAAAGGAGAAAGGAACGAAGTGTTTATTATAAATTTCGCAGAAATTTATTCAAACACGGAGTTTCTTTCGACGCTATGGCTGTTTATTCACAACCGACTTATTTAGTCTTAACAGATTTAACCTTAGACCAAGATGAGTATACCTTAACACTCTTGCCGTTTACCTTTGCATTCTTATAGGTACGAACACGAACATAGTAAGTCTTTTTAGCCTTTAAACCCTTAAATGACTTAGAAGTTTTCTTGTTGCCCTTAATAGAATAGGTTGAGGTTTCTCTTGAGAACTTCTTTGAAGTTGAAATTTGGATTTGATAGCCTGATACGCCTGTTACCTTTTTCCAGCTTGCCTTAAAGCCTTTTCTTGCCTTTTTAAGTTTCTTGATTGAAACTTTCTTTTGCTTTTTATTTACATAGCTGCCGTCCTTAGCGTATGTTGTAGCCTTCTTAGTTGTCGGCTTTGTTGTTGAAGGAGCGGTAGTGGTGGTTGTTGCATCATAAGCCTCTTTAGCCTTGAGTGCATCATAGAAATACATAAGACCTGTGAGTGCATCTGCCGTTGCAATTGCGTTTTCGCTTTTATCGTCAGCAGTGTAATAGTAAGCACCCTTTGTGTCTTTACATTCAAATGCAGAAAGCTCAGTGTAAATCTTCTGTGCCTTGTCAAGATTATTTGCAGCAGAATAAGCGGCAAGCGCAAGAGCTGTTGAATCGGCATTTACCTTTGGCTCACCGTAGGTGTTGTCAAAATTAAAAAGATAGCCGCCGTCTTTCTTGAAGTTTTCAATTGATGCAAGTGCATCATCTACAAATGACTGATAGCCTGCATACGGTGCAACAGCGATTACAAACTGAGATGTGCTGTCGGTGCTGGTTGAATATGTTGAGCCTGTACCAAACTCATAGTAATTATTTACAAGGAAGTTTTGAGCCTTCTTGAGATAATCCTTAAGACCGTATTTATTTGCTACAGTAAAGATTGAAGAGAAAAGATATTGATTTTCGTTATCCTTAACAAGTTTAACATTTTCAAATGCAGATACAATATTATAACCCTCAAAACTCTTTGCACTGTAACCCAAGCTGTCAAGCGCTAAAATAACGTTTGCATAAACACCTGCAGACTCGCCTTTGATAGGAGCCCAGTTGTTATTTTCGTCATATCCTACAGTTGATTGAATCTTGCCGCCGTTTGAGTCAAGATTTTCCTTAACGCTCTTTGCAAACTCAGCCTTATAGTCGCTCATATTTACGCCTGCACGTATAAATGAGTTGAGGCTGCCGACATTGTCAACAGTAAAGCCTGCCTTTTTAACAGACATAAGATATATTGCGCTTTCATTAATTTTTGTTTTAACGTCACTGCTTGTTACCTTGCTGTCTGCCATTGCATAAATCCCTGTGAAAAGAGAAGTCAATGCAACGCAAATTGCAAGTGTAACTGAAATTAATTTTTTCATATTTATTAACCTCCTAATATGAAATTATTTTTTATATGAACAGGTGTATGTAAATACAACCTTATCACCGTCTTTAAGCTTTTTTGAATCTACGCTTACGTTTGGATAGCTACCGTTGACACTATACATCCAGCCGCTGTTTTTTCCGCAATCCTTTTCGTCGATATTATTTATCCCCACTATATAAACACTATACATAGTATCCTTTGCAGTATAGGTTATGCCTTTATCATTGCACGCTTTTTAAGCAAATCATAAACTGTACTCTTGCTTTTAAGCGTGGCTTTATAATTATCAAGCATAATTCCGTTTTTTGGAACATAGCTTTCGTGACCTTTTTTAAGTCGTCCATATTATCGAGAATTGATTTACATTCAATAGTGATTGAGCAATTAATCTCAGACGAGGTGGTTTGAGTAACCTTATCGTCATTCTCTTTTTGCAAAGTTGTTTTCGGCTTTTCAGCCTTAGAGTCTGCGGCAGACTCTTTTTCTTTAGCATATTTCTTTTTAGCTTCTGTATTGCTTTTTGATTTAGAATTACTTTTTGACTTGCTGTTCGACTTTTTTGAGGCGTCCGTAGTTTTTATTATCTTTTTTTGAAACAGATTTAGCGGCAGTCGAAGCCTTTTCGCCTTTTTCGGTTGTTTTTTATCTTTTTTTGTGTGGTTTGAACCTCATTTGCCGTTACAGTTACTTCTTCTGCGTCTGTCGTTTGTTCACTCGAAGTTGATGAAGTAATGTTCGTACTTCCTGCCACGTTGGCGGTTTTGCCGTTTGAACAAGCGCAAAACACCGTCAGGCATAAAATTATTGACATTAAAACGCATAAATATTTGCGCATAAAAAATCCTCCGTCGCTTAGGACAGAGGAAAAGACACAATAATAGTACGGACTTTTAAATCATTGCTTTCCCTTGCCCAAAAGCTGAATTTAAGTTTGCGGCAGGTCTCCCGACTTATGATATAGCATTGCTTAAAAAATCGCCTTCTCGGTTTCCCAATGGCTGATGATTTTTCTTCATCAAATACGGTAATGGCTGTTGCTTGGGAGTCTAACCCAATTCCCTTTTAATTTCTCGCAAAGGAGAAAACCGTCTGTTATTCAATTTGAGAAATTCAATTATTTTTCGTATATGCTCTTTTTAAGCACACCGATATACGGCAAATTACGATAATACTGGTCATAATCAAGACCGTAGCCTACAACGAAAGCGTCAGGCACGTCAGTACCTACATAGTCAGCCTTGATATCGGCGATACGCCTTGCCGGCTTATCAAGAAGGGTAACAACTCCTATAGATTCGGGATTACGCTTAGAAAGCATATCGTGAATATATTTAAGCGTGTTGCCCGTATCAAGAATATCCTCCACAAGCAAAACATCAAATCCCGTCAAATCATCTGCAACATCCTTGATAATATTGATTTTGCCGCTTGAAACAGTGCCTGAGCCATAGCTTGAGGCCTGAATAAAATCAATATTACACGGCAGGTCAATATATCTTGAAAGGTCCGTAAAAAAAAGTAAATTGAGCCTTTAAGAACACCTATGAGCAAAAGCTTCTTGCCTTCATAGTCTTTCGTAATCTGCGATGCCAAGCGATGTGCAATTTTATTAAGTTCTTCCTCGGTCACAAGTATCTGTTCAACGTCCTGATGCATAGTATTACCTCTCTGTTTTCATTACCGTTAAAGTATAGCATTGTTTAGGTATAAAGTAAAGTATATTTTAATATTAAATCTGCCGTATTTCCACAAAAAAGACATTCGCAAAAATAAAAGCGAATGTCATTTATATTTTTATAAAGTCCGGTTTCTTCGACTTTCTTCTCAAAGAAGCGCACTGGCTTGCGGAAAAGATATCTGAAGAGTGTGCCGATAAGAAGTCCGATAAAGAAGTAAACAAAAAGCTTACCGAGACAAATCCAATAATTATTGCCGTAGGTGCCGCAAACACATTCTCTTAGTGCGTCAATAACAAAAGTGTACGGCAAATAAGGGTTGATTGCCCTAAAGAATGCGGGTGTTACATCAATCGGGAATGTACCGCCGCAGCCGCCAAGCTGAACAACAAGCAAAATAACCGCAACAGCCTTGCCGATATCACCCCAAGCGGCAACAAGTGAATAAATAAAGAACGTAAATACAAATGAAGCACACAATCCGGCAAAAATAAACTTAACCGGGTGATAACATTGTATCTTTAAGAAATAGAGATCCCCGAGGCAAATAATAAGCCCTTGAACGAGCGATATTGTAAGGAATATAAGCGACCTGCCGAAATATTCCTCCCTCGGCTTAATGTTGCCGATTTCTTTTTTATTTTCAACCTTAGGTTTAACAAGAGCCACAAGAATAATTGCGCCGACCCAAAGTGCAAGCGTACTGTAAAACGGTGCCATTGCCGAGCCGTAATTATCGATACCGTAAATCTTATCGGTATTAACCTTTACCGGACAGGCAATGAAAGAGCCGAGCTCGTCTGAATTACCCTCAGTCAAATTCATAAGGGTATTAACAATTTCGCTGTCGCCCAAACCGTCAAGCTTCTTTGAAAGATTTTCAAGTTGCTTTGCACAATTGCTGATAAGAGAATGGAGCGAAGTCAAAAGATCGTCGCCTGCCTCAATCGAACCGTTAAGAGATTTAACAAGCGTATTAAGCTGAGGTGACTGATTTTCAACAGTAGTCAAAAGATTAGATACGTCAAAAAGCACATCAAGAAGGCTGTCAACCGTTTTGTCAAGCTGAGGCTTAATTTCCTTGGTGTATGTTGAAAGGCTTGAATCAAGCGTAGTTGATACGGATATAAGCTTATCGGCAACGTCGCCGATTTTCTTAGAAGTATCGCCTTTAAGAATTTTATTAAGTTCATTTTCAACACCGCCGAGCCTTGAATCTGCGGTTTTGAGCACCTTTATAAGTGCTTTGACCGAACTAAGCGGCTTTGGCAAATTATCATTTACCTTTTCAAGAGCCGGCACAATTGCCTGAAGTTCCTTTCTTGCCTGCGCACACTCTGCAAGAACAGACTTAATTTCCGCCTGCGCCTTATCAGAATTTGTATCATTTATTTTTTTAAGATTGTTTGCCGAATTTGCAAGCTTCTTGCTTGACGATTTAAGCACGTCACCGACAGATGAGGTAACAGCGTCAACGCTGCTTTCCGCAACCTTAATTGCATCCTCTGTATCGCTGACAACAGTCTTTGTGTCGCCCAAAATCGCACTGAGGTCGGTTTTGCTCAATGATTTGTTAAGGTCTTGCGCAACTTCCATAACGCCCTCAAACCCATCAATTGTTTTTTCAACCGATTTTACTGCCGACTGAGCGGAATCAATTTGATTTTGAAGATTTTGGAATATATTTGTTCCTTCCTTCTTTCCCTGCTCAATAACAGTACCCAAAAGCTTATTTACAAGGTTAATTACGGTTGTGACAAACGACTCGTTAACCTCTGTTTGAATTGTTTGAACTACCTTATCGGTAATCTTTGTGGCAATTGCGTTTTTCTTTTCGTTTGCATAATAGGTGATTTTAGGCTGCTTAAAGTTTTTAGTCATAATACTTGTAAGCGATTTACTGAAGCCTTTTGGAATTTCAATACCGGCATAATAATCGCCCGCCTCAATTCCGTTTACCGCCCTTTCTTTAGAAACGAACTGCCAATCTATCATATCGTTGGCTTTCAAATTACTTTTAATTTGGTCACCGACGTTGATTTCCACTCCTTTAAATTCGTAGCCCTCGTCATTAATAACAACAGCCACCTTCATATTGCCTGTACTTGCAGGCCATAAGGGTCCCAGTTGGCATAAATATTAAACCAAGCGTAAAGAGACGGCAAAACTGCAATACCGACCGCAAGAATAATCGCCATAGAATTAGTAAAAATTTTCTTTAAATCTCGCTTATATATCTTAAATATATTTTTCACTTTTTTCGCCCTCCCGTTCTTACGTTTATTTTCCTTAATCTTTTTCTTCTGTTCCTTTTTGAGCTGTTTTATCAGTTTTTTCTCCTGCTGCTCTTTTTCAAATTCTTTGTAATCCTCGTCCTCTTCCTCGTCGTCAGAAAAAATCGAATACTCGCCGAACTCTATTTGATTATCGTCCTCAAGATACGGAATAACTTTTGATTTTACAAGATATTTGCAATAATCGGTAATCAGAAAGATATTGACAAGCACGAAAATTAAGATTATCCACAACACAAGCCAGAATGACTTACTGCCCCCGTTTGAGCAAACTGCAAGACCTACCGCCGTAAAAATCAAGAAAAATGCTGCGCAAACAACCTTTGCAATTTCAAGATATTTGCATCCTCGATTATAATGTTTAATAATCAAACTGCGCAGAAGCTTATATTTGATTACGATATTTTCTTCATTTTCTTCAAAAAGGAACTCTTCTTCCTTTTGAAATTCGTCCATACAAACTACCCTTTCTAAATTATTACAATTAGTATATCACTACAATACTATTTGTCAATACACTTGGCAATTCTTTTTAATTTTTTTTGTATAATTGTATAAATTAGATGATGATTTTTCTTGAAAATTAGTAAAAATTAAGTGAAAACAATCAAAATTCAGGCATATTTTTTGCATTTTACCAAAAATTACCGAGCAAAAGATTATTTTCACTTAACTAATTTACTATATTATGACTATATATTATACATTAATTTCAACATCAATTCCGATAAGGTCTTTTTCCTTATCAAGGATAGGCTTAATAACCTCGTTTAAGAAATCAGCCGTCTGCTCAGGCGCTCTGCCCACAAAATTGGCAGGCTTGAGAATAGCCAAGATTTCCTCCTTCGTTGTCATAAACGCAGGGTCAGCCGCAATGCGGTCAACAAGGTCATTTTTTCCGCCCTCAACCTTAACAACAGCGCCTGCTGCCATTGAATGTTGGCGAATTTTCTCGTGCAATTCCTGCCTGTCGCCGCCTTTTTTAACTGCGTCCATCATAATGTTTTCAGTTGCCATAAACGGAAGTTCACTCATAAGTCTTGACTCTATTACCTTAGGATATACAACAAGTCCTGAAGTTACATTGATATATAAATCAAGAATACCGTCTGTTGCAAGAAATGCCTCTGCAATTGAAACACGCTTATTAGCCGAATCGTCAAGTGTTCTTTCAAACCATTGCGCAGATGCAGTCCATGCAGGATTGAGCGTATCAATCATAACGTAACGTGAAAGAGATGCAATTCTTTCGCTTCTCATAGGATTGCGCTTGTAAGCCATTGCGGATGAACCTATTTGATTTTTTTCAAACGGCTCCTCAATTTCCTTAAGATTTTGGAGAAGTCTCAAATCGTTGGAAAACTTACAGCATGACTGAGCAATAAGACCAAGGCAGTTGCAAACTATGGTATCAAGCTTTCTTGCATAGGTTTGACCGCTTACAGGGAAGCAGGATTTAAAATTCATCTTTTCCGCAATTTTACGGTCAAGCTCCTTACATTTATTATGGTCGCCGTCAAAAAGTTCAAGGAATGATGCCTGAGTACCCGTTGTGCCCTTAGAGCCTAAAAGCATAAGGCTGTCAATAACATGGCAAATCTCCTCATAATCCATTACCAAATCCATAAGCCAAAGGGTGGCTCTTTTGCCGACGGTAGTTGGCTGTGCCGGCTGGAAATGAGTAAAGCCGAGGCAAGGCATATCCTTATATTTATCAGCAAATTTAGAAACAGACGCAATTGCGTTAACAAGCTTTTTCTTGATAAGCAAAAGTGCCTCACGCATCGTGATTACATCTGTATTATCGCCAACATAGCAACTTGTTGCGCCGAGATGAATAATAGGCTTAGCCTTTGGGCACTGCTCGCCGTAAGCGTGAACATGGCTCATTACATCGTGGCGAAACTTTTTTTCATACTCTCTTGCGACATCATAATTGATATTATCGGCATTTGCCTTAAGTTCGTCAATTTGCTCCTGAGTGATATCAAGCCCAAGTTCCTTTTCAGCCTCTGCAAGTGCAATCCAAAGCTTTCTCCAAGTTTTGAACTTAAAATCGGGTGAATAGATATATTGCATTTCCTTTGATGCGTAACGGGCATTAAAGGGTGAATTATATGTATCGTTTGGCATTAGTCAAGTCCTACTCTCTTCATCATTTCTGCATAAGCGTCTTCTACACCGCCGAGGTCACGACGGAAACGGTCCTTATCAAGCTTTTCGTGAGTTTTGCTGTCCCAAAAACGGCAGGTATCAGGGCTGATTTCGTCAGCAAGAACAATAGTGCCGTCTGATGTTTTACCAAATTCAAGTTTAAAGTCGATAAGCTCGACGCCGATTGAAAGGAAATATTCTTTTAATACTTCGTTTACCTTGAAGGCATACTTTTTAATTGTGTCAACATCCTCCTGAGTTGCAAAGCCGCAGGAAATAGCGTGGTAGCTGTTGATAAGCGGATCGCCGAGGTCGTCGTCTTTATATGAAAATTCGATTGAAGGGCGAACAAAATCCATACCCTCTTCAAGACCGAGTCTTTTGCAGATTGAGCCTGCTGCACGGTTACGGATAATAACCTCAAGCGGAACAATTTTAACCTTCTTTACTGCTGTTTCCCTGTCTGAAAGTTCCTCAACAAAATGGGTCGGAACACCGTGCTTTTCAAGAAGCTGCATAAGATAGTTAGACATCTTATTGTTTACAACACCCTTACCTACGATAGTGCCCTTTTTAAGACCGTTGAATGCTGTTGCATCATCCTTATAATCAACGATTACGATTTCAGGGTCATCTGTTGCCCAAACCTTTTTTGCCTTGCCTTCATAAAGCTGTTCAGTCTTTTCCATATTTAAATATCTCCTTTATTTTAAAAATCCCGTGGGCAAGGAACCGTTTTCCCTGCCCGTAGGTTATATAAATAACTAAAAAATTAAATTATTTCTTGTAAGCCTTTTTAATTCTTTCGATAGCCTCAACCGTTTTTTCGTCATTGCCGAATGAGGTTAAACGGAAGTAGCCTTCACCTGCAGGGTACCGAAGCCTGAACCCGGTGTGCCTACTACCTGGCATTTTTCAAGAAGCTCGTCAAAGAACTCCCAAGAGGTGTAACCTTCAGGAACTCTGAGCCAAACATAAGGTGAATTTACACCGCCGTAACACTCAAAGCCTGCATCGCAAAGTCCGTCATAAATAACTCTTGCATTCTTTTGATAATAAGCAAGTGTTTCTTTAATTTCTTTCTGTCCTTCTTCTGTATAAATAGCTTCTGCAGCTCTTTGAGTGATATATGATACACCATTGAACTTAGTAGCCTGACGTCTTGCCCAAAGCGGATTTAGGCTAGTGCCGTTAAATACAAGTTCCTTAGGAACTACCGTATATCCGCAACGCATACCCGTAAAGCCGGCTGTTTTAGAAAAAGAACGAAGTTCGATAGCACAGGTCTTTGCGCCTTCAATTTCATAAATTGACTTTGGAATACCCTCCTCAACAACAAATGCCTCATAAGCAGAGTCAAAAAGGATAAGAGAATGATGCTCGTTTGCATAATCAACCCACTTCTTAAGCTGTTCCTTAGTAGCAACCATACCCGTAGGGTTATTAGGGAAGCAAAGATAAATTACATCGGGAACCTCCTTAGGAAGATCAGGTGTAAAATTATTTTCAGCGGTGCATGGCATATAGATAATATTTGACCAAAGTCCGTTTTCGTCTTTATCTCCGCTTCTGCCTGCCATAACGTTTGTATCAACATACACAGGATAAACAGGGTCGCAAATAGCAACCTTATTGTCAACAGCAAAGATATCTCCGATATTGCCGCAGTCGCTCTTAGCGCCGTCTGAAAGGAAAATTTCGTCCTTGGCAATGTCAATTCCTCTGCCTGTATAATCATGCTTTTGAATAGCGTCAAGAATAAAATCATAACCGTACTCAGGCGGATAGCCCCTGAATGTAGCCTCGTCTGCCATTTCGTCAACTGCCTTGTGCATAGCTTTAATAACAGCAGGAGCAAGCGGCTTTGTTACATCACCGATTGAAAGACGAATAACGTCTGCCTCAGGGTGAGCAGCTTGATACTCTCTCTGCTTCTTGGCAACAGTTGAGAAAAGATAGCTTGACTCAATCTTCAAAAAGTTCTCATTAATCTTCATATTATTTTAAACCTCCATTTAATACAAATATTTAATCAAATTTATTCAAATCGACTTCGCCCGTAAATACTTCCTTTGCAGGCCGGTCATAAATACACTGTCGTTTACATCGCCGCTCCAGCTTATATCAAGGTCGCCGCCCAAAAGGTGTATGGTAACGTCATTATCGCAAAGCCCTAAAGTGATTGCGGCAACGGCAGTAGCGCAGGAGCCTGTTCCGCAAGCAAGCGTTTCGCCGGAGCCACGCTCATAAACTCGCATTTCTATATTATTCCTGTCAATTATTTTTGCGAATTCTGCATTAACTCTGTCAGGAAAAACATTCGTATTTCCCTCGCAGGCTTTGCCGTATTTTTTCAAGGTCAAAATCCTTTGGATGCTCGTCAATAAACATAACGGCATGAGGATTTCCCATAGAAACGCAGGTCATTTTAAACTCCCTGTCAAGAATTTTAATCGGTTCGTCAATCGCTTTACCGCTGCTTACATTAACAGGAATGTCGCTTGCTTTAAGCGACGGCTTACCCATATCAACCTTTGCGCTTTTAACCTCGCCGTTTTCAACATTAACGTCAATATATTTAACTGCGCCCATTGACTCAATAGTAAACGTGGTTTTGTCGGTAAGCTTATGGTCGTAGCAATATTTTGCAACGCATCTTATTCCGTTGCCGCACATTGCACCTCTTGAACCGTCTGCATTATACATAACCATTTCAAAATCAGCCTTTTTGCCTTTTTTTGATAAGAATTATTCCATCGCCGCCGATACCGAAATGACGGTCAGATAAAATAATTGCCGCCTTTTCCTCATTTTCGACAAATTCTTCAGTGCAATCAATGTATATATAATCATTGCCGCAACCGTGCATCTTAGTAAATTTCATAAAATCAGTCCATTTCAAAATTAATCGCAATAAAGCTTGCAACAAAATATGTACTACATAAAATCGTTAATTATTTCCTGAGCAAGTACTGCAATTTTTTTGCCCATTTTCATACTTTCACGCTGGAGATATTTATGCGCCTGAAGTTCGGAAAAGCCGTTGGTTTCTTTGAGAATAAGCTTAGCCTTTGATATAACGTCCTCGTCGCTGACGCTTCGCTCGGTAAAGCTTGAAACGCTGTTTACAAGTACGCCGACCGTATTTAAAAACTCCTGCCTGTCAACCGGCAAAGGAAGATAAATAAGGTTACTCATAAAGCTGTCCGTATCCCCACGTAAACGCAACAATATCAAACCCCGGTGGAAGATGCTCGGCAATATTACCCGCCGTCATATCCCTTAGACCTTCGGCGCAAACTATAACGCCTTCGCTCATATCCTGAGCGATACTCAACACGCTTGCTCCCGTTGCGCAAACATACGGCACGTCGTAGCCCTCACCCTCAAGAAGAGAGCGCAATTTAAGCGCAGTATCCTTTGACGGATACGCAACCAAAATTTCACGCATACTCTCCACCTCTGCTAACAAATATCTGACAAAAGCATTATACCATATATAATACTTATTATACAATAGAAAAAACTAACTTTTATTATACAAAATAGAGATATGCACAGGCGGTATTTATTGTTAAAATTGGCTGAAGATTATTTCTTGGATTATTATACATTTCTAACATTTTACACAGATTTTATAATTTTTTAACTTTTTTTTTGTAACAAAGTAACCAAAAACCGCTTGATTATTTGTTGTAAAGGTGATATGATATGCTTATATAGAAATTATAATAGCGCTAAAATATTGTTTTTGACGCTTTTTCAATAAAATAAAGGAGATGAAATTTTGGCAAAATTAGACAAAGATTATGAATTCCCTTTGTATATCTTTCACAGCGGAAAAAATTATAAGGCATATGAATTTTTCGGCTGTCATAGAATTAAGGGAGATACATTTGCATTTCGTGTTTGGGCACCTCATGCTCAAAGCGTGTCAACAGTCGGTGATTTTAACGATTGGAACGAAAGCGCCGGTGTTATGAAAAAAATCAGCGACGGTATTTTTGAAGCTAAAATCGACAACGTAAAAATTTACGATTGCTATAAATATGCCATTACGACAAAAGACGGCAACGTTATTATGAAAGCCGACCCTTATGCTTTCCACGCAGAAACAAGACCCGGCACAGCATCAAAGGTTTACGAAACAGGCAAATACCGCTGGAATGATTCGACTTGGAAAAAGGCAAATTCGGGCAACATTCTTGAAAAGCCCGTTAATATTTACGAAATTCATTTTGGCAGCTGGAAAAGGCACGAAAACGGCGATTTCTTATCATACAGGCAAATGGCAGAGGAACTTGTGCCTTACGTGAAAGATATGGGATACACTCATATTGAAATGATGCCGATTATGGAATATCCTTTTGACGGCTCATGGGGATATCAGGTTACAGGATACTTTGCTCCGACTTCACGCTACGGAACACCTGACGACCTTATGTATTTTGTTGACGCTTGCCACGAAGCCGGAATCGGAGTAATACTTGACTGGGTACCGGCTCACTTCCCTAAAGACGCTTACGGTCTTTATGAATTTGACGGAGAATGTACTTATGAATACTCCGATATGAGAAAAGGCGAACATAAGGAATGGGGCACAAGAGTATTTGACTACGGCAAAAATGAGGTTAAATCTTTCCTTATTTCCTCTGCAATGTATTGGGTTGACAATTTCCATTTTGATGGGCTTAGGGTTGACGCAGTTGCATCAATGCTTTATCTCGATTACGGACGTGAGGACGGCGAATGGATTCCGAATAAAAACGGCGGAAGAGAAAATCTCGAAGCGGTTGAATTTTTCAAGGAGCTTAACTGCGCAATGTTCAAAGAGCATCCTGAGGTTATGATGATTGCCGAGGAATCGACCGCTTGGCCTATGATTACAATGCCGACAAATATCGGCGGCTTAGGCTTTAATTTCAAGTGGAATATGGGCTGGATGAACGATATGCTCAGATACATTTCGCTCGACCCGCTTTTCAGAAAAGGCAACCACAACTGCATTACATTCAGCTTTTATTATGCATTCAGCGAAAACTTCATTTTGCCTATCAGCCACGACGAAGTAGTACACGGAAAATGCAGCCTTATAAACAAAATGCCCGGTGAATATGAAATGAAATTCGACGGATTAAGGCTGTTTCTTGCATATATGTTTGCTCACCCAGGCAAAAAGCTTTTGTTTATGGGCAGTGAATTCGGTCAATTTATTGAATGGAACTATAAGCAAGGGCTTGATTGGCTCCTTCTTGACTATGAAATGCACAGGAAGATGCTTGGATTTTCCAAAACGCTTAATAAACTTTATAAAGACACGCCTGCACTTTGGCAAATTGATTACAGTTGGGACGGCTTCCAATGGATTTCCAGTGAGGACAATGCAAACAGCGTAATCGCCTTTAGAAGAATTGACAAAAAAGGCAATGAAATTATTGCAATATTTAATTTCACCCCTAACAGCTTTGACGAATACAGAATCGGCGTTCCAAACGAAGGCAGCTACAAAGTTGTACTTGACACCTCGCTTGAGCAATTCGGCGGCTCAACAATTGCAAAACACCCCGCATACAAGACCAAGAAAAAGCTATGCACGGCTTTGAGCAAAGCATCGGCTTAAAGCTTTCGGGTCTTTCGGGCATTTATCTTGAAAAGGTTGCCAAAAAGCCTTCAAAATCAAAGGCTAAGGAAAACGGCACAAAGGCAAAAAAGCTTGAAAATGCAAAACCTAAAAATGGAGCAAAGCCCATTGCCGAAAGTAAAGATATAAAAGAAGAAAAAAAAAAGAAAATTTCCAAGGCTGAACCTAAGGCGGAAAAGCCTAAAAATAAAAAGGATGAGCCTGTTAAAAAAAGCAAAAAAGGCCGTCAAATCGGCGCTTTCTAATAAAAAGAACAAATAAAGGAGAAATGAAATGGCACAAAAAACAGAAGTTGTAGCAATGCTCCTTGCAGGAGGGCAGGGCAGCCGTCTCGGTGTACTTACAAAAAACATCGCTAAGCCTGCTGTTCCTTACGGCGGCAATTACAGAATTATTGACTTTCCTTTGTCAAACTGTGTAAACAGCGGTATCTATACCGTAGGCGTTCTTACCCAGTATCAGCCGCTTGAGCTAAACGACTATCTCGGAAACGGACAGCCTTGGGATTTAGACAGGCAAAACGGCGGTATTCACATTTTGTCACCGTACGAGGCTATCGGCGGCGCAGAATGGTACAAGGGTACTGCAAACGCAATTTACCAAAACATTAATTTTATCGAAAAATACGATCCCGAATATGTTGTAATCCTTTCCGGCGACCATATTTATAAAATGAATTACGCAAAGATGGTTGATTTCCACAAAAGAACAATGCGGACTGCACAATCGCAGTTCTTGAAGTTCCGTGGGAGGAGGCGTCACGTTTCGGAATTCTTGCAACAAATGATGACGACAGAATTTACGAATTTGCCGAAAAACCGAAAGAGCCAAAAAGCAACAAGGCTTCAATGGGCGTTTACGTTTTCAGTTGGGATAAGCTAAAGAAATATCTTATTCAGGATGAAAACACAGAGGGTTCGGCTAACGACTTCGGTAAAAATATATTCCTACAATGCTTGAGGCAGGCGAAAGACTTTTTGCCTTTCCGTTTGCAGGATATTGAAGGATGTAGGAACAATTGACTCTCTTTGGGAGGCAAACCTTGATATTATCAATCCTAATGTTGACCTTGATTTGAGCGACACAAGCTGGAGGATTTACTCAAGAAATCCTATGGCGCCGCCGCACTACATAGGCAAAGATGCCGTTGTTGAAAATTCGTCCGTCAGCGAGGGATGCGAAATTGAGGGTAACGTCGATTACTCTGTTGTTTCTCCGAACTGCGTTGTTGAAAAGGATGCAGACGTAAGATACAGTGTTATTATGCCGGGCGCAAAAATTAAAAAAGGCGCAAAGGTTTATTATTCAATAGTTGCCGAGGATGCAGTGATTGAGCCTGACGCTAAGGTCGGCGAAATACCCGAACTTCTTGAAAAGCCGGAAAATTGGGGCATTGCAGTTATCGGTTCGGGCGCAACAATAAAAACGGGAACTCACATTGCCCCCGGGGTAATGGTTAAAGCAGGAGAGGAGGTATAAGCGATGAACGGAAAATCAGTACTTGGTATGATATTTGCAAACATTCACGAGGAGGCTCTTGATTCGCTTACGGCAATGAGAACTATGGGTTCTGTTCCTTTTTGCTCACGCTTTCGTTTAATTGACTTCCCTCTTTCAAACCTTGTTGAAAGCGGAGTTACCAAAATAGGCGTTGTAACAAATGCAAACTTCCGCTCTCTTATGGACCATATCGGCACAGGCAAGCCTTGGGATTTAAGCAGAAAGAGCGACGGCCTTTTCTTGCTTCCTCCGTTTTCGGCAGGAAGCACAAGCATTTGGGGAAATCGTATCGACGCCATATTCGGCAATATGAATTTTCTTCATCAATCGCATCAAACTTATGTTTTGATGACTGATTGCAACAATATTGTAAATATTGATTATTCTAAACTTTTTGATGCTCACGAAAAGAGCGGAGCAGATATCACAATCGTTGGCGTAAAAAGCAAAATGCCTAAAAACATAGGCTCTGTTCTTTGCTTTGACAAGGTAGATGAAAATGGCAAAATTACAGAAATGAGCCTTGACCGTGATGTTGACGACGAGGTATTTTACTCGTGTAACATTATGATTATGAAGAAATATCTTCTTGAAACTCTTATTCAGACTGCTCATTCCAAAAATGAAATTTCTTTTCAAAGAAATATCGTTATGGCAAATGTTAAAAACCTTAATATTCACGCTTTTGATGCGACTGACAGCTTTGTCGGCACAATTGATTCAATTCAAAGCTACTATAAAATTTCTATGTCGCTTCTTGAAAAGGAAAACAGAGATAAGCTTTTCTCATCCCCTATTTCAACAAAAGAACGTGACGATATGCCGACCCTTTACGGCCCTGAATCTGCAACTAAAAATTCACTTGTAGCTGACGGCTGTATTATTGACGGCCGGGTTGAAAATTGCATTATTTTCAAAGGCGTCAAGGTTGAAAAAGGCGCAGTGGTTAAAAATTCCATTCTTATGCAGGATACCGTTGTCGGCGAAAATTCAAAGGTAAACTGCGTAATTACGGATAAGAATGTAAGCATAAGAAGTTCTGCCGAACTTTCAGGTGCCGAAACATTTCCTGTTTGCCTTGTTAAAAACACAAAGGTCTAATTTTGGAGGAATAAAAAATGAAAGTATTATATGTTGCTTCCGAAGCACTTCCGTTTATGGCTTCGGGTGGATTGGGAGATGTTGCAGGCTCACTTCCTGTAGCACTTCGCAAAAGACTTATAGGTTGCCGTGTTGTTATGCCGCTTTACGACGGAATCAAGCAGGAATTTAAAGATCAAATGAAGTTTATCACTTCTATTTCCGTTCCTGTTTCTTGGCGCCGTCAATATTGCGGAATATTTGAAGCCAAGGCTAACGGCGTCATTTACTATTTCCTTGACAACCAATATTATTTCAAACGTGACGGAATTTACGGCCATTATGACGATGCCGAACGTTTTGCATTCTTTGCAAGAGCGGTACTTGAAATTATTCCTGCTATTGATTGGAAACCAGACATCATTCACTGCAACGATTGGCAAAGTGCATTAACTCCGCTTTATTACAGTTGCTACTATGCTAACAAAATGGGATATGAAAACATCAAAACCGTTTTCACTATCCACAATATTCAATATCAGGGCAAATACGGTGACGAACTTCTTAACGACGTTCTCGGAATTGCGCCGGAGTACAGCAATCTTATTATGTATGACGGCCTTGTAAACTTTATGAAAGCCGGCATTGAATGTGCAAATAAGGTCACAACCGTTTCCCCTACGTATGCAAAGGAAATTCTTGACCCGTGGTACAGCTACGGCCTTGACCCTATTTTAAATCAGCGCAGTTGGAAACTTTGCGGCATTTTAAACGGTATTGACACAGATAACTACAACCCTGAAACCGATAAGGATATTTGGGCTAACTACAATGCAGACGATTTTTCAAACAAAGCTAAAACAAAGCTGAGCTTCAAAAATGATGGGTATGAACGTTGACCCTGACGTTCCCGTTGTCGGCATTGTTACAAGACTTGTAGGTCACAAAGGTGTAGACCTTATGAAAGAAGTGCTTGAAAAGAGCCTTTATGAGCGCAATATTCAATACGTTGTTCTTGGCAGCGGTGAATGGGAATATGAAAACTATTTCCGCTATCTCCACGATAAGTACCCTGACAAGGTTGGTATTACTATCGGCTTTGTGCCTGACCTTGCAAGAAAGATTTATGCAGGAGCAGATTTATTCCTTATGCCAAGCAAGAGCGAGCCTTGCGGACTTTCGCAAATGGTTGCACTTCGCTACGGCACACTGCCTATCGTTCGTGAAACAGGCGGCCTTAAAGACTCTATAACCGACTGCGGCGACGGACAGGGCAACGGATTTACATTCAAAACATACGACGCATACGATATGCTCGGCGCTATTTACAGAGGTGTTGACGCATATAACAGCAAGGATTGGAACGTTCTTGTTAAACGTGCGCTTGAATGTGATATGAGCTGGGGCAAGAGTGCAAACGAATATATCAAAATGTATCGTTCGCTTCTTAAATAATAAATCAAAACATATGACAAAAGCAGAAGTCAGTTGACTTCTGCTTTTTGTTTTAATAAATCCCTCCACCGCAAAATGCGGTCCCCCTCCCTTTCCAAGGGAGGCATAATCGATTTATCTGAATCTTTTCCTGTAATTACTCGGTGTTACACCCTTACTGCGCTTGAAAAGGCGATTAAAATAACTCAAATCATTAAAACCGCACGAAAGTGCTATTTCGGTTATTGATACATAAGAAAGACTTAACTGCTCTGCGGCGCACTCAATACGGTAATAATTAAGATAATCTATGGGAGTTTTGCCTGTAGCCTGCCTAAACGCACGGCAAAAATATTGCTTGTTAAGCTGTGCCTCCTCCGCTAAATCATCAAGTGTAAGCGGTTTTGAATAATCGTTTCTGATTTTTGTAAGTACCTTTTTTATCTGCTTGTTTTTGCGATAAACGGCATTTTGCGATGACGGCGCAATTTGTGACTTTTGTTCTAATATATACCCTATAAGTTGCCACAAAAGACCCGTTGTGGCAAACGTATAGGCAACGCTTTCCTTTTCCATATTTTCAAAAAGGGAGTCAACCATTTTACCTGCCGTGCTTTTAGGCTCAAATATCATTTCGCTTATAACTCCGCTGTCAATTGCATTGTTATATTTTTCAATGCACTGCGGCGATTGAGCAAGAAAGCTTTCCATATCAAACACAACACATTCATAAATACAATTTTCAGGCGTACCGCCGTGAATAAATTCACTTGGAATAAATGCACTTTGCCCTCCCTCAAGCGTATAGCTTACGCCGTTGACGGATAAACGGAATTTGCCTGCAAGCACCAATATAAGCTCACATTCCATGTGCCAATGAAACGGCATTTCATACTGCGGATGATTAACATCAACATAATAAAGCTGAATCGGAAAGCCGAATGTACCTCTGCTTTTATTTTCTTGATATCCTGTATATCGCATAGTTTTTCCCCAGACGTTATAGTTTTATCAAAAAGTCAATATTGTCCTACTTTTTCACATTATACACCTTGCCCGCACAAAAAATCAACAGTATAATTGAAATTAGAGAAATATTAATTTTTTACTATGAAAGGAATTAATTATGGATATTGAAGTAATTAAAGACCAAATTTGCGATGTGTGCCATAAAATGTGGCAGCTCGGCTGGGTTGCGGCTAATGACGGCAACGTAAGTGCAAAGCTTGACGACGGCACAATCCTCGCAACACCTACGGGTATGAGTAAGTCGTTTATAACACCTGACAAGCTCATCAGAATTGACTCTAAGGGCAATGTTCTTGAGGCAGCCGAGGGGCTTCGTCCGTCAAGCGAAATCAAAATGCACCTAAGATGCTACGATAAGAGGGATGACGTTATGAGCGTTATCCATGCTCACCCACCCGGAGCAACAGGCTTTGCCGTGGCTCACAAAGCGATGGATATGTATAATATGATTGAGGACGTTGCTGCAATCGGCGCTGTTCCGCTTACTCCGTACGGCACTCCGTCCACAACCGAAGTACCCGACGCTATTGAGCCTTACCTTGAAGAACACGATGTAATGCTTCTTGAAAATCACGGTGCGCTCGCAGTCGGCAGTGACGTTATTACGGCATTTTACCGTATGGAAAGCCTTGAACTTTGGGCTAAAATAACTATTAACGCAGTTATCCTCGGCGGAAGCCACGATATTGACGAGAAAAATATTCAAAAGCTTATTGACCTTAGAAGCTATTACAGAATTACAGGACGTCATCCGGGATATAAAATGTATAACCCTGATGATGATATGCTTCACAAAAAGGAGGACTGATTATGCTTAAAGGTATTAATCCTATTGTTTCCCCCGAACTTCTTAAAGGCCCTTTGCGAAATGGGTCACGGCGACGAGCTTGTTATTGCAGACGGCAATTTTCCTTGCGAAAGTATTGGCAAAAATGCAATAGTTATCCGTGCAGACGGCATTCAACAACAGATATTCTTGACGCCGTTTTATCTCTCATTCCTCTTGATACATACACCGAAAAACCCGTGGCGCTTATGGAAGTTGTAAAAGGTGACAACACCCCTACCCCTGCAATTTGGGCTGAATATGACAAGCTTTTAAACAAATATGAGCCTGAGCATCACGATATTGAAATGACGGAGCGCTTTGCATTTTACGAAAGAGCAAAGAAAGCTTATCTCATTATTGCAACAGGCGAAACGGCAATTTATGCTAACGTTTTGCTGAAAAAAGGAGTAGTCAAGGTATGAGCCGAGTATTAGCATTCGACTTTGGTGCATCAACAGGCAGAGCAATTCTTGCTGAATATAAAAACGGTAAATTAAGTTACAATGAGGTTCACCGATTTGACAATAATCTTGTTAAAAAGACGGACTTTTGTGTTGGGATTTTGACTATCTGTTAAACGAAGTTAAAAAGCAATTGATATGTGTGAAAATGTTGACTCCCTTGCGTTTGACACGTGGGGCGTTGACTACGGTATGCTTGATAAAGACGGAAAGCTTATATCTCTGCCCGTTTGCTACCGTGACGACAGAACTAAAAACGAGGTTTCTAAAGTATTTGAAAAATGCCTGATAAAAAGCTCTATTCGCTAACAGGCAATCAAATTATGGCTATCAATACTCTTTTTCAACTTTGCAGTGAAAAGATTAACGATGCTGACACTTTTATCTTTATGCCGGACCTTTTTGCTTACTTTCTTTGCGGTGCAAAAACGGCGGAGCAAACAATTGCTTCCACCTCTCAAATGCTCGACCTCGAAAACGTAAAATGGCAAAAAGAGGTATTCAATTTAACAGGAAAGAACGAAAGCATTTTGCCGCCTATAGTTAAAAGCGCAACGCAAGCGGGAGAATACAAGGGCATTAAGGTTATAAAGGTTGCCGGCCACGATACGCAGTGCGCAGTATGTGCAATGCCTGCAAATCCCGATAAAACACCTGCCTTTCTTTCCTGCGGAACGTGGTCGCTTATCGGTTGCGAAAACGACGAGCCGATACTGAATGAAAAAAGTATGAACGATGAGCTTTCCAACGAGCTTGGCGCAAACGGCAAAATAAATTATCTTAAAAACATAAGCGGCTTATGGCTTATTCAGGAAATCAGGCGTAATTTCAAAAGCGAGGGCAAGCAATATTCATATAACGATATGGAGCAGCTTGCAAGAGGAGCAAAGGCTTTTGAATTTTTCATTGACCCTGACGACGCAAGTTTTGCCACACCGGGCAATATGCCTGAAAAAATTTGCGCTTTTTGCGAAAAAACAGGTCAAGGCAAGCCTGAAAGCGACGGTGCAATGATTAGATGTATTTATGAAAGTCTTGCTATGAAATATCGCTTTGCAATTGAGCAGATTGAAGAAAATACGGGAAAGAAATTTGACGTACTTCATCTCCTCGGCGGCGGAACAAAAGACGGCTTTTTATGCCAAATGACAGCCGACAGCCTTAATATGGACGTTATTGCAGGCCCTACCGAAGCAACGGCACTCGGCAATATCGTTTTACAGCTTATTGCACTCGGTGATATCAAGAATGTTGACGAGGGCAGAGAAATAATCAAATCAAGCGAAAAGCTTACAACATACAAAAGTGAAAATGCAGGCGCTTTTGCAAGCAACTACAACAGATTTGTGAAAATTCTGAATAAATAATTTTAAAGGAGTAAGATTTATGAAATATCCAAAAATCGGTATTCGCCCCGTAATCGACGGCAGATGGGGCGGAGTTCGTGAAAGCCTTGAGGACCAAACCATGGGTATGGCAAAGGCTGCGGCAAAGCTTATCAGCGAAAATGTTTGCTACCCTGACGGCACACCTGTTCAGTGCGTAGTAAGCAACACCACAATAGGCGGCGGCGCAGAAGCGGCTAAATGTGAGGAGCAGTTCTCAACTGAAAATGTTGTTGCTACTCTCTCTGTTACACCTTGCTGGTGCTACGGCATGGAAACCTACGATATGAACCCGAAAACCATTAAAGCAGTTTGGGGTCTTAATGCAACAGAGCGTCCGGGTGCTGTTTATCTTGCGGCAGTTATGGCGGCTTATGCTCAAAAGGGTATGCCCGCTTTCTCAATTTACGGCCATGACGTTCAGGAAAAGGACGACAGCAAAATTCCGGCAGACGTTTCTGAAAAAATCCTTCGCTTTGCAAAATGTGCTGTTTCTGTCGGCTGGATGAAGGACAAATCATACGTTAATATCGGCGGCGTAACAATGGGTATTGCCGGCGCATACTGCAATGCTTCATTTTTCCAAAAATATCTCGGTATTCGCCCTGAATGGGTTGATATGACAGAGATTTGCAGAAGAATCACACTCGGCATTTACGACCATGACGAATATGACAAGGCTTACGCTTGGATTAAGGAAAACTGCAAGGAAGGCTTTGACGTAAATGCAGGCAAGGATTTACCTGAGGTTATCACTAAATCTAAGGTAGTTGACCCTGACAAGGATTGGGAATTTATCACTAAGATGACACTTATCGTTCGTGACATTCTTTTCGGCAACAAGAAGCTTGACGAAATGGGTTGGCACGAGGAAGCACTCGGCAAAAACGCAGTTGCCGCAGGCTTCCAGGGACAGAGAAACTGGACAGACTGGCTTCCTAACGCAGACTTTACAGAGTCGATTATGGCTTCGTCATTTGACTGGAACGGCAAGAAGATGCCTACTCCTTTTGCTACCGAAAACGATACATTAAACGGCGTTTCAATGATGCTCGGCTTGCTTGTTTCCGACACTGCGCCTTGCTTCCACGACGTTCGTACATATTGGAGTCCTGACGCTTGCGAAAGAGTAACAGGCAAAAGACCTGAAGGTGTTGCAAAGAACGGCTTTATCCACCTTATTAACTCAGGCGCAACCGCACTTGACGGCTCAGGCGCATCAAAGAATTCCGACGGCAACGGCTGTATGAAGCCTTTCTGGGAAATGACAAACGACGATATTAAAGCTTGCCTTAACGCTACCGATTGGTGCAGAGCAAACTATGAATATTTCCGTGGCGGCGGATTTTCTTCACACTTCCGTTGCAAGGCTGAAATGCCTGTAACTATGCTCAGAGTTAATATTGTTGAGGGAATCGGCCCTGTTCTTCAAATTGCGGAGGGCTACACCGTTGATTTGCCTGACGATATCCACGAAACACTTGACAAGCGTACTGACCCGTCATGGCCTACAACTTGGTTTGCACCTACTCTTACGGGCAAGGGCGCATTCAAGGATGTTTACAGCGTAATGGCTAATTGGGGCGCTAACCACGGCGTAACGGTTTACGGTCACGTCGGCGGCGAGCTTATCACTCTTGCTTCAATGCTTCGTATTCCTGTAAATATGCATAATGTTGACGAAAGCGAAATTTTCCGTCCTCATTGCTGGGCAGCATTCGGCACAGACGATACACAAGCCGCAGACTATTCGGCTTGCAAGACCTACGGCCGCTTTATAAATAAGATATAAACCATATAAAAAAGGAAGTTGAGCAAAATCAACTTCCTTTTGTTTTGTCTAATCTTTCTTTCCTATGACGACTTTTCTAATTCAGATAATCTAAAATGATAAAATTTTCGTAGGGATGGGTCTTGCTCCATCCGAGCAAATCTTACGGCAGGAGTAAACCCCTGCCCTACAATTCGTCGAAAGAAATTCCTTTTTATTTACACATTCGTTGTGAATTTATAGCCCTGCTTTTGGGCTTCGTCAATCACGTTGCCGAGAATTGACGCATTTGTTTTGCTGACTGCGTGGAGAAGCATTATTTCGCCCGGATGAAGATATTTTGTAATCTCATTCAAAGCGGTTTTTTCGTCAGACTGATTTTGGGTATCCCAATCGGCATAAGCAAAGCTCCAAAATACGCTTTTATAACCCAAATCCTTGGCAAGCGCAAGTGTGCTTTGGCTAAATTCGCCCTTTGGAAAACGAAAAAGCGTCATTTCATAATTGAAATTCTTTTTAATAAAATTGTGAAGAAACGTGATTTCCTCTTTAGCCGTGGCTGTGTCAACCTCGTCCATTGTGTAGTGGCGATAGGTGTGGTTGCCGACGATGTGCCCCTCGTCAATCATTCGCTTAATAAGCTTTGGATTATCTTTTGCAAAATCATACGTCACAAAGAAAATCGCCTTAACGTTTTTCTCCTTAAGCGTATCCAAAATTGCAGGAGTGAAGCCGTTTTCATACCCCTCGTCAAAAGTTAGGCAAACTGATTTTTTATCATCAAGAATAAAGCGTGCGCCGAGATTTTTGTATTGAGAGTTGAGCATTACGGGGTCGGTCGGCTGCTGATGATTTTCCGCCCTGCCGGGACCCCATACAACCTTTTCCGTACTTAAGCCGTCAACGCCCATATCATCTGCCTGAACAGATGTGTCGGCAACATTTGTAGTGTCGTTATCTGTTGTTTCGGCTTTTGCGGTTGTTGCATTTGAGGTCGATGTTTTTGTTTGAGTTGTAGTTTCGTTATTATTTGATGATTTTGTGCAACCCCAAATTACCAAAAGCGCACAAATCACAAGACTTAATGTTAATATGATTTTTTCATAAAAAACCTCCCGCCATTATTTTTAGCCGGGAGGTTATTATTATGTTTGGTATTACTCGGTAATTTTCCAACCGGCAGAAATGATTCCTTCGTCCTTGCCGATATGAACTATTATGCTTTCAACAACATCATTATTTTTCTTTGCCGTTGTTATATAAGCCTTAATCTTGACGTCGCCGTTTATTTCATCGTTGCTTTCAAGATTATGTAAAAGAACGTCATTTTTTTCTCTTATAGTTTTAATCAAATGAGAACGGATATCAATTTCTGAGCTTTCCTTGCATAAAATTGAAATTTTATACATAGTTTCTTCTCTGTCTCGTCTGTCCTTATTGTAGTGGCTCTTTTTGTTGATATAATCTGAAAACGGGTGCAAAACAAGATGAACAATAACTATTGCAGCAGCAACAATCACTGCATAATAAATATTATCAAGCGTACACAAAATGCCGATAGCAGCAGTTGTCCAAATAGTTGCAGCAGTTGAAAGACCGCTGACTTTTGTGCCGTCACGAATAATAAGACCTGCGCCAAGGAAGCCGATACCGCTTACAACCTGAGCCGCAACACGGGTAACATCAATATTATTTCCTAGCTCTATACATGAAAACGCAGTATAAGCATAAGCACCTACGCACACAATAACATTAGTCAGTATTCCTGCCTGATGCTTTGTCCATTGGCGCTCAAATCCGACAACAAAACCTAAAACTATGGCAAGCGCAAGCCTGATTGTAAAGCCCGAAAATGCAGTTATATCAAGTATTGCCTCCAAATTATTCAACTCCCTCAACAGATTTCATTTTCAAGTAAGCGTTAATGAAACCGTCGAGGTCGCCGTCCATAACAGCGGTAATATTGCCCATTTCAAAATTCGTTCTGTGGTCCTTAACCATTGTATACGGCATAAAAACGTAGGAACGGATTTGACTTCCCCAAGCGATTTCCTTTTGGTCGCCCTTAATATCTTCAATTCTTTCAAGGTTTTCTCTTTCCTTGATTTCAACAAGCTTTGATTTAAGCATACGCATCGCAACCTCACGGTTTTGGTGCTGGCTTCGTTCAATCTGGCACGATACAACAATGCCCGTAGGTATATGAGTAAGGCGAACGGCAGAAGAAGTTTTATTAACCTTCTGACCGCCTGCACCCGACGCCCTGTAAACGTCCATTTTGATATCTTCATCACGGATTTCAACGTCAACGTCATCATCAATTTCCGGCATAACCTCAACAGAAGCAAATGAGGTGTGACGCCTGCCTGATGAGTCAAAAGGTGATACTCTTACAAGACGGTGAATACCCATTTCGCCTTTAAGATAGCCGTAAGCATTTTCACCCTCAACAAGAATAGTTGCGCTCTTAATACCTGCAACATCACCGTCGAGATAATCGAGAGTTGAAACCTTGTAGCCGTGGCGCTCTCCCCAACGATTATACATTCTGAAAAGCATTTCTGCCCAGTCCTGAGCCTCTGTTCCGCCTGCACCGGCATGGAAAGTAAGAAGTGCATTTTTGCTGTCAAACTCTCCGCTCAAAAGAGTTGAAAGAGTAAGCGATTCAAGTTTTTTCTCAATTTCCTCAACAGAAGAAGTGCAATCCTCAAGTAAATCTGTATCTTCCTCCTCGTTTGCAAGTTCAATCATAACAAGCGCATCGTCAAACTCATTTTTAACATTTTCGTATGACTGAACCTTAGCCTTAAGCGAGCCGATTTTCTGCATAACCTTTTGGCTATTTTCCATATCGTCCCAAAAATCAGGCTTGGCGCTTTCCTTTTCAAGCTCGGCAATATCACCCTTCAAGGTATCAATCGCAAGTGCTTCCTTTAAATTTTTTACTGTTTTTTCAGACTCCAAAAGTCTTAATCTTAATTCCTCGTATTCTACCATTACAATTTCTCCGAATAAGCAATCTCTATATATTATCAATATATTATATACAATTATTTTAATTTTTGTCAAGTTTAAAATAGATTTACAATATTTTAATTATAATGTTGATTTATTATGGTAATTTAGATATAATAAATTAAATAGGTATCCACATTGAAAGGAAAAAATTATGCCTTCATATAAAAACGAAAAATGCCCCGTTTGCAATCAAGAATTTAAAGACGGCGACGATATTGTAACCTGCCCTGTCTGCGGAACTCCGCACCACAGAGAGTGCTACAAAAAAATCGGTCACTGCTTTAATGAAGATAAGCACGCCGAGGGCTACGAATTTAAGAAAACAAATGAAACAAAAATTGAAGAAAAGGCTCATAATGTTAATCAGGGCACGGCTGTAGGTTCATACTTTTCGCCCGACAAAAGCGCTCAAGGCGAAGAAAAGAGCAATCAAAGCGAGCCTCAAAATTCAAAAAAGCAACACCAAAAAGTGCGTAAGCTGCGGCGAAGAGATTAACAAGAATGCTCCGTTTTGCAACAAGTGCGGTGCAAGGCAGCCGATGAATAATTTGTCAAATCCTCAGCCGTTCATCCCTAATTTAAACACGGGATACGAGAACAGCGATTTAACAATTGACGGTGAAAGCGCAGAGGATATCGCAGGCGTTGTTAAAACAAATATTCCTAAATTTATGGATAATTTCAAATCCGGTAAGAAATTTTCGTGGAATTGGGCAGGTTTTATATTCGGCCCCTATTATCTTTTCTTTAGAAAAATGTATAAAGAGGGTTCAATATTCCTTGCTCTTCAGCTTACAGTAAGCCTTGTTGCCCAAGGTATTTACGCTAAGCCTTATGCAAAACTAATGCAATTTATAACCGACAATGCAGTTGCCATTTCGTCAGGCAAATTAAACTCGGACCTTGTCAGCAAATTCAGCACGCTTTATGAAAAAATTTTGCCGATGATGCTTATTATGGCAGTTGCAAATTTAGTATTTCACGTTATCATTGCGCTTTGCAGTAATAAATTTTATAAAGCAAAGGTCATTAAAACGGTTAAAGACGTTAATCAAAAAATTGACGAAGGCGGTATGCTTGAACAAATGATACCTTTTGGAAACAGCACGCCTATGTCGCAGGACGATTTAAAGAAATTATATTTAAACAAAATGGGCGGAACAAGCTTATTCTCTCCTGTTTTGGCATTTTGCGTACTTGACCTTATCACGTCTATTATATCAAAACTCTAAATCAAGGGAGAATCATAATGAAAGTCAGAAAAGCGATAATACCTGCTGCCGGATTGGGAACAAGAGTATTGCCTGCATCGAAAGCAATACCAAAGGAAATGCTTAACATTGTTGACAAGCCTGCTATTCAGTACATAGTTGAAGAGGCTTTTAATTCAGGCATTGAAGAAGTGCTCATTATTACCAACAGAGGTAAGGGTGCTATTGAGGACCATTTTGACCACGCATACGAGCTTGAAAGCAAGCTTAAAGATAACGAAGGCAAAAAGGATATTTACAACGACGTTCTTGCCTGCTCAAAATTCGGCAATATCTTTTTCATCAGGCAAAAGGAAACAAAGGGATTGGGGCATGCCGTGCTTTGTGCAAAATCCTTTGTCGGCAACGAGCCGTTTGCGGTCCTTTACGGCGACGACGTTATTATTTCCGACAATCCTGTTACAAAACAGCTTTGTGACGCTTATGAAAAAATACGGCAAGGGCTGTGTCGGCGTTAAAGAAGTGCCGAAAAAAGATGTGCCTAAGTATTGCTCGCTGGCTGTTGAAAAAATCGAGGGCAACTGCTTTAACTGCACGGATATGATTGAAAAGCCTAAGCCTGAGCAAATTATGTCTAACTATTCTATTTTAGGCAGAGTTGTTTTGCCGCCGGAGATTTTTGACATTCTTGAAAAAACTCCGCTCGGCGCCGGAAACGAACTTCAGCTTACCGACGCTATGAAAACACTTGCTCAAAATCAAGGCGTTATTGCTGTTGATTATGAGGGCAAGAGATATGATATGGGCAATAAATTCGGTATTCTTCAAGCAAATATTGAAGTCGGACTTAAGCACCCTGACACGAGAGATGAGCTTAAAGCATATCTTAAAGAGCTTGTAAAAAATTTTTAAATTTTATTAATTGACAAAATATTGTAATATTTTATACATCATTTTGGTATATTATTTAGGCTGACGATTAAAAAGATAGTCAGCCTTTTTATAAATGAATGAAAGAAGAAAAATTATATGGCGCAATATTACTATAATCCTAATTTTAACGAACAGCAAAGTGAATATATGAGACGTCAAATTCAGCGGGATAACATTGCAAGAAAGCAAAAAAAGAGCTTAAAAAATAAGTTCATGGCTCGGCGGCGCAATAATTTTATACTTGGTATTGCAGGTAGTTGTATCTTTGGCAATGAGCAAAATAACAATAAACTCAGGGCAGACGCTTTATGACATTTACAAATCAAGCGCCTCATTCAGCTATGCCGTGAACATTCTTTTCATCTCAATTTTGTCTGTTGCGGCGCCGTTTGGCTTAGTTGCGCTTATTAACAAGAAAAATACAAAACTCCTATTGTTCCCACAAAATCGCTCAAATTCGGTGACGCTGTAATTTGGATTTGCTTTGGTATGGGTATTTGCGTTATTGCAAATGCGGCAACAAGCTATCTTGTTGCTTTCCTTAAAACAGTCGGCATAACTCTTACTCAAGGTGACGTTTCAAATCCAAATTCAGTTTTTGAATGTGTGCTTAACATTATCGGCATAGCCATTGTTCCGGCAATTTGCGAAGAATTTGCAATGAGATGCTGCTCGCTCGGTCTTTTGAAAAATTACGGCAAAGCGTTTGGCGTTGTTGCGGTAAGCGTTGTTTTCGGTTTGCTTCACGGTAATGTTATTCAGTTTGTTTTCGCTTTTCTTGTAGGCTTAGTGCTTGCTTATGTCACGATTAAAACAGACAGCATCCTTCATGCAATGTGTATTCATGCGCTTAATAACGGAATGTCGGCAGTCGGCGATACGGTCAATTTTGTTGCCGGCAAGGAAATAAATATCACCGCTGCACTCTTTGGCTTTTGGCTTCTCTTAGGCATTATTGCAACTGTTTATTTAGGAATTAAGCATAAGCTTACCCTTCCTAAGGAAAACGGCGATTGCGTGCTTACAACGGGTGAAAAAATTTCGTCATTCCTCTTCCCCGGTATGATTATTCCTTTTCTTCTTTTAATCGTGATGACTGCGCAAACAGTTAAGATAGGATAAAATATGACAGATGAAGAAATAATGAAAAAAGCTATTGAGCTTGCAAAAATAAGCGGCGATGAAGGTGAAGTTCCCGTCGGTGCGGTTGTTACCAAAAACGGCGAAATTGTTGCAACAGGCAGAAACAGGCGTGAAATTGGCAAAAATGCGCTTTACCACGCAGAGCTTGAAGCGATAGACAATGCCTGCAAGGCACTCGGCGGCTGGCGGCTTTGGCAATGCGAGCTTTATGTTACCCTTGAACCGTGCCCTATGTGTGCAGGTGCAATAATCAACTCACGAATAAAGCGTGTTGTTTTCGGCGCAAGCGACAGCAAGGCAGGCTCGTTTGGCTCTGTTGTTGATTTTAATAATTTGCCGTATAACCACAAGCCCGAAATAGTCAGCGGCGTGCTGAAAGATGAATGTTCGTCGCTTTTAAGCGATTTCTTTGCAAGGCTTCGTGAAGAAAGAGCTAAAAACAAAAATATTGACAATATTAATAAATAGTTATATAATTTACTTAACTTAATAAGTCAGGGGTGCTTTGATTTTCAAGGTTGAGATTATACCCTTCTAACCTGTTCGATAATGCGAGCGTAGGAAGACGGAAGATTATATACATATTAGCACCTTTGCGTTTTGCATAGGTGCTTTTTCTTTTGACTTATCAAGAATATTACGAAAGGAAGTATTTATTATGAAAGCAAGTGTTGCAATTCAGGTTTTGCCTGATGTACAAAACGAGGACGAGCTTATCCGTATTGTTGACGAGGTTATCGCATACATTAAGTCAACAGGACTTAACTATTATGTAGGCCCGTTTGAAACCACTATCGAGGGTGAAAGCTACGATGAACTTATGGAAATTGTTGCAAACTGCCAAAAGGTTGCAATCAAAGCAGGCTGCCCAAGTGTAAGCGCATATATCAAGGTTGTTTATAACCCTGAGGGTGAGGTATTGACCATTGACAAAAAAGTTACAAAGCATCACCAATAAGACAGCACCGCTCGGTGCGATAATTGTCATATTATTGCTGTGGTTTTTAGCTTGCGATATGGAGTTCGTGCCTGCATATATGCTGCCGTCGCCGATAGACGTTGTAAAAGCGTTTGCCGATAATTTTTCTATTATGATGAAGCAGGCGGCTGTCACCTTGCAGGAAACACTTTACGGTCTTCTTATCGGCATTGCCATTGCGTTTGTTATTGCAAGCTTGATGGACAGGTTTACCATAATCAACAAGGCGCTTTACCCTGTTCTTGTTGTTACCCAAACAATTCCCACTATCGCCATTGCTCCGCTTTTGGTGCTGTGGATGGGCTTTGGTATGGCACCTAAAATCACGCTTGTAGTTATCACGACATTTTTCCCTATTGCGATAGGGCTTTTAAACGGATTTCAAAGTGTTGATGAGGATGCAATAAATCTTATGCGCTCAATGGGGGCAAGAAGGCTTCAAATTTTCAGAATAATCAAGCTTCCCAATGCTACGGCTTCGTTTTTTTCGGGGCTTCGCATTTCAGCCGCTTATGCGGTTGTCGGCGCCGTTGTTTCGGAATGGCTCGGCGGATTTGAGGGCCTCGGCGTTTATATGACAAGAGTTAAAAAGGCTTATGCCTTTGACAAAATGTTTGCCGTTATCGTGTTTATTTCGGCAATCAGCCTTATACTTATGGGCATAGTTGTTTTGCTTGAAAAAATTTCAATGCCTTGGGTACATAAAAAAGAAATTTCAGGAGATAAGAAATGAGTAAAACAAAAAAATACTTGCAATATTGCTTGCAATTTCACTTATTTTTGCTTTTGCGGCTTGCACAAAATCAAATACAGATACACAATCTGACAACACAGCAAAAAGGAGTTAAAAAACGTTACCCTTTGCCTTGACTGGACACCTAACACAAACCATACAGGCTTTTATGTTGCTTTACAGCAGGGATATTACAAAGATGCAGGTCTTAATGTAAAGATTGTTCAACCGCCTGAAAACGGTGCTACAGAGGCTTGCTCGGCAGGTCAGGCACAATTTGCCATTGACGCTCAGGATACTATCGCTTCAGCCTTCACATCTGACACTCCTATGCAGGTTACGGCTGTTGCCGCTCTTATTCAGCACAATACATCGTGCATTATGTCTAAAAAAGGCGAGGGTATGGACACTCCTAAGGGTCTTGTAGGCAAAACATATCTCACTTGGGACTCACCTATTGAGCTTGCAATGATGGAAAACGTTGTAAAAGCAGACGGCGGTGATTGGAGCAAGGTTAAGAGAATTCCAAACACAGTAACAGACGAGGCACAGGATGTAAAGCAAAATCCGGATCACGCAATTTGGGTATTTGACGGCTGGGGCGGAGTTAACGCTCAGGTAAACCATGTTGAGGTTGACAAATTCTTCTTTAAGGATTTGAATCCTACATTTGATTACTACACACCTATCCTTATTGCAAACAATGACCTTATTAAAAATGACCCCGAAACCGTTAAGGCGTTCCTTTCGGCAACCAAAAAGGGTTATGAATATGCTATTGAAAATCCGGAAAAAGCTGCTCAAATGCTTATTGACGGCGACGATACAGGATCACTCAAGGGTAGTGAAGAACTTGTAAAGGCGAGCCAAAAGTATATGGCAGACCAATATATTGCTGACGCTCCTAAATGGGGATATATCGACCCTGCAAGATGGAATGCATTTTACAATTGGCTCGGCGAAGTAAAAATTGTTGATGAAAAAATTCCTGAAAACACAGGATTTACAAACGATTATTTGGCATAACTTATGGAAATTTTAAAAGCTGAAAATATTTATAAAAGCTTTGGAGAAAACAAGGTTTTAAAAGGCGCTTCACTTACTCTTAACAAGGGCGAAATTGTCAGCCTTTTGGGAGTAAGCGGCGGCGGCAAAACTACGCTGTTCAATGTCCTGTCGGGTATTTCAAAACCCGACAGCGGCAGGGTACTGCTCAACGGCGACGATATTACGGGTAAGCCCGGAAGTGTCAGCTATATGCTTCAAAAGGATTTACTTTTGCCTTACAGAAAGGTGATTGACAATGTAACACTTCCGCTTGTTATAAACAAGGTAAGCAAAAAAGAAGCAAGAGAGCAGGCAGAGCCTCTTTTCAAAACCTTCGGTCTTGACGGCACGCAATACAAATATCCGTCGCAGCTTTCGGGCGGTATGCGCCAAAGAGCGGCACTTCTTCGCACCTATTTATCGTCAAACGGCGTGGCGCTCCTTGATGAGCCGTTCAGCGCACTTGATACCATTACAAAAGCTGTTATTCACAAGTGGTATCTCGATGTTATGCAAAGCATTGATTTGTCAACAGTATTTATTACTCACGATATAGACGAGGCCATTTTACTGTCTGACAGGATTTATATTCTTGCCGACGGTGTATGCTCAAACGAAATTAAAATCGACTGCCCTAAACCGAGGACCGCCGATTTTAATCTTACAGATGAGTTCTTGAATTATAAAAGACAAATTGTTGAAATTTTGCATTTATTATAATTTCACATAAAAAACAAAAATCCTTCTGATTTTCTTTTCAGAAGGATTTTTTATTTCTTTCTCGTAAAGCTTTGTAGGGAAGATATGCTTTCATTCTCCCATCTTGAGTCATTCTGCCTTTTCTTTAAATTTAATATTATCAAGCCTTTCAAATTCCTTTTTAAACACAAATAAAAGATATATTGCGCCCAAGGTCCAGCTAAGCGGCTCGGCAATGCAAGCGCCGAAATAGCCCCAAAGCGGAATAAACAGATATGCCGCCGCAATTTTGGAAGCAAGCTCCATAGTGCTTGAAATAATCGGCGGTGCCTTTCTGTCAACCGACTGGATAGAAAAACGCAGGGTGAAAAGCAAACCCAAAACAAAATAAAACGGCGCATTAACCCTGAGATAAAGCTGTGTATTTTCAAACACAGTCTGCGAAGCACTGCCCGTGACGAGCCTTGCAATTTGACCGCCGAAAAACCATAAAACAAAGAAAGTAAACACAGACCAAATAAGAGAATAAAGCGTGCTGTATTTGATTGACGATTTAATTCTTTTGATTTTCCCTGCACCGTAATTTTGACCTACAAAAGTAGAGCAAGCCGTGCCGATGGTTACAAGCGGCTGCATAAACATTTCCGCAACCTTTCTTGAACCGAGATGTGCTGCAATAATATCATCGCCGAGCGCATTAATCGAGCCTTGCATAATAATTGAACCGATTGAGAAAATCGAATTCATAACCGCCATTGTCATACCTGCGCCCATCATATTTTTAAAAAGCGACGAAGAAAATTTAAAATCATCTTTTTTAAGCCTAATTATCTTAAAATTCTTTAAAATAACAACAAAGCAGAAAATTACGGACAAAAGTTGCGCCAAAACAGTTGCCACAGCCGCACCCATAACGCCCATATTTGTAAATTTGATAAATACATAATCAAGCACAACATTTAATATACTTGAAAAAATCAGAAAATAAAGCGGAGTTTTACTGTCGCCGAGTGAACGCAAAATGACCGCCTCAAGATTATAAAGCATAGGCACGATAATGCACGCCAAAATAACGACAATATAACTGTTAGCCTCCTCAAGCCTTGCAGACGGGGTGTTTAGAAGTTTGAGCATAGGCTTGCTGAAAAGCACGCTTGCAAAAAGCACGGCAACTGAAAAAACGGCATTAATCACAAGCGAAATCGCAACTGATTTTTTCAGCCTTTTAAAATCCTTTGCACCGAAGCATTGAGCAATAATAATGCCAAATCCGCCGTTAAGCCCCCACGCAAAGCTCAAAACAAGGCTGTTAATCGTGGAACTTGCACCGATTGCAACAAGCGCATTATCGCCCAAAATATGGCCTGCAATTGCGGTATCGGCAAGATTATAAAATTGTTGAAAAACATTGCTCAAAAAGAGTAGGAAATGCAAAAACAAGCAGAAGTTTCCACACACTCCCCTGCGTCAAATCCTTAGTTTTTGCCATAAATTACTTTTTCTTCCCCTTTTTCCCATTTCTTAAAATAATCATAAATATCATACCGATGATACCCCTATGGCATTCATCATCATATCCGTCATAGTATCAACAAGACCGAGATAGCCGTATTCATTATGGTATTTTGAAATGTCAAACATAGCCGTTTCGTCCCCTGCTTTTGAAAGCTGAAGATTTGTGCCGTGAAAATAATCCATCAAAAATTCATAAAATTCCCAGCCGACTGCAATTGAAAGCGCAAACATTATTGAAAAAAGAGCCGCAAGAGTTGCCGCACACTGCCCCTTTTTGCGCTGAATAATGCAAGCAAAGTCATAGCCGAAAACGGCACAAACCAAACCCGACATAATATGCATAAAATTATCAAACCACGAAAATTTATCAAAAAATCCGAAATATGAGCCGATAACTATTCCTATAAAAATAATAATATTAAGCATTGTTTGGCTAAGCGGCGGAACTTCCTCAATAAAACTGCCGTTGCCGAAAACCTGAAACATATCCCAAAGATGAGTAAATATAAAACAAAATACACTTTCAAATCCCATTACCAAATCGCCGTGAATAAACGAGTATCCGGCGCAAACGAGCATGGAAATACGCACAATAATCCAAAAACAAACTGCGCCTTAGGTATTTTATCAATAGGGTCTTTTTTTACTTTATAAGCCATTTTTTCACCGCCTGCAATTTATACGCCTTATTCTACCATATATGAAAAAAAAAAGTCAATTTATTAAATAAAACTTAATTTATTTAATTTTTGTGGATTTACTTTATATTATTTGTTATAATTGGGGTAATAAGTCAATAATGCACACAGCGGTACATTGTGTTCATTATTTGAATTGCTTGGAGGACTATATGATAGAATATACAACACGATATGATGTCAAAAAAACAATGTATGAAAAATTTGCGGATTCTGCCGCTCAACATACAAACGAGCCTTGTTTTTATTATTACAACAACACAATCACTTGGGCGCAGGCTGAAAAAATGGTTGACCTTTGCGCCGCAGGTATGCTCGCAAACGGTGTCAGAAAGGGCGACAGAGTTATTATTTGCGCACCTAATATGCCGCAGTGCATTGCCGCTATATATGCGGTAAACAAAATCGGTGCTGTTGCTTCAATGCTTCACCCTCTTTCGGTTGCAAGCGAAGCACAATATGCGGTTGACCTTGTAGGCGCTAAGTTTGCATTTTGCTTTGACGTTTCAGAAAAAGCATTTAAGGGTATGAACCATCTTACACTTGTAAGATGCAAAACAGCCGAGTATTTTCCGAAAACTCCTTACGGCTTTATTGCAAATCAGCTTTATAAAAAGAAAATCAAAGGCAAAACAGCTCCGGCAACTGACGTCAAGAAAAATATTGACTGGAAGGAACTTTTAAGAGAGGGCAAGGAATATATTGCTGCCGGCAATGAAATTCCTATTGCAGAAAACCCACTTGCAGTTGCCGCAATTATGATGACAGGCGGTACAACAGGCAATCCAAAGGGTGTTCAGCTTTGCAATGAGCGCCATCAACAATCTTTCATATCAACTTTGCGACGTAGTTGAAAATGTTTTAGATATGAAATGTGACCCTAAATCAGACGCTATGCTTACTGCACTTCCCGTATTCCACGGTTTCGGCTTTGCGCTTTGTATGCACGTTTCAATCTGCACTGGTATGCCTCAGTCGCTGTTTCCTCAGTTTGACGCTAAAATGTGTTCAGACGCTATCAAGAAATACGGTATCAACTATATTTTCGGCGTTCCTGATTTCTTTGAAAAGGTATATAAAGCAGGTTATCTCAACGGAATTGATATGTCGAATATGAAGCTTATCGGCTCAGGCGGAGACGTTGTTCCTTATTCGCTTACTGAAAAAATGGATAGACTTCTTAAGGAAAACGGCGCTCACTGCCACTTCGTTTCAGGCTACGGTCTTACGGAATGTGTAACCGTTTGCTCATTTACCGACCCGAGAAGAGAAGCACCGCAGGGCTGTATCGGCATTCCTTGCTACAATGTTGAGGCTATGACCGTTAAACCGGGAACTACAGATGAGGTTAAAGGTGAGGACGGCGAGCTTTGTATTTACGCTCCGACTATTATGGAGGGTTATTACCACGACCCTGACGAAACGGCAAAGGTTCTTGTTAAGCACAATGACGGCAAAGTATGGCTTCATACCGGCGATATGTGCTACATTGAGCAAGAAACAGGTGATATCTATTACCGCCAAAGGCTCAAGAGAGTTTACAAAATCAGCGGTTATCTTGTTTACCCTTCGTTTATTGAAGAGGCTTACAGGGCAATGGCAGAAATTTATGACTGCTGTGTTATCGGAGTAGGAGAAGAAGGACAGACGAAGCTTAAGCTTTTCGTTGTTAAAAATAAAAAATTTAAAAACGACGATGAAGAAATGCTTAAGAAAAAAATCATTGAATTTGGTATGCAAAACCTTTCAAAATGGTCTGTACCTAAAATTATTGAGTTTATAGATGCCCTTCCGAGAACAAAAATCGGCAAAGTAGATTTCAAAGTATTGAAATAATTATATTAACAAACCGGTCACGTGAATTCGTGACCGGTTCAGACTGTCGATAAAGTGGCTAAACCGTGCCGAATAAAATTAAATAAGCCCTTTTGCCTCCCTTGCAAAGGGAGGTGGGCGCAACTTGTTGCACTCAGAGGGATTGGAAAAACGGCAAGGACATTGAGTCCTTGCCGTTTTTGGCACTTTCCGTCTTTTTCTCGGGGGAGTGAATTGTGCAAAGCACAAGAGACACGTGGCTCCAAATTCACGTGTGAATTTGGGAGAAACAGTACAGTGTACTGTTTCGTAGCAAGTGGATAAAACAGCTCCCACTCGCAAAATACGAAATTTATCTCACTTTCTCGAAGTCTCCCAGCTTCTTATGTCGCTAAAATTTTGCCGTAAAAATATAATGTAGCAACCAATGATTGCCCGATTTCAGGCACCTCGAATTATATATATATTTACAAAAACCACCTATATAACTCGTAACCGGAAAAGTTCGGGGTCCCCGGAAAGCGCAAGCTTTTTGGGGAGAGGAGGAACGACGGAATGAGTGAGCTGATGACTTTTATCTAAGCAATAAAAAAGTCGTCACGAACGATATGTAGTCCGTGACGACGAAGTCGGCATTACTTATTTTCCCGGCAGGCTGCCCTGCAAGTATTTTCAGCGCAAACGAGCTTAACTACCGTGTTCGGGATGGGAACGGGTGGACCCTCGTTGCAATCAATACCGACGCCTGATATATTATCATAACGAACAGTAAAAGTCAACACTACTCGCTCAATTTCCTGTAAAGAGAATACATAAAAGGACCGAGATATGCTTTAATCAAGGCGGTGTATTCCTCTTTAGTTACAGGCTTTCTTTAGGAGCAAAGCAAAGATTTTCATAAATGACGCTATATTCCCTAACATTATAACCTGCGCCGAAAAAGCCGTTTTTAACATAAAATTCACGGCGACGGATACGTTCGTCATTATTGTCAGCATTATCATCAAGTGCTTCAATATTAAGCACTAAACGGCACTTGGGAAATTCATCTTTAATAAGTTTCAAAATTTGAGAGCCGATACCGTTACCCCTTGCCTGCTTTTCAACGGCAAGATAGAAAATAAAAACAATATCATTATACCAAACAGTATAAGTAAGACCTTTAAATTCAGCTTTGTCAACTACGGCAAAAAACATTACGTTACTGCCCTTTGCTTTATAAAGCAAAATATCAAACGGGATACGTTCGGCACTTGGAAATGCGCTGTTATAAAGCGACCTTGCTTTTTTGATATATTCCTTATTTTTCTTAATATTTTTAAGTTCTAACATAAAATCACCTTTATATATTATATCATATTATATTTTTTTAAGCAAACAAAACAGCATATAAATCAAAGCGCAAGCAATAAATACAGCGGTTTTGCAAAATTACAGCCTTAATTTTTACTATTGACAAATTATAAACCTTTTGGTATAATTTGAACATAATACTTTAACGCTTAAAAGCGTTACACTTTCAAGTGCTAAAGCATTGCTGAAAGTTGACAAATTAAAAATGTCAATTATAATAGTTATTATCGGAGGGCAAAACTATGGATTTGATGACAAATACAAATTTTAAAAGAAAACTTCCTGTTCCGCAGGAGATAAAAAAGAAATGCCGCTTACAAAAGAGGCTGAAGAAATAAAGGCTAAAAGGGATGAAGAAATCGCTAAGGTTTTCAAGGGTGAAAGTGACAAGTTTTTTGCTTGTTATCGGCCCATGTTCGGCTGACAGGCACGATGCTGTTCTTGACTATATTCACCGCCTTGCAATGGTTCAAACCGACGTTGAGGACAAGATTTTGATTATCCCGAGAATTTACACAGGTAAGCCGAGAACAACCGGTGCCGGCTACAAGGGTATGCTTCACCAGCCTGACCCTGATAAGAAACCTGATATGCTTGAGGGAATCAAGGCAATTCGTGCGCTTCACAAAGATGCAATTGAGCAAACCGGCTTAACATGTGCCGATGAAATGCTTTATCCTGAAAACCACAGATATCTTTCAGACCTTCTTTCATACGTTGCAGTAGGCGCAAGAAGTGTTGAAAATCAGGAACACAGGCTTGTTTCTTCAGGCCTTGACATTCCTGTAGGTATGAAAAATCCTACAAGCGGCGACCTTTCAATTATGCTCAATTCTATCAAGGCAGCTCAGGGCGACCACACTTTCCTTTACAGAGGATGGGAGGTTGAATCCAAGGGCAACGAGCTTGCACACGCAATTCTTAGAGGCAGCGTAAGTAAGCACGGCAACAACCATGCTAACTATCACTACGAGGATTTAAGAAAGCTTCACGATGCATATTGCACAGGGGACTACAAAAATCCTGCCGTTATTGTTGATACCAACCATTCCAATTCAGGCAAAAAATATCTTGAGCAGGTAAGAATTGCAAACGAGGTTCTTCACTCAATGCGCCACAGCGACGATATTAAAAACATGGTTAAGGGCTTCATGGTTGAATCATATATTGAGGACGGAAGCCAGAAGGTTGAGGACGGAGTTTACGGAAAATCAATTACCGACCCTTGCCTCGGTTGGGAAAAAACAAAGGAAATGATTTATACAATTGCCGATCAGCTTTAATTTGATATAAAACGCAAAATGAGCTGTCTCACTAAATATGTGGGACAGCTCATTATTTTTATTTAGTTTAAAATGTCACATTCCTTGCCCTTTGGGTGAAATACTCCCGTGCATCTTTCGCAAGCTCCGTGATTGCATCTGCCGCAGGTATTAGCGCCGCATCTGCCGCAGCAATGAGTGCTGTTTTTGCAAAGGACATAATCGCCGCCGCTGATTTTAATTGATTTGCCGTTTACGAGCGAATCGGAAATCTTGTATCTTGCATTTTCATAAATTGCGGCAATGGTTGAACGAGCGACTTCCATTTGCAATGCACATTCATATTGGGTAAGCCCCATATAATCAATAAGTCGCAGGGTTTCATATTCATCAACAGTAAGTTCAACACAGCCCCTGCCGTTTTTTGGTTTTATTAATTCTGCAATATTCGGTTCAAAGCAAACCTTTCTCGCCTTTTTTTGGTCTTGCCATAAGCCGCTCCTTAATTAAAACTTTAATGCTTTAATTATACACGATATATATGACATATGTAATAATTATTCTTTTGACGATTGGAGCATCGCAACGATTACTTTGCCGAGTTCTTCCTTATTAAAAACAGGAAGCGGCTCAATAAGAGCGTCAATACAGCCGGCAACGCCAAACGTAATTGTTGAAACCTCGAAATAATTATCTTCAATAGTGAAACCGTTGCTTTGAGAAATTGACGCAACAAGATTTTCCTTAAGCATTTTTATTGCCGGTGCACAAATGCTGCTTGACTTGAATTTTGAAAGGTATTCAATATTTTTCTCCACCTCGTCAAGAAGCCTGTCAACCGCAGGTTGGGGGTTATGCTTAATTTCATTATAATCAATCTTCTTTGAAATATTGATAATACCGTTCATAATAATTTGAAAACAGTTTTGCAGGCAATCGTCCATACTTTTGTAGTGCAAATAAAATGTGCTTTTATTAATATCCGCACGCTTGCAAAGTTCCAAAACGGTAATCTTGCTTGTGTCTTTTTCAACCATAAGGTCAAGAACGGCATTAAAAACAGCTGTTCGTGTCCTTTTAATTCTTCTGTCCATTCGGTTTAACTCCTATTAAATTAATAAACGTAATAAATCAGAACTCTATTTTGACATATAACAAGATAAATTGCAACTTTTTGACGCAAAATCGACATATCGTACAAATCGGTCGATAATTATTTGTGCAAAAAGACAACACTTTTATAAAAAATGTCAATTATTTCAACCGAGAATATGCATAGTTTGAATTAAAAATACCCACGAAAGGCGTAATAAATAACAACAGCCACCAAATCATTAACCGTGGTAATAAGCGGACCCGAAGCTACGGCAGGGTCAACCTTTATCTTTTTAAAGAACAGCGGCACAAGCGTACCGACAAGGCTTGAAACAATCATTGCAAGAAGAAGCGATACCCCAACGCAAAGTGAAATTAAAAATGCGTGCCTAATATCATATCCTTTATAAAGGAAAATGTATAATCCCAGAAATACTATTGCCAAAATGCCGAAAAGCCGTTGCTAAAGCCAACCTTTGCCTCTTTAAACACTAATTTCAGCTTATCCTTAGGCGCAAGCTCCTCATCCATCAAAACACGAATTGTAACTGCCAGCGACTGCGTGCCTACATTACCCGCCATATCAAGAATGAGCGATTGAAAGCAAATGACAATAGGCAAAATGGCAACAACATTTTCAAATGCACCTACAACAGCGGAAACTCCCATACCCAAAACAAGAAGCACAACAAGCCACGGCAAACGTTTTTTTATGCTCTGCTTTGTCGTTTCCTGCAAATCCTCCTCTGCAGTCAATCCGGCAAGTTTTGCATAATCCTCGCCCATTTCATCATCAACCGCCTCAACAACGTCCTGAGCCGTGATGATGCCGACAATTTCTTTATCACGGTTCAAAACAGGAAGTGAATCTTCGGCATAATCCTTGATTTTTTCAATACTGTCTGATATTTTTTCATCAGCATAAAAATAAGGATAGGAATAAATAATTATAGAATCAAGCGTATCGCTCTGCCTTGCTATAATCAAATCCTTTAAATCAATAGCGCCGCTGAACTTGCCGTTTTCGTCAACAACATAAATAGTAGAAATATTATCGTTATCGCCCGCTTGCTTAATAAGCTCGTGCATTGCTCCACGAATGTCAAGCGTTTTTGAAATGCAAATATAATTATTTGTTATTAAGCTGCCGACCTCGTCCTCATCATAAGAATTGATGAGCTGAATGTCCGCCTTAACATCATCATCAAGGCTTAAACGAAGCTTCTCCTTAACGCTTTCATCAACCTTTTCAAGCAAATCTGCTGCATCGTCGGAGTCCATTTCGTTAATGATATCGGCAAGTTTTTCAACACCGAGTTCGTTAATATACTGCTCAGGCTCTTCAACATAGGAAAGAATTTCCGAAACCCATTCATCGCCCAAAATTTCATAAAGCGACAAACGCTCATCCTTTGTTAAATACTCCAAGCTTTGCGCAATATCGTTTGCGTGGTAGTCATCAAGCTTTTCGACTAATTTTTCTTTATCCAAATTGCTCCTGATAACGGCAACAATTTCTTCAATAAGCTTATTTGCTTTTAAATCCAATTCCATTTCAGCCTCCGTTCCCCCAAAAATGGGCATAAAAAATCCATCGTGCAAAAATACACAATCAAAGTAATAGTTGTGACATTCTTAAACGACGGAAAGGCTGAAAATATATTAATGCGAAATCATAAAGACATTTGCTTTTTCAAACCTTGCCCATCGCCAAAGCTACTTCGATTATCACAACTGTCCATATATTTCGCCTCCTTATTTCTAAAGCTGCAAAGATTATAGCACCAAAAAATCAATTTGTCTACCATAAAATCAACCGACATTAAGAAAATGTTCTTTAACACAAAGTAGAGGGCGAACAATGTTCGCCCCTACGTTGTTGAATATAAAAAATTATTTTTCTACACCCTCATTGCCCATAAATTATTAATTTGCGAAGAAATATCGTCGAAATTCCAAAGCTTATTTGAATTTTCAATACTGTTTGGGTCATTAATTTTAATCTTGCCGTTTTCTATACCCGTCATTACAATGAAATGCCCTTTTTTCGTAAAATCACCGGGTCCCATTATGCAAACAACAGGGTTGCCAACTTCAAGATTATTAATCACCCTTTGCTTATCAAGAGGCAGCTCGGTTGAGTCAATACCAAGCTTTTGCGCACCCTCGCTCATAAGAGTCCAAAGCGAACCGCCGCCGTCAACGCAGTAGCCGTTTTCCTTTGCCCAATCAATCATATAATCGGGCGAATATTTTATATCTTGCAAAAGATAAACCGCAACCATTGAAAGGCAAGTAGGGCCGCAAGCAGTCAAGCCTGCCACATCGTCACCGTACATTTTATAGCCCCATCTGATATCCCATTGCATAAAAAGAGGAACGCTGTCGCAATTTTTATACTCTTTCATATTAATCTTAAAATGCTTGTCCTTATACTTAGGATAATTGAGCACAAATTCCTTTGTTTCCTTATTTCTTTTGAGCAAATCAACAAGACTTTGGGGATAATCGGAAAATGTGTAGCCGTTTTCGTCAGCATAATTTTCAATCATTTTTTTGGCTGAAATATTTTCATCCTCAGCAGCAACCTGAATATACTTTGAATAATTTTCAGCCTCGCCAACTGTTGCCCTTTTAACAACAGCTGCGCTTGCAATTATTATCGCCATAATCAAGACAAAGCATATTATATTTTTCTTAAATCTTCTTTTCATACATTTTACCTCGTTCGGTGATATTAATACAATATACCAAAAGGAGATTTTTTGCTTTAATATTAACTTTCAAAATTCTTACGATTTTATTAAGATTGATTATTTAGCGGCAAAGAAACAGTAAAAATCGTGTATTTTTCATTGCTTTTGGCTGTAATTGTTCCGCCGTGACGCTCAACAATCTGCTTTGCAATGGCAAGTCCTAAGCCCGTTCCGCCGGTCTTGCTCGTTCTGGACGTATCGGCACGGAAAAACTTTTCAAAAATCATATCAAGCTTTTCCTTTTCGATTTTATCACCTTGATTAATAAAAGTTACAACGGCATTTTCGCCATTTTTGAAAACGTTTATTTCAATATTTGTGCCCTCGTAGCAATAATTTGAAGCATTGCGCATCAAATTGTCAAACACACGTGAAAGCTTGTCGGAATCGCCGATAATATTAACCTTATCCTCCGCCTTTACGGTACAGGTAAGATTTTTTCCTTTAAAACAGGATAAAATTCCTCTGCCATTTGCCTTAGAAGCAGGGAAAGGTCAATATGATTATTTTCAAGCGGAAAGGACTGAAGATTGAAACGTGTTATATCGAAAAATTCATTGATAAGCTGCTCAAGCCTGTATGCCTTATCAAGCGCAATGCCCGTATATTTTGCCCTGTATTCCACGCTGAAATCAGGATTTTCATCAAGCAGGCTTAAATATCCGATAATAGAAGTCAGCGGAGTTTTTAAATCGTGGGCAAGGTAAACAACAAGGTCGTTTTTTCTCTGCTCCGCCTCGTTTGCAACGTATTGCTTAAACTTAAGTTCCTTTTTAATCTTTTCCTCAACGTCCTTATGCCTTGGTGAAATAATATTGGGAAGGCGAGGGCTTACATAGTCATCGTCGACTATTCCGTCAAGTGCGTCATATTCCCTGTCAAGAAGCCGTGCCGCACGAAGCATAAAAACAAGCGTAATCACAAATGCAAGAACTAAATTTGTAACTATAACGGTGCCGATATCGTAAAAAGATTCACTGCCTGTTACATCTTCGATTAACAATAAATACCGATCTCCAAATACCCAAAGAGGAATTGAAAAAACGACTGTGCAGATTATGTATCGAATTAAAATTTTTGCAAAAATTCTTTTTATCCTTATTTCTTTTCAATCTTATACCCTACTCCCCAAACAGTCTTAATAAACTTAGGATTTCTTGACGGTTCGTTAAGCTTTTCCCTTATTCTTCTTATATGTACCATAACCGTATTATTGCTGTCAAGGTATTTTTCATTCCAAATCTTTTCAAAAATCTCCTCGGTGGAAACTACCTTACCGGCATTTTTGCAAAGAAGCCAGAGAATATTAAACTCGGTCGGAGTAAGCGCAATTTCCTTTTCATAAAGGGTACAAACATGGGTTTGATGATTAACTATCAAGCCCGCAGAATCGAAAATTTCTTTGTTTTCCAATGTTTCTGCGCCGTTATAAAGAGTATATCGCCTAAGCTGAGCCTTAACTCTTGACACCATTTCAAGCGGATTAAACGGTTTTGTAATATAATCGTCAGCGCCGAGCGACAAGCCGATAATTTTATCGTTATCCTCCACCTTAGCCGTAAGCATAATAACGGGAAAGCGGAAGCCTTCCTCTCTTATTGTGCGAAGTATGGTAAAGCCGTCTGTATCAGGAAGCATAACGTCAAGAAGTGCTAAATCAAGCGGTGTTGAATTAATGCATTTTATTGCCTCACTGCTTGAATAAAATTTATATACGTTATATCCCTCGTTTTTAAGAAAAAGCTCCACAAGGTCGGCAATTTCCGCCTCATCATCAAGCACAAGAATATTCATAATGTTTTCCTCTTAATTAATTGATAATTTCCAACGGATACGATAGCCGCAAATCCCTCAGTCAGCGTAGCTGACAGCTTCTACGCAAGCCGTCCCTTTTGTCACTTCGTGACATTTCCCCACACCGTGGGGAATCACCCTTGTTAAGGGAGCCTTATAAGGTATAATTATATTACGCCGAGCAAAATTTTTTGTGAAGTATATCTTACGATTTTCTTAAGATTATTCAAACATATAAACTCTTGTTTCATAAGGTCTGAGCTTAAAACCGTTGCACTGAACAAAATTATTTTCATAATTGCAAAGAATAGGTATTCCCTTTTCAAGGTCAAAGCCCTTTGGTGCTTCAAACGGCACACGCTCATCGGAAAACGAATTAATAACCAAAAGTCTTTTGCCGTTGAATGAGCGTGCATAAACATAAAGCTTATCGGAATTTTTGTAATATTCCTTATAATCTCCCCACTTTGCAACATCGTTTTCTTTCTTAAACTTAATGAGCTTTTTATAGTGGTTATAAATAGAATCGGGATTTGCCATTTCGGATTTTGCATTAATTTGCTTGTAATTTTCATTAACAGGAAACCACGGCGTACCGGTAGTAAATCCTGCGTTTTTGCTGTCGTCCCACTGAACGGGTGTGCGTGAATTATCTCTTGTCGATTTAACGGCAAATTCAAATGCTTTTTCCTTTTTCATATGAAGCTTATTGATTGCAACATCATAATTATTTTTCACGAAACAGTCAACATAATCATCAATAGAGCCGAGGCGGGTATTGAGCATACCAAGCTCCTGACCCTGATAAACAAACGGCGTTCCTTGCTGAAGCATATACATATTTGCAAGCATTTTGCCAGACTGAACTCTGTATTTTTCATTTCCGTAGCGACTTATAATCCTCGGATGGTCGTGATTTTCGCTATAAAGCGTATTCCAAGCCCTGCCGTTTAACTTATTTTGCCAATTTGTAAATGCTTTTTTCATTTCTTTGAGCCTAAACTTAGTCTGCAAGAAGTCAATCAAAAATGCGTCCGCCTCGATATGCTGAAAATGAAACATCATATCAAGTTCTTTGTGACTTTCGTCAATATATTTAAGCGCATTATCAGGTGTCATCATCGGCGCTTCGCCGACTGTAAAGCAATCGTATTTATCTGTTATTTCTCTGTATTCACTCAAATATTTATGGATATTAGGGCCGTCCATATAATGCTCAATTCCGCAGCCGATAGGATGCGGAATACCGTTAGAAGCCCCGGTCTTTTTGAAATAAATGTTATAACATCCTCTCTCAAACCGTCAACCCCCATATCAAGCCAAAATTTCATTATATCCTTAACCTCTTGCCTTACCTTTGGGTTATCATGGTTAAGGTCGGGCTGTTTTTTTGCGAAAACGTGGAGATAATATTCTCCGCTTTTTTCATCCCTTTCCCAAGCCTTGCCCTCAAAGCAGGAAAGCCAATTGTTAGGCGGAAGCTTGCCGCCGAGCCTGCCCTTGCGCCAAAAATAATAATCGTGATATTGCGAGGACGGGTCTTTGGATTTAATAAACCATTCGTGCTCGTCAGACGTGTGATTAACAACAAGGTCCATAATAACCTTCATTCCACGCTTGTGTGCGCCGTCGAGCACCTGCCTAAACAAATCGAGATTGCCGTATTCCTTATGTATATTTTTATAGTCGGCAATATCGTAGCCAAAGTCAGCATTAGGTGACGGATAAAGAGGAGAAAACCAAATGCAATTTATGCCCAAATCCTGCAAATAATCAAGCTTTGAAAGCACTCCCTCAAGGTCGCCTATTCCGTCGCCGTTGCCATCGCAAAAAGAGCGAGGCCAAATTTGTTAAACAACTAATTGCTTATACCAATCTTTCATAATTATATCCCCTTAAAATAATAAAATTAGGTATAATATCCCTGATTTTATAATAGCATAAAATATGAAAATAGTAAATAATTTTATGATTTAAAATAATCATTGACTTATTCAAATTTTAAGTATAAAATATAAAATAATAAAGCTGTCTAGGCTGACTGAGACTATAAATTTTGCTGTTTCTGAACACAACAGCAGGGTTTATAGTCTTATTTTTTGGTGGTAAAAATGAAATTCAAGAAATATTTAATCAAGACATTAACAGTTATTGCAGGTTCAATCATATCTGCATACGGAATCACGCTCGCAATAGGCGCAGGCTTCGGTGGTGCAACGCTTGCAATACTGTGGCAGGGGCTTACAAATGTAACGGGTATGACAATAGGCACTTCTTCGCTTGTAGTTGCCGTAGCAATGATAATTTTTGCCCTATTCTATGACAAAAAGCAAATCAACGTTGGCACAATTCTTTACCAAATAATTTACAGCTTTTTTGTAGACGTGTTTACAAAAATTCAGCACTACGCTGATATTAAAGCAGTTAATTTTATTATAATGCTGCTCGGAATCATAATTTTTTCATTCGGAACAGGGCTTTACTCCGCCGCAGATTTTGGCAGAGGCTCTTATGAAGCAGTCACATTTTCGCTTGCGGAAAAAAATGGCTGGAAAATTAAAATTGTGCGAATGGTACTTGATATTTTAATGGTAGTTATCGGGGTGCTGCTCGGCGGCAAATTCGGAATTTGTACCGTTGCCACAGTTTTGCTTTCAGGTCCTGTTATTCAGGCAACGGTAAACACAGTTAAAAAATCAAAAATTTTCAAAACAATAAATGATAATATTTGACAAGAACTAAAAGTGGCTTGAACGTGATGTTCAAGCCACTTTATCAATAGTATAACTTATTTTATTTTATTAAGAAGAGCATAGTCCTTAGCGTTGATTACGCCGTCCTTTGTAACGTCAAGATACGGACTGTACTTTTCGTCGCCCTTCTTTGAATTTACTGCGTTAATAAAGCTTAAAGTAAATGTGTCGCCGCAAGCAGAACACTTAACTGTTGCAGTATCATTCGAGAATGAAGAAAGACTGTAAGAATGAGCATCCTTCCAATTAGCATAAATGCTCTTATCCCCCGTCACATTATCAAGCGTGTCACTCCATGTGTCGAGCACCTTGCACTGCGGCGGATTTTTAATTTCGGGAGCAGTTACCGACTGCCCGTCATTTGCAAAAGCCCTGCCGATAAGCGAGGTGTTTTCACTGTCGGCATAGAAACTAACCTGATGGAAATCTCTTGAAACGGTAACGCTTACTTTCATATTTTCGCTTCCTGCAAGCTTGGTATTGCAATAATACTCAATACCGCCGTCAATTTCGCTTACGTCATAAGCAATAAAGCTTGCAAAATTAAAACCTGAACCGTCGCCGTAATCATCAAGCGTACTTGAAACATAATTATCATTGTCAAGATTGCTGTTTTCAAAAGGAATAACAATCATATTGCCGTCAAAATTCGCTTTTAGGCTTACAGATTGGTTGCCAATCATAGCATTTGTAACATTTGCAAGGCTTGTATTTTTGCTCAAATCAAGCGATGTCAAATTATTATATGTGCAATTGATTGAAGTCAAGCTTTGGTTATTTGAAAGGTCAAGACTCTTTAAGCTATTTTGGTCGCATCGAAGCGATTTCAAATTAGGAACAAGAGTTAAATCAAGCTTTTCAAGTTTGTTAACATAGCAATCAAGCTTTGTCAACGAATCAGACAAAACAACAAGCGAAGTAAGCTGATTGTTTGCACAATTAAGCCTTTGAAGCTTATTATTTTCATAAAGATTAAGTTCACTCAAGCCGTCAGCCATACACGTAAGTGACGTAAGCTCGGTAAGAGTAGATACGTCAAGCTTATCAAGCGGATTTTTTGAACAGCTGAGATTTTTTAAATTAGGAAAATACTCGATACCCTTAAGAGTTGTAATACCACGATTTGCAACTGAAATAATAGGGTGATTATCTCTTTCCTCAACACTCAATACCCCGTTGCCGTCTGTATCAACGTTTTCGGATAAATACGCTCTGAAATTAGCGTCGGGGAAATTTATCTCATTAAGTGCAACGCTGTCATCGGCGAAGGCAACGACTGCCGAAAGGCAGCCTGTTGCCAAAACCGTTGCAAGAAGCACAGATAAATATTTTTTAAACTTTTTACTCATTTGTGCCTCCCGTTATCCTTTTGTGACTGTAAATGTAAATTCAGACACTGCCGTTGAACCGTCTGCATTTGTAACGGTAACTGTTACTTTTGTTGCAATTGAAGACAATGGGTTAAGATTACCTATTGTTGTAAGGGTAATTTTACCGTTTTTATCAATTGAGAAATTCGCTGTATCGTCAACTTTATAGTCTACCGATGTAATAGCATTTGCGTCGGCGGGAGTAGGAATATAGCCTACTGTTACACCTTTAAATTTACTGAAAGTTAATTTGCTGCCTGAACTTACTGTATATTTACCGTCGGTTACAACATTGCCGTCAACGGTAAGCTCAAGCGAGGTGACAGGAATAACAACATTGATTACACTAATTGCGTATGCCTTAGTGTATTCTCTGCCCCATTCGTCAACAACCTTAACAGTAAGGTTAAACGTTCCCTTGTCAGCCATCTTTGTAATATTGATATCATTGCCGCTTACAGAAGCTTTAACGCCGTTTTCATCGCTTATTGCAATATCGGTTGATTTAACCATTGCGCCGTCATTAAGTGCAAGCAAAAGGGTAGCCTTTTGAGTATCCTCAGGTACCTGAATAAGCGCTGTTTCGCCAATAACGGTATCGCCGTTTTTAACACTAATTTCAGGCACGATAAATTCGTGACCCTCAAGCGCTGTTGTTGCGGCTACAAGAGCATCACAAGCAGCGTCAATCTCTGACTGAGAAGCTTGCATATTTGCATAAACCTCATTAGCCTTGTCAAGTGCGGCAGTAAAGGTATTAGCGTAAGATACCGCATAATCCGTCGGGTTGATTTTGCTTGCCTCGTCGATAGCCGCCTTAAGCGCAGCCGTATCCCACGTGGTATATGCCTTGATTGTTGCGGTGTATCCACCGTCCTTAGCGGTAACGGTAATTGTTGCACAGCCCTGAGTAATGAATGTAACTACACCGTTGTCATCAACTGTTGCAATGTCTTTATTATCAGATACATATTTGCAATCTTTGATTACGGAAATGTTGCCGCCAAGTTCAAACTTAGGAGAAAGAGTAACTGTTTGAGCAGGAGCGCCGAATACCTTTTCGTCGGCAAAGCTGATACCTGTTACTCCGTATCTTACAAACGTAACCGTTACGGTTGATGAATAACTCTCGTCTTTTTCATTTGTAATTGTGCAAGTAATATCCGCAGCCTGAGCCGAAGCTGAATTGTTAGTTACAACACCGCTCTCGCTTACGGTAACGTTGCTGTTAGATGAAGTCCATTCAACTGACTTATAAACAGAATCCTTAGGCTGCTCATTAGCAACAAGACTAATACTCTTGCCGTTTATGAATGTGCCTGTGTAGCGGAAGTAGCCCGGATTTGGATTTGTTACGCCTTCTGCCTCATAGTAGCCGATTTCCACACCCTCACTTGCAACGTAAGGAATGAGTGAATCGTATGCATCGTTAAGTTTTTTAAGCATTGCGTCAGCTTCAGCCTGGGTAGCCTTGCCTTCGTTAATCATTGTCTTAGCCTCAGCCACTGCGGCACTCAATACATCAAGACTTGCTTTGGTGTATGTATATGAATCCTTAACCTCTTCAATAAGAGCGTTATATTCACTCTGCTTTGCGGCAAGAGTGCTGAAGTCTGTCAAAACAGCGACTTTAACCTTATCTGTAAATCCGCCGTCAAACGTTGTACCTGTAATAACAGCCTCACCCTTTTCAACAAAGGTAAGCTTGCCGTCATTTGATACCTTAACAGCATTTTCATTGCTTGAAGTCCATGTGATATTGCCAAATTCAGGTGAACCCGAAAGTGTATCAAGCTGAGTTTCAGCATCGGTAGCGTAATAGGTAAGTTCCGATTCCTTAATGTCAAAGCCTGTTGCAATTTTGTCACTCATAGTAACATTGATAGTCTTTTCAAAGGCTCTGCCGTATTCGTCTGTATAAGAAATCTTAACCTTAGCCCAACCGCCGTTGCTTCTGTCTGACGGTGTAAGCGTAATTGAACTGTCGCTTATTGATGAATCCATCTTATATGACTCAACAACGCTCCATTCAACCGCTTGATACATTGCGCCCTCAGGAAGAGCAGCCGAAGTCAATGTAATCTTATTATAATTGTTATAATTTGTATATTTATCGCCTGAAAGATTTATCGAAATTGAATTGTTATCGCCGATTATTCCGTTTTCTGCATCCTTATATCCGCCTACAAGCGGCTTAGCTGCAGTTTGATAAGTAATCTTGGCATCTGTTACGTGAACATACGGGTGCTCAATCATAGCCTCATAAGCCGCAACAAGAGTTTGAGTTGTTTCATCAATCTTATCGTGAGTTAATGTATCGTTTGTCAAAGCATCGGTTGCCGCATCATACGCAGCCTTAAACACTTGACCGTAGTCATAAGCATAATCCTTATAATCGATATCCTTATATTCTTCAATCGCTGCTTTAAGCGCTGTACGGTCGCCGTCAGATGATACGTGACATTCACCGTAAATACCGCCGTCATACGATACACAACGAACAGTAGTTGCACCGGCTGAAACGAATGTTACAAGTCCGTTTTCATCAACTGTTGCGATATTTTCATCATCGGACTCCCAATAAACGTCTTGAATACTTGCCTTGCCAACATGAGGCGGCAGGCTTGTGCCCTCAGGCTTAATGGTCTTTGAAAGCTGAGCGCTTGTGCCGAGTGCGCCTGAAATGCTTGATGGGCTTACTACAACATCGGTTACCGGATAGAATGCATACGACACCCAAACCGTATCCTGATATTTATTGCCGAAATGGTCCTCAACCGTACAGGTAATTAAACCGTAGCAGGATTTATTTTGAGTAGGTGTGCATTTACCGTCCTGAGTTACGCTGATAAGTTCATTTGACGATTCCCAAGTTACCGACTTGTATGAGCCGTTGTTAGGATAAAGCCTTACATTAAGGTCAAGCACAGCGTTTTTATAACTAATACCGTCTTTAAGCACGCTAAGGTCATACTGATAAAATTCCTTAGTAGGCTCGCCGTCAAGGTAAAGCTCAACCTTTTTAATGTAGTTATACTTGACAAGACCGTTATAAGCTGCCTCAAGCTCTGTTACCATTGCATTAACCTGAGATTGCGAGTATCCGCCCTTATCAATCATACCCTGAGCCTTGCTCATAGCATTTTGGTATACTTCCCAGCTGTCAGGATAATAGTTTACCTGATTGAGCTGCTGGTCGTTATATGATTTAACAAGATTTTCAAGTGACGTGTAGTTAGTTACAACATTAACATTGCACTTTGCTTCATATCCGCCGTCATACGTTTGGCAGGTAATTACGCAATCGCCGCCCTCTTTAAAGGTTACAACGCCCTTTTGGTCAACCGTTGCGATATTTTCATCGCTTGAATACCAATAAACGTCTGTGCAGCTTGCGCCGATACCCGGTGTACCCTTCGGTGTAACAGTAGCAGTAAGCGTTTTAGTTTCGCCAATCTTACCGCCCTCAATAGTGTCTGTATCAAGTGACACGCCTGTTACAGGAATTTTTGCAAAGGTGATAAACGCATTTGTGCTTGTGGCTGTACCCATATAGTCGGTAACGGTACATGTAATCATTGCCGAACAAGCATCGTTAGACTTTGGCCTTGCAATACCGTTTTTATCAATTGTGATATTCGGATTTGACGATGTCCAATTAATGCTGTTATACATTGCGTTAGCAGGCTTTAATTGCATATCAAAGTCGTATTTATAATTAGTATAATTACCGGCAGCAGGTACCTTAACCGTTACGTGGTTGCTTGAAAGCGGTGTTTTGTTAGGTCCTAAAATATCTACACCTAAAATACCTACGAAGCCGCCGATTTTATAGAAATCATAAAGAAGCTCACGGGCGTAGGTGTCACACGTGTCTTGGCTTGCCATAGGCGAATCATAAAGAACATAGTATGCCATATCGAGAGAACCGCAATATTGGTCGTACTGCTCTTGATTTTCATCTGTGCACAAAACTACCGTTGAATCGCAAAGAGAAACGATATTGGAAAGATAATCCTTGTCAGGATATACGGTAACCTCAGCCGTGTCAACATAACCTCCGTCAGCTGACACGCAATAAAGAGTAGCCGTACCTACGTCAACACCTTTAATTGTTGCATCTCCGTTTTCATTATTCTTTGTTTCAACAGTAAAAATGTTTTCGTCACTTGAATACCAATTACATTTGTAGCATGCCGAATATGTGCCGTCAAAGCCACTGAATTTCATTGTATGAGTAGCGTCAACCGTTTCGCCTCTTGTTACGGAATACGAATCTTTGTCAATCGTGTTTGAACTTGTCGTATTCTTGGCAACCGTAACGGTAATCTCGTTTGATTTTATTTTTCCATCGGCAGAAACCGCATAAACATTAAACGAATCTGCGTTTTCGTGAGCCGCATTTTGTGTTATTTTTGCGGTATGAGTTTCATTTGAAAGGTCAGTTGAATAGAAACTATTATCAACTACCCAAGTAAGGTCCTTATTAGAAGCGTTTTCCGGCTCAACCGTTGCCGAAAGCTGAGCGCCCAAACCTGCGTACTGAGTACCTGCTTTAACAGATACATATTTATATGTTTTATCGCCAACGGTAACGTCTGTTGTTTTATTAATACTGCTTGCTACGCCGAGAGCATTGTCAACGCTGATTGTAATATTTTCAACAGGAATACCGTTTGTCATTTCAAATGTTGCTGTTTTTGAGGAAATTTCATAAAATTTGCTGTTTGAAACGTAGTAACCCGTCTGCGCCTTAAGAACTACTGTTGATTTACCGCCGGACACTACGGTGTAATGACCTGTTTTGTCAATCTGACCTCTGCCGTCGGTAGCGGGAGCGTCATCGGTAGCCCAAGAATATGTTGTCTCACCGTTTTCGTCCTCACCTGTTACCATACCCCAAGTAACATAGAGGTTATTGCTTTCTGCAACACGCTTCGGGAATACCTGATATGTAAGGTCTGTTTCCTGACCTGCTTCAAGATAGTTTTTGCCCGTAATTTCAACATCTGACAAATACTTACCGGTTTTACCTGTTACAGTAAGTTGTATTTCTCTTGAAATTCCGTTTGCCGCCGAAGTCGCAGTAATAGTACATTTTTGAGTTGAGATGCTGCCTAAAGAACCGCCCGCATCTCTGCCTGTGATAGTACCCGTTACAGGGTCAACAGAAGCAATTTCAGGATTTGACGATGTCCAAGTAATATCCGAGGTGTCGCCCGTTGACGGCTTAACATTTGTGATTGCAAGCTGAATTTGAGAGCCCTCCTGAACGGTGTTTGCGCCGTCAATATCAAAGCTTTCAAGCGGCTTAGAGTCAACAACCTCAAATGTGATTGAATCGTTATATACAAACTGAAGAACAAGGTTACTGATAAGCTTGATTGCAGTAGCGGTAAGCTGAACCGGGTCCGCCGTATCTCCGACTATATCTTTAATTGCAAAGCAAGCGTCAAGAATTGCGGCAAGCACCGCCCTGTTTATATCAATTCCGATATAATCAATAAGAATTCCCGCAAGCTTATCCGAATCAATTGTTCCTTTTACCTCATAAAACTTGTTTACCAGCCCAAGAATACCGTTAATTATGTCGTCTGTATCAGGCGATGCCATAATCGTAACTTTACCCTTATTCTTAAACGTTACAAGTCCGCTGTCATTTACGGTTGCAACAACCTTTCCTTGAGTAAAGATTGAAGAACTCTTAACAGAATACATTGTTCCGTAATGCAAACGAAGTGGAGTTGTAATAGCTGAAAGCTGAACTTTTGAGCCTACAGCTACTGTGGTAGGAACCTGCGATTTATTGGTGATATGAGTTCCGTTCGGAAGAAAAGCGGCATACCACTCGTCGTTCTTAACAACATTGATACGAAGTGAATCGTTATCAAGCTCGGTGCCGTTCTTGTCATAAAGCGCAACATGGATAACCGAGTTAATGTTATTAAGATATTTGCGAAGAGAATCGATAAGTTCGCCCTTGTATGAATCAATCCAACCGGCAATAGGTGAATCCGAGCCGAAGGCAGCCTCAACAATATCAATAATTGCTTCGGTGTCCATAGAATCAATATCTATTTTGTCATTAAAGAGTGCTTTTTCAAGAACGGTAGCCATAACCTTACCCACAAGCGGAATAGGCTTAACCTCGTTATCAATCCAGTTTTGAATTACCGCACCCTTTGATGAGTCGAATGCCTTAACCACACCGTTTTGGTCAACGTCAACCAAAGTCGGCATATCGCTGTACCATTTGATGTATCCGTTATCCGGCATTTCGGTATCGATAAGCTTATATGTAAGGTTGAGCTTTTCGCCCTCCTTCATAGTCTCAACATATACTTGCTTTTCTTCTGCTGTTTCGTCAACATACGAAGGTACCATTGTATCGGTGTCTTTATAAAAAAGCTCGATATCCCAATAGCCTTCAACTCCGTCGCCCGCAAAAGCAGATGCCGCAGGAATTATGCCCGTTACAGCCATAAGAAGTGCAAGCAATACGCTGATAAGCTTTTTGCCTTTCCTTTTCATACGCAAATCTCCTTTTAATCATTTTTGCCTGAAAATCCATTGAGTAATGGCATATATTACCCAAAGTAATACACACTTTAATTATAATATTATTTATAAAATAATTCAATAAAACGGTCTGAAATTTATTTCGTGATTATTAACAAACTTTTAACACTTGGATTGGTTATATTTACCAAACCGTTCAATAATATACAAAATGTCGACGTTTTGTCGTGAAATAATAAAAAACGGTTGCAAAAATCACAACCGTTTTGAAAGTGTATATTAAAGCATTATTACAATTTGCAAAATCATCAAAACATTTCCGAATACGAATTCGTTACATTTTTAAGCCTGCAAATCATAGAATACGAGCCGTCAGCCTGTTTAACAAGCTTTCTTCTGTCCTCAACAACAAGAAATCTGCCCGATTTTGTTCTTACGCTGTAACGTGAAACCGTGGTGCTTTTGCCATCGGAAATTTGCTTTTTTATCTGCGCTTCAATAAATTTTGCTTCCCTTTCGCTCACAAAATCGTCAAGCCTGCCCTTGTGTTCATCAAAAATATGAAAACGTGAAAATCCCAAAAATTTTATAAAATCTTCGCTGACAATTTGAAGCTGCCAAATATCGTCGGTGTCGGTGCAAAAAATCGGGTCGGGAAGATTTTTAAACATTTCAACAAGCATATCCCTCATTTTATCCGCCGATTCCTCAGCCTTCTTTATCTGCGTAATATCGGTTATCATCGCATGGAAAATCGGAGTGTTATCCTCGTCATATCGCCCAATTGCGGCATTGAATTTGCACCACTTATACTCGCCCTTATGTACTATGGTTCTAATCTCCAAATCGCACTCGCCGTCAGTCGCCATCGCCTTGCCTATAGCCTGAAAAACAATGCTCTTGTCCTCAGGGTGAATCAGCTCATCAAGGCGGTAATTTTTTTTGACATAAGCCTGCTTTGTAGTGCCGAAAATGCGGCAAGCACCCTCGTTTAAATATTGCACCTCAATGTGCATATCACTCGTAACTTTGAATAGGCAGACACCGCCTGTTACAAGGTCAATAAGATAGTTCATTTCCTTAGCTTTGTTGCGCAATTTTTCTTGCAACTCCTGCGATTTTGACACATCGGCAAGGGTGAGCCTGCAAAGGCTTGAATTATCATAATTTTGACCTGTGCAATGGATGAAAATTTCATTTTTATCCTTATCGATAAACTCTGCGTCAAAATAGACATAGGGTGAATTTTTCTTGCAAAGCGCTCTCATAATTTCTTCCCTGTAAATCGGCTTTATTATATTGTGAAGAAAGAGCTTTCCCTGCTTTATTTTTGACGGGTGAACGCCTGTAAACTCGCAAAAATGATTGTCGCAGTCAACAACCTTAAGCCCATCTGCCTTATCAACAACAAGGTTCATAAAATCAACCTCGTACACCTCATCGTCATTAATGCTGTAAATTTTTATCTCCCCCTTTAGAATATCCATAGTAAGCTGTCGCAATAAATTCTATGAATTATTTAAAGTGTATATGAAATCGCCGAATCACAGCTTTCTAACATAATAATTATAACATAAAATGTAGTGTTAATGAATACGTTTTGTAAACTTTTCTAAAATTTTGAAAAATATTATATTTATTTTTTATATAAAAATATTATTTTACTATATGAAAAGCGACTGATTTGTGTTAAAATAGAAAAGTATTTATATACATCAAGTTTCAAAAGATGAGTAAAAGGAGAACAAAATATGTCAAAGGTTTTTCGTATTTTGTTGAAAAGAAAAAGGGAAACGACATTGAAGCAGGTCAAACCCTTGCGGATTTGCGTGACAATGTCGGCTTAAGCGCTCTTGAGGATTTGAGAATTATCAATCGCTATTATGCACAAGGTCTTACCGAAGAAGAATTTAACCTTGCGGTAAAGCAAATCCTTTCAGAGCCTAACCTCGACAATGTTTACACTGAGCTTTCAATCCCTGAGGATTACAGATATTTTGCAATGGAATATCTCCCCGGTCAATATGACCAAAGAGCCGATTCTGCCGCTCAATGTATACAGCTTCTCACAGCCGGCGAACGCCCTGAGGTGCAAAGTGCAAAAATAATTGCCGTTAAGGGTGACATCACAGATGAAGAATTTGAAAAAATCAAGAATTATATCATCAACCCTGTTGAGTCAAGAGTTGCAAGCCTTGAAATTCCGGAGTCGCTCAATATTAAATCAGACGTTCCTGCCGATATCGCAAGAATTGACGGCTTTATTGATATGAGCGATGATGAAATTGAGGCTTACCATTCATCAATGGGATTTGCAATGAGCATTGCGGATTTATGCTGGGTAAGAGATTATTTTAAAAATGACGAAAACAGAAATCCGAGCCTTACGGAGCTTAAAGTTATTGACACTTATTGGTCTGACCATTGCCGCCACACAACATTTGCAACACAGCTTGACGAAATCAAGATTGACAGCGGCAAATACACAGACGCTATCAACAAAGCTTTAGAGCAATATTTTGACATAAGAAAAGAAGTTTACGGCGACAGAGATAAGATTGTTTGCCTTATGGATATGGCTTGCATAGGCACAAAGGTACTCAAAAAGCGTGGCCTTGTAAACAATCTTGACGAGAGTGAAGAAATCAATGCCTGCTCAATCGAGGTACCTGTTGTTATTGACGGTAAAACAGAGCAGTGGCTTGTTCAGTTTAAAAACGAAACGCACAACCACCCGACTGAAATTGAGCCTTTCGGTGGTGCGGCTACCTGCCTCGGCGGCGCAATCCGTGACCCACTTTCAGGCAGAGCATACGTATATCAGGCTATGCGTGTTACAGGTTCGGGCGACCCTACTACTCCTTTTGAAAAAACACTTGATGCTAAATTACCTCAAAGCAAGATTACAACGGGTGCAGCTGCAGGATATTCAAGCTACGGCAACCAAATAGGTCTTGCCACAGGTCAGGTTACAGAGCTTTATGATGAGGGCTATGTAGCTAAGAGAATGGAGATTGGCGCTGTTATCGGTGCATCTCCTAAAGATAATGTAAAAGAGAATGTCCGCAAAAGGACGACGTAATCGTACTTTTGGGCGGAAGAACCGGACGTGACGGCTGCGGCGGCGCAACAGGCTCGTCAAAGGCTCACAACTCATCTTCTATTGAAACCTGCGGCGCAGAGGTTCAAAAGGGTAATCCTCCTACGGAACGTAAAATCCAGCGTTTATTCCGCAAGGCAGAGGTTGCTAAAATGATTAAACGTTGCAATGACTTCGGCGCAGGCGGTGTATCAGTTGCCATCGGCGAACTTGCAGACGGACTTAAAATTGACCTTGACAAAGTACCTAAAAAATATGACGGCCTTGACGGAACGGAACTTGCTATTTCAGAATCTCAGGAAAGAATGGCTGTAGTTCTTGACAAGGCAGACGTTGATACATTCATCAGGCTTTCCAATGAGGAAAACCTTGAGGCTACTCCTGTTGCTGTTGTAACAGATGAAAACAGGCTTGAAATGACATGGAGAGGTGACAAGATTGTTGACCTCAGCCGTGATTTCCTTAACACAAACGGTGTAACTCAGCACGCTAAGGTTGAAATCACCGCAGTTGACGAAAATAAGAATTACAGAAAAGAAGTGCCTGCTGCTCTTGATAATCTTTCACTTGCAAACGCACTCAAGGCAAACCTTTCACGTCTTGAAGTTTGCAGTCAAAAGGGTCTTGTTGAGAGATTTGACTCATCAATCGGTGCTTCAACCGTTCTTATGCCTTATGCAGGCAAATATCAGCTCACTCCTGAGGAAGCAATGGTAGCAAAAATTCCTCTTTTAGAGGGTGAAACAGACACGGCAACGGTTATGGCTTACGGCTTTATCCCTAAACTTTCACGTTGGTCACCGTTCCATTCTGCCGCATTTGCAGTATCGGAATCGCTTGCTAAGCTTGCAGCAGTAGGCTGTGACCCGTCGCAGGCAAGGCTTACATTCCAAGAATATTTTGAAAGACTTAATGATGTACCGTCACGTTGGGGCAAGCCGACAGCCGCACTTTTAGGTGCACTTACGGCTCAGGTTGGATATAAATGCCCGTCAATCGGCGGTAAGGACTCAATGAGCGGCAGCTTCAACGACCTTGACGTTCCTCCTACTCTCGTTTCATTCGCAGTAGGTATGAGCGAGGCTTCTAAAACCGCATCATCGCAATTCAAGCGCATTAATTCAACTGTTAAGCTTCTTGAACTTCCTGTTGACGAGGAAACAGGCTTGCCGATTTATGACAAGGCTATGGAGCTTATGGTAAGCGTTTACGAAGGAATAAGAAACGGCAAAATCCTTTCAGCCTCCGTTATCAAAGAGGGCGGCGCAGCAGCTTGCGTATGCAAAATGGCATTCGGTAACAAATTCGGCTTCACCTTCGCTCAGGGGCTTGATAAAGAAACCTTATTTGCCGCAAAAGAGGCTTCTTTTGTTGTTGAACTTGCAGACGAAAATGCTTATGACGGCGTAGTTCTCGGTAAAACAAACGATAACGGCGTATTCATCATTGACGGCGACGTTCAGACTGTTGACGAGCTTATTGACGCTTGGTGCGGAAAGCTTGAAAAGGTATTTGCTACCGATTCGGGCAAGAAAGCCAATATGCCTTATGACGTACCGCTTTATAAAGAGCGCTCAATCTTTGTTGCTAAAAACAAGGTTGCAAAGCCAAAGGTATTTATTCCTGCATTCCCAGGCACTAACTGCGAGGTTGACTCTGCAAGAGCATTTGAAAAAGCCGGCGCTAAAGCAAACATTCTTGTTGTAAACAACCTTTCATCTTCGGCTATTAACGAAACAATTGACAAAATGGTTGAAGAGATTGAATCATCGCAAATCATTATGCTTCCCGGCGGCTTTTCAGGCGGTGACGAGCCTGAAGGCTCAGGCAAGTTTATTGCTACAACATTTAGAAATCCTAAGGTTAAAGAGGCTGTTACAAAGCTTCTTAACAACCGTGACGGCTTAATGCTCGGCATTTGCAACGGCTTCCAGGCTCTTATCAAACTCGGTACCCTTGTGCCTTACGGCGAGATTAAGGAAATTAACGAAAACGACCCTACCCTTACATTTAATACTATCGGCAGGCATATTTCATCAATGGCATATACAAGAGTTGCAAGCGTTAAATCTCCTTGGTTTAGCAGTGTTAATGTAGGCGACGTATTTGCAGTGCCTATCAGCCACGGCGAGGGACGTTTTGTTGCAAACGACGATGTTATGAAAAAGCTTATTGAAAACGGACAGGTTGCTACTCAATACGTAAATCTTGACGGCACTCCGGTAAGCGATATGCCGTTTAACCCTAACGGCTCGGTTTGCGCAGTTGAGGGTATCACATCTCCTGACGGACGTGTACTCGGCAAAATGGGCCACGTTGAAAGAAAGGGCAATAACCTTTATGCCAACGTTCCGTTTGAAAAGGATATGAAAATCTTTGAAAGCGGCGTAAATTATTTCAAATAATTGATACATATTGAAAGGAATTTTAGTGTGAAAAATCACACTAAAAATTATATTGCCTTCAAAATTTGCCTGCGGCATAATTTTGAAATGGCTGAAATCACCATTTACACCTGTTCAGGCAACGCAGGTCAATCAGGTGATTTTTAACAAACTATTTGTTGCCTGAAAGGTTATGGTGATTATTATGAAATATGTAGTTGTTTTATATGACGGTATGGCTGACTATCCCGTACCTGCACTCGGCGGCAAAACACCTATGATGTGTGCAAAAAGCCTAATATGGACTACCTTGCAAAGAGAGCTGAGGTAGGGCTTATCAGGACTGTTGCGCAAGGATTAAAGCCCGGCTCCGACGTTGCAAATATGAGTGTTTTGGGATTTGACCCTATGAAGTATTACACGGGAAGAAGTCCGCTTGAGGCAGCGTCAATCGGCATTGATATGAAGCCTACGGACGTATCGCTTCGTACAAATCTTGTTACTCTTTCAGAAGATGATTTGCCTTATGAGCAAAAGACGATTGAGGATTATTGCGCAGACGATATCTCAACCGAAGAGGCTGAAATCCTTATCAAGTATATTGATGAGAAGCTCGGCACTGACGAATTTAAGTTCTATCCTGGTGTATCGTACCGTCACTGCCTTATTTGGGACAACGGCACAACCGACCTTGGCAAAATGACTCCTCCTCACGACATTACGGGCAAGGTTATTACAGAATATCTTTCAACAAGCGAGAATGCAAAGCCGCTTATAGAACTTATGAAAAAGAGCTATGATTTGCTTAAAGACCACCCTGTAAACCTTGCAAGGAAAAAGGCAGGCAAAAGACCTGCAAACTCAATTTGGCTTTGGGGTGAGGGAAAAAGACCTGCTCTTTCACCGTTTGAAGAAATTTACGGCATCAAGGGTGCTGTTGTTTCTGCCGTTGACCTTATCAAGGGTATCGGCGGCTGTGCTAAAATGGAAGTTGCCGAGGTTGAGGGCGCAACAGGCTATATTGACACTAACTTTGAGGGCAAAGCCAATGCCGCTATTGACTGCTTAGAGAGAAACGACCTTGTTTACGTTCACTTTGAAGCACCTGACGAATGCGGCCACAGAAACGAGCCTGAAAATAAGGTAAGAGCAATTGAGCTTATTGATGAAAGAGTTTTGCCTATTCTTTTTGAAGGGCTTAAAAAGTATGATGATTACAAAATTATGATTTTGCCCGACCACCCTACTCCTATCGTTACACGTACCCACGCAAGCGACCCCGTTCCTTATCTTATTTATCATAAGCAAAACGAGATTGAAGGCGTTGACACAATCAATGAGGAAACGGCAAAGCAAACAGGCAATTATATTGACCACGGCCAAGCATTATGAATCATTTTTGAATGATTGATGTTAAATAACAATAAAAAATAATAAGGTTGCGAAGAAGTAGTCAGAATTGAGCATTTTGCGAGTGAGAGCTGTTTTTATCCACTTGCTACGAAACAGTACACTGTACTGTTTCTCCCAAATTCACACGTGAATTTGGAGCCACGTGTCTCTTGTGCTTTGCACAATTCACTCCCCACTCACAAAAGGCTCAAAGCACCTAACGATACGATTACGGTATCTCGATACCTAAAATCGTATCGTTACAAAGTTGTTGATATAGATTATTTAATTATACATATACTTTATTAAATAAAACGTGATAACATTAACAATTCAGGTGCGGTTATGGCTGCTTATTCACAACCTAAATAAGGGGAATATTATATTATGAAACAAGGCACTATCTGCGTGCAGGGCGCATACCGCCCGAAAAACGGTGAGCCGAGGGTTTTGCCCATCGTTCAAAGCACAACATACAAATACGATTCAAGCGTAGAAATGGGAGACCTTTTCGACTTAAAGAAAAGCGGATATTTCTACTCTCGACTTCAAAACCCTACTAACGATACCGTTGCCGCAAAAATCACTATGCTTGAGGGCGGCGTTGCGGGAATGCTTACATCAAGCGGTCAAGCAGCCAACTTTTATGCAGTGTTTAACATTGCACAGGCAGGCGACCATATTGTAAGCTCCTCTGCAATTTACGGCGGAACATACAATCTTTTTAACGTTACAATGAGAAAGCTCGGAATTGACTTTACCTTTGTAAGCCCTGACGCTACAGAGGAGGAAATTCAAGCTGCATTTAAGCCGAACACAAAGGCTGTTTTCGGCGAAACAATTTCCAATCCGAGCCTTGATATTCTTGATATCGAGCGATTTGCCAAAGTTGCTCACAAAAACGGCGTTCCGCTCATTGTTGACAACACTTTTGCAACACCGATTAACTGCCGTGTATTTGATTGGGGCGTTGATATCGTAACCCATTCCACAACAAAATATATGGAAGGTCATGCTTCAACTATCGGCGGTGTAATAGTTGACAGCGGCAATTTTGATTGGACGCAAAACGACAAATTCCCGGGGCTTACAACACCTGACGAAAGCTACCACGGAATAACTTATTCTGACACTTTCGGCAAGGGCGCATATATCACAAAAGCAACCGTTCAGCTTATGCGTGACCTTGGCTCCATGCCGTCACCGCATGATGCATTTTTATTAAACGTCGGCTTGGAATCACTCCATCTTCGTGTTGCAAGGCATTGCGAAAATGCTAAAAAAGTGGCTGAATATCTTAAAAATCACGATAAAATAACTTGGGTAAACTGTGCTATGCTTGAAGATGACAAGCAGTATGCAAAGGCACAAAAATATATGCCAAACGGCACCTGCGGCGTAGTAAGCTTCGGCATTAAGGGCGGCAGAGCTGCGGCTACAAAGTTTATGGACTCGCTTAAACTTGCGGCAATCGTCACACACGTGGCAGATGCAAGAAGCTGCTGCTTGCACCCCGCTTCAACCACTCACCGTCAGCTTACTGACGAACAGCTTAAGGAATGCGGCGTAACGCCTGACCTTATCCGTTTCAGCTGCGGAATTGAGGACTGCGAGGATATTATTGCTGACATTGAACAGGCACTTGCACAAATTTAATGCAAAAAGGAGTGAGAGTATGAGTGAAAAAGAAAATTCTAAAACTCAAATTGAGCAAAATCTTTCGCACGCCCATACTCATTCCCACGAGCATACAAAAGAGGTTTCAAACCGCCTTGCACGTGCAATAGGTCATCTTCAAAAGGTTAAGCAAATGGTTGAAAACGGCGACGATTGCTCAGACGTTTTAATTCAGCTTGCAGCTGTTAAATCTGCGCTTAACAATACGGGCAAAGTTATTTTAAAAGACCATCTTGACCATTGCATTGTTCATGCAGTTGAGGAGGGCGACACCGCCATGCTCGACGAATTTAACAAAGCTATTGACAAATTTGTAAAATAGAATATAATGATTATAGATTTTGAAAAAGCATTAAGTATTTTGCGAGGGAAAAGGAATACCGTAGGGGCGAACATTGTTCGCCTGATAATCGCAAATCCAACGTATTTTTAAAATCTAATAAAATATTTCAGGGCGAGGTGCAATTCCTCACCGGCAGTAAAGTCTGCGAACCGCCAAGGCGGCCGAAACGGTGCAATTCCGTTACCGACGGTTAAAGTCCGGATGAGAGAAATGTTTAGGCAAATTGTAATAATAATTTTGCCAAGTTCAAGCATTGCGCCCCAACATATTTGTTGGGGCTTCTCTTTTGCCCAAAAGGAGAAAATTATGGAAAAAAAGCAAACAAACAAAATCAGACTTATTACAGGCACGGCAATGCTGACGGCGGTTGCGGTAGGGCTTCAATATGTTGAAATAGCCATACCGATTATGCCGAGTTTCATCAAGCTTGACTTTTCAGATTTGCCCGAACTTATCGGCGCATTCGCTTACGGTCCGCTTGCAGGTGTTATTATTGCACTTTTAAAAAACTTAATTCATATGGCTGTAAGCCAGAGCGGCTTTGTCGGTGAACTTTCAAATTTCTTGCTCGGCGCAAGCTTTGCACTTGTGGCAGGCTTGATTTATAAGCATAAAAAAACAAAGGGCGAAGCGCTCGTGGCAGGAATTGCGGCATCACTTGTTATGGCAGTAATCAGCGTGCCGATTAACTACTTTATTATATATCCTCTTTATTATAATGTTTTGGGCTTTCCTGAGGCGGCAGTGCTTCAAATGTATCAAGTAATTTTGCCGAAAACAAAGAGCATTTTGCAGGCATTGTTAATTTTCAATCTGCCGTTTACATTCGTTAAAGGCTTAATCTGCGCAGGAATAACAATGCTTATTTATAAGCCGCTTTCCACTGTTTTAAAGGGAAAATAAATTATAAGATAGACTTCGATAAAGTGAGATAAATTTCGTATTTTGCGAGCGGGTGCTGTACGTGGGTACTGCCCCCGAGCAAAAGACGGAAAGCGCCAAAGACGGCAAGGACTCGATGTCCTTGCCGTCTTTCTAATCCCTCCGAGTGCAACAAGTTGCACCCACCTCCCTTTGCAAAGGAGGCAAGTAGGTTTATTTATTTTATTCGGCGTGGTTTAGCCGCTTTATCAAAGTCTAGAAAAAGGTTCGGATTTTTCCGAACCTTTTTTATTATATATTTATGCTAACGGGAACTCTACCTTAGCCTTGAACAAATCGCCGTCGATTGACAATTCAAGCTCACCGTTTTGCACCTTGCAAAGCTCCTTTGCAATTGACAAGCCCAAGCCGTTGCCCTCGGCAGTACGTGATTTATCGCCACGCACAAAGCGCTCTGTTAGCTCATCTGGTGTTATATCAAGAGGTTGAGCCGAGATATTCTTAATCTCGAAAATTCCCTTGCCGCCCTGCTCATACACGCTGACATATACACGTGAGCCTCGTGCGCTGTATTTGCGTGCATTTGAAAGCAGATTTTCAATAACCCTAAACGTTTTTGCGCCGTCGGCAGTAACGGTTACGGGTTTTTCGCCCTGTTTAACCACAAGATTTAAGTTATTTTTATCAAAATCCTGCTGCACGTCAACAGTTGATTGCAAGCAAAGCTCCGACAAATTCATAGGCGCAAGATTAACGCTTACGTTACCGCTCGTAACCTTTGACGCCTCAATCAAATCGTCAATAAGCCTTTTAAGCTTAGCGCCCTTATCATCAAGCACGTGGATATATTCCTGCGCCTTAGGGTCTGCAATATCGCAATTTTTAAGCAAATCAACATAAGTGATAATCGATGTAAGAGGAGTTTTTAAATCGTGGGAAACATTGGTAATAAGCTCGGCACGAAGTCGCTCGTCCTTAACCGCCTTAGCAATTGCATTTTGAAGCTCTGCGTTAGTATATTTCATACTGTCGGCAAGGATTTTCAGCGACTGAGGAAGTGTATCTAATGCCATCGGCACGTCGATATGCTGTGATGACGCATAAATAATTTCGTCAAGCGTTTTAAAATACTTGCAAACCGCCCTGAGTGCAAAGGTATTCGCAACTACATCGCCTGCAATAAAGACAAACGCAAAACCATTGAGCGAAGTCGAGAAGAAAACTGCAATAATAATTATCAAGGCTATATTTACGGCAAAAAATGCAAGCGAAAGCAAAATTATATTTCTTACAAACGTCTTTGGCTTATAAGCGTAGAGCTTAAATGTGCCGAAAAGCTTTTTATTAAACCTATGCCAAGCCTTAATCAGCTTAATTATAAATTTGAAAATATGGAAAAGTGCAAAGCCGAGCCAATAAAGAAGCAGATGCTTGTAAAATTTCTTTCCGCTTTTAGAATACCTTGCGACCGAACAGCAAAGCTCAAAAAGAAGCACCCAACAGCCAAAGCAAATTCCTGCAAAAATTGCTAAGAGAAGCGTTATATCATCAAACTCATCAAATACGCTTATCAAAAGCGCAACAAGCCCAAAGCCGCTACCGCCGACTATACCAAGCTGAAGAAGCAGAGGAATATAATCTATAAATATCAGCTTTGCAGGCGAGTCATCGTCTTTTTTGCCCACTATTTTGAAATAATAAAACGCAATAACAAAAGAAGCGGCAAGCAAAATGACATCAATAATTGCAAGCTTAACAAGATTATCATTAACCTTGCCTGCATAATCGTTAAACTGCCTCATAGTCTCAAAATAGTTTGAAACATTAGGCTCGTTTTTTGAGGTGTTTATATAAGCATACAAGGAATAGTCCTTTGCCTTAAAGTTTGCACTGTAGCTTTGCATTATGCTTTTAAGCGTTTTTTCGGGAATTTCCTCACTGAAAATTTTTCCGTTTTCAATCTTAAAGCTGTCGTGCTTTGCCATAATCTCTTTTACGGACAAATCCGAGGTTTTATAAGCAACCTTATTATTTTTTATGATTATGTATTCAATGCCGTCCTTAATACCCCAATATTCATAGTTCTTATATTGAGAAATTTGAGTTTTTACGTAATTATCATAACTTTTTTCAATATCCTTATAAAGCTTACTCTTATAATTTTTTAGAGTTACGCCGTCGGGACTGTATGAAAATACGTCTAAACAGGTATCCAAATATTTAAAATAATTTCCGCCGTCTACACTATATGAAGCAGAATCATCATCTAAATAATAGCTGATTGGATTGTTTTCGCTGTACTGCATATCGTTTTGGTCAAAGCCGTCCTCATCAATCGTTAGCTTATCAAGATAAGAATTAAGCTGGCTCATCACCTGTTTATAAACACTTTTGCAAGCCTTCGTCTTTTTGAGAATTAAGATTCTTTTCAAGCCCCTTTGGGTCTAAATGTACCTTGTTTACTCCGTTGGCTATGCTTTGCTCAATGTTATCCTCAACGCCGGTATTTAAAGTATAATATGAATAATCATTGCCGTTTACTTTGTTATTTATAACAGTCAAAACCTCGGCAGTAGTTAAAAATATCGCCGAAAGACCTGTTATAAGCGCAAGAACTATGCACAATAATTTTCCTAAATAAGAATACTTAAATTTTTTCACATTTGTATCCAAGACCATACACCACCTTTATATATTTCGGCTCTTTGGGATTAATTTCAATTTTTTCACGGATATTACGGATATGCACAGTCACTGTTTTTTCGCTTGTAAAGCTCGGCTCGTTCCACACCGCCTCATAAATTTGAGAGGAGGAAAGTACCCTGCCCATATTTGTCATAAGATATTCCATAATCTTATACTCAATCGGTGTAACCTTAACGCCCTCGCCGTCAACAGACAAACTTTTAGCGTCCGTATCAAGCACAAGACCGCCTGTTACAAGCCTTGTCGGGGTAGCAACCATACTGCCGAGATTTACATAACGTCTTATTTGCGATTTAACCCTTGCAACAAGTTCGAGCGGATTAAACGGCTTAGTCACATAATCGTCTGCGCCGAAGCCAAGACCTGTAATTTTGTCCGTATCCTCACTCTTTGCCGAAAGAAGAATAATAGGAAAATTATATTTTTCCCTAATCTTCAGTGTTGCTTTAAGTCCGTCAAGGCGAGGCATCATAATATCAAGCACAACGCAGTGAATTTCGTTATTTTGCACCTTTTCAAGTGCATCCTGACCGTCAACCGCCGTAATAACATTAAATCCTGCATTATCAAGATAAATCCTTAATGATTCGAGGATAGCCTCGTCATCATCGCAAACAAGTACATTTTGCATATCATATTCTCCGTTATAAAATAATTCCCATCCGATGATTATATTAAACATCATATAATCTAAAGAGTGGCAAAGAAAAAATAAAGAAATTATAAAATTACTGTATTACATCTATAATATCTTATAGTTAATACATTGTCAAACAAATAAGCAATTAGTTATTGATTGTTGTGTTAAATAATGGTAAAATAAACTTAATAGTTAGTTATTGAACACCATGACTAATAATTAAATGGTAAGGAGAATAAAATGGCAAAAAGGGACGGAACAGTAGATTTAAGAATTAAGAGAACGCAAAAATCAATCAAAAACGCTTTTTATGAGCTTATCGAGGAAAAGGGCTTTGACCATATATCGGTTAAAGACATCACAGAGCGTGCAATGATAAGCCGTAACACGTTTTATTTGCACTATAACGACAAGTTTGATTTGCTCAACAAGATTTGCGACGAGCTTGTGTTTAAACTTTTTATCGGCGTAGGCAAGCAATTAAGGCGTGAAACAAGAAAGCTTAGGGTTGACATCTACGGTGCAGCAAGCGTTATTAAAATGGGAATTAAAACCATTGAAGAGGACAGAGAGGCTTACAGGGTTTTGCTTTCAAGCTCAGGTTCTGATTTGCTTACTCAAAAGTTGCAACAAGGTATTCGACGTGCGCTTGACCTTATCAGCTCAGACATTGATGGAATAAGCGAATATTCGCTTCAATACATAATTTCCGGCACCTGCGGAATAATCAAATACCAAGTCACTCACGAATCATCTAACATTGCAGACGAGGCGTATCGCTTTGCTGAAATTCATTTTGGCGGGCTTATTGAGGCTTTGCAGGAATCAAAGAGAAACGGAGAGGACAATTGAGCAGTAAAAAACAAAAAAGGAAAAGCCGAAAAAAAATCGAAGTTCTAAAAATTTAAAAATCAGCACGAGGATTATTTTAACGGCAATTTTGGGTATACTTATACCTATTATTCTAATCGGCGCTTTTTCTCCTTTGCTTATATATTTCACAGGCTCATATTTTAACATTTCGAGTGTTACTACAAATTCATACTCCACCGTAAACCAAATTCAATGGTCGCAAACGATAAGCAGCATTTCAAACTCACTTTTATCGGATGAAAACGATAAGAAAAAGACCGAAAGCTTGAGCGAGTTTATTTCTCCCATTGAGCGTCTCGGTTCAAGCATATATATCGAGAAAAACGGAAAGCCGTTTTATTCATCATCAAAAAGCGATATATTAAAAGAAGCTAACGAGATAGTCAACGTAAACAAAAACGAAAATCTGAATTATTTTGGAAACAACGGTCTTGTAATCGTAACACACGCCAACTCAAAATCCGATAAATATTTGATAGTAGCGGTAAATAAAAACTACACGGTTAAAAACGCAAGTACGCACTATGCGGCAAAGGAATTTACTAATCTTTTGCTTGGCAGAACGGGCATAATTGCTTTAATCATTGTTGCCGTTTTTGTTCTTGCAATAGTGATTATTTCATTCATAACGTCTAAAACAATAGTTAATCCCATCAAAAAATTGCCGACGGTGCTGACGAAATCGCACGGGGCAATCTTGATTATGAAATAGATTACAAATCCAAAAACGAGCTTGGGCAAACGGTTGAAAGTTTTAATCAAATGAGATTGAGGCTAAAAAATTCCATAGAAAAGCAAAACAAGGCAGATGAACAGCGCAAGGAGCTAATTGCCGGAATTGCACATGACGTAAGAACTCCGCTTACCTCGGCAAAAGGCTATGCGCAAGGGCTTCGTGACGGAATTGCCGCAACGCCTGAGAAGCAGAAGAAATATATAGACAGAATTTGCTCCTCAATTGACGATACGGAAAAAATACTTAACGAACTTTTGAATATTTCACGTTATGAGCTGAAGAGCTACAAGCTCAACAGGGTAAACGTCAATTTAAAAGAATTTATTGGCGACGGCGCCGAAGAAATCAAAGAACTGCTTGAAAGAAGCCATTTTGATTTTTCACTTCAATGCAATGTCAACAAAGACACGCAAATAAGCGTTGACACCGACGCATTTGCACGAGTTTTCAGAAACATTGTTATGAACTCAATAAAATATGCACGTGATGACAGGCAGGGTATGGTTCGTCTTATTGTCAGCGAATACGAGCGCACGGTTATTATTGAACTTACAGATAACGGCTCAGGCGTTGAAAGTGAAAACCTTACTAAAATTTTTGATACAATGTATCGAACAGACCCTGCAAGAACAAAGGTTTCGCAAGGCTCCGGTTTAGGCTTGGCTGTTTGCAAGCAGATTGTCGAACTTCACGGTGGCTTAATCTGGGCAAGCAGTAAGCAGGGAGAGGGTCTTTCAATATTTATTTCAATGCCGAAAATTAAGGAAAGGACAGATAATATTGAGTAAGATTTTAATAGTTGAAGACGATGAGAACATCCTTGAACTTGAAAAGGATTATATAGAGGCAAGCAATATGGAGGCGCAGGGTGCAACAAACGGAAACGACGGTCTTGAGCTTGCGCTTAATAACGATTACGATTTAATTTTGCTTGACGTTATGCTTCCGGGTATTAACGGCTTTGAAATATGCAAAAAATCAGAGAAACAAAGAACACGCCCGTTATTTTCGTTACCGCAAAAAGAGAAGAAATAGACAAGATTTCGGGCCTCGGTTTTGGTGCGGATGATTATATTGTTAAGCCGTTTTCCCCTGCCGAGCTTGTGGCAAGAATTCAGGCGCACATTAACAGATACAAAACTCTTACAAGCCAAAACGAGCAGGAAAAGGACGTTCTTGTGCGTGACAATATCAAGCTTTTCAAAAACACGGGCGAGGCATTCGTCGGCGATAAGGAAATCACGCTTACCAAAAAGGAATTTGAGGTGCTTTATATTTTAGCCTCCCACCCTAACACAATTTATTCAAAAGCAGAGCTTTTTGAAAGCGTTTGGGGTTATGATTCCCTCGGTGACACCTCCACTCTTACAGTCCATATCAACCGCCTGCGTGACAAAATTAAGGAGGCAGACGAACACACCGACTGTATCAAGACTATTTGGGGCAGAGGCTATAAGTTTAAATAAATCATATTCATTCGGTAAAATTAGAATGTAATATCGTGCTTTTGCCGAAGAAAAATCAACAAACACAATAAATATTAAAACCCCCTGTTTCGCTAATACCGAAGCAGGGGGTTATCTATTTCAAAATTAACTTTTTTCTTTTTCTAAATCAATCCCGATTTGCCAAAAGCACATATCCATCAGCTTCATAGGTGGATATGACGTCCCATTACTTTCTAATTGCTTTCGCAAATTCTCAAAAGCCTCTTTATTATCATTATAAAATGAATAAAGTTGAGCCATAGAACGTTCATTAAAATTAGAAGAACAAACTTTATATATTTTAACCGCTTGTTTGAAATATCTATCGTAAGCAGGAGCACAACCGAACACGCCCAATAATATTTTCGTTTTAAATGTATCGGTTGATGAGATATCATTAGGATATTTATTCTCAATTTCCTTTACAGCTTGGAATAAAGAATCAATATCACAAAAATCACTGTATAATTCATCGTATTTCGGCTTTGAAATTTCCTCAATAAAAGGTTTATGAACAAAATAATCATAATTCATCAATCCCGAATTACGAAGCATACCCCAGCTCGCAAGGTAACAGCTTAAATGAAGGCATAATAATTCCGTTTTGCTTTCATCTTTTCTATATTTTTAAAAGCATTATAGCAGTGCTCCCAAGATTTGTATCTTGTATAGTTGCTATTTACTGAGTTATGATATTTTTTAATTGCATTTAATGCGGTATCTAAATTTATATCAGCTTTTTTAACAGCGGCAGGCTTTTTATAATCGGTCTTTCGCTTAATGAATTTATCCACTGACTTAGTAAAATAAACAACAGAATTATTAAAATCAGGTTGTGCAAAGTAACCTGCATCTAGCCAATAATGCGCATATGACGGATTACGATTATAATCGTTATACCAAAAGCGATAGCTGCCTGAATAAGTATGCATAAAATCAGGTAATTTACCGCAAGCAATTCTTTCAATTTCATCAATCGACATTTTGATTTCATTTTTTGACCTGCTCATTAAATAAATTGTTAATAAGTTAAGGTCATAATCATTCTTTACTGCCATAAATTTCACTCCTATTTGCCAAATACAAATTCATTTAACGCCTTCCCGCAATGTCGGGCAATAACCAAATTTCTCGCCTTACGGCGGTTTCTTTTGCGCTTCTTAGCCATTTTCTTTGCATTGCGGCTACGCCTGATACTTGCCGCAGCTTTTTCCGGTGGATGATTTATAACCATGTCCATAAAAGCCCTAAAACTATAATCAAGCTCAACTTTTGTGCCATCAGGTTCAGTGATTATTTTCGTATGCTTTTTTCTTTGTCATAACATTCACTCTTTTCATGTTTATTCTAAAATAAGTATATCAATTAGCAAAAAGAATTGCAATAATAATTATATTTAAGGGAAATATTATGGACTGTAAAACAAAAAAGCAAGTCAATTAAGACTTGCTTTTCGTGGCTCCCCCAACTGGGCTCGAACCAGTGACATCATGATTAACAGTCATGCGCTCTACCGACTGAGCTATGGAGGAATATATAACCCTGCATCAAAAGATACAGGGTAATGTCGGCGTTACCTATTTTTCCGGGAGGCTGCCCTCCGAGTATTTTCGGCACGTTTGAGCTTAACTACCGTGTTCGGGATGGGAACGGGTGGACCCTCAAAGTAATCAACACCGACTATGCAGTAATGGATTGCACTACTGATTTTGATAAATGACCTGTTGGAACCTAAAGGTCAATGTGGTGACCCGTAGGAGAATCGAACTCCTGTTTTCGCCGTGAGAGGGCGATGTCTTAACCGCTTGACCAACGGGCCATTGATGGTACACCATCACGGGCTCGAACCGTGGACACCCTGATTAAGAGTCAGGTGCTCTACCAACTGAGCTAATGGTGCATAGCTCATAGGGGATATAAATATATACCCTGAAAACTAAATACAGATATTGATTTATGGAACTTAATTAACTCACTTGACACATAATACTTACTTATCAAGGTCAAGCCCTCGACCTATTAGTATTGGCTAGCTAAATACATCGCTGTACTTACACATCCAACCTATCAACCTCGTAGTCTACAAGGGGTCTTAACTGTAAACAGTGGGATATCTTATCTTGGAGACGGCTTCACGCTTAGATGCTTTCAGCGTTTATCCGATCCGCACATAGCTGCTCGGCCGTGCCATTGGCATGACAACCGATACACCAGCGGTGCGTCCATTCCGGTCCTCTCGTACTAGGAACAGCGCTCCTCAAATATCCTACGCCCACGACAGATAGGGACCGAACTGTCTCACGACGTTCTGAACCCAGCTCGCGTACCACTTTAATCGGCGAACAGCCGAACCCTTGGGACCGAATACAGCCCCAGGATGTGATGAGCCGACATCGAGGTGCCAAACCTCCCCGTCGATGTGGACTCTTGGGGGAGATCAGCCTGTTATCCCCAGGGTAGCTTTTATCCGTTGAGCGACGGCATTTCCACTCACATACCGCCGGATCACTAACTCCAACTTTCGTTACTGCTCGACCCGTCAGTCTCGCAGTTAGGCTGGCTTATGCGTTTATACTCTAAAGCATGGTTTCCGTCCATGCTGAGCCAACCTTTGAACGCCTCCGTTACTCTTTTGGAGGCGACCGCCCCAGTCAAACTGCCCACCTAACAATGTCCCCCAACCTGATTCAAGGCTGCAGGTTAGAATCTCAATACCTTAAGAGCGGTATCCCAAGGATGACTCCGCTAACACTGGCGTGCTAGTTTCCAAGTCTCCCGCCTATCCTGTACATAAAGTACCGAGACCCAATATTAAGTTACAGTAAAGCTCCATGGGGTCTTTCCGTCTTGCCGCGGGTAACCGGCATCTTCACCGGTACTACAATTTCGCCGGGTGCGTTGTTGAGACAGTGTCCAGATCATTACACCATTCGTGCGGGTCGGAACTTACCCGACAAGGAATTTCGCTACCTTAGGACCGTTATAGTTACGGCCGCCGTTTACTGGGGCTTCGATTCGGGGCTTGCACTCCTCCTCTTAACCTTCCAGCACCGGGCAGGTGTCACCCCCTATACGTCATCTTACGATTTAGCAGAGAGCTGTGTTTTTGATAAACAGTTGCCTGGACCTATTCACTGCGGCTCACTCTCGTGAGCACCCCTTATTCCGAAGTTACGGGGTCAATTTGCCGAGTTCCTTAACAACGCTTCTCCCGATGGCCTTAGAATTCTCTTCCTGACTACCTGTGTCGGTTTGCAGTACGGGCACCCTAATAATATACACTAAGCTTTTCTCGCCACTGTCCAAGAATACTTCACTACTTATTTTCGTTCCCTTACGCCCAGGTCAACCAACGCCTGGGTTATTCCCTTTCAATGTGTCCCTTAGTTTAAATTTAAGGTGGCTACGGAATCTCAACCGTATGTGCATCGACTACGCCTTTCGGCCTCGCCTTAGCTCCCGGCTAACTAGAAGCGGACGAACCTTCCTTCTAAAACCTTAGTCTTTCGGCCATTATGATTCTCACATAATTCTCGCTACTCATTCCGGCATTCTCACTCCTATGCAGTCCACCGCCGCTTTCGCTACGACTTCACCCCGCATACGACGCTCTCCTACCAACATACCATATGGTATATTCCCAAGCTTCGGTGTACAGTTTAGCCCCGTTAAATTTTCGGCGCAAAATCACTCGACCAGTGAGCTATTACGCACTCTTTGAATGAGTGGCTGCTTCTGAGCCAACATCCTGGTTGTCTGCGCAACTTCACATCCTTTTCCACTTAACTGTACTTTGGGACCTTAGCTGTGGGTCTGGGCTGTTTCCCTTTCCACCACGAAACTTATCTCACGTAGTGTGACTCCCAATTATTCATTATCCGCCATTCTGAGTTTGATAGGGTTCAGTAAGCTTTCGCCCCCTAGCCCATTCAGTGCTTTACCTGCGGTAATGTTAATTGAGGCTAGCCCTAAAGCTATTTCGGAGAGAACCAGCTATCTCCGAGTTCGATTGGAATTTCTCCGCTAGCCACAAG